>Ga0182014_10005517_pt1 | contig 14013 bp, 12 predicted proteins | sample 612S2DmetaG_FD_120489 | JGI IMG/M metagenome (GOLD analysis project Ga0182014, IMG submission 120489) | Permafrost microbial communities from Stordalen Mire, Sweden - 612S2D metaG | ecosystem: Environmental > Terrestrial > Soil > Wetlands > Permafrost | place: Sweden: Stordalen | collected... | reverse complement strand
TTGACCACTGTGAGATCGCGCGCTCCACGGGCGATCAGCGCATCGATCAGTTCGCTGGGCATTCCGGCGATCCCAAAGCCGCCGATCATCACCGTCGAACCATCCTTCACGTCGGCCACGGCGGCCTCTACGGTGGCCACGCGCTTATCGATCATCTGCCTGCACCTGCATCTGGCTGTACCTCATCTGGCTACACCTCATCTGGCTACACCTGAAAAATCTGATGATTCCACCGCAACACGCGCAAACACGGCGCGTACTGGGAACCCCGGGCCGCCGGCACGCGGCGACTGACGGACACAATGCACTCGCCGGGGTTTCACGCTTTGCCCGGCGCGTCCGCAGCGCTTTCGGTCGTGCGATGATCAAACATATAATCCGTGCATCGACGAGTCAATATCAGTCCCACCCTTCGCGGTTGTCAAGCGACGGAGAAAATATCATGCGCGTTGATCGCTCGTCGGCGGACGCTCGCCAGGGCCCGTTTTTGCGTATTATCGGACGTACTGAAGCCGTTATTTCGTGTCCGGGAAGCTCAAATAGCGTTACTTTGGCCGCGCTCAATAACCGGCCGCCGCTTTCGGACAAGTTCCAACGGCACCCCTGGTTCGCTCGCTAGATCTTTATTTTCAAATGCTTCCAGGTCGCCGTCCGACGGGCGGCAGAGCCGGAAATTCTGCTTGACAGTCGGCGCGCGCAAGCAGATACTCCGCCCAAATCGATAAAGGCGAAATAAACGCCCCTGATAACCAATGAGTTGCGGACCGGGGAGTTGTTTGCCTGAGACCGCTCTCGTGCCGTTTGTGACGACAGTCAAAGGAACTTCTCATGGAATGATCGATTGCATTCATTCTCAACGGCAAGCCGACCCGCATCAAGGTCGATGACGAGCGCATGCTGCTCTGGGTTTTGCGCTATGACCTCGGGCTGACGGGCTCCAAGCAAGATAATAATAATCTCCTTGAAAAGGGAAGGAATGATCTATGAAATATAAGTTAATTGCGGCTGTTCTTGGTCTCTTAACGCTGGGCGTGTTGACTTTGGCGGCAGCTCCACCGGTCAACTTTATCGGTGACGCGCATGAACTCGACACGAAGTACAACGGTCCCTTCAATGTGAACCTCGCGGAGTGGTTCGCCACTCACCGTCCGGCTGACAATCAAAAGATGCGCTTTGACGTGATGTTCCAGACACCGCGCGTGATGGTGGCCACCATCACCAACCAGGGCCAGCTTTTCGGGCTGCACTATCACGCAATCGCCGATGAGCTTGTGTTTCTGATTAAAGGCAACTGCAAAGAGTACGTCGATGGCAAATGGATAGCCATGCATGCGGGAGATGTCCATTTCAACCCGCGCGGAGTCATTCATGGCACGCAGTGTGACGGCGAGGCCCAGGAGCTTCACTTCTTTACTCCTGTTACTGGAGACAACGACAGGGTGTTTCTTGACAGCGGCAAAACCAGCGCCAAATCCGGTGATGTGGTCGCGGATTGGTCTTTGATCGACACTCAGTTTAAAAAAGGCATGATCATTACACTGGATGAATGGTCTGCATCCCATCCGATTCCAGCGGGCGAGAGCATGAGGGTCGATCTGCCGGTGGGCACTCCGCGCTTCCAGATGACGATCGGACAGAAGCCGAAGCTTGACGCTCATTTCCATGGTTCGTCCGACGAGATTATCTATGTCTATAAAGGCGTGGGAGAGATGCTCGTAAAGGGCGAATGGGTAAAGGTCAAAGCCGGAGAGATCCATTTCAATCCGCGCGGCTTCATCCACGGCATCCGGCCGGTAAGCGACGATTTCAAGATTTCCGCCGTCTTTACCCCGCCTCAAGCTAATGGAAACGACAGAATTTTTGTGAAGTAAGACCGATCACTCCGGAGCTGCCTATGCAGGCTGCCCCGGAGTGCCTGAGTATTCTTGGAATGTAGCTCAATACCCGGTCGCAATCACTTTTAGGAGGAGGATTCAAACCATGAAACGTATTTCGATTCTAATGTTTTTGGGTCTGTTGACATTGGGCGTGGTGAGCCTTACGGCCGCTCCGCCCGTTTTGAATGTCGGCGACGCACATGAGCTTGACACTGAATACCCAAGCCCCTTCAACGTGAATTTTGGAGAGTGGTTTGCCGCGCATCCCCTGCCTGCGGGCGAAAAGGGGCCGCGGATGGACTTAGTCTTTAAGACACCGCGGGTTCAGGTGCTGGCGATGACCATAAGGGGGAATTTCCCTCTGCACTATCACACCAGTTCCGACGAGATTCTGGTTCCGATCAAGGGCCATTGCAAAGAGTACGTCAACGGCAAGTGGGCGATGGTCGGACCGGGAGATATTCATTACAATCCGCGCGGGGCCGTCCACGGCCTGCAGTGCGAGCCCGGCATGGAGTTTCAGTCGTTCGACATCCTTACTCCAGCTCTGCCCCCGGGAGGCGACAGAATATTTATTGACGCCAAGGAAAGCAAAGCCAAACCCGGGGACGTGGTTGCAGACTGGGCTTTGATCGATTCCCAGTTCAAATCGGGCGCCAACATCAACGTGGATGAATGGTATGCCAGCCACGCGATTCCGCCGGGCCAGAGCATGAGGATGGATCTGCCGATGGGAACGCCTCGTAACCAACTGGTGTTAGCGCAAAAGCCCACGCTGAAAGCCCATTACCATGGCTCATCGGATGAAATCATCTACGTCTATAAAGGCGTGGGCGAAGAATTAATTAAGGGAGAATGGGTAAAACTGAAGGCCGGCGAAATCCATTTCTGCCCCCGAGGCTTCGTTCATGCCATCCGTCCGCTAAGTGACGATTTTAAAATCTTTGCCTTTTTCACTCCGCCTCAGGCCAACGGCAGCGACCGGATTTTCGTGGAAGAAGTGTCGGCGAAATAGTGCGCGAGTGAGTGTAGTTTGAGAAAACCGACGTTTTATAGATTGAAAAATACAGATTGAAAGGCCGGGATGACCCCGGCCTTTCGCCTCTTCCATCTAAGTCAGACTCCTGACAAATTTAAGTCTTCGCCCGCCAAAACACTCAGGCGGACACTCGACTGCAACCGTAATCATTCGGTATTAAGGTCTCCTTGGGAGCTGCTGATACCCCAGGAGATCTGATGTCAAGAATTTCTTTGTTCGTTGCTATTCTGTTGCTGGTAAGCGCTTTCGGGTGCGGCGCAAAAGCGTCGCCTTCCTCGGCCGCGGCAACGCAAGCGAGCACACCCTCATCAACGAGTTCAAGTTCGTCGGGCAATAGCTCAGGCTCATCGAGTTCAGGCTCATCAAGTTCAGGCTCAGACACCTTGAGTTCAAACTCAACCAGCAGTGGCTCAGGCACATCAAGTTCAAGCTCAACGGGCAGTGGCTCAGGCTCGTCAAGCAGTGGCTCAGGCACATCAAGTTCAAGCTCAACGGGCAGTGGCTCAGGCTCGTCAAGTTCAGGCTCAACGGGCAGTGGCTCAGGTACATCAAGTTCAAGCTCAACGAGCACGACTCCGGGCTACACCCCCTGGTATGCTTCCACCAGCTTCTGGAACACGCCGATTGCGGCCAACGCGGCCATTGATCCCAACTCCGCGGGCATGATTTCCTACGCCATCGCTTCCTACGCGAATGGCGCGAACCTGGCCAACACCAGCGGTTGGGGCATGAGCTACATCTACACCACCTCAACCGGCTCCAAGACCTACAACGTGGCTTGTACGGAGTATTGCACCAGCAGTTCTATTAGTTTTCCGATCCCTGCTGGAACCCTGGCGAATACTGGTTCTGACCACCATCTGGCGGTCATCGACACCACCACCAACACGGAGTTGGATATGTGGGAGGCCACCTATGACAGCAGTAACGATACTTGGTCGGCAGCATCCATCGTTACCACCTCCATCACTGGCTGGGGAGCCGTGTGCGCCCTCGGACAACTCTGTAACGGTGAAGTTGCCGCTGGATTTGCCATGCTCGGCGGTTCGGTTCGTCCCGAGGAAATCGCGGCGGGAGTGATCCCACACGCCCTCTCTCTCATGACTCCAGCCACCAAATCCGGCTATATCGCCTGCCCGGCCACGCATACGGACGGCCAGAGCAGCAACGCTGACGCCATCCCGGAGGGTGCTCGAATTCAACTCAACCCCTCCTTCAACGTAGCCGCGCAATCGTGGACTGCGTGGCAGAAAACCATCGCCGTGGCGCTTCAGACCTATGGGGCTTACATATCCGATACCGGCGGTTCCCTGGCCATGTACGCGGTAAACGATATGAACTCCGGAAACACTACATGGGCTTCGGTCGGCATGTCTGACGGCGGGGAAAGTCTATCTTTCCTGCCGTGGAGTGAATTTCAGGTGATTCAGCTGACGCAGTGCGGTAACTGAACTTCCCCGCTAAGCGTCAAAAAAAAAGGGCCGGTTTCCCGGCCCTCTCTTTTTTTCTGAAATCCAGTCCTCTAACTGAGCGCAAACCGATCCAATAAAAAGGGGCACGGCATCGGCGCGCCCCTTATTCATTGCAATTTGGTTCGTACACGCGTGCTATACCATTTTGGCCATCACCCGCGCCGCGTCTTTTGTACAGGTCATGCTCTCCGATTCTGTTTAGTTGCAGGAGTGGATTTGCAGCACGCGGAAGCTGCTCCAGGGCAGGTTGGACAAGCTGGGAGCCTTTGTCATGCCCACCGAAGACCAGGTGACGTTACCCCGGTTCATGTCGGTTACCCCGTACAGAGACATCGCGCCGCCGGTGTCCACCACATACGCCCCGTAGCTCTGCAAGGCGCGGGCGATGGTCTTCTCCCACGCCGGCCAGGATTGGCCGTCGACGTTGAAGGCCGGATCCAACTGAATCAGCGCGCCTTCGGGGATGGCATTGGCATTGCTGCTGGCACCGTCAGTGTTGGTGGCCGGACAGGTGATATAGCCGGATTTGGTCGCCGGGGTCATCAGCGCCAAAGCATGATCGATGTGTCCCTGGGCGATCTCTTCGGGACGAACCGAACCGCCGAGCATGGCGAAGCCGGCGGCCACCGTGCCAACGCAGTGCTGGCCCGGCGCACAGTTGGCTCCCCAACCATGGATGGAGGTAGTCGTAATCGTGCTGGCCTTCCAGCTATCGTTGCGGGCGTCGTAGGAAGCCTCCCACATATCCATTTCCTGGTTGCCGTTGATAACGGCGAGATGGTGATCGGAGCCGGTGCTGGCCAGAGCGCCGGCGGGAATGGGGAAGACCATGGTTGAACTACCGCAGTACATGGTACAGGCGACGGTGTAGGTTTTGCTGCCGGCGTCGGCGTAGGTGTATCCCATGCCCCAGGCATTGTCATTGCTCAGCACCGCGCCGGAGGCATAGGCGGCGATGGCGGAGGCGATGATGGCGGAGGAATTGGGATCCGTGGCCGCGGTGGCCGCAATCGGCGTGTTCCAGAAACTGGTGGCAGAGTAGAGTGCCGCGACGGAAGATGCTGTTTGCGCAGGTGCTATTTCTGCGTTCAGGGGATTTACCGGTTCCATGAGCCGCCAAATCAGGAACAAAACAAAGACCAGACATAGCCCACTCAGCGCCGCCCGCAGGCTGGGCTTTGCTGGAATCAATCGCCTCCCTGGCGTCGTTCCATCCACCAGCGTGATCAGTGTTCTTGCGCTATGCGGCACGAGTGGTACCTGCGGACGTCGGAGCCATATCCGGCTTTGCCGCCTCGGTTCTGAAACCTTGGCGCGGAGTAACCTTCCAGGTGTGCGCCTGCCGCCCCGTCAAATAGCGCGAGAGGCCAAAGATATAGGCGGCATTCATCAGGCAAAATTGCAGGGGCATGGCAAACCAACGAATCGTTTTGCCGGCCAGCCGCAGCCGATAACCAAGGGCCGCCATCGAGTAGAAGAGGAGCTGGCACGCCAGGATGGCGGCATAGAACGGCCGCCATGCCAGCATGAAATTCGCGGCTAAAGCCGCCACGAGCAAGAACGGCGTCAGCATACGCAACACGCGATGGGAGAAAAAGGCAAATGCCGGCGCGCCATGGAGCGGATTCAGGTATCCGGGATTTTGGAACCACGCTTGATAAACTCCGGCGGCGATGCGAATTCTGCGCTCGAACTGCCCTTTTACGCTGGCAACGGTGTCCTCCATCGCGATGGCCTCGGGGTCATAGACCACGCGGTGCCCGCCGAAGCGGATGGCAAGCGAAATTTGCAGGTCTTCCATGAGGTAAGCCGCTTTCGGCTTGAAGAGTTTTCGGCGAACCGCGTTCACCGACCCGTTTGCCCCCAAAAGACAGTCGAGGCGGCTTTCCAGTACTTTGATTGCGGATTCATAACGCCAGTACAGCAGCTCGCCGGAGCAGCCCTCGGCTCCGAAGCGGACTTCCTCGCCGCTAACCGCGCCGACGCGCGGGTCGGAGAAGTGCCGCACTAATTTAGTCAGGCACTCGGGATCGAGAACCGTATTGGCGTCGGTGAAAACCAGAACGTCCGCCGCCGTTTGTTCGACGAGATCGCAGAGCACCTCGAACTTCCCGCGCCGCGCCGGAAATTCAAAAATGCGCAAGCCGGGCATGGCGGCACTGCGCGCCCGCTCCGCGCTGGCATCGGTCGGAGCATCGAGCCCAAGCAGCACTTCGAGCTTGTCCGGCGGGTAACGCAGCGAAGCGGTATTGCGCAGCTTGTCCGCAATGACCTCCTGCTCGTTAAACGCCGCGAAGATAATGGCAACACTCGGCAAATCGTCTGCGGCGCGGCAGCGGCGACTGCGCCGTGAGAGCAGGAAGCGGAGATCGCGCGCCGCTTGGGCAATCATTGCACCGATAAACAGCAGCACGGGATAGCCGGCGTAGTGGTACAGCACGGCGGCCATGCACGACCAGAAAATCCATTCAGCGCCTGACATTTTGACGCCCTCCGAGTGGCTTGCCCCGCGCGGCTCGGGCGCAAGCAGTCTTGTGGCTTCCACCGCCGCGGGGCTTGAATCAAGATGAACTCAGGATGCGCGTTGCGACATTTCGACAAGCTGATCATCGGCGGCGACGCCTTCAAACAGCTTTTGCTTGGCGCGAGCGCTCGCCGTGAGATCGAACTCGCGGATGATTTTTTCCCGGCCCCGGATCGCAAGTTCCTGGGCGAGGGCGGGCGAGGTGTAGATTGTCAGCAGCGCCTCGCCGAGCGCGCGGGCATCACTATGCGGCACCAGCAAACCGGTGCGGCCATGCTCGACCAGCTCGGGGATGCCGCGGATTGAGCTGGCGACGACCGGCACGCCCGACGCCATTGCCTCCATGAGACACACGGGGATTCCTTCGCTCATGCCGCTGGGCGTCATAATGCTTTGCAGCGTGAGGACATCGGCCTCGGCCATGAGTTCGAGAACCCGATGGCGCGGCTGCCGGCCAAGAATTTGCACGCACTGGCCAACTCCAAGTTCACGCATCTGCCGTTCGAGCAAAGCACGGTCTTTGCCTTCGCCGACCAGCAGACAACGAAGGTCCACCCCGCGCCGGCGCAGTTCCGCGCATGCCTCGATGAGGTATCGCTGGCCTTTATGTTTTTCCAGGCAGGCAACGCAAAGAATGGTGAAGCGCTGATTTGTCCTGACCGTATTCCGGGGTTTGAAAAGCGAGGTATCCACGCCGCAATGGACCACGTGCATCTTCGCGGCGCACTCCGGGCCGTACAGTTCGGTCAGCAGACGGCGGTTATATTCGGAAATGGTGATGAAGAACTCCGACTCGCGGATCTTCTCTCCGAGCATGGTGCGGTCGCAATAGATCTCGTGCGCGTGCGCGGTGAAACTGTAAGGGATTCCGGCAAGAATGCGAATCACGTAGGCCGCGAGCGCCGTATGCGTCGCCCAGCTGGCGTGCACATGCTCGATGCCCTCTTCCTGCATCTGCCGCGCGAAGTGAGCGGCTACGGGCACGATAGCGAGCGCCCTCAGAAAGAAGCTGGGCGAAGCGGCGCTCCCGCTTAGAGAGCGCCACCAGGCACGCAGGTACCCGGCCGGAGAGCGCCCGAGCCAGAAGAGCTGCGATCCGAGCACCGCCCAGGAGAGCAGCTTGCCGTAGTGGGCGCGTTCCACGATAGGCGCAGCCTCGGCGTGCATGATCCCTTCTTTTTCACGCAGAATGGAAAAGACCCCGACCTCGGTCCCCAGCCGCGCCAGTTCGACGATTTCGAACAGAATGAAGGTTTCGGTGATCTTGGGAAATCGCGAGACGATGTATGCGATTCGCTTGCGTGGTTGGTTAAGCTTCATACCAGGCGGTTCTCCGGGAGGGGCTGAAAGGCCGTGGCTGCGCTGTCGCCGGCGCCTCCGACCTAGGGGTGTAAATTGCGGTCGCCGCGCCACACAATCCAAGCAGCAGACAGAAGTAGCGGGTAAACGACAAGTGTAGAAATATGCTGGTCACGAGAAACAGCAGAAGTCCCAGCATGAGGCTTGTCAAGGTATGGGCATACTCGGGACGGTTTTGCGCCCAATATCCGCGGAGCGCGAACATCGGTCTCGCGACAGCCCACAGGATCAGCAGAAATACGGCGAATCCCACCAGGCCGGTTTCGGAGAGGATCTGGAGATACATGTTATGCGCCGCCGCATCCTTGGGTCCCAGCATGTAGCCGTACATCCTGCCATAGCGTGGAATGTATTTGGGCGACTGGCCAAAACCCACGCCGAGCAGCGGGTGATCCAGGAAGATGTGCCAGGCGCCGGCCTGATAGGTTCTTCGCCCCAGAATCGAACGATCCACCGCGCGCGGATTCGATTCGCCGCCAAGTGTCTGAACCCGGCGGATGAACATCGGATCCGTCATCGCCAAAATCATGATGACCGCCAAGAGAACAGGCACGACATATCGCAAGCGGAGATAGCGGAAGGCAATCAATGCGGCCAGCAGCGCGCAGAGGCCGACGGTCGCGCCGCGCGAATAGGAAAGCATGACCCCGCAGAGGATGGCGGCCAGGGCCAGCAGCGCGAGCAGGCGCGCTCGCCAACCCGGGTTCGCCCAAAGTTGCAGAAGAGCGATGGGCACCAGCACAATCATGATCTGCGCATAGTAATTGGGATCCCCGATGGACCCAACGGCGCGCCAACTGGGGTACAGAGCGGCGAATTGCTTGTCTTCGGTTTCCGCGGCGGGATCGCCGGGATCGCTGGTGTCCTTGGGTTGGTCGAACGTATGGCTGGCCGCAAAGCCCCCGTAGTCCGCCCTGTATGAGTGCGTAACCCGCTGGACGAGCGAGAGCGTGCCGAGCAGAACGCCCGCCAGCACCATCGCCCAGAGACACCGCTGCAACTGCACGTGAGTTCGCACCGTGTTCAGAATCAGAAAGTAAAGCACGATTCCTTGCAGGGAGAAAACAACGAGTGCGGGAAAGGATGCCGTGATATCAGCGGAAAATTCGGCCGATGCAACCTGCACCACGAGATAGATGAGCATGAGGCCGATCACGGCATTCATGCGTATTGGCTCACGCCGGATGACAACGTAATAGAAGAGCGGAAGGCCCAGTACCAGAAAGCTTGCAACCGCGGCAATCGCCGGCACGTTATGGAAGCGCACCGCGATGGTGGCGACATTTGCCCAAAGCGCGAAGACGACGGCCGTGGTGGCCAGATCCGGCTTCCAGAGAGCCGCGGCCAGCGCCGCGGCCAGCAAGAGGCCGATAACGAGCGGCTTAGATTGCACGGATGCCATCGCCATGATCAGAGCGCCTAGCCCAAGCAGGCCCAGAATCTGGACGATCCTGCGTCCGTAGCTGCTTCCGCAAACAAGTTGATTTGTGCTAGCCATGCGGTTGGAAGATCGAAAAACTTATGCGCTAAAAACGTCCTGCCGGCCGGAAGAATCCTGCCGGTTACTCGTCGCCTGTTTTCAAATGCGCTCTCAGCCCGCTTACCAGCGGATGGTGCGAAGCGGCGCGGAGCCCCGCCATGAACCGGCACTTGGCGGCATGGAGAATCCCGCCATACGCGCTTTTCCGGAAGACGTAGCAGTGGGCGTGGGAGCGTGTTGTCGAGGTCCACTTCAGCTTCCAGGGCGCGCTCGGCCCGACGGTATCGTATTCGCCGATGCCGCGGTAAATGCAATCGTCTAAAGCCGCCTCCACCAGCAGGTGCCCGGGACCGACGGAGGCGTACTGCTCGTCGTAAGCAACCTTGGGAGCATAGTAGCGTCCACGGCACGTCAGGCCAAAGTGCCCGGCGACCGGCACTCCATCAAAGCGGAGCAGATAGAGTGAGAAGTATCCCAACGCGCTGGCGGCTCTTGCGACCTCATCGTAGAACAACTGGGTTGCGGGCCGGGATGCGATCGCGGTTTTCCGCCGGCCTTTCCAGCCGCTCATCTCGAGCGCATAGAATTGCCGCAGGTCTTCGGAGTCGGCCGAGTCCACGCGACACAACTCGACGCTCCACTTTTCGGAGGCGCGGCGCATGTGCCGGCGCAGGTTTCGGCGAAATTCGCCGCTGGGAATCACTTGCAGCGCATTCGCTGCTCCCGCCAGTGAAACATACGGCGTATCATCGGTTTTCCATTGCCCGACCGGATATTGCTCACTGGCCGCCAATGCCAGGAGTTGCTCGGCGCCGCCGCCCGCGGGGGCATCCTTGATTTCCAACACATCCCAGTCATCCATTTCTTTCAGGCACCGCCAAACCTGGCTGATCGTGGCTGCGGCCTGTTGCCTGGCGACAACGACATCAAAACGGGTCGAATGGACGTTGGAGGCGCCGCGCAACACGCGAGCGGGCAGGCCGCAGAATGTGTTCTGCTCCGTCAGCGGCAGCACGGCACAAAGCCGTGAGCCGGCGCGAGCAGTCAGCAACCGGAGGGTGGCGGCGGGCGCGAACGCCCGCAGATAGGCGGCAATCCATTCGGGATGATGAAACGGCGCCATTTCGCTTTTGGCGCATAGTTCGCGCCACTCACCGGCAACGCTGTCGATCAGTTCCGGCCCTCCGCGCTGCGCCACCGCGATCACCCTGCGCTCCGGCAACGGAATGGGCATGGCCAGGCAGTTTGCATGCAGGTAGGCGTTCACTAATCGCACTCCTTCTCTTTCAGTACACACAGCGCCGGTCGCGAGAAGCGGCCAACCGAGCGGCCCAGCATGGAAATATGGAGGCAGCAAGACTGCATTCCGTATCCGGCGAGATGGAGCGCTTCATCAACCGCCATCGAGCGCGGAATTTCGAGGCGGACTTGGCTGCTGCTTTGCCGGTCGGAAAGCAGCGCCGCCAGCGCCTCGGCGGAACCTTGCATGCCTCGGACAGCCTGGCCGGCAGCCTCGAATACGATCCAGGTGGCTGAATCGCGCGAATCTGCGCCGCCAGCCTCACGAAGCCAGAAAAGGTAATCGGCTGTCTGCAACGATACTAAGTAGAGGACTTCGCCTCCCCGTATACGGCGTCGAAGCCTCTGCAGGGCGTCATGGCTGATCGCATTGTCGATCTTGAGCCGGGCCAAATCCCGCAATTCGGCGCGGCGAACCTGCGCGCCGGTCGCGTCACTCACGGCCCACAGGCGGCGGCAGACAGCCTCTTTCCGCGCGGCGAACAACCAGCTCAATGCGACGGCAGCCGAGCGGATGATTGCCCGGGGCTGCAGCAATCGTGCGCCGCGTCCCGCTATCCGTTTTGCCCAACGAACAATCTCTTTTGCCCGGGGGTTGCGGCGCGCCATGTCGCGCGCGCTTCGGCCAGCTCGCAAGACTTGAATCCGCGGCTGCCGGGGTGAACGATAGAAGTAAGCCGACCACGTTTTTCGCGCGTGGTTGGCGAAGCGGTCTTTGTACGTTTCATCTCCAATCGTAAAATCGAATTCCGACAGTTTTTCCTTCTGCGCGTACTGGAAGAGGTTGCGCAGCAGCACCTCGCCGGGAGAATTATCCCAGTAGTTCACGTCGAAACTCGGCGCGTACCAGATGAATTTGCCTGCGTGCTGGAATCCAAAGTGATACGCGATCGCACGGCCATCCAGTTCAAGCGCGCAAAAACGCAACTCATGCACCGGATCGAGTTCCTCTACCAGAGCTCGCATCATGGCCCGGGGCGCGGCATCGAAAAACTGGCTCCGCACGCCGCTGAGCGCCTGGCGGGTAGCGTGCTGCGCGAAAAACTCGTCCAGATGCCCCTCAATTTCCCGGCGATCCTCGATGTTGCGAAACACAAGATTTCCCTGGCGTCGAAGGCGGTTCTCGTGACGGCGAAGACTTTCCTTGCGTGCCAGCCGCTCGAAGACCTTGGTTCCATCGTCTTGCACCGTGGGGCATGTGTACTGAAAGACGACCTGGAAATGCCTCCGCAAACGCCACGTCGGACACTCCAGGGATTGCAGCACCGGGGAGCTCTCGGGCAGATTGTTGAAAACGCATTCTGTCCAGCGGAACGGCGCATCGAGCAAAGTGGTGAGCGCGGTATTCATAACATCCAGCGCGTGCTGCGGCAGGCAAAGCGGCCCGTTGTAGTCGGCGTAAGGCTCTCCAAGCAGGCGCAAAGCGCCGTTTCTAATCACCAGGGGAACGATGCCCACCACTGCATCACCGGCGAATATTACCGGAGTGCACAAGCCGAGCGCATGGCCATGCGTTTTCCAGAAAGCACTCGCCCAGCCCCATCTCTGGAACGCACTGCCGCAACTTTCGTTATTCAGCCGCTCCCAGGCGGGAGCAAGCGACTGCAAGCGGGAAAAGTCCGTGACTAACTCGCAACGCAGGCCGCACGATTCTTGTAACACCGATCTCTTTTTAAAGTTCATGGCATGAAATCAGGCAACGCGCCGGGGGCCGTACCGCAGCAACCGCTTGAGTTTGCCGTGCGTGCCGCTTACCCTGGTGTGGAATTCGTGAATGCCAACCCGTCCGGGTATCCAGATACGGTCCAGCACCATCGGATCGGCGGAACGCCGGCAAATTCCGTCCATAATGCAAAACGCAACCTCGTATCCGGCATCGGCGGCGGCCCGCATGGCGGCGGGCGTTATGTCATAGGTCTTCCCGTCCGGATAGGCGAAACAGGGGCAATCGGAACGAATCTCATTTTCGATCGTCGCCTTGCTGGCTCGAAGCTCGTGTACCAATTGCGCGTGGTCGACACGCGAAACGATCACGTGTTCGACGGTATGCGCGCCCACATCGAAGCCGCTTTTTCTGAGCTCTCGTACGCCGTCCCAATCCAAAAATCCAAACAGCTCCCCGGCTGCCTCGTCCACAACCAGCGCGCACTCCGCGCGCAACCGGGCAAGATACTTCATGCAGTCAACTGCCGGAAGCTGTTTGCACGCGCTCTCGATAGCGGCGGCAAACGCGATTCGGGCGGAATGAGTTCGGGGCACGATGATTGTTTCGCCTCGCGGCAGCGGCATCCGCTTCCCGGGCCAGTAATAAGCGCGGCAAAACACTTCGGTGGGCCACAGCAAGCGGTCATCGCCGATGTAGCCCGTGGAAATGAAAAAGATGGCGGGTACTCCCATTTCCTTCAGCAAGGGCACGGCGTAAAGCAGATTGTTTCGATAGCCATCGTCAAACGTAACTAACACGGGCTTGCGCGGTAATTCGCGACCGCCTCGAAACCATGCTCTGAAATCATCCATCGAAATCGGATTGAACAGGCGGACGATCTCCATCAGATGCCGCCGAAATTCGGTCACGGTCACCATGTTGAAAGAGCGTAGCGGATGGTCGGCATAATCGTCGGAGATCACGCCGTGATACGCCAGCACGACCACGGAGCTGCGGCGAAGGTCTCGATTCGCGGCATTCAAGCCCGACAAATCGACAAACTCGAAGTACGAAGATTTGCAAATGCCGATCATTTTTCGATGTACCGTTCCAGTTCGAGCGTTTCTGCCTATTACCCCTGCCTGTCCACAACCTTGTTACGCAAAAAACCGCGCCAGCAGCGGGATCCGTGCGCTTTCAGGGAAAATCTCCGGAATCCGCAGCTCCCTGCGAGTGACAAACAGAACAGCCGCCATACTTAGAACCGCAAGGATCGCTCCCAGGTATAGGTGAGAGCCTACAACCGAGCGAACGATCA
>Ga0182014_10005514_pt1 | contig 14017 bp, 12 predicted proteins | sample 612S2DmetaG_FD_120489 | JGI IMG/M metagenome (GOLD analysis project Ga0182014, IMG submission 120489) | Permafrost microbial communities from Stordalen Mire, Sweden - 612S2D metaG | ecosystem: Environmental > Terrestrial > Soil > Wetlands > Permafrost | place: Sweden: Stordalen | collected... | reverse complement strand
TAATTATATATTAATCACGTTAATTAGTAAACTAATTTTTTATATTACCTGCAATGTTATTTTGTAAAATTTTTTATTAAATATTTATTTATTTGAGCTTATTTTATGTATATTTCAAAAATTTTAATAAATTTATTTAAAAAGTGGATATTTCTATCAATATGATGCACAACTTTTAAATATGATTTATCATATATGGAATGAAAAGATGAACTAATATACATTAGTGAGGTAATTTGAATATGATTGAGTATAAAGGAAATACGTTATTTGGCTCTGTTAAAGTAGGAGAACGAGGACAAATTGTTATTCCTAAAAAAGCTAGAGATAAATATAACATTAACCCCGGTGACAGTTTAATATTATTTGGTGATAAACATCCAGTAATTAAAATCGTAAAAGAAGATCTAGTTAGAGATTTCGCACTTAAATTATTAGAAGGATTGGATGAAAATGATTAAAAAAAGGTAAAAAAAATGATGTATAAAAAAATTTTATTACCTATAGATGGTTCAGAGAATTCTAAACGGGCCGCAACACATGCTATCAATATTATTGACATGACTGACAGTACTATTACAGTTTTATTTGTTGTAGAACCTTACTATCCAAAACTCCCAGTTTTACCAATTGCTACTTTACCAAGTCCTGATGATGATTATTATATTGAAGTAAGAGAGGAAGGAGAAAAAATAATTAAAGATTTTAAAAAAGAATTAGAAGAAAATCAGTGTAAAGGTAAATGTAAAAACATTCATTTAAAAACATTAGTTAAGGAAGGTAAACCCCATATTGAGATTCTTAAAACAATAGATGAAGAAAAAAATGTTGATTTAGTGGTTATGGGTGCTTCTGGCAGACATAGTGCCTTGGATAGAATTACATTAGGAAGCGTAACTGAAAGAGTCATACGTGAAGCAAGAGTCCCAATTATAATAATACCATAAAAAAAAGTTTTTTTTAAATTTAATATTGTAAAATAGGTGAAAATTTTATGAATAAAACTAGTATAATTCTAAATAATTACATGAATAAGGGTGATATTGTTGGAATATAAATGGACTGCATTATCAGTCGTTATCATAGCATCTTTAATGGGTATAATAAATAATAGTATCCTTCTAGTTTCCCTACCAGCCCTCTTCAATGGTATCCATATTAATCCATTAAATTCATTTCAATACCTCTTATGGATACTAATGGGTTACGGATTAGTAATAGCCACATTACTGTTAACTTTCGGCAGGCTCTCCGATATTTATGGAAGAGTTAAATTATTCCGATTAGGTTTCCTAATATTTACAGCAGGTTCAATACTATTATACTTCACACCAGGCACCGGTAACACTGGAGCAATGGAAATTATAATCTTCAGATTAGTACAAGCCGTAGGAGCCGCCTTATTCCTAGCAAATACTGCAGCTATAATAACCGATGCTTTCCCATCAAATGAACGGGGAAAAGCACTAGGATTAAATGCCGTAGCATTAATGTCTGGAATGTTCGTAGGCTTAATATTAGGTGGAGTACTCGCAGTATTTGATTGGAGGTATATTTTCCTCGTCAGTGTACCCTTCGGAGTCTTTGGAACTGTATTTTCATACTATAAATTAAAAGAAACATCTATCAAAGCCGAGAAAACTAAACTGGATATATGGGGAAATATAACATTCCTTTTAGGTATCACACTCCTATTAGTAGGAGTAACTTACGGATTAATACCTTATGGCAGCAATTCTATGGGATGGAATAATCCCTGGGTAATAACTTCACTTGTAATTGGGTTAATTTCATTAATTATATTCCCATTCATTGAGAGCCGGGTTGAAGCGCCTATGTTCCGTTTAGACTTATTCAAAAGAAGAAGTTTCGTGTTAGCTAACATGGCGGGATTATTAGGTTCACTAGCACAGGCAGGTATGATGTTCATGATCATAATACTACTGCAGGGAATCTGGCTACCTTTACACGGTTACAGTTACAGTTCCACCCCATTCTGGGCGGGAATTTACATGCTACCATTAACCATTGGAATAATTATCATGGGCCCCACCGCAGGCATATTATCCGATAAATATGGGCCTCGTGGAATAGCTACCCTGGGAATGATTGTTGCTACATTAGCATTCATAATATTAGCCATGCTACCCTATAATTTCAATTACATTGAACTAGGGGCGGCATTGCTAATTATGGGAGCTGGAATGGGAATGTTTGGTTCTCCAAACGCTGCATCTATAATGAATTCAGTACCAGCTCAAGATAGGGGTATAGCCTCTGGCATGATGTACACTATTAATAACACTGCATTTACAGCTAGTATGGCTATTTTTTTCACCATAGTAATTGTAGAATTAACTCAAAAATTACCGCACTCCTTAACCACAGCACTCACCAATGTAGGTGCCACACAATTAACTCCTATACTAACTAATATTCCACCCAGTGCAGCATTATTTTCAGCCTTCCTAGGTTATAATCCATTAAATAGTATATTCGCTGCTTTACCAGCACCATTAATAGCCTTTATACCACATTCAACATTTAACACTTTGATAGGTACCACGTGGTTCCCATCAACACTAGCCTTAGCATTCATGCCAGCACTTCAAACATCATTCTATATAGGAGCATTCCTATGTGCAATAGCTGTAATCTTATCAGCATTACGAGGAAAGAATTATATACACGAAGATGAAATTCCTGAAAACAACTCTGAATCGGAATCACCACAAAATGGAAAATAGAAGGAAAAATTTATTATAAAAATAAAATAAAATTATGAATTAAAAACAAAAAAATCATTCTACAGATTATTAAATAGTGTTTAAATAACATCATAAAAGCTTCAGTTACAGTTTTACATTCTGAAGAGCGAGATGAATACTTTTTTGATGCTCTTTAGAATCCACTAACTGAAGTATTTTCATGTTTATTTGTAGAACTTATATGAAGTATTTAAAGAAGGTGAATTAGTTTATGAAAAAAAATATTATTTTGGGAATTATAGCTTTAGTGATAATAGTGGTTGCAGTTATAGGAGTAATGGGTTTCACTAGCTCCAATAATTCCATAAACAATACTGCAACCTATAATGATGGATCTGTGATGTTCAGTTATCCTTCAAATATGACGCAACCAAATTACAATGCTACATCAAATAATACCAGCTCTGTTTGGAATTATACTAGTTTCACCAATAATGCTACTAGTATGCTCTTAGGTAAAACCTCTGCAATTCCAAGTCCACTAATATCCAGTATGCTTATGAGTACTTTTCTTCAAACAGGATATGGGCAAATTATATCAAACGTTTCAGCATCTACTAATCCTAATGGAGTTACATTCTACCGATTCACTTATGAATCAAATTACACCAATGTGAACTATTATTACATGGACTTCGCCAACAAGAATAACAGTACAGTCTACGATATAAGCGTATATGGCAATGATACAACTCAATCACAAAATGTTGCAAACCAAATATTTAATTCACTAAAACTAAGCTGAAAAAATATTAAAACATTGGAGAAGAGGATTCCGCCTTAAATTTAGAGGATTCCAATTTTCTAATAAATCTTTTAAATTTTTTATACTTATGTGATTGGGTGGGTTTAAATAAAATTTATTGGATTATGAGAATTAAATTCATTTGTTCCGCCTCCATATTTACGAATGTTCATTTGTTCTCAAGGGGTATTATAAGCATAAAAAATTATGGAGAAAATGAAATTCAAAAACATCTAAAATTACTTAATTGGAAGTACCCAAATTTCGAAAATATAACTATGCGGGGGTGTTATTAATGGATGATTTGAGGGATAAAATCACTATAGCTAGAGTGAAATGCCATAAAGATGTTCATAATAACTTGAAATACTAATTGGAGAATTATTTATCAAATTAGATGAAGCATACGGTTTCAATTATGGTGAACGTGTAATTGTTTTAAGATACCTCGGTTTTCCAGATATAATAGATGTGAATAAGATATCAGAATTAAAAAAACGAATAGAATCACAAGTTAATTCAGCTAAAAGAGTTAAAGAATTAACAATGAAGTTAAAAAGCATGCAAGAATTTTATCAAGAACAATTAAATGAACTTAAAGCATTACATGAACTCCAAATATAAAATTTAGAAAAGGAAATCACTCGATTAAATGAAAAGTGAAAATCTCAAAATTCTAATAGTAGTATTAAGTTAGAAATTAAAGATAAAAATATAAAATTATTATTAAAGGTGTAGTATTCACATGAAAAAATCAGTAGTTTCCATTGGAGAATGTCCTTCTTATAATCTTGAATATGTAGAGAAAGCAGTACAATCCTGTGTAAATGATTTAGGTGGAGTATCCAATTTTATAAAATCCGGGGATACCGTTTTAATTAAGCCTAACATGCTACAAGCTAAACCACCAGAGGAAGCCATAACCACTCATCCCCATGTACTAGAATCAGTTATAAATATTGTCCAGGATGCCGGGGGAGTAGCTTTAGTTGGGGATAGTCACGGGGGACCGGCTGAAGGTTTAAAACGTTACTGGGATGCAACAGGTTATAGTGAAGTTTGTAATCGCTTGGATGTGGAACTAGTTAACTTTGAAAAATCCGGTGTACATATTAAGGAGAGAAATGGTCGGAAATATTATATAGCTAAACCAGTTTTAGATTGTGATTGTTTAATTAATTTACCTAAACTAAAAACTCATAGCCTCACCGTATTCACATGTGCAATTAAGAACATGTATGGATCAATTCCCGGTCAACGGAAAACGGAATATCATAAATTAGCACCTAAACCCATAGATTTTGCTGAACTCGTAGTGGATATATTTGCTTTAACTAAACCTCAATTAAATATTGTTGATGGAATAGTAGCAATGCAGGGAATGGGACCAGCCGCGGGTAACCCCTTTGAATTAGGATTAATAATAGCATCCAAGGATGGATTAGCATTGGATAGTTATTTATGTCACCTGTTAAATAAAAATCCATTAAAAGTACCAGTAAATAAAATAGCATATGAACAAGGTTTAGGAGAAGCAAATATAGATGAAATAGATGTTTCATTGGATGTACCTATTATTAAAGATTTTAAATGGCCACCCAACATTGCAGGTACTATAAATAGAATTCCCGAACCCATTATGAGAGGATTACTAAATCTAATGTGGACCAGACCAGCGATTAAATCAGATGATTGCATTAAATGCGGTAAATGCATTGAAAGTTGCCCAGTTAATGCTATCAATAATAATGTAGTTATCCCGGATATTGATTACAGTGAATGCATTAATTGCCTATGTTGTATGGAAATGTGTCCAGAGAAAGCCATATATTTAGAGCAAAGCTTTTTAGAAAAAGTTATCAGCAGATTCGCATAAAAAAAAAATTTTAATTAATTATTATTTCTTCTTCTTTATTTTTAAAATAAATTTTAAATTCAGTTTTATAATCCTGATTAAATTCTATACTACCATCTAATTGACTTATCAATGAGTTTACCAGCATTAATCCTAAGGTTTCCGGTGTCTCTTCGAAATTTATGTTTTCTGATATTCCCACCCCATCATCACTAACCGTTAATTCATAATAATCATTTTTATCCTTTAATCCTACAAATACTGTTCCTTTATCATCCTCGGGGAATGCATATTTTAAACTATTTGATACTAATTCATTTATTATAATGCCACAGGGTATTCCCGTTTCAATATTCATAAATATATCATCTAATTCTAATATAGGCATTATTTGTGATTTCTTAGTTGAATATGAATCAAATAATGTTAAAACTAATTTTTTAATATATTCTGACATGTTAATATTGGAGAGATCCTTTGACATGTAAAGTTTCTCATGAACCATGGCCATGGATCTTATCCTATTTTGACTATCACGTAATAAATCTATCATCTCTTCATCATCTAAATGCATGGCTTGAAGACTTAATAAACTGGAGATTATCTGCATATTATTCTTCACTCGATGATGAACTTCTTGCAGAAGAATTTCTTTTTCATGAACAGTCTTTTTGAGTTGACTCTCCGATTCATTATGATCAAGTATCTCTAGTTCAAGTTTTTTGATAACTTTCTCTAATTGAATGGTTCTATTTTCAACAATCTCTTCTAAGTGTAATTGATAATTTTTGAGTTTTTCTTCACTATATTTCCGTTCAATACTATATTGAATTGAACGCGTCATAAAATCATTACTTTGACCTTTAATTAAATAATCCTGAGCACCATTTTGAATAGCATGGATTGCATTCTCTTCATTTCCCGATCCCGTTAATATTATGATGGGAACATTCTTCTCATGTTCATATAATTTAAGGAAGGATTCAATACCTTGGCTATCATGTAGTCCAAGATCTAATAAGATAACGTTAAAATCATTATTATTTAATTGTATAATTCCGTCATTAAGAGTTTTACAATTTATTATTTGAAAATATGTTTTTTTAGTTTGATTCAACATATTTTTGATTATATGAATATCTGCATCATTATCTTCGATTAAAAGGACTTTAATCAACTTTTCAGACATTTTATTCTAAACCTCTCCCAGAATATGCTTTAAAGACTAATGTGAGTTTAGGATCTAAATTAATTACAATAATAAAATTTATTCATTTAAGCCTATTTAAGTATTATTATAATAATTTAATATCATCAAATTTTTTTTGAATTAAATATATAAAAAAAATTAGCGATTTTAGTATAATTCATTTTATATGATATAAAAAAAAGTGAGTAAAAAAAAAATTTTAATGAAAAAAATAGAAAATTAAAAAAAATTTAATTTTTTTTTTAACTACTATTATTCATTATTTTATTCAAATCATTTTTAATACTTTTATTCTGGAATAGAATATTCAAATCATTCTGTACAGTTGGATTCTGCAGTACTTGATCTATCTGACTTTGAACACTGGGATTCTTTAACCATTGCTGAATCTGATTTTGAACACTTGAATTCTGGAATAAGTTAGTTATTTGACCAGGATTTTGAGTCACCTGTTGATATATATTATTTAAATCCTGAAATAATTGTGGATCATTATTTTGAACCACTTGAGTGCCGCTAGTAGAGTTTGGGTCGGCTGCATAGATCGGTGCGGTTGAGCCAAGTAACACTGCGAAAATGCATAGTATAGCTATTTTCTTCATTGATATCATCTCTATCCTTTTTTTTATAAAATATTTTTTTTTTGGATATAATTTTTTCTTTTAAGTTATTTTCTATTTATTCAAATAATTTAATTGTAATTAAAATTAAGTTTCTTTATCATAGTATAAAATATTTTCACCAAATTTACACCCAAATAGTACCTCTAAAATCATTATAAAGTAATAATTTAAGAGTTAATATAAAAAAATTTTTTAAAAAATTATTTCATCTGACATTAACTCCTCAGCAGTTAACCCATTTTTAACAGTGTTCAATATTGTTTCTGCATGATCAGATTCATATGCAGCTTTCCAAACTGATAAATACTTCTCCTTACATTCATCATCAACAATAATATATGATGATTTCTTACCGGAAACCTCTAATATATTCATATTAACCAGATTTTTGAACTGATATAAAGTAATATCAATTCTATGATACGCACCTTCCCCTTTATAACGAGTATGTAATGTATAACTTTCTTCATCATAACTATATTTACACTCTTTCAGTTCTAATAAGGATTTAAAGAATGTTTGAGCATATAAATCTGGATTCATTATAGCTTGATCCCTTAATTTATTATACTCGCTCTCAGCCCAATCTTCTAATTCACACTTATACTTAATAAGATCCGGATAATAACTAATACTCCTAACACCAATTATGGGATTATAATAAATACCAATATTATTTTTTATAAGATCATCTTTAATATCCTTGAAACTATTATATAAATAATCATTTTCAAGTAATTCACTATTAATATCACTCGATTCAATTTCCCTAATATGATCAGGATTAAAGGAATTAATCAATTCAATAGCAGCCTCTATATTCATTTTCACTTCATTAGCATTCATTATTATTTTCAACCCATGTTTATATATTAATTTCATTTTTAAATATTTTTTGAATCAGTAAAAGAACTATCCTTTTATTTAAAAAATATATGAAAAACTAATAAATTAATTTTTTTTTATGAAAAATTAAATTAGATTGATTAAAAAATTAAACGAGAATATTAAAAATAGATATGTTTGAGCTCTTACAAAAAGAATAAAAAAGAAGGTTCTACTCCAATTGAGTTATAGCCTAGTTCAAGAATTATATCTAAAAAATGTATTATTTAAAGAAATTTTTAGATTATATTAAAATTTAAATTTATACAAAAAAAGAAAAAAAGGAAGTAAATTTAAATTAGATACTTAATTTAGTATTCAACTATACCTTTTATGATCCTTCCTCAACTACAAATGGTCCGTAACCTAATTCACCGTAGTGTTGAGAACCATATTTTGCATAATCCCATACTACCCATCCATTACCAGTATTAATCTCAGTCCATCTATGAAGATAGTAGAGACCACCAGTATCAGATGCTTCCATTATTCTAGTATCTATTCCCTTAGCCGTTAATTGTTCATACAACCAAGAACTATCTGCCCAACAATCACCATAACCACACTGGGCCATGACAGATGCACTGGACTGTCCCTGTACATCAGCGTATTTCGCTTCCGCATATCCAATAGCATCTAATATAGATTGTACGTTTGTTGTAGTGGTTTTAGTGGTTGTGGTGGTTGTGGTGGTTGTAGTGCTAACTGTAGTGTTCCAAGGTTTAACTGAAACATAGTTAGGTAATCTATTGTTAATATTTTGGAAATTCAATATTTTACTGAATGTATATATAGTGTTTTGAAAGTTAATTTTCCCGAGGGTAGTGTTTAGAATGCCAGGTGCTGTACCATTATTTTTAATGGTCTGCGCTAAAGTGAGGTACTCTGATTTTTGGATATTTCCACTTTTAACAGTCTCTGGTGGGTCCGCTGGGGATGTAACTGTTTTAATAGTTACTATAGTATTCAATCCTTTGTTAATGTTCAATAAGTTGGTGGTCATTAATTGAAGGAATTGTGGCATTGTAACTTCAACATTGCCAATTGTAACATAGTTAGGTAATCTGTTATTAGTTTGAATAAATTGTGCTACTTTACCTGCTGCAGTGTTAATCTGAGCACTAGTAAAACTTACACTAGCTGGAGATCCAGCTGGTTTAGTAGTATTATTTGTAGTTGTTGCTGTAGCTTTTGTAGTGTTTACAACTGCTACCGTTTTAGTAGTGTTTGCTACTGCTGCTGTTTTAGTCTGATTTGTAACATTAGTTAAATTATGACTAAGTGTGGGATTTGTTCCATTAGAAGTCCCATTTGTAATATTAGTAGTGGCAAAGGCTGTGCCTGCGCCAAAAGGCAATATTATAGCACTTAACAATAATACCGCCATAAATGATTCTCTCTTAATTTTACCGCCTCCATGTCCTAGAGATTCCCTAAAATTCAATAGGGAACCATTCCTGGACTAAACAACTATCACTATATAATCACTTATAAAGGTTGCGATTTTAAACTCGAAAAAAGGACGTTTCAGCGTTCTTTTTAAGAATCTAAGTCTTTTTAAAAGAGATTTATAATACATACAATCAATATATTTCATTGATTCATTCTTTAACCAATTAAACCCCTATAAACTCTTTTCTTACTTAATAATTACCATTTAACAGTGTTAGCCACATGACTTAAATCCTTAAATTCCCCATCATCCAACCATTCAAGTCATTTAATTTAAAAAAAAAATTAAATAGCTTAATTTTAAATTTAAAGATATTTAAAAGAATATTTAGATATTTAACTAATTATATGGATAAAAATAATTTCCTCTTAATGTTTTTAAAAAAATAGAATTTTTTATTAAAATTTCACTTCCATTTTGTAAGTATATCTTCCCTACGGAAAGTGAGTGTACTAATATAAAATAGAATTACATCAATCACTAACATTAATACGGAAATAACTAACAAACTATTAATGCCCAGTGAAATGTATCCAATCTCACCTAAAATATAGATACCAAAAAAAGGTATGATAATCAATTGACCCAACTGCTGAGCCGCCCGTACATCATTAACTCTAGAAGATAAAATAACACCTAATTCCACTGATAATATACTGGCAAGCGGAGCAACAAGTACTATAATAATAGCAATATTCCAGTTAGGATAATAGAAGTAACCTAACGTATTATAAGTCATTTTATCTATAAGCACCATAAATATTCCTAAACCAATATAAATTGAAAGTATGGGTGGAAGGAATGCAGCGAAAGATTTTCCTAATAAAATTTCCTTATCTGTTGTAGGTGTGGCAAGAAGAGGCTCAATACTCTTCTCAATTTTCTCACCAATTAAACTATAAGAAGCTATCACCGTTGTAAGGGACGCTGCCAATATTACAAAGAAGAAAGAAAATGAGTTTAATAATGATGTGAATTCAGCAATTGAAAGACCACTACCATTCACTCCCGATGAACCAATTATGAAGGGTAGGAAAATTGACATTAGGAGTGGTATAAGGATTACAGAATAAATAACGCTTTTCTTCTTTCTGAATACACTGAAGTCCTTTGATGCAATAACCCATGATTTCCAGAGTTTCATTTTACTGTTCACCTCACAAATTTCAGATAAGCATCTTCCAATGTTGGACTAAGTTCAGTAACATATTGAACTTGACCACCCGCCCGGACTATTGCAGCTACAATAAGTGGATTCTCCTTTTTAGGATTCACCACATCAATCGTTAATTTATTATTATCAAATATTATTTTTTTAAGCGATAATTTATTCAATTCATCTAAAATCATATCATTAACTTGTTCTAACTGAATTACAGTCTTATTACCCCAAACTGACCCCTCAAGCTCTTCAGGTGTGCCGGTAGCCATCAATTTAGTGTTTAATATTCCAATTTTATCACAAATTTTCTGTGCTTCATCAAGATTATGAGTATTTAAAAAAATAGTTTTCTTCTCCTTTTTCAACTCCATGATGAAATCACGGACCATTTTCGAGGATTCCGGGTCAAGATTCACCGTCGGCTCATCCAAAAATAATATTTCAGGTTCATGAATAAGAGCACGAGCAATAGCAATCTTTTGCTTCATACCCTTACTAAATGCACCCGCCGCTACATCCCGTTTCTCCCAAAGTCCTAACATTCTAAGGAAATGCTCAATATTCTCTTTCCGCTGAGTTTTATTACATTCATATAGTTTCCCATAAAAATCTAGGTTTTTATAAGCACTTAACTCCTCATAAAGACCAACATTATCTGGAACCAAACCTATAAGCTTCCTAATCTTCAAAGAATCATTAGTGTTACTTATATCATAACCGGCAATCCTAGCATCACCACTAGTCTTCGATATAAGGCAACTAAGCATCCTAACCGTAGTAGTCTTCCCTGCACCATTCGGTCCGAGGAAACCGAAAACCTCCCCTTCATTCACGTGGAATGTAACTTCATCAACTGCAGTCACATCACCAAACTTCTTAGTTAGATTTTCAACATCAATCATTATTTCATCAACTCTCTCCACAAAAAAAACTGAACTAAATTAGAAATTTATATTTCAACTATTTACTCTTCAGTTATTTTACCATCAAGCATATCTAATATTCGATCAGCCATATGAGCCACGTAAGGTTCATGAGTAACTAAAATTAAAGTCACATGTTCTTTAACATGCAAATCTTTGAGAAGTTTAAGTATATTATCTCCAGTTTTAGAATCCAATGCTCCAGTAGGCTCATCAGCTAAGATAATCGATGGATGATTGACCAATGCTCTGGCAATAGCAACTCTCTGTCTTTCACCACCAGAAAGCTTAGTAGGATCCTGGTTAATAATATCAGATAAATTAGTGAAATTCATTAACTCTAAAAGCTCTAATGCTCTCTCCCTCATCTCCTTACTAGATAACTTAGTTTCATACATAGGGATTTCTACATTCTCCACTACACTAAGGTTAGGTATCAGATTATGCATCTGGAATACAAAACCAATTTCATGAGATCGGAACTTGTTTAAATCCTTAGCAGTCATAAGATCAATGCCAGACACCTTGATAGAACCTTTATCTGCTTTATCAAGAGCTCCAATCATGTTAAGAAGAGTAGATTTACCTGAACCTGAGGGTCCCATTATTGATACGAATTCTCCCTTTTTAACTTCCAAATTTATACCATTTAAGGCTTTAATTTTTCCTTTATCATAACTTTTCATTAAATCATGAATCTCAATAATATTTTCTGATTTATTCATAACGCAACGCCTCCGTTGGGGGATGGTTCCTAAATGGATTTTTCAGCATCAATGATAAAAAAGACATAAATATTACTCCTATTTTAATAAAACAACATATTTCACAAAAAAAATAGTTTACTAAAAAATTTCATTATTTTTTAGTTAAATGATATTCTATTTTTTTTTATCCTCTTTGTATTATATTCCAATCTATTCTGTTGCTAAATTTTTAAATAATATATAATTATTATAGTGTATAATTTGTCAATGCTTTTATTTAACAATTATGCCTAAATTATACACAAATTCAGCCAGAATTATCATTTAAAATCTAGCTTTCTATCTTTTATATTTAATCATACTAACATTTTCTAAATCTCGACTAAAAAAATATCAATTTACCTATAAAACTAGATTACTAAAAAATTAATTAATAATCATCTAAATAAAAGTATTACATTAATTTCTATCAATATTCCTAAAACTTAATTTTTTTTCCATTAATGGCATTTAAAAAAAAATAACTTCCATTTAATTAATGAGATATGCTCCAGAGAGATGCTTACAAATCAAATCAAAGTTTTAGTTTAATCGATTGAATTTTATTATTATTAATAATTATTTATAGATTCAAATTTATATATATTAGATATGAATTCAGGGGATTCTGGAAATAATAAAATAGATTTTGCAAGAGTGGAAGAGATAACTAAAATACTTGCTAAATATGAATTTTTAGACGTAGTTAAAAAAACAGGTCTAAAAAATACATTTAATCGGGTTTTTCGTTCAAAAAAACTAGAAGAAGAGTTAAATGCCACAAATCCAGAGCGAATTCTACTAGTTTTTGAAGAGTTAGGAACAACATTCATTAAATTTGGACAAATATTAAGCACTCGTCCAGATATTGTAGGTCCCGAAATAGCCAATGAACTAATGAAGTTACAAGATCAAGTACCCACTGTTTCATCAGAATTAATAATAGAAGAATTAGAATCAGAGTTAGGAAGTACAGTTAATGAATTATTTCTAGAATTCGATGAAAAAGCATTTGCATCTGCATCAATTTCACAAGTACACAAAGCCAAACTACATGACGGAACAATTGTAGCTGTTAAAATTCAAAGACCTAACATTATAGGACGAATTAACAAAGATATTACAATAATGCGTTACTTAGGAGGATTCTTAGAAAGAAGAATATCTAATTTGAAGTATTACAATGTATCAGCCATTATTGATGAATTTGAAAGAGCTATAATAAAAGAATTAGATTACGCACTTGAAGCAAGAAGCATAGATAAATTCAGAACACTTTTTCAAGATAATAATCACATAATCGCCCCTAATACATATAAAGAGTACTGCACAACTAAAATTCTCACCATGGATTATATAGATGGAATTAAAATCAACGAACTCCCTGAATCAAGTCTTGACTATGATGGGAAACTACTTGCTAAATTAGGGGCAGAATGTTACTTTAAACAAATATTTGAATATAACTTTTTTCATGCAGACCCGCACCATGGAAATTTTTTAGTAAAAGAAGGTAATATATTATGCTTCATAGATTTTGGGATGATGGGTCACTTAGATAATGATTTTGTAGATGATTTAACAGAATTATTTGTTTATATGACTAAAATGGATGTTAACGCGATAGTTAACCAGTTAGTGTATATG
>Ga0182014_10005511_pt1 | contig 14025 bp, 19 predicted proteins | sample 612S2DmetaG_FD_120489 | JGI IMG/M metagenome (GOLD analysis project Ga0182014, IMG submission 120489) | Permafrost microbial communities from Stordalen Mire, Sweden - 612S2D metaG | ecosystem: Environmental > Terrestrial > Soil > Wetlands > Permafrost | place: Sweden: Stordalen | collected... | reverse complement strand
GAACACAAAACCCGCGGATGGAGCACTCAACGCGAACCTCCCTGGAATAAGCTCGGCCGCGATCAGGTGCCTGAGAGTCCAGACTGAAGTTAGACGTCGGCGCGTCGCGGCGGCTCCGTCATTAACGCTTTCTTTACGCTTTGCCTGAGTGTCCCAGCGCCACTGGAGCGGGTGACAGGTGCAGCGACGGCACCATCGGCGTTCGCCAACCTCGCGCGCGAAGCGGGGTCGGGGTCTGTTTAGCCGGCGATTCCGGCGGCAGAGGGGAGTCGACTCCACCGCATCATTGCGAGCGATGCGTCGGGACGGCGATACTCCAGGAGACGCAGCCCGGCTGTTCCGCTCATAGGAGACGGTGAATTGACAAGAATCGCGCCTTCGACGGCCTTCGCCGCGGTGCCTACCGACGATCTCGAGCAAGGGGACCGGATCAACTTCGGCGTTGCCTCTATTATTGGTCGCCTTCCCGCAGCGGCCGAAGCACTGGGCGGCTTGACTGCCGCGCTGCGCGCTAATGGCACGTTGCCACCCCGACTTCTCGAACTCGTACGGCTGCGGATCGCGTTTTTCAACCAGTGCCGAAGCTGCATCGCGGTGCGTTATCAAAGCGCCATCGACGACGGTCTTGACGAGTCGGCGGTCTGCTCATTGGAACGGCCATCCGACGCGGAGAATCTCTCTGCCGCGGAGCGGTCCGCCCTGCGCTTTGCCGAGCTGTTCGCGACCAACCACCTCGCCATCGATGACGCGGTTTACGACGATTTGCGCGTGCACTTCAGCGAGGACGAGCTCGTGGAGCTCGGTCTGCACTGTGCCGTCGCGCTGGGAGTTGGACGCCTCTCAGCGACCTGGGACGTCAGTGATGATCTTCCCGAAACGAACGGCTCGTCCGAACGCTTGGCGCCCTGGAACTCCGCGTCAGTGGTGGCATCGGGCTAGGCACATCGCGCATCGGCGCGCTACCACCAGTCATTCACCGCGGTTGCCAATGGTCTGTGATTGATACGAATTCGGGGTAGTCTGGCGATAACCGAAATGAGGATGGGTGGCATGGCCGTACTAAATTGGAGTGATGCGCCCGAGATTCATCCGTCGGAGATCCGAGTCGGTGACATCATCGGGGCGATCCGGTCCCTCAAGCAGCAGCACTACACGGTCAAGATGATCGGCTCGCCGCAGAAAAGTCCAAAGCAGTGGACATTTTTCGGCCAGGACGACCGCGGCCTGCAGCACTCGAGCACGTTCAGCGAGGACGACTTAGTTCGCCGGCTCGCCAAAGCATCGTAGAACTCGGCCACCGGTTCACCTGGCGGACCGTTTGGGCTTTCCAAACACCGCAATGCCGTAGCGTTAGGCCCGAGCCGTTTCGTTGTCAACAGTGGTCGACCGCCGTAAGCGCGGATGACGTCCATGGGCAATGTGATTCCTCCGTCTGCCCGCGCCCGCGGCACAGACGATGCCGAACGTGAAGGAACCGCCCCGTGGATTGTTCAGCCTTAGCCATGGCGCGACCGTGACAGCTCAGATTACGCATTCGATCGCATGCCGCCGCCGCGCAAACCCCGTCCGGGTATCGGTGGCTCACGAGCTCGGTTTCGACATCGACGGCGCGTGGTGGCCACGCGCGGACCGCATCACCAATGAATTACCGAGCCTTGTCGGGGTCCTGACGCCCCTGCTCGGAGATATCACCTCCATCAACGTCAACTGGCCGGCACTGCAACGACCCCCGGACTTCAACTGGCCGGGATGGGAACACAAGCGCCAGCACGTCATGACCGTCAACGGCGTGGAGGCTTGTGCAAATTTGTTGATAATTCCGTACGCGACCTATAGCGGGCTCGCTCTGATGGTGCTGCGCTGCGCCGCGAAATTGCCCATCGAGACCGCCGACCGGGACAAACCCGCGTTCCTGACTGCCGGCTCGATCCTGCAGGCCGCCCGGGAGCAACGCGCCGACTGTCACTGATCCTGCCTATTCGGTGTCGTCGTCTGTCTGTGACTCGATGACCGTTTCGGATGGGGCTGTGCGCTCCCACAGGACCCCGCCCACGCACGCTGTCACGACCCATCCGACGCCGATTACCCCGCTCCACGTCAGCAACGCCATTGCGACGCCGATCGGACCCAAGCCGTCCCAGCCGTGGAGCAACGTTGGGAAGCAGATCCGGGCGGAGAGCGGGATGATGGTTCCGTCGATCAGCACCCCGGCCAACCCGGCTAGCGCGAGATACCTTAGGCCGCCCCGGCCGCCGTTGCGGACGAGGAGCACCGGTGTGAGCGACCAGAAGATCCAGACCGGCACTAGGGAAATTGCGAACAGCAGCACTATGATCGCACCGCTGACGCCATGATGCTCGGCGACGCCCAAGGCTATTCGTTCACGAATGCCGATCATCGTCAGATACAAAACGAACCACGTCGCACCGCGCAGCAGCCGCTGACCCAGACCGAACTGCTCACGGCGCCACGCCTTGGCGAATATTCCAGCAATGGTGATCGACATCGGGATTCCCCACACGAGGAATCCGCCGACCCCGACGAACGTCCAACCTGACCGAAATCCAGAGGAATCGCCGAACGCAGCGCGGACCCGTTCGGTCAGCGGGGATACCAGACCGAGCTGCCGGGTTAAAAGGGTGCCCGGACTGGCGTTCTCCGCGAAGCCGGACATGTAGTCGAATCCGATGATGATCAACGGGAGAACCGTGGTGAACAACTCGATCGAGACGAGTCCGCCCTGCGTCGCGCCGTCGATCTCGGCGAAGCGGTTGGCGACTGCGGTCGCCGGGTGCTTCTTGCGGACCTCGTCCAGCCGCCGGTAACGCTCCGCGAGCCGTCGCCGGACGTCCCCTCGGTTCCCGCCTGCGGTCATCGGTCGGCGAACTCCTCGAACGTCGTGGTCCGGTTCCAACAAGGTCTTCTATTGGGTGTTGACAGTAGTTGGTTCAGCTGCTTGGCCGGGTTATCCCAGCCGGAACGTCTCCGGGGATGTCTGAAAGTCTTGCGACCCACGTGGCGGGGACGAAGGCTCGACGCTAACCACAACCCAAGGAAGGATTCACCATGAGCACGGGGCACATCACCGCGCTCGTTACGGGTGCGAATCGCGGACTGGGCAAGCACTTCGCGTCCCAACTTGTCGACATCACTGACCCAACCTCGGTACGCCGCGTTGCCGACCTGGCCGGCGTAGCGCGGCAACCGCGGCCAGACGTACTCAGCACAACGTATCAATAGCCCTGTCGCACCGTTCAATTTGTCACAGTGACGTGTTGCTGACGGTACGCGGAGAGAGGGAAGAGCGGTGTCGATCGTCAGCGTTTCATCTAATGCAACTCGCTATCACCTAACTGGTAACGAGGTGTGCTCAAAAGTGCGAGTTGCCAGGGGAGCCGGGGCCAGGACTAAGAGATGAGGGCGGTCACTATCGCTGTGGCGTCGCGCAGGGCGGCGACGCCGATGGTGCCGATTTGTTCGTCGAGTGCCGCGCTGGGAAGCCACTGCACAAGTTCCGGTAGAAGCGTACCTTCGGGTTGCTCGACGGCGATGACCATCGCCATGGCGTCGTCCGGCAGCCGCCCGGGAATGAACGGGCATGTGATCACACGTCCGGTATCGGCGGCGAGATGGATCGCATTGGACAGAACGGCAACGTAGAGCTCGTGGTTGCTGTCGCTGCGTGGTGCGATGTCGCCGGGAGCGATCACAAGCCTGCGGCCTGGTTCGCCTGGTACACCTTCTGCGCGTAGGCGTCGATGTCCAGCGCCGGCACCGTCCGGGTCGTGTAAGTCTGCAGGGCAGCTCGCAGATGCTCGTTCCGTAGGGCCTGCTCGATCATCGCCGACCGATTTACGCCAGCGGCCTTAGCGTCCGCGTCGATCGCGGCGAGCACTGCCGCGTCTACAGTCACCGAAATCTTCTCTTTCGCCATACTAAATATCATACCTAGCATCCTACCGAAAGTCACCGACAAGGCGAGCGACTTAATTCACGCGGAGCGGGTCACGAGCATTCGTGGTGATTCCCGACGGACGGTGGTCACCGGACTGTTCGGCGGGAGTAGGTGCTCTGCTAGGACAACGGCGGACAGCACCGACCGATGAGCGACATCGCCGAGCAGCGTTCGTGAGGTACCGGTCGGCGACTGTCGATTCGGCGAGCAGCGTCGTCGGCGGCACGGGCCAAGGAGACGAGGCCTGCCGAATCGATGGTCACCATGTCGGAGGGTGATCGCTATTGGGTCCAGGGTCAAGGGAGAATGCAATTCGCGAGCTGGTAACGGGTGCGTGCTCAACGCGGCCCATAGCAGCTGAGGACTGCTTTGCCGCGGTCGAGCCAGGCTGTGGCATGTAGAACAAAACCGTAGTACATTGTCGGTGTGAGTGAAGTATCCATACGAATGCTCAACCAAGAGACGTCAAAGGTCTTGGCCCGCGTGAAGCGCGGCGAGGAGATCACCCTTACTGAGCGCGGCGAGGTAATCGCCCGAATCGTCCCGGCTTCCGCTGGCCCTCTCGACGCGCTGATCAGTGCCGGCAGGGTGCAACCGGCGACGATGCGCGGGCGGGCGCCGCGGCCAACGATTCCGATGCGTGGCGGTCTCGACGCGGGCACCCTGTTGCAGCGTATGCGCGCCGATGAACGGTACTAATCCCGTGATTTACCTGGATACCTCGGCGCTAGTCAAGCTGATTCGGATCGAAATCGAGTCTGAGGCTCTAGGTGACTGGCTCGATGAACGCACCGAAATGCGCTGGATGACATCCGCTTTGGCCGAAGTTGAGCTACCCAGAGCCATCCGGGCAGTCGCCCCAGAAGGGCTATCTGCTGTGCCTTCGGTGCTGGCCAGGCTGGACCGTTTCGAAATCGACCCGGTCATTCGCTCCACCGCGGCGGCCTACGTCGACTCCGTACTTCGCTCGCTCGACGCGATACACCTCGCCACTGCTCAAACCGCCGCATCCATGGCACCATTGACGGCGCTGGTTACCTACGACAGTCGCCTCCGTGAGGCGGCCGACGCCCTGGGGCTGGCTACCGCCGCACCCGGCAAAAGACCATGAAAACGTCCGGTGAAGGGGTCCGCGCCCGAATGGCTTCACCAGACTGAGTGTTGTGCGCCACCGGCCCCAATGTGTCTATGCGTCGTTGGCCAGGGTGCAGCACTCTGCCCGGAGCACCGCACTTACCTGACGTAAGGCCGAGCCATCGGCGACGGCCGAGCGTCCGCGAAAGGTACCGAAACGCGGTTGCGCATAGATCGAAGGCGTATGGCCGTGAGGTCGATGACCAAAGACTCTCGAACCACCGGTACGCGAATACGAGAGTCAGGGCCAGTACTCGTTCGACCTTCGGATACACCGTCGCCAGATGCGCCCATCGACCGATGCCGCTCGATGAATGGTGCCAGAGAGGGTCAACATGCCCATTGCTACTGCCAATCCTTCAGCGACCGTCGGTGTCGGGAGTCGCCGTTCTCGAGTGCTGCGGTGTGGTGGCTCGGGTGCGACACCGCTGCAGGCAGGCAGAATCGAAGAAAATGTCGTGGGGGCTGATGTCGACGGCCGGAGTGGGCGGTGACCGCCGCGCCGCCGACGGCCCGAACGTCGTTGAAGCGGCTTCGGTCCCTGCTCGAGCCCGCTTTGGTGGTGGTGACGGTGGCCGCGCTGCTGTTGGGCGGGATCGCGTGGCTCATCGGGTGCCGTGCGGTGGCCGACTGGTGTTGGGTGGCGGGAACGCTGTCCGCAGTGGTGCCCGCGGTGGTGTGGGTGGTGGTGGCGCTGCACCGGGGTCGGGCCGGGGTGGATCTGCTGGCGGTGTTGTCGCTGGTGGGGACGCTTTGGGTGGGCGAGTACGTGGCCGGTGCGCTGATCGCGGTGATGCTGTCCACGGGGCGCGCCCTGGATGCTGCCGCACAACGGCGCGCCTCGCACGACTTGCGGGCCCTGCTGGAGCGTGCGCCCCATTCCGCGCGGCGCCGGATCGGTGACGTGATCGCGGTGGTGCCGCTGGGCGAGGTCGTAGCCGGTGATCTGCTGGTGGTCGGCCCCGGCGAAGTGGTCCCCGTGGACGGTCGGATCGAAGGCGCGGTGGCGGTCCTCGACGAGTCGGCGCTCACCGGTGAACCGTTGCAAGTCGAACGTGCGGTCGGTGAGCCGGTGCGCAGCGGTGTGGTCAACGCCGCGACCGCATTCGAGATCCGGGCCACCGCCACCGCCGAGGAGAGCACCTACGCCGGGATCGTGCGGTTGGCCCGGGAAGCGGGCGCCGACAGTGCGCCGATCATCCGGCTGGCTGATCGTTACGCGGCCTGGTTCCTACCCGTGGCGCTCATCGTCGCCGGTGCCGCGTGGCTGGCCAGTGGGTCGGCGGTGCGGGCGGTGGCGGTGCTGGTCGTGGCGACGCCGTGCCCGCTGCTGCTCGCCGCGCCGGTCGCGATCGTCTCCGGCTTGTCCCGGGCTTCCCGACTCGGGGTGGTGATCCGCAGCGGCGGTGCCTTGGAGAACCTGGGCCACGCGACGACGCTGGTGATGGACAAGACCGGGACTCTCACCGCCGGTCATCCCGTCGTCGTCGACGTCCTCGCCGCACCTGGGCGCGACGGCACCGAGATCCTGCGCTTGGCCGCCTCGGTGGACCAGATGTCACCGCACGTGCTGGCCGAGGCGATCGTCACCGAAGCCCTCGCGCGCAACCTGTCGCTGTCGATGCCGGCCGAGGTGATCGAGCAACCCGGCCGGGGCGTGACCGCCACGATAAACGGACGAAGGCTTGCGGTGGGCAAGCTCGCCGGAGGTGCATCCGAGGCGGGATGGGCCGTGGCGGCCGTCAACCGGGCCGGCCTCGACAGCGCCGCGATTGCCTGGGTCAGCGACGACGATGAGGTCATCGGCGCGGTGTTGTTGCGAGATCCATTGCGCCGCAATGCCCCCCGCACGGTACGACGGCTGCGCGCCGCTGGATTCAACCGATTGGTCATGCTCACCGGCGACCGTGCGGCGCCTGCGCGGGAGGTGGCCACCGTGCTGGGCCTTGACGAGGTGTACGCCGACCAGACTCCCGCGGACAAGGTGGCTGCCGTGCGGGCCGAACGGGAACACGCCGTAACGGTGATGGTTGGCGACGGCGTCAACGACGCTCCTGCTCTGGCTGCGGCCACGGTCGGCGTTGCGATGGGTGCCCGCGGGGCGACGGCGTCCTCGGAGGCTGCCGATATCGTGTTGACGACCGACCGGTTGGACCGGCTTGCCGATGCGATGGACGTCGCACGCTGGTCCAGGCGCATCGCGGTGCAAAGCGCGGTCGCCGGAATGGTGTTGTCTCTGTTGGCAATGGGTGTTGCTGCGGTCGGACTGCTGCCGCCCGCGGCGGGGGCGTTGCTGCAGGAGGGCATCGACGTCGCAGTGATCCTCAACGCGCTGCGCGCGCTGCGGGGCAACCCCGCCGCCGGAATCGAGTTGCCGGCACGCACTGAAGAAATGCTGCGCCGCTTCTCTGGGGAACACGATGACCTACGCGACGCACTGACACTGCTGCGTGATGCCGCCGACCACGTTGGCGCCGGGCCCAGCACATCGGCGCTGGAGGCAGTGACTCGGGCTCAGGGCTTCCTCACCGAGCGACTGTTGCCGCACGAGGACGCCGAACAGGCCGAGCTGTACCCGGCGTTGGCGAGGCCGCTGGGGAGCGCCGAAGCGACGGTCACCATGAGCAGGACCCACGCCGAGATCCACCGGCTGGCCGACCGCATCGGCAACCACCTGACACTGGCTCAGAGCGCCGGCGACATTCAGCCGGGCCAGGTCGACGATCTGCGGGCCTGCCTCTACGGTCTTTACGTGTTGCTGCACCTGCACTTCCTGCAGGAAGAGGAGGGCTACTTCACCCTCGCCGACACCGACCTCCCCGAGGCCGCCGAAGACCACGGCAGGCCGAGCGCGCTACCGGGCAAAAAACCGCGTTGATATCGGGAGAAGGGTGCACGTGACATGAATGAACGTACCTATCAAGAAATCGTCGAGCAGCTCAAAATCATCTCTAATCATCTAATGTCGTGAGTCACGAGGCGCCGAGCAGGAGTTCCGACGCGAACTGTTCGATGCCATCGGCTTGATGCAAATGGCGGCCGGCCGCTAACCCAATCGAGTCATGAAACGGAGTGTTTCCTTGTCTTTCTTCGAAGCAGTCAATCCCCACCTCGAGCGCCATACCGCTGGCCGCGCTGGCTGGCTGCGCGCCGCCGTCCTCGGAGCCAATGACGGCCTGGTGTCAACCGCGAGCCTGATGGTGGGCATCGCGGCCAGCGGCGCAGCCACCGGTACCGTGCTCACGGCCGGACTCGCCGGCCTAGCCGCCGGATCGATGGCGATGGCAGCAGGCGAATACGTTTCGGTCAGCTCGCAGGTCGATGTCGAAAAGGCCGACCGCGCCCAGGAGGAACGCGAACTGAACTCCAATCCCGAGGACGAGCTCAGGGAACTCGTGGGTATCTACGAATCCCGCGGGTTGCCCACTGCGTTGGCCCGACAGGTGGCCGAGGCGCTGCACGAATCCGGCTCCCTGGAGGCGCACCTGCGCGACGAGCTCGGCCACAGCGAAGCCATGGCCGCCCGCCCGCTGCAGGCGTCTGCCGCCTCGGCTGTCAGCTTCCTGGTCGGTGGCCTGATTCCCTTCCTCGGGTTGCTCGGCCCAGCGACGACCCGGATCTGGCTCGTCGTGGCGGTGACCTTCGTCGGACTTGCCTGTGCAGGCGTCCTCGGTGCCAAGGCCGCCGGTACGACGTTGGCCCGCCCGGCGTTGAGGGTGGTGATCGGCGGAGGACTGGCGATGGCAATCACGGCAGCGGTCGGCCAACTCGCCGGCGTGGCCGGAATCTGACGTATGGCCGTCCCGTTCAGCGTTCCCTCAGGGCGCCACAGTCATGCTGCCGTTCGCGTCGGACCAACACCCGGTCTACGCAGAAGGAGCTGACGAGCCATGCGCAAATACGTCGTTGAATTGATTGGAACGTTCTTCTTGGTGCTCACCGTCGGGACGACGGTCAGTGCCGGGTTGGCGGTCGCACCGCTGGCCATCGGGGCGGTCCTGATGGCGATGATCTTCGCCGGGGGCCACGCCTCGGGTGGGCACTTCAACCCGGCCCGGTAGTGCGAGCAATTTCATTAAATGCAACTCGTTGGTTAGCTGTTACCGGTGCGTGCTCGACGGGTGCGAGTTGCGGGAGGGCACGGTGTGCCGCGACCGTCGATGCTCAAGGGGCCTTAGGTTGAACCTTGGGGGCGGTAGACGTCAGCGCGGTGATCCACTCGCACGATGAAGACGAGGGCTGGCGTCAGACTGGGCGGTAGATATGGGCGCGATGCCTGATGCCGACGATGACCACGGTGTGCTCGTTCTCGTCGATGCGAAACACGACCCGGTAGTCGCCTCGACGGGCACTGCGATAGCCGCCCATGTCGCCTCGGAGAGGCTTGCTGAGCCGTTGCGAATTGCCAGCCAGCGGCCCGGTGATGAACTCAACGATCGCCGCGGCGACTTTGGCAGGCAGACGCTTCATGTCTCGGCGCGCGGAACCCGCAGCCTCAACGTGGTACGGCTGGCCCTGAGTTGTCACTGAGGCGTCAGACCGAATTCTTCACGCAGCTGATCTCCGCTTACGGTCGTCCCCTCGCTGTACTCCCGTTCAGCCGCGGCGACGTCGTCGTGGATGCCCGGCTGCGACAGCCAGAAGATAGTCTCCTGCAGCGACTCGAGGTCGTCGGCAGACATGAGTACAGCAGCTGGTCGACCATGCTTGGTGATGGTGATGATGTCGTGTGTGGATTGAGCGTCGTCAACTAGGGCCGACAGTTTGTCCTTTGCCTCACCTAAAGGTACGGATCTCATGGTGCTCAGTATAGCCAGAATAGTGGCTATCGCTAAGCTAACTCTGTGGCCAATACTCTAGTTTCTGGGACACTGCGAGGTGCGTGCCGCCGGTGCGGAACACCGATCATCCTCGTCGTAGGTCCGTCGTGAGCGGAGCGCAGTCATACAGCAGAACCGCAAAGCAAAACATGCCGATGCATCGATCACCAATCGGCGAGCCCGAGGAATGAAGTGCGTTGTCGCGCAATGCAACTCGCAAGCTTTAGCTGGTAACGGTGCGTACTCGAGCGGTGCGAGTTGCCCGGCGCTTGGAGCTTGCGGCAGTCTGGGGATTTCAACAGCCTGCATCTGATCGGTCTCGAGACGCCAGATTGGGTTTGCGCATAGATCGAAGGCGTATGGCCGTGAGGTCGATGACCAAAGACTCTCGAACCACCGGTACGCGAATTCGAGAGTCAGGGCCAGTACTCGTTCGACCTTCGGATACACCGCCAGGCCATCGCCGTCGATGGTGGTTACACGGCGGGGCGCGACCACGGCGTCACCGAGCTGATGGGGCTGGGGGAGCAGTAGGGCCGCACCCGCGTTGATCTCGAAGTCATCCGGGCTTCATCGTGGGAGAGCGTCGACTCGACTACCCCGGCGGCTGCGGAGCCAGATGAAGAGGCGTCGTCCCAACTGGATCGCGATGACGACGGTGATCACCGTCGGGATGGCCAGGATCAGGTGTGGTCCACCGAAGTGGGCGCCGAGGACGAAGACGCAGGCCCACACCGTGGAGGCGATGGCCGAATACCCGACGAACCGACCGAACGGCTCCCGTGTCGTCCCGAGAAGGGCAGGTACAAAGCCTCTGGCCGGAGGCACCCAACGCTGAATGACCATCGCGCCCAACGCACCTCGGTGCTGGACCTTGTGGTGCGCGCCGTAGATGTGCTTGCGTGAGCGGCGCACGATCTTCGCCTTGAACAGCTTCGGGCCGAGAGTCCGTCCTAGCCAGTAGCTCACCATGTCGCCGATGACGGCTGCCACGATCGTGGCAGCGAGCAGGTCCGGAACGGACTGGTTGCGGTTGGTGGCCAGTATCACTCCGATCAAGATCGGTTCGGCGGCAACCACGATGCTGAAGATCGGTACTGAGGAGCCGATGACGATCACCGCCAGCACGACGAAGACCAGCGGTCCGGCCGGTAGTTCGGGTAGCAGATTCAGGGGGAACATGTGTCCGCTTCCCTCACTCGCAATAGTTCAACGGATTGGGGTGCAACGGATTTGGCAATGATGTCGCCGGTGGTGTTGGCGTTGTGACCCGCCCAGAGGTCCCGCAGGGTGTAGCAGGACCCCGGGGGAAGTCCTACTGCGGCGGCCGTGGTCGCGACATCAGCCGGTGCGCTCGAGGAATTGAACAGCGCGACGGCCACCGAGGAATCGACGAGCGGTTTCGCCCAGACTCTTCCATCGCCGCTGACCTGACGCACCTTCGCCATCAGCGGGTCCTGATCGACGGCGATGACCTCGCGGTTGGTGAGGATGGACAGATTGGTCGGCGACATGGAGCGCAGGTCGTTGCCCGCTAGCAGCGGGGCGCCCAGCATCGCCCACAGCGAGAAGTGGCTGCGCTGCTCGTCCTCAGTCAAGCTGGGTTGGGCGGTAGCCAGCCACCGCACGGCCTGCGCAGGCATGGCCAACATCGGCTCGATCGGGGCGCGCTGGTCGGCGGTCAAGGACTGGGTCTGCACCCGCCGGCAGAGTAGTCGACGCAAGACTTCGATCTCCTGGTGTGGTGAGACGGCTAGGACATTGCGGATTCCGGCTGCACGGCGTCTCGCCACGCCAGGGGGTTCAGTTGACGGAACGGGTCCTCGGCGCGAATGTCCTGCAGCTCCTGCAGGACGTTTTCCACCGCCGTCTGGGTGGTCTTCTTGACGGTCTCCACCCACTCGTCGTCGGATACGCCGGCTGGCTGTGTGGTGTCGATCGGTTGACCGAAGCCCAGGTAATTCCGCTGCGGGCTGGGGATTAGCGTCGGGCCGATGCCACGCACCAAAGACATTGACATGTCCGGCTTCCCGGTGATCTTCTTGCCCAACCTCTCGGAGAGCCTGCCCAGGAGGCTGTCGCGCGGGGTAATGCTGTGGTAGATGTCGTCACCACCGACGTAGCCGAACGGAACGATGGGGTAGTCGTTGGCGATCGCTACCCGAGCGAACCCGGCCCGCCCATGCCACTTGAGTTGGTATTCCTCGCCTTTGAACTTTCCGAGCTCGCGACCGCCCCCGGGAAACACGAGCACCGTCTCGTTGTTCTGCATTAGCTTCGTGGCATTCTCTGGCGTTCCGACGACACCGCCGCACGCGGCCAATACGTCTCCGATCGGCCCCGGCATGTTTCCCATACCCCGTTCGGTCAACGGCCGGACCCGCACGCCGATCGTCCGTCGTACCGCCAGGCAGGTCAGCCACGCCTCGCCCATCCCGGCCTGAGTGTGGTTGCCGACCAAGAAGAACCGGCCGTCGCGCGGGAGGTTCTCGGTGCCGTCGATGTACGGCCGGGATAGCTCGATCGCCGGCCATATGCCGTCGGCGGTGGTTTCCACGACCTTCCTCAGCGCCCGGACGCGTGCGGGTTGGTCGATGATCTGCTCGGTTCTGGCAGCGGCGTTCTTCACTTGGATGTTCCTTCTTCGGTTGGGACAACGGGCCAGGCGTATGGCCGCCGGGAGAAGACGGCGGTCATCGGTTGCGGACCGATGCGGGTGGGTGGGGGTGGAAGGAACTCGATGTCCATCTGCGGGTCGGCAGCCTTGCCGAGAGCCACGAATGCCGATGGCGAGTAGGCCCGCAGCGAACTGACGATGCCGTCGTGCATGGTCGGAAGGATCGACGAGGGCGGCACGATCACCAGCGACACCGGCATCATCGCGATCGGAGTCAACAGGATGCCGAGCGGCGACGCACGCTTGAGGTCGATCACCAGGAAGCGGGAGGCCACGCGGGTCGCCTCGGCGATGGCGCGACAAGCCGTCTCGGGCGGTAGGTGATGGAAGGCCAACGCGAACACCACCAGGTCGTAGGTGGCGTCGGCGGCGTCGATGGCGGTCGCATCGATCACCTGGGTCCTCGCCCGGGGATGGGATCCGAGCGGACCCGCCGCCATATTGGCCACCGACGCCGGGTCCAGGTCGCTGGCAGTGACGGTGGCCGTGGCGTGCAGTGCCAGAATCTGTTCCGACACCCGGCCGTGCCCTGCGCCGATCTCGAGGATGCGCGGGTTGGCGATGTCGGCGACGGCCTGCAATGCCGTCCTGGCGTGCCGCTCGTGAAAGCCGGCGCGCTCGCCCATGGCGTCCAGCCCCTTGATCACCCGTTGCTTGAGGTCATCGGGGATGTCGTTCCGATCGGTGTACTCCGGTACGTCGGTCTGCAGGAGACGATCCAGCCACGACGCGTCAGGCCCGCCTCGCGACATCGACGCAATTGCCGGTTCTGCGGTGTTCTGCTGTGCCATGTTTCCCAAAGTACCAAACGAACCAATTCGTTTGGTTATGGTTTCCCTGTGAGAAGCACCACCGAACTGCGCGATGTGATCATCGACGCTGCCCGCGCCGAGTTCGCCCAATACGGCTTGGCGGGCTCCCGAATCGATCGGATCGCCAAGTCGGCGAACGCCAGCAAGGAGCGTCTGTACGCGCATTTCGGCGACAAGGAGGCACTGTTTCGCCAGGTGGTCGCTGCCGACAGTACTGAGTTCTTCGGAGCAATGGCCGTCCGGCCGGACGCCGTCGCCGACTTCGCCGGAGACCTCTACGACCTGGCCACCAGCAAGCCGGAGCATCTGCGGATGATCACCTGGGCTCGACTGGAAGGCGTGCCGCTGGAGGAACCGCAGTTTGACGGCAACAACATCCGCGAACGCGACACCGCCTCGATCGCGGTCGCCCAGGCCGCCGGCGACATCGACCGGCGGTCGGCGCCGGATCAGCTGTTGATCATGCTGTTCGGCATCGGGACGGCCTGCCACTAAAAGGGGCCCCCGGCACATGCCAATTCGTCACAGTGACGTTTATCTGCACGGCCAGCGGACAGGGGGTCGGCCAGCACGAAGTAAACCGGCGGGCCAACAACACCTCACCCCGAAATCATTCATTAAGTGATT
>Ga0182014_10005509_pt1 | contig 14031 bp, 10 predicted proteins | sample 612S2DmetaG_FD_120489 | JGI IMG/M metagenome (GOLD analysis project Ga0182014, IMG submission 120489) | Permafrost microbial communities from Stordalen Mire, Sweden - 612S2D metaG | ecosystem: Environmental > Terrestrial > Soil > Wetlands > Permafrost | place: Sweden: Stordalen | collected... | reverse complement strand
GATCGATCGCGCGACGCTGATCGTGCCCAACGCGACGCTGGTCGGCGGCGCGGTGAAGAACTGGATGCACGCCGACCGCACCGCGCGCGTCATCGTGCAGGTCAACGTCGCCTACGAGAGCGACCCGGAAGTCGTGCGCGAACTGCTGATCGCCGCCGCCAAGGCGCAGGACCAGGTGTTGTCGATTCCAGCGCCGCTGGTCCTGCTCAACGAATTCGGCGACTGGGCGCTGAAGTTCCAGTTGATCTGTTTCGTCGACGACATCGTGACGGCGGATCGCGTGCGCAGCGCCATGGCCTTCGACATCTTCCGCCGCATGCGCGAAGCGGGGCTGAGAGTGCCGTATCCGAAGTGAGGGGGAAAAATCCCCTCGCCCCTTGGCGGGGAGGGTCAGGGCGGGGATCGCGCCGGCCGAATCGACCGAGGGCGGCGCTATTTTCGGGCGCGGTGGTTTGTTTTCAAGGGCTTGCGTGACGATTTTCCGCCGCGCCGGCGCGCGGCGAGACCTTCGCCCACCAGCGGACGCCGACCCATTGAGGGGGTGAGTAAACGAAATCATGCAATTCGTATCACGTCCCTGTAATTCGACGTTACAGGATCGCTGGCGGCTGAGGAATTAACGAAAAGTAACCTGTTCAAAGTCCGGGCCAACCCTAGGCTGTCCTTTCCAGCTTTGATAAGGTGCGCGCGTGGTGGGATGGATGGCGGATATGACAACGAGCGACTGGGTTATAGCCTGCGCGGCGGTCAGCGGGCCAATACTAGCAGTCCAAGCTCAAAAGTGGATCGAGCGAGCGACGGAAAACCGTCGGCACAGATACCAGGTCTTTCGGACGCTGATGGTTACGCGGGGAACTCGACTCGCACCGGACCACGTTGCTTCGCTTAACTCGATCGACTTGACCTTTGCGCCGTCGGCGCTTTCTTGGCTGTTTAGAGGGGACGCGAAGAATGATAAGAAAGTCGTTGAGGCGTGGCGGTTGTATGCGCTACAATTAAACAAAACATACGATAAGAATAAGCAAGCCGAATTTATTGCATGGTTTGATAAATGCGATACATTATTTGTTGATTTGCTCATGGCTATGTCGACGGCTGTGGGCTTTACTGCAGAAAGGGAACGTGTTCAAGGTAGCTACAATCCTTCCGGTCATTATGAAAGAGAACAAATGAGTCTTAAAGCGCTCGAAAACGCGGCGAAAGTACTTGCCGGCGAGCAAGCCCTAAAGATGGAGATCGTTGCGTTTCCTTACTCGCAAGACGCCATCGATCGTCAAACAAGATTGAGTGAGGAAATTCTCAAGGCTGTCTCGGGTGGCGTTGTGAAAGTTGATATTTCGGGAGGAGTGAAGTAACCCTCGACAGAGTTACGAGTCACGAGTTACGGTGACGGTGCGAATTCCCAATTTAACCCGAATAACGGCGACACGCACCTATTTCCCTTTTTGTACAACGCCGGGATAAGCCGCATCGGCCGCACTTCCCGCCGCCAGCCTTGACGGCGCCCGGGATCGACATCGGGACCGAAAAAGGCGCCCAAGCCGTTGAAATTCCCTGGGGCGAGACACGGATGGGCTTTTCGCGATCCGTTGCGCGTTTGCGGCGCCGCCGCCGCGCTCAGCGAGCGCGGCTACAAGGCGTCCGCGCCGCTCTGGCGGATTTGTAGACTCGCTCGCTGAGCGCGTTCCGACGGCTTCGAGGACGGGGCATGGCGAGGCGCCTCCCGCCGCTGGCCTTGACGGCGTCGCTCGACATCGAAATCGGGACCGAAAAAGGCGCCCAAGCCATTGAAACTCCCTAGGGCGAGACGCGGATGGGCTTTTCGCGATCCGTCGTGCGTTTGCAGCGGCGCCGCCGCGCTCAGCGAGCGCGGCTACAAGGCGTCCGCGCCGCTCGTGCGGATTTGTAGACGCGCTCGCTGAGCGCGTTCCGACGGCTTCGAGGATGGGGCGTGGCGAGGCGCTTCGCGCCGGACGTGCTCGGCGAGCGCGGCTACAAGGCGGCGCGGGTCGGCCTTAGAGAATGAACCGGCTCAGGTCGGCGTTGTCGGCCAAGTCCGCAACGTGGGCCTCGACGTAGGCGGCGTCGATGGCGATGGTCTCGCCGGAGCGGTCGGGGGCGGTGAAGCTGACTTCGTCGAGCACCCGCTCCATCACCGTCTGCAGGCGCCGCGCGCCGATGTTCTCGACGCTGGCGTTGACCTTGGCGGCGACCCGCGCGATCGCCGCAATCGCGTCGGCGGCGAAGTTCAGCGTCACCCCCTCGGCGCCCATCAGCGCGACGTATTGCTTGATCAGGCTGGCCTCGGGCTCGGTGAGGATGCGCTTGAAATCGTCTTCGGTGAGCGAAGCGAGTTCGACGCGGATCGGCAGGCGCCCCTGCAACTCGGGCAGCAGGTCGGAGGGCCGCGAAACGTGGAAGGAGCCCGAGGCGATGAACAGAATGTGGTCGGTATTGACCGAGCCGTGCTTGGTGGGGACGCTGGTGCCCTCGATCAGCGGCAGCAGGTCGCGCTGCACGCCTTCGCGTGAAACGTCGGCGCCGCCGCGCCCCTCGCGCGCGCAGATCTTGTCGATCTCGTCGAGGAAGACGATGCCGTTGCTCTCCACTTCGTGGATCGCCTCGCGCACCACCTGATCCTGGTCGAGCAGCTTTTCCGCCTCCGCGGCGACCAGCGGCGCGTGCGCGTCGGCGACGCTCATCCGCTTGGGTCTGGTGCGCGGACCGAAGCCCTTGCCGAAAATGTCGCCGAGGTTGATCGCGCCGACCGAGGCGCCCGGCAGGTTCGGCAGTTCGAACATCGGCATGCCGCCGCCGCCCTGCGGCAACTCGACCTCGACTTCCTTGTCGTCGAGTTCGCCGGCGCGCAATTTGCGCCGGAACGTGTCGCGCGTCGCGGCGGAAGAACTGGCGCCGACCAGCGCGTCGAGCATCCGCTCCTCGGCGGCGAGCTCCGCCTTGGCTTCGATGTCCTTGCGCTTGCGCTGCTTGACCAGCGTGACGCCGATCTCGACCAGATCGCGCACGATCTGCTCGACGTCGCGCCCGACGTAGCCGACCTCGGTGAACTTGGTCGCCTCGACCTTGAGGAACGGCGCGCCGGCGAGCCTGGCCAGACGCCGCGCGATCTCGGTCTTGCCGCAGCCGGTCGGCCCGATCATCAGGATGTTCTTGGGCATGACCTCCTCGCGCATCGGCGAGACGAGGCGCAGACGGCGCCAGCGATTGCGCAGGGCGACGGCGACGGCCCGCTTGGCGGCCGTCTGCCCGACGATGTAGCGATCGAGTTCGGAAACGATCTCGCGCGGCGAGAATTCGCTCATGAGGTCACAAGGCTCTCGAGGACGAGATTGGCGTTGGTGTAGACGCAGATCGCCGCGGCGATGTCCATCGCGCGGCGCACGACGTCCTCGGCCGGCAACTCCATCGGCAGCAGCGCGCGCGCGGCGGCGAGCGCGTAATTGCCGCCGGAGCCGATCGCGATCGCCGAGCCGTGCTCGTCGCCTTCGGGCTCCAGCACGTCGCCCGAGCCGCTCAACACGAAGCCGACGCTCTTGTCGGCGACCAGCAGCATCGCCTCGAGCCGGCGCAGATAGCGGTCCATCCGCCAATCCTTGCCGAGTTCGACGCAGGCGCGCGGCAATTGTCCCGGGTATTGTTCGAGCTTGCCCTCCAGGCGCTCGAACAGGGTCAGCGCGTCGGCGGTCGAACCGGCGAAGCCGGCGATGACCTCGCCCTTGGCGAGGCGGCGGACCTTGCGGGCGTTGCCCTTGATCACCGTCTCGCCGACGCTGACCTGGCCGTCCCCGCCGATGACCACCCGGCCGCCCTTGCGCACCATCAGGATCGTCGTCGCATGCCAACCCGGCAGGCGGGCGCCCGTTCTATCGCTCATGAGCCGACTTTCTCCGCCGCGTTTCGCGCGCGAGGCCCCGATTTATGGCGAGAGGAGCGCGAGCGCAAGGACCGCATGGCCGAACGAGGGCGCAGAACGCGGGTCGCCGCCATTGCTCCCTTGCGCGCGCCGCGCGTAAGCTGCGGCGATGAAGCTCACCAAAGAAGAGATCGAGCGCTATTCGCGCCAGATCGTGTTGCGCGGCGTCGGCGGGCCGGGCCAGGGCAAGCTCAAGGCGGCGCGCGTGCTGATGGTCGGGGCGGGCGGGCTCGGCTCGCCGGCGCTGCAATATCTCGCCGGCGCCGGCGTCGGCTGTCTCGGCGTCGTCGACGACGACAGGGTCGCGCTCAGCAATCTGCACCGCCAGGTTCTGCACGGCGCCGCCGACGTCGGGCGGCCCAAGGTCGACAGCGCCGAAGAGGCGCTTTTCCGCCTCAATCCGCACGTCCGGATCGAAAAGATCGCGCGCCGTCTCGACGCCGACAACGCGCGCGCCATCGTCGCTCCCTTCGACGTCGTGCTCGACGGCGCCGACAATTTCGCTACGCGTTACGCGCTGTCCGACGCCTGCTTCTTCGAGCGCAAGCCGCTGGTGAGCGCCGCGATCGGCGAATTCGACGGGACGCTGACGACCTTGAAGCCTTACGAAAAGCGGCCCGACGGCAAGCCCAACCCGACCTACCGCTGCCTGTTCCCCGAGGCCCCGCCGCCGGGGACGATTCCCGCCTGCGCCGAGGCGGGCGTTCTCGGCGCGCTCGCCGGCGCGCTCGGCTCGCTGATGGCGCTGGAGGCGATCCGCGAGATCGTCGGCGGCTTCGGCGAAGGCGACCGGGGCCTGGTCGGCCGGCTGCTGATGATCGACGCGCGCGCGATGCGCTTCGAGACGCTAAGCTACGCCTGGGATGAGGCGAACCCGCTGAACGGGCGGGGGTAGAACAAGCCGGCAAGACTTTCTTATCGTCGAGGCGTTAATCCTGGACAAGCCGATCCGGCCGGGCCGGGCGGCGCGCGGGCGCTTTTCGCTCGCCGCAACGGGACGCCAAGGGATGATCGTCGGCCTCGCGTTCGTCTCGAACGCCCTGTTCAATTTCTTCGTCGCGCTGCTGGTGGCGCGGTTTCTCGGACCGGCCGAATACGGCCGCTTCGCCATCGCCTGGGCGAGCGCGCTTCTCATCGACGCCATGGGGTTCGATTGGCTCCGCTTATCGGCGGTGCGCTTCTATTCCAACCGCGCGCGCAGTGAGCGGCCGGCGGTGCGCGCGACGCTGGAGGCCTGTTTCGCCGCGCTCGCGGCCGTCGTCGCGCTCGGCGCCCTGACGCTATCGCTCTCCGGCCTCGATCTGCCGCTCTCGCCCGGCCTGATCGTCATGACCGCGCTGACGGGGGTGGCCACCGGGCTCTACGACCTGCGCACCGCGCTCGCCCGCGCGCGCTTCTTCGACCGCGCCTACATCGAGATCGTCCTGATCAAGAACGGGGTCGGGCTGGTGCTGACGGTCGGCGGCGCGCTGGCGTTCGGCTCGGCCAAGATCGCGCTCGCCGGCGCGTGCCTCAGCGTCGGCATGGCGATGGCGGCGACCTATCGCGATCTTCGCGATCCCGAGGCGCGGCTCGGCCTCGCCGAGCGGCGGCTGGCCCGGACCTATTTGGCCTACGGCGGGCCGTTCGTCGTCTCGTCCGTGCTGTTCCAGTTGATCCCGTTCGCCGGGCGTATTCTCGCCGGCGCGCTTTACGGTTACGACGAGGCGGGACAATTCTCGCTCGCCAACGACATCGGCGTGCGCGCGCTGGCGGCGATCGCCGCGGCGCTGGACGTGATCGTTTTTCAGCAGGCGGTGCGCGCGGAGGAAACGTTGGGGCGCGCCGGCGCGCGCGCGCAATTGGCCGACAACATGGCGCTGGTCTTCGCCGTTATTGTGCCGGCCGCCGCCGGACTTTGGCTGTGCCTGCCGGGCGTCGAAGCGCTGATCGCGCCCAAGGCCTATCGTGGACCGTTTTCCGCCTATCTCGCTCCGATGCTGCCGGGGTTCGTCGCGTTCGTATTGATGATGTACGCCGTCGCGCCGATCTTTCAGATCGCCAAGCGCACGGCGCCGATGATCCTCGCCGCGCTCGCGGCGATCGCAGCCGACGCCGCGCTCGTCGCGAGCCTGCCGCGAGGCCAGGGGGGATATTGGCTCGCCAGCGCGCAGAGCGGCGCCCTTATCGTCGGCCTCGCCGTCGCGCTTCTCCTGGCCTGGGCGACGCGCCCGCAATGGCCGCGCGCGCGCGATCTCGTCGGCGCGCTGGCCGCCACCGGCGCGATGGCGCTGGCGCTGGCGCCGTTGCGTGGGCTTGAGCCGAGCCTCGCTCTGCTGGCCGTTCAGATCTTGGTCGGCGCGGCGATCTACGGCGCCCTGGCCTGGATTTTCGACCTCGCGCGGCTGCGCCAGCGGGTGCGCGGCCTGGTCGCGCCCGGCGCCCTCGCCGCAAGATCGCTCAAGGATTCGTGACGGATTCTCCTGGTCAATCTTCATTAAGCATAGTTCGTTGCATTCCGATAACCATCGCTCGAGACTTGCCAACGCGTCGCATGGTTTTGGCGTATGCTTAATTCTTGTTCGGCGTCGCTGCGGCTCGCGCAAGAACGCGCGGATCGGCGGCGCCGCGGCGGGAGTTTGTCATGCGGCGCGTTCCGGGCTTCCTCGTTGCTGCGTTCTTGAGCTTCTCGGCCCTCGCGTTCGCCGCCGTCGAGACGGCGGCGGCGGCCACCATCGACAGTCTCGTCATCCCCGGCATCGGTCCGCCGCTGGCGGCCGAACCTGCTGAGCCGCCCCGGAGCGGTCTCGGCGGCGGCTTTATCGAATTCCTTCTGACCGGGCGAGCCGGCGAGCCCCTGCCCGCGCCGCGCGCCGCCCCCGCGCCGCCGCCGGCCGCGCCTCAAGTCGCCGCGCTGGCGCCATCCGCGCCGGATCAGGTCGAGGCGAGCCCCACCGACGAGTACCTGCGCCGCGAAGTCGATTATTCCGGTGCCGAGCGGCCAGGCACGATCGTGATCGACACGCCCAACAAGTTTCTGTTCCTGGTGCTGCCGCACAGCCGCGCGATTCGCTACGGCGTCGGCGTCGGGAGGCCGGGTTTCGAATGGGCGGGCGTCAAGACGATCACCCGCAAGGCCGAATGGCCGGACTGGACGCCGCCGCCGGAAATGATGCTGCGCCGGCCGGACCTGCCCACCCATATGGACGGCGGGCCCGACAACCCGCTCGGCGCGCGCGCGCTCTATCTCGGTTCGTCGATGTATCGCATCCACGGCACCAACGACCCCGCGACGATCGGCCAGAACGTCTCCTCGGGCTGCATCCGCATGATGAACGAGGACGTGATCGACCTTTACGATCGCGTCCGGGTCGGCGCGAAGGTGATCGTGATCTGACGCCGGCCGCAGCGTCGGCCCCGGCCAGCCCATTCTCGGGTCCGGCCGGAGGGCGGCTTTACTCCCCCATCCCGATCGCGTAGTCCATACGCGCAATGAGCCCCGGTCCAGCCCATTGTCGCTGGCGCCGGGGCTTCGTTTTCTTGGGGTTGAGAGGATCGTGCGACGATGGCCAACGTGGTTGTTGTCGGCGCCCAATGGGGCGACGAGGGAAAGGGCAAGATCGTCGACTGGCTGTCCGTCTCGGCCGACATCGTGGTCCGTTTCCAGGGCGGTCACAACGCCGGGCACACGCTGGTCGTCGACGGTCAGACCTACAAACTCCAGTTGCTGCCCTCGGGCGTCGTGCGTCCGGGGAAACTGTCGGTCATCGGCAACGGCGTCGTGCTCGATCCCTATCATCTGGTCGCTGAAATCGACAAGATTCGCGGCCAGGGCGTGGAAGTGACGCCGAATAACCTCAAGATAGCCGAAAATGTCCCGCTTATCCTTTCGCTGCATCGCGAGCTCGACGCGCATCGCGAATCGGCGGAAATCGGCGGCGTGAAAATCGGCACCACCAAGCGGGGCATCGGGCCCGCCTATGAGGACAAGATCGGCCGGCGCGCGATCCGCTTGATGGATCTGGCCGAGCCCGCGTCGCTCGACGGCAAGATCGCGCGGCTGCTCGCCCATCACGATCCGCTGTGCCGCGGCATGGGCCGCGCCGCGCCGACGGCCGCGGCGATCAAGGACGAGCTCCTCGTCATCGCCCCCAAGGTGCTGCCGTACATGGCGCCGACGTTCGAGCTGCTCGATCGCGCCCGCCGCGCCGGCAAGCGCATCTTGTTCGAGGGCGCGCAAGGCTCCCTGCTCGACGTCGATCATGGGACTTACCCTTACGTGACGTCATCCAACACCGTGGCTGCCAACGCCGCGACCGGGTCGGGCCTCGGGCCGGGCGCGATCGGCTACGTCCTCGGGATCGTCAAGGCGTACACGACCCGGGTCGGCGGCGGGCCGTTCCCGACCGAACTCGAAGACGAGACCGGCCGCGAGCTCGGCCGGCGCGGCAATGAATTCGGCACCGTCACCGGGCGCCCGCGCCGCTGCGGCTGGTTCGACGCGGTGCTGACGCGCCAGTGCGTCAAGACTTCCGGCATCGACGGCGTCGCATTGACCAAGCTCGACGTTCTCGACGGGTTCGAAGCGATAAAGGTCGCCACGCATTATCGTCTCGACGGCGAAGAGATCGACTATCTTCCCGCCTCGCAGGCCGCTCAGGCGCGCCTCACACCCATCTATGAAACGATCGAGGGCTGGCGGGAGCCGACCGTGGGCGCGCGCTCATGGGCCGATCTGCCGGCGCCGGCGGTCAAATACGTGCGGCGGATCGAGGAACTCATCAGCGCCCCGGTCGCGTTGCTCTCGACGAGTCCGAAGCGGGAAGATACGATTCTTGTGCACGACCCGTTTCAAGATTAACCCCGTCGCAGCGCTGGGCGGCGGAACGCGAGCGACCGGACTCGATCATGGCTGATTATTACATCCTGCTCGCCAAAGCGGTCGCGAACTTTCCCAAGGACGGTCCGGCGGCGGCGCGCAAGGCGATTTACGATCGCGCCCGCGCGGCGCTGGACCGTCAATTGCGCACTTTGGGGCCGACGTTGTCGGAAACGGACATCGCGCGCGAAGAGTCCGCTCTGGAGACCGCCATCGCGCGGCTGGAGGCGCAATTCACGCCCGGGGCCCACGCGCCTCTTGCGCCCGCCGCGCCTCCCGCGCAGCCCGCCGCGCCGGCGAGGCCAGGCACGCCTCCGCCGCACCCGAGCGCGCCGACAAGGCCGAGCATGCCCACCGCGCGCCCCGCCGCGCCGGCGAGGCCGGCCATGTCTCCACCGCTCCCGAGCGCGCCGTCCCGTCCCGCCGCGCCGCGCCCGGCTGCGCCGATTGTCGGCGCCGTTCAGAGGCCGCCGATCGGCGCCGGAGCGTTGGCGCGATCGATTCCGGACGCGAGGCCGGTGCCAGCGGCGCCGCGTTCTTCGCCGCCCCCCCCGCCGCCGGCCGCGCCGCATTTCTCGTCGCGCCCGCCGCCTCTTCCCGATCACGAGGCCGCCGAGCCGTCGTCTGCGCCGCCGATCATCGCCGCGAGCGACGGCGAGATCGGCGACGAGGGCCATGCCCCGCCCGTCGACGCCGCCACAGGCGTCGATCGGGTCGCCTATGCGCCCGCTGCGACGGACAACCGATCGATTCGGCCTAGCGCGCCGAGCGATCTCGACGCGCCGCGCGCCAATTCCTTACCCTGGATCGCGCTCGCCGTCTTCGTCGGCGTTGTCTTTTCCGTCGCGGTCGCGGCGTTCCTGTTGCGTCAGAAGCCGCAGGACCTCGCGATCCAGGAACCCGTCGCCGCGACCAACTCGCAACCGGCGACCAGCGCCGTCAAGATCGCCGAACGCGTCGGCGGCGCGCCCGCTACGCCCGCCCCCGCTGCCTCTCCCGCAGCGGCGCCGGCGGCCGCGGCGAGCGCGGCCGCGGCGGCGCCGCAACCGGCCGCCTCGCCCGGCCTGCCGGTCTCCGCGCGCGCCGCGATGCTCGTCGCCATCGCCGATGACCCGCACAAGCCGCCCGCGATCAGCCTCGGTTCGGTCGTGTGGACCTCGATTCCGGCGATGCCCGGGCAGCCGGCGACGATCGGGGTGAAGGCCGAAGCCGACATTCCCGACCTGAAGATGCACGCGGTCATGACGATACGGAAGAATACCGACCCGGGCTTGCCCGCTTCCCATACGATCGATCTTCGCATGACGTTCGCCGACGGCGCGGATATCAAGGGCGTCAAGGACATGCGGGTGCCGATGATGCGCCGCGACAATCCTCCGGGGCAGGACCCCCTGGCGGGCGTGCGGGTGAAGATCTCCGAGGGCTATTTCCTCGTCGGCCTCAATCGCGCCGACGCCGACGCCGCGCACAACGTCGACCTCATCGCCAGCCGCGGCTGGTTCGATTTTCCGCTGCTGCTCAATGACGACCGAATCGCCAAGCTGACCTTTGAGAAGGGCGCCGACGGAGAGCGCATCCTCAACGAGGCGCTGGCCGCGTGGAAGGCGCCGTGAGCGGTCAATCCGGCAGGTTGAAGACCCGCGTCGCAACGAAATAGCCGCCCTCGACCTTTCCCAAGGCGACCGGAGCGCCGAGGCGCGCGGCGTAGGCGGGCCCTTCGGGCGCGTCGACGCCGCGCAGCAGCAGTTCTTGTCCGCGGCGCAGGATCGCGGCGCCGCGCTGATCGACGGCGACGCAGGCCAGCTCCGCCAAGCCCGCTTCCACAGCGAGCAGCGCGGTCGCGCGAGCCTCGGGCGATTGGCGCAACGCGTCGAGGGCCGCCGCGCCGCTCGCCGAGAACGGGCCGACGCGAGTGCGGCGCAACGCGGCGATGTGGCCGTGACAACCGAGTTCGCGCCCGAGGTCGCGCGCGATCGCGCGAACATAGGCCCCCTTGCCGCATTCGGCCTCGAAGCTCGCCTCGTTCGGCCCGGCCTCGACGAGTTCGAGCCGGTGAACGAGGATGGGCCGCGCTGCGATCTCGAACGTTTCGCCGCCGCGCGCCAGATCGTAGGCGCGCTCGCCGGCGACGCGAATCGCCGAAAAGGTCGGCGGAATCTGGCTGATGAGGCCGACGAAGCGCGGCAGCGCCGCCTCGATCTCCGCGCGGGTCGGGCGCCTCGGCGAGCTCGCGACGATCTTACCCTCGGCGTCGTCGGTGTCGGTTTCCTCGCCCCACTTGACGACGAACCGATAGGCCTTGGCGCCCTCCTGCACGATCGGGACGGTCTTGGTCGCCTCGCCGAACGCGACCGGCAATACGCCGGAAGCGAGCGGATCCAGGGTGCCGGCATGGCCCGCTTTCTTCGCGTTGAAGAGATGTTTCAACTGCGCGACCGCCTGCGTCGAGGTGACGCCGACCGGCTTGTCGAGGTTGATCCAGCCGTTGATTTCGACGCGCGTCGAGCGACGCTGCGGCGACCGGCGTCTCTCGGACGGCCCGGGCTGGACCTCGGCGGGCGTCGCGTCGATTTCGCCCTTCGAGCTCAATGACGTTCCTCGCCGTCGTCACGGGCAAGGTCGCGCGCGACCCGCGGCGACTTCAACAGCGCGTCGATTTCAGCCTGCGCGGAAATGCTGTCGTCGACGACGAATCGCAGATCGGGCGCGAACTTGAGGTTGACGCGCCGAGCGACCAGGGCGCGTAGCGCCTTCTTGCGCACGTTGAGAGAGAGGATCGTCGCCTCGGCGTTCCCGCCGCCGAGCGGCATGACGGCGACGGTGGCGAGCTTCAAATCGGGCGACATCTTCACCGAAGGGATGGTGACCGCCTGCCGATCGAGCACGGGATCGAGGATTTCGCCGCGCTGGAGAATTTCCGCCATCGCATGACGAATCGATTCGCCCACGCGCTCGAGGCGATGCGAAGGGCCGGCGCGTCTAGCGATGGTTCGGGACATGGGACAAGAGCCTGAAATAGGAAGTCGGGGCGCCGAGGCGGCCAACGGGAAAGGGACCTGTCATTTCCGCGCCGGAAGGCCTCCTCGCGCGCCCCGAGCTTTAGCGACGCTTGGGTCGATCGCGACGGCCTCGCCGGAACCGCGCCACAGCGATCTCGCCCCGAGCTTCAAGGAGAAGCCCGACGGCGTCGCGCGCTAGAGCGCTCTGCGCTTCGGTGGAAGGGCCCTCACCCCCAACCCCTCTCCCGCGCGGCCCGTCGAAAGACGGGCGTTCTTCCGAACGCCCCATGCGGGCGAGGGGATTGAGCGGCGCCGACAAATCCTTTCTCCCGCCTGCGGGCGTCAGGCGAACCTCCGGTTCGCCAAGAGGCGGCCCGAAGAGCCGGATGAGGGGTATCGCTGCAATTCCGTCACACCACAACGCGCGCTAGAGCGTGCGGCGAATCTCCTCGACATTGTAGCATTCGATGACGTCGCCGACGCGGACGTCCTGATAGTTCTCCAAGGCCATGCCGCATTCCTGACCGGCCTGCACAACTGCGACTTCGTCCTTGAAGCGCTTCAGCGTCGACAGCTTACCTTCGTGGACGACCACGTTGTCGCGAATGAGGCGCACATGGGCGCCGCGCTGCACCACGCCGTCGATGACCCGGCAGCCCGCGACGTTGCCCACTTTCGAGATCGAGAACACTTCCAGGACCTGCGCATTGCCGAGCAACGTCTCGCGCAGGGTCGGCGAAAGCAGGCCCGACATCGCTGCCTTCACGTCGTCCACGAGGTTGTAGATGATGTTGTAATAGCGGATTTCAATGCCCTGCTGCTCAGCCAGGTCGCGCGCTTCCTTGTGCGCGCGCACGTTGAAGCCGATGATCACCGCTTTCGACGCCTCGGCGAGGGTGACGTCGGATTCGGTCACGCCGCCGACGCCGCCGTGAATGACGCGCGCGGCGACTTCCTCGTTGCCGAGCCTGTCGATCGCGGCGGTGATCGCCTCGACCGAGCCTTGCACGTCGGCCTTGACGACGATCGGCAGCTCCTTGCGGCCCACCGTCTTGAGATTGCTCATCATGTCGCTGAGCGAGGTGCGCACCACGCCGCCGCGAACCGCCAGCTTCTCGCGCTTTTGGCGTTCGCGATATTCGGCGATTTCGCGCGCCCGGGCCTCGCTTTCCACCACCGCGACGCGGTCGCCGGCCTCCGGCGCGCCGGAGAAGCCGAGCACCTCGACCGGCGTCGAGGGTTTCGCTTCTTCGACGTTTTCGCCCTTGTCGTCGATGAGGGCGCGCACGCGGCCCCATTCCGAGCCGGCCACGACCAGCGCGCCGACGCGCAGCGTGCCGCGCTGCACCAACACCGTCGCCACCGGGCCGCGGCCGCGATCGAGGCGCGCCTCCACCACGGTGCCCTCGGCGCCGCGCTCGGGGTCGGCTGTCAGATCGAGAATTTCGGCTTGCAGCGCGATCGCCTCGAGCAATCTATCAAGATTGGTGTGCTTGGCGGCGGAGACCTCGACGCTGAGCGTTTCGCCGCCGAAGGCTTCGACCTGAACGTCGTGCTGCAACAACTCCTGCATCACGCGCTGCGGATCGGCTTCCGGCTTGTCGATCTTGTTGATTGCCACGATGATCGGCGCATGGGCCGCCTTGGCGTGGCGGATCGCCTCGATCGTTTGCGGCATCACGCCGTCGTCCGCGGCCACCACCAAGACGACGATGTCGGTCACCTTGGCGCCGCGCGCGCGCATCGCCGTGAAGGCGGCGTGGCCGGGCGTGTCGATGAAGGTGATCTTGGCACCGCTGGGGGCCGTGACCTGATAGGCGCCGATGTGCTGGGTGATGCCGCCCGCTTCTCCGGCCACCACATTGGCGTGCCGGATGGCGTCGAGCAGCGAAGTCTTGCCGTGGTCGACATGCCCCATGATGGTGACGATCGGCGGCCGCGGGACCGGAGCGCCTTCTTCGTCGGGACGGTCGAACAATCCCTCTTCGACGTCTGATTCGGCCACGCGCTTGACGGTGTGGCCCATTTCCTCGGCGATCAGCTCGGCGGTGTCGGCGTCGAGCGTGTCGGTGAGAGTGACCATGCGCCCCTGGCGCATCAGCAGCTTGATGACGTCGACGGCGCGCTCGGACATGCGGTTGGCGAGTTCCTGGATGGTGATCGCCTCGGGGACGACGATTTCGCGGGAAATCTTCTCCTTCGCCTCCTGGGCGCCGTGACTCTTGAGGCGCTGGGTGCGG
>Ga0182014_10005507_pt1 | contig 14033 bp, 10 predicted proteins | sample 612S2DmetaG_FD_120489 | JGI IMG/M metagenome (GOLD analysis project Ga0182014, IMG submission 120489) | Permafrost microbial communities from Stordalen Mire, Sweden - 612S2D metaG | ecosystem: Environmental > Terrestrial > Soil > Wetlands > Permafrost | place: Sweden: Stordalen | collected... | reverse complement strand
TGGAGCACGCCGGTGACGGTGAAGCGCAGGCCGTCGATGGTGATGTCCTCGCCCTCCGGCGGGACTTCGCCGAAGAGCTTGCCGGCCGCCTCCGCGCCGAGGACGGCCACGCGGCGCTTCTGGTTCTCGTCCTCCTGATCGAGCCAGCGCCCCGATTCGACGCTCATATTGCGTATGCGCCCGTAGGACGGGCGGACGGAGCGCACCATGGTGGCGTAGGAGCGGTGCTCGTGGACCACGGTCCTCCCGCCGTCCATCATTTCCGGAGAGATGGCCAAGACTAGGGGAACGGTAGTGCGTATCTCGTCGATGTCGGTGGTTTCAAGGCGGATGCGCCGTCCGGCGCGCTCGCCGCCCGCCTGGCTGGAGGTGTTGCCGCCGAACATCAGGACGAGATCCTGCCCGACGGTGCGGAAGGCCGTCCGCAGAGCCAAATGAAAACCGTCGCCATAGGAATAGAGAATGACGAAACACGCCACCCCCCAAGCCAGACTGATGGTGGTGAGGATGCTGCGCTGCCGGTTGAACTTCAGCGCCTGCGCGGCTTCGTGAATGAGGGAGGCAAAGGTCATAAAGAGCTTGACGCGGAGACGCGGAGACGCGGAGAAAACCATACAAAAGGTCTTGCTATCGTTATTGCTTTCTCTGCGTCTCCGCGTCTCCGCGTCAAATTCCTACCTCTCATAGCGCAAAGCCTCCACCGGCGTCAGATTCGCCGCGCGCCAGGCGGGCCAGATGGCCGATCCCACGGCCACGATGCCGAGTGCGGCAAAGGACAACGCCGTGGTCAGGCCGCTCACCGGCAGCCCATCGAACATCTCCTGCTTGGGCATCCGGTTGACGGCGGCGGCCACGCCATAGGCGCCGATCCAGCCGCACACGCCGCTGGCCAAAGCCAGCAGCAGGCCCTCCAGAAAGAAATCCGCCAGAATGCGCCGCCGGGTGGCGCCCACGGCTTTTCGCAACCCGATCTCGCGCGTGCGCTCGGTAACCGAGACCAGCATGATATTCATTACGCCCACGCCGCCCAGCGTCAGCGTCACCAGGGAGATGGCGGCCAGGAACACGGTCATGGAGGTGAAGACGTTGTCCACCAGGCGGGCATTCTCGACGGTGTCCCATATGTGGATGGCGCCGCCATCGGCGGGGTCGAAGCCGTGGTCGCGCGCCAGCACGCGCACCACCTGGTCGCGCGCGGCCTTCCACTGATCGAGCGAAGCCGGCGTGTAGATCAGGTCGCTTACGATTCCGGGGTGGAAGTTTTCGTCCTCGGCCGGCGGAATATCGCGGACCATGGCGGAGTACGGAACGAAGATCTTGTCGCTGTCGAGGCCGTTGTAGCTGCTGTTCTGGTTCTTGGGCGGCGTGAGGCCCACAATGCGGTAGGTCAGCCCGTTGATGGCGATGGCGTCGCCCGGCCGCACGGGGCGCTCGCCGAACAACTGTTTGCGGACGTTGTCGCCGAGCACGGCCACGCGGGCGCCTTCGCGGTCGTCGGCGTCCACCAGGAAGCGGCCGCGGTCCACCGGAATGTTGCGGATCTCGGAATATTCCGGCTCCACGCCCAGCACGCGGAACGTGCCGCTGTTGAAAGGGCTGACCGCGTTGGCCGAGCTCTGGAGTTCGGCCACCACCGTGCGCACCAGGAAGCAGTTGGCGCGGATCTCGCGCACGTCGCCGTAATCCAGGCGCACCAGCCTGCCCGCGCGCCGCCCGCCCGGCTGCATCTCGGTGCGGCCGTTGAACACGATGACGATGTTCTCGCCGATGTCGCGAAAGCGGTCGCGCTGTCCCCCCTTGAAGCCATCGCCCATGGCCACAATCAGCACCATCGACGCCACGCCCCACGCAATTCCCGCCATGGTCAGAATACTGCGCAGCTTGTTGCGCAACAGACTGGAAAAGACGTTCGCGAATAGTTCCTTCAGGAATTCCACGGCAGCCTATTGGAGAATAACTTGCTGGCCGAGCGAGAGGCCCTTGGCGACCTCGGTCTTCGATCCGTTGCTGATGCCGGTGGTCACCGGGACCCGCCGCATGCCGGTCTGGGCCGTGGCGTCCGGTATTTCCACTTCGGTGGAGTGGTCCTTCTTGTAAATGATGGCCCCTTCCGGAATGGCCAGCACGCCCTTCTTCTCCTGCAGCACGATTTCGGCGTTGGCGGTCATGGTGGCAAGGAGTTTGCGCGATTCGTTGGAAATGGAGACGCGCACCTCGAAGGTCGTGACGTTGTCCTTTTCCATGCCCATGGGCGATATTTTGGTCACTTTCCCGGTAAACTTCTTGTCCTTGAAGGCTTCCACCGTAATGCGCGCCGGCTGGCCCAGGTATACCTTGCCGATGTCGCTTTCATCGGCCTTGCCCTTGACGTAGACTTCGCTCAAATCGCCGACCGTCATGATGAGGGTGGCGCCCGATCCCATCACCAGGATGGAGCTTACCGCATCGCCCACTTCGCGGTCGCGCGAAAGAACCACGCCGTCGATGGGGGAAACGATGGTGGCGTTGCGCACGTCCTCCTCCGACTGGGAGAGCGCCGCTTTGGCCTGCTCCACTTCCGCCTCAGACTTGGCGATGGCGGCTTTGGTCACCCCCAGATTGACTTCCGCCTGCTGCTGCTTGTTGAATCCCATTTGATAGTTCTTCTCGGCGTCTTCGCGGTCGTTCTGGGAGATCAGGTCCGCCTTGAACATCTCCTGGGCGCGTTCCACGTTGCGCTTGAGGAACGGCAGGTCGGGACCGGCGGCCTCCACCTTGTTGCGCTCGTAATCCGCCTGGGCGCTCTTGAGCTGGGCTTCGGCCATGGCGAGCGCCGCCTGCGCCTGCCGCAGCTTGGGCAGCAGGTCGTTCTGATCGAGTTCGCAGATCACCTGCCCGGCCTTGACCGTATCGCCGACGTTCACGGGGAGCTTCAGAATAATGCCGCTGGCTTTGGATTTGATATCCACCTGCGTGACGGGCGTGATTTTACCGGTGGCCACGACGGAACGCGCCAAGTCCATGCGCTCCACGATGGCGAGCTTGTCGGCGTCGATCTTGGCCGGGGTGCGGCCGACGTTGCGCAGCGAGAAGAACGCCACGCCCCCGAGGAGCAAAACCAGCCCCAATACGATCCAACGGGCTGGGCCGTGCTTGCGGTTCGCCATGGTTTGTCCTTAACTACATCTTTACGCAGATTGGCGGGCTGGGGTTCGCCAGAGCTAAAATAGACCCCGGAGTCCGATGGAGGTCCGATTATGCGAGTCGCAACAATCCTGCTTGCGTGCGCGGCCGTCGTCTCCGCCGCGCAAACCAACGCCCCGCCTTCTTCCTTTGAAGTAGCTTCCGTTAAGCCGACCCCTCTTTCCGACCAGGCGAACCCCGGGAAAGTGGAGGGCGGGTTCCGGCCGGGGCAGTACATCTGGACGCACGCATCCCTAAGGCGTCTCATCTGGTTGGCTTACGACGTGCAACTCTACCAGCGGGACTTGGTGGCGGGCCTTCCGCCGGAACGATACATGTACGACGTCGCGGCGAAGGCCCCCGCGGGCACAACCAGAGAGTCGTTCCTTGTGATGCTTCAAAACCTCCTGGCGGAGCGCTTCGGCGTGGCCGTCCATTGGGTAGAGAAAGAGATACCCAGTTACGACCTGGTGGCGGCGAAGGGCGGTCCGAAACTGAAAGAGGCCGAAAAGCGCCCCGCCGCTGCGCCGCCCGTGGACCCGTCGCAGCCTTTCAATTGGCTGGCGGGCGGCTGGCCGGTGCTCCCTCCCGGCATCCCGAGCATCGGTCTCTATGCCAGCCGAGGAACCCAGATGGTGCATCTCGGCGCCAGGATGCAAACGGTCCCTGACCTGCTTCGGACATTACAAACCGTGATGGACCGTCCGCTGAGGGATAAGACCGGACTGACGGGAACGTACGACTTCACTTTGGACTTCCTGGCGCCGGGAAATGTAGCTTATACGCCTCCGCCCCCCGATCCGTCGGAGGGCGCGAGCGAACCGGCGCCGGATGTGTTCGCCGCTCTGGAGCGCCAGCTCGGGCTGAAGCTGGTAGCCGGCAGGGATCAGGAAAAGCTGTTGGTGGTCGACAAGTTTAATCTCACCCCCACGGAAAACTGATGTAGGGGTAAACCGAAGCCCTACCTTGCGTGCCGCCAATTCTCAATGGTCAGGCTAATGCCAGTCTTTTGTATTGCCCGGAAGTCCTCGGTGTTGCCGGTTACAAGCGGCATGCGAAGCCGAACCGCGACGGCTGCAATTAGGCAGTCGGGCAGTTCGAGAACGGAGCCTTGCTTTCGCGCCGTAGCCTTGATGCTGGCTGCGGCGAGGTAGTCGGCGTCGCTCGGCGTAATCTGCTCGTTTCGGCTGAGCCATGCCAGAGCTTTTTTCAACTGGCTGGCGGCCGACTTTAGTTCAAGACCGTAGACGATCTCGTAGACGGTTACGCTGGTAAAGGTAAACACACCGTGCTGCTGGGCGTAGTCCGCGGCGCGTTTGACCACTGCTTGGTCGTGTCCTTTGAGGTACTCGGAGAGAATGTCCGTATCCAAAAGGGCCTTGACCATCGCTCAGATCGCGCCGGACGGGCTGGCCGGGCGACGTCTTTCCTCATAAGCGATGGCGACAACCTCATCCAGCAAAGCGGCGTCTTCCGGACTGCTAAAGAGGCCTAACCCCTGTTCGAATACCGTTTCGGGGTCGGGGGGAGTCGGCTTTCCGGCGATTAGAACCTCGCGCACCAACACGTCGAGCGGCACGCCCTTCGCGCGCGCCTCGGCGCGGTAGGCCCTTTCGATATGTGACGGGAGATCGAGCGTGACCGTCATGGATCCTCTATGTTCTAGCTTAACCTGATCGCCGAGCCGTGGCGAGAACCTACTTTTCCGCCTGCTGCTGCTTCACGTAGGGGTTCTTGATGTACTTCTGGGCTTCCGCCTGCGCGCCTTGCGTGTCGTCCTTGGTGCGGGCGGCCTGGTTGTATTCGCTGACGGCGCGCTCCCTCTGCCCGGAGATGTCGTAGATCTTGCCTAGGTTGATGTGCGCCCACACCTCCGTCCATTTCGGCTCCAGGTCGCCGTTCAGCACTTCGTGGAACTCATTGGCGGCGGATTGCCAGGTGGCTTGCAGGAAGTAGACCTCGGCCTTCCGGTAATGCGCCAATGAGCTGAGGCGGTTCGTATCCAACGCCTTGTTGTATTCCTTCAGGGCGTCGTTGTATTGGTTCAATTCCGCGTACTGCTCGCCGCGGCGGATAGCCACGCCGACGCGTATGTCCGGGCTGTAACGCAGCACGTGGTTGTCCGGGTCGATAATCACGTTTTTCGGTTTCCCGAACGTATCCACCGTGAACTCCGAGGAAGTGCCCTGCACGTCCACGGTCTTCACCTCGGGGGCGCTTTCGGTTTCGATCTTCAGGGTCACCGGCATGTTGAACGTATCCATGTCCTGCGTGATCTTGCCCATCACGCGGAAGCCCTTCTGGGTGCGGAAAATGGTGTACTCCAGCTTGAACTCCGGCGCCTGGCTCGATTCGATCCACTGGGTGAAGAAGTATCCCAGATTCCGGCCCGCGGCGCTCTCCACCGCCTTGCGGAAGTCGTCGGTGGTCGCCGCTTTCCAGAGGTTGTCCTTGGCGTACGTCTTCAGGGCCTCGGAGAATTTATCGTCGCCGATCACCGCCCGCAGCATGCCCAACACGGCCGCGCCCTTGCTGCCCGTCAGCGCCCACAACTCGGGCGAATAGTCCTCCTCGCGCGCCGATTGGATGATCGGCACATCGTCGACGGTCAGCGCCTCCAGCATGTCGTCGTGCAGCGCCGCATCCATCGCGGCCGCGCTGTTCTCGTGTTCCACCCAAAGCAGCTCGGAGTATGCCGCCAGCCCGTTGACCAGCCACAGGTGGTTGCGGGTAGCGGCGGAGACTTCTTCTTCCCACCACTGTCGTGAAATCTGGTTGGCCAGCAGCCTGGCGTTCACCCGGTTGCCGATGCCCGGCGGCGAAAGGAAAATCAAGCCCGGCGCCGCGTAGCCATTGGGGCCGCCATCCTCGGTTTCGACTACCGTCAAATTGGCCGATAGCGGCAGACCGAACGTTCCGGTGAACCAGGACATCTGCTTGCCGATCTCGTCGCCGTACGCCTGCGCCATCTCCGCCTCCGGGCCGCGGAAATAGAGAGATGTGGTTACGCCCTCCGACGCAACTTTCGCCGGATCGCCTTTCACCACCGCGATGCTGCCGGGAAACGAGGGGTGCTCGAACTTGAATTCGACCGTAGTTTTTCCGTTGGCGCTCTGTGGTGGCGAATCGAGACCGCTGGCCAGCACTTTGTATCCGTCCGGCACGGTGATGCGGAAATCGGCGGCGAACCGGTCCGTCGAATAGCCGGCCACCGGAAACCAGCGCGCGGGATACATCAGGTAGGCGAAATCCGGGTGGATGGCCGCGAACTTAACGCCGTACACGGGCGATTCCTCTTGGCCGGTCAGCTTGCCGTCGTAAGAAAAGGTAATGGTGACCGGCTGGCCCTTGGGCAGCGCCGGATCGAAGCTCAGCCGCACGCTGGAATCCTGCTGGTTGCGCGAGGCCGGGATCTCGACGCCCTTCTGGTCGACCACGCGCGAAACGTTGAGCGCGTTATTCAGGTCGAACGATGCCGACGACACGCCGTCGTCGAGTGGGGTGAGTTGCAGGGCAGCCTTCGCCGAGAGGGTCTGTGCGGTGGGCGAAATCTCCGCGTCGATGGTCACCTGAGTCACGTCGATGCGCGCCAGGCGGCCATTCTGCGCGAGCGCGCCCGGCGCCGAGGCAAACAGCAGCAGGCTGGCCGCCAGCGATGCGGCGGCGCGAATCGAAAGTTCACGATACATGGGCAACTTGTCCTTCCAGAATCTCCTGAACGATGGCGGCGGCGCGCCGAGGGGCGCCCTCGCCGCCCGATAGCCGGGCGCGGACCTCCGCCAGACCGGCCTTCATCCGGTCGCGCGCGGAGGCGTCCCTCAGCAGCCGGAGACCCTCGTCCGCGATGCGCTCCCCGGTCATTTGGCTTTGCATCAGCTCAGGCACCACAGCTCGTCCGGCGATCAGATTCACCATCGAATAAAACGGAACGTCCACCAGGAACTTGCCGGCCAGCCAGCTTGCCGCCGCCACTTTGTAAAAAGTCACCATCGGCGTACCCAACAGGGCCGCTTCCACGGTAACGGTTCCACTTGCGGCCAGCGCGAGATCGGCGTGCGCCATGGCGTCCCAGCTCTCTCCTTCAATCGCCTGTATGGGCGAACCCGCCAGGCGTTCCCGAAAAAAGGCCGCTCCGGCGGTCGCGGATGCCGGCAGCACCCAATTCGCGGCCCGCTCCCGCTCCATCCGGCCCGCGGCGTCCATCAGCGCGGGTAAATGGCGCGCGGCTTCTCCGCGGCGGCTGCCCGGCAGTACTGCTATTAATGGACGGTCCCCAGCCAGACCGTGTTTCCGGAAAAATTCGTCGCGGCTGAGGGACGGACGCACCAACCCGGCCAGCGGATGGCCGATGTAAGTGGCTCTCACGCCCTCCTTTCGGAAGAATTCCTCCTCGAAGGGGAAGATGCACAGCACGCGCTCCAAGGTTCGGCGCATCTGCTTCAGCCGCCCTCTGCGCCACGCCCACACCTGCGGCGCCACCAGGTAGACCACGGGAACGCCCTGCCGGCGCAACTGGCGCGCTACGCGCAGGTGAAAGTCCGGGGAATCCGTAAGGATCGCCAGGTCCGGCTTCTCGGCGCGCGCGGCCGCCAGCAGCTTCCGGTATTCCCCGTAAACCCGGGGAATGTGGGCTACCACTTCCAACAACCCCACCACCGCCAGGCTGGCCGAATCCACCACCGTGCGCACGCCGGAAGCCCGCAAGTGGGGACCCGTGCAGCCGAAGAAATCGATGTCCGGCGCGAGCGCGAGCAGTTGGTCGGCCACCAGCGAAGCGTACAGGTCGCCGGATGCCTCGCCCGCCGAGATCAGGATCTTACGGCGCATTCCACCTAGAGTGTAGCGTGCCGCCCTGATACAATCGGACAACGGATGTCCACAGGAGCAGAGCAACCCAAATCGACCGTGGAAGAACTTGCCGCGCGCTTTCGCGGGGAGATGATTCCCATCACCACCAGGTTTTCCTATTTCTCCACCTTCCCGATCGCCGAGGACGATCTGAAGCAATATCTTAACGACCCGATCGCCGCCCTCCCGCCGGCCGCCATCGGCGCGCTGCCTCCCATCGGCATCATTCTCGCGCCGTACATCGAGAGAGGCAACGGCAAAGGCGGCGACTCGATCGCGTTCGAGCATCCCGCGGAAGCCCGCCAGATCCCCTGTTCGCGGCTGGAACTGAGCGGCATGACGGTTCTCGCGATGGCCGTCAAGGACATGGAGATGGCCGATTACCACTACCAGTTCTACAACGCCCTCGCGGCGCTGCTGGCGGATAGTTGGTCGGCGGAAGTCCAGGAGACCTTCGTCCGCGCCATCCGCGAGGAATTGAGCGCGGAAGTCCACGGCGAGGTGGATGAGAAAAGCTGGCATCTCAAGCAGGCGCTGATGCGCCGGCAGACCAACGTGCGCAAGGAAACCAAGCTCTTCCGGGAATACGCCCGCCAGGCCTTCGAAGACACCCTCACGCTCTACCTGCACGGCGCCTGTTGCGATATCGACGTTGAGACCGGCCCGCGCCAGATGCCCAGCCGTTATCTGCGCCGCCGCCTGGAGTTGCTGATCGCGCTGTTTCCCCCGCCGGAAGGCTACGCCGTGTTGCCCGAACAGTTGAAGACGCGGTAGGGGCCGGACCCGCCGCGCTATGCTCGTCTTCAGGAGGAATAGACCATGAAGTCTCTCTTGCTATGCGGGGCGCTGGCCGCCGCCAGTCTGGCATGGGCGCAAAGCCCGCCGGCCACCGAATCCAAGACCGTCGGCGGCAAAACCATCGCCATCAAGTACTGTTCGCCCAGGGTCAATAGCCGCGCGGGCAGAATTTTCACCAAGGACGGGCTCATCAGCCACGACGCGAACTATCCCGTCTGGCGCGCGGGCGCCAATGCGGCAACGGCTTTGCATACCGAAGCCGACCTCACGATTGGCGCTCTCAACGTCCCCAAGGGCGACTATACCCTTTACGTCGATATCGCCGATCCGGACCACTGGATTTTGATGATCAACAAGCAGACCGGCCAGTGGGGACTGACCTACAACAAGGCCCAGGATCTCGGCCGCGTCAGGATGACCATGAGCAAGCCGTCGGCGCCGGTCGAGGAGCTGAAATACACCCTCACCGATGCGGGCGGCAAAAGGGGCAAGCTTGAGTTGGCGTGGGAGAACCACCGCGCCTCCGTGCCATTCACGGTAAAGTAGGCTTCCGTCCGTATCGTCGCGCGCCGTGGCGATTTCGTGGGCTTCCAGCCTGCCACGCCGGCGGGGGCGCTCACCGGGTCTGTGGGCCCGCCGGTGTTCTTCGTGGCTGCGGCTGCGCTGCCTTGCGGAGCAGCCTTTCAGCCGCCTATGCCGCCATTCCCGGCGGCATTCTTCCCGTGGCGCGAGGCCGAATCCGGTCGGCTCCAGGGGTCCGCCCGGCCGCGCGGGGCGCCCGTATCAAAACCTCACTCCCGTGGCGAAACCTCACACTATCCCCAACAAAACAAGTGTGCTACCATGAGGCACAAAGTTTGGGAGTCGATATATCCGCGGGTTAGCCGGTAACCGGTTTTGTCGTCGCTGCCCCTGCCGGGGGTTAGCGGGTTCCCTGGTTTATTCGTCGGAACCGGAGACCCTCTTGTGTGCGCTCGAGGGTACGGAAGGAAGCGGGAAATTCGGGAAATGGGAGAATTAGGAATGTCACCGAAACGAATGGCGCTGGTCATCTGCGCCATGGCTCTCGTGTGCGGCTGCGTATTTGGTCAATCGACAAGCGGCACGCTGACCGGAACCATCGTGAATTCCAGCAATGCGGCCGTGCCGGGGGCAAAGCTCGAAGCCAGGGATCCCGCCACCGGCATCGTCCGAGATACGGTTTCCGGGCCCAACGGCATCTTTATATTGAATAGCCTGGAGCCGCGTAAGTACGTTCTGACCGTGAAGGCCACCGGCTTCAAGACCTTGGTCGAGAACGATATCGATGTCACGTCCAGCACCACGCGGGACTTGGGCAAGTTGACGCTCGCGCCCGGCGCGGTCACCCAGGAAACCCCCGTTGTCGCGGCCGCGACGCCCGTACAGACCAAGTCGAGCGAAGACTACAAGCTCGTGGACAGCGACCAGATGGCCAACCTCACCGTGAAGAACCGCGATCTGTTTGCGTTACTGGTCACCGTGCCCGGCGTCTACTTGGGCAATACGTATCTGACCAATACGGGTAACGACGTCACCAGCGAAACCAACGGTCTCGGAAGTCTGTCCATCAACGGCGGCGGCGCCGGCCGCGTCAACTTCACGGTGGATGGAGTCACCGACCTGGACACCGGATTCAATACCGCCACGCACTTCGAGCCGACCATCGATACCATCGCCGAAGTACGCGTGCTCACCGGCAGCTACCAGGCTGAATTCGGCCGCAACTCCGGCGGCAACATTGCCGTCGTCACCAAGAACGGCGGCCAGGAGTTCCACGGCGTGGGGTATGCCAACATCCGGAGCAATACGCTCAACGCGAATTCCTACTTCAACAACCTGAGCGACACCCGAAAGAGCGTTTCCCAATACTTCGTCGGGGGTTTCACCATCGGCGGCCCGGTGTACGTCCCCAGGTCCTGGAACACCCAGAAGAAAAAGCTGTTCTTTTTCTTTTCCCAGGAATACACCAAACAGACGCCCGCCACGGATACCGGCGTCGCCATGGTCCCGACCGCCGCGCAGGACGCCGGCAACTTCTATGACCGCTGCGTCGCGGGGACGGGAACGGGTCCCGGGTCTTCCCCCTGCACCCCGGGGTACACCGACGGCAACGGAGTCAACCAGGACGCAGCCCTGCGCAATCCCACCACGGGCAATCCTCTTCCGGGCGGCAACCTCAACGCCCTGAGAGGTACGTCGTATTACGACCCCACTTCGGTGCTGTACGGCAAGTCCATGCTGGCTTTCCTTCCTCCGCCGAACATTTGCACGGCGGCGGCCGGCATATTCAACAACTCGGCCATCCGCGGCCTTCCTGGATCCAGCACTTGCCCGGCGGGTTTCCTGCCCAATAACATGGCGATCTGGAACTACAACTACAACTATTTCTGGTCCTTCAACGAGAAGCACCCGCGGCGCAACAACACCGCGCGCGTCGACTTTAACTTGACCTCCAAGCTGACCGGCTGGGGCCGCTACACCAACGACTACGATCAGCTCACCGCCACCAACAACGGGATTGCCGCCAGGAACTCGTCGGGCGCGTGGGAGCCGCTTGCCTACGTCCGTCCGACCCCGGGGCACGGATACGCGGGAGGACTCACCTACGAGATTTCCCCGACCCTGACCAACCAGTTGACGCTCGGCAAGAGCTACGACACCTGGGACTGGTATTCCCAGGACGAGAGCCAATTGGCGCAGTCGCAGATGAACAGCCCGCCGTCGTTTACCGCCATCGCGCAGGGGACTCAATTCGTGTACGATACCGGCCTCCCGCGGCCGACTCTGTCCGCCGGCAGCCAGAATTACTTCGTTGGCGTCCCGTCACTCACCTTCGGCGGCGGCGCGGAACCCAATGAGAGCGGTTCCAACACCGCCCTTTGCAACGGCCAGCAATGTCCCTTCACGAACTGGAACGAGATCTATACCGGCAACGACGTCCTGAGCAAGGTTAAGGGCAAGCATAACCTGAAGGCGGGCGTCTACGTGGAGCGAACCGTCAAAAGGCAGCAGGCCAACCAAGGCGCCTACGTGGGGGCCTACAACTTCGCCGGCGGCGGCGCGGCCATGCCCGCCGACACGCAAGACGGATTCGCCAACGCCTACCTCGGCAACTTCAACAGTTACAGCCAAGGCCAGCGGGTCATCGGGGATTGGTGGTATTGGGATATCGAGCCCTTCGTGCAGGATAGCTGGCGCGTCACCCGCCGTCTGACCCTGGACCTGGGCGCGCGTTTCTACCACATGCCACCCATTACCAACACCTCCATCAATCAGGCCGTCTATGCGCCTTCCGCGTACAGCGCCGCGGCGGCCGAGCGGATTTACCGTCCCGGTTGCAAGATCTCCACAGCGAACGGACCCTGCCCTGCGGCGGACATGTACGCGAACGACCCGACTACCGGCACGTCAACGTATTACACTTACGCGGGGACCCTCGTGCCCATCGCAGTGGGCGGCTACACCACCACCCCGACCCCCTTTCCCGGCATGGTGATCGCAGGCTCCGGCAACGGGGTCCCGCTGGGGCTGTTCACCACGCGGGGCGTCTCACCAGCCTTCCGTTTAGGCTGGGCGTGGGACGTGTTCGGAAATGGCAAGACGGCCATTCGCGGCGGCGTCGGGGAGTTCCTCAACCGCGGCGACTTCAGTACCATCTCCGGCGCGGCCGGGCAGCCGCCGGTTACCTATGCCCAGACGGTTTACTACTCGAATATCAATAGCATCGCCACGGATGCCTCGACACTGTTGCCCAATTCGGCCATCTCGCCCCTCACGCCAACCTCCGATTTCATTGGAAACCAGAAAAGCGAATCGAGCTACAACGGCAGCTTCATGATCCAGCAGCACGTAGGCTTCTCGACGGTCCTCGAAGCCTCGTGGGTGTTCGACCTGGCCCGCCACATGCCCGCCACTACGCCCATCAACTACACGCCCATGTACGCGGCGTACAACTCGTCCTGGGTCAGCCCGATGGCGCAGTACCTGCTGAACCCGGCGAAGAACGGCGGCCTCACGCAAGGCAATGCGGATTCGGCCGATCTCAACCTCAGCCCCAACTACTTCTACGGACCCTCGTTGTGCTCCGGCTGCGTGGCCGGTCTGGGACCCCTCAGCGCCAGTAACTTCGACATGAACTCGGATACCAACGCCTTGGAGATTGCGGTCCGGCGCAACATGACCAGGCGCCTATCCTATGGCTTGGCCTACACCTTCATGAAGACCATGAACGCCTTCGGCAACGGCGGCAGCGGCGTCGTCGGCGCCCACGACCCGCTCTTTCCCGACAGCGCCCGGAGCCTGGGTCCCACGTATCTGCCGACGCCTCATTCGATTACGGTCAACTACGTCTACCAGGTTCCGAACCTTGGAGAGAAGTTGAATTTCAAGCCGTTGGGGTGGCTTACGGATCATTGGACCTGGTCCGGCATCACCCAGTGGCGCAGCGACATCATGACCGGCATCCCCTCTTGCTGCGGAAGTTCCAGCTTCACCGGGTACAACAACGCGAACAACCCCCTGGAGGACTGGACCGGCTCGGCCGACGCGGCCAGGTACTTCGTGACGGGCAACTACCACCTCTCGGCCGGAACGCCTGGCCAGCTCATCAACCAATCCGCGTTCACGATTCCGTTCCCCTGCAGCGCCACGCCCTCCACGACGAATCCTCGCCTTGGCGTGGGACAGAGCAAGGAGTGTTTCGGCAATGCCGGAGCGGGCGAACTGATTAACGTCCCGGGCACGCGCGTGCTCAACTTCGACATGTCGTTTTCCAAGAGCTTCCCGCTCAAGAGCGAGAAGCGCGTGCTGATGTTGCGGGCCGAGATGTACAACATCTTCAACCACCCCGATTTCACCATCGGCAGCAGCACCACCACTCCCACCTACGATTGGAATAACTGGAAGAACGGCGCCCTGGTTCAGACCAACAGCGCTCTCGGCCAATACACGGGCACGCTGAACCCCCGGCAGATGTCCATGGCGCTGCGGTTCCAGTTCTAGTGGGGCGGGCCGGGGTACCCACGCCGTTTGGGTCCGCCTGCCCTTCCGTGCGGCCAGCGAAGAAGGCAGGCCGGGAGGCCGGCCGGGAGGCCCGCCCCACCCGGAGCGCCATGCCGGTCGGCGCTATTTCACTGTGAAGTCAACGGAGCCCGAGTAGTTCTCCCACGCCAACGTAAGCCGGCCCTTATTGCCGCCTAAATCGG
>Ga0182014_10005504_pt1 | contig 14045 bp, 14 predicted proteins | sample 612S2DmetaG_FD_120489 | JGI IMG/M metagenome (GOLD analysis project Ga0182014, IMG submission 120489) | Permafrost microbial communities from Stordalen Mire, Sweden - 612S2D metaG | ecosystem: Environmental > Terrestrial > Soil > Wetlands > Permafrost | place: Sweden: Stordalen | collected... | reverse complement strand
TGCCGACGCTCTCGGTGACCGTCAACCAGCAATTGGGCGATGGAATTGGCCTCACGCTCGGCTACGCCACCGTTCCTGACGCATGCTGCCCGCCGTTTGACAAGACCATTATGTTGGAGCAGTTGATGCTTACTCAAACACCCAATGTTCTTGGGGACATCACCTACAGTTTTCTGAACTCCACCCCAAACACAGCAGCCACGCCAGCCGCAGCTATGCAGGCGTACATCAATTATCTCAATTCTCTCAATTCGAGCATAAACAATATCATCGTGGAGTGGGGTGTCTTCGATCAGGGTCCATCCGGTCCGGGAACTAGTCCAAGTTCGACCCTGGGTCCTCAGATTGGATCGGAGGTATTCACCGAATGGAGCTGCACCGGCTGCTTTAGCAGCTCAGGCAACGGGCAGAAAGGCGTCGATGGGAACCTAACCTGCTGTAGCGGCAACGCGCCTGTTCCAATAACAACCATCCCTCTTCCGCCCAATAGGTGGTACGCGATTTCGACCTTTGCCTACCTGAACAACGGGATCGCGTTTTGGTCAGCAACATGCAGCTCTATCACGGCCACTTTCGACGTGTACGCGGACCCTGATGCGTTACTAAGACGCCGGAACCCAGGCCGAATCGCCGTTGAGGTCAGAGAACTCGGAGCAACAAGCGGACGCGTCGTCACGCTTCCACTGATCCTCCCCGGCCAAGAAGAGCGCAACTAGCCCGGAGCCAGTTGACTCCGCGGGGAAACGGCGGCCCCGATTCACTTCGCCGTCGCTTCCTCGCTCGGCAAACTTCCGATGATCCGGGCGCTTTTGCGTTGCGGCATGAAACTGAGGAGCCTGATCGGACTTCTGCGCGGTCGGCTACCCTTGCCGCCGCCATCACGTTGCTGGCCCGCTTGGCCTTCTGGTTCGGCGGCGACCGCCGCGATAACGACAGAGGCGGCCGCGTCTTCGGCGCGCTCGCCATGATGATCGTCGCGCCCATCGCCGCCGCGCTGATCCAGATGGCCATTTCCCGCTCGCGCGAATACGACGCCGACGCCGCGTCCGCCAAGTACACTGGCACGCCCTACGAGTTGGTCTCCGGTCTGCAGAAGCTGGAGTCTTACTCCAAGCGCATTCCTATGGAGGCAACACCCTCCACTGCGCACCTTTTCATCATCAAACCGAAGCTGGGCATGGGCTTGGGCAACTTGTTCTCCACCCACCCTTCTACTGAGGACCGCATCCGCCGCCTGCAGGCCATGCGAAGAACGAAGCCCGCGTCAGCCGAAAAGCGGCCGACCGCGTCGCTTCCGGCCATCCGTGGATTTTCACGAGCGATGTCGCAGACCTTGACGGCGCCCAGCCCGGAGCCGCCGTCAAGGTCTGCGATTTCCGCGGCCGTCCGCTGGGCACAGCGCATTACAGTTCCGCCTCGCAGATCGCGTTGCGCATGCTGTCGCATCAGGTGGAAGAGATCGGCCGCGAATTCTATCTGAAGCGCCTCCGCGCCGCAGCGCACCACCGCCGCGCTGTGGTCCCGCACGGCAACGATGCTTACCGCGTGGTCCACGGCGAGGCCGACCTGCTCCCCGCCCTCGTCGTCGTCGTCGACCGCTATGGCGACTATCTCGTGGTGCAGACGCTCGACCAAGGCATGGACGCCGCCAAGAGCGACATCGCGGAATGCCTAACGGAGATCTTCCAGCCTCGCGGCATCGTCGCCCGCAACGACGCGGCGGTCCGCGCCAAGGAGCAATTGCCGATCGAGACCACGATCCTCGCGGGCGATGTGCCCGGCGCCGTCGCGCTCAAAATCAACGGCCTCACAATGCAGGCCGACTTGCTGCATGGCCAAAAGACCGGCATCTTCCTCGACCAGCGCGAGAACTATCGCGCCGCCGCTCATTATGCCCGCGGCGGCAAGGCGCTCGATTGTTTCACTTCCACCGGCGGGTTCGCCCTGCACCTGGCCGCGAAATGCGAATCCGTGGAAGCGGTCGATAGTTCCGGCCCCGCGCTCGCCACCGCGCTCGCCAACGCCGCGGCCAACCAGATCGCCAACATCCAGTTCCAAGAGGCCGACGTGTTTGACCTGCTCGCCGGCCACTCTTCCGCGCGGCGGCAATATTCGCCAGTGGTTCTCGATCCGCCGGCGTTCGCCAAGAGCCGCCGCAATCTGGACGCCGCCGTCACCGGCTACAAGGAAATCAACCTGCGCGCGCTGCGCCTGCTCGCGCCCGGCGGAATCCTGGTCACCTGTTCCTGCTCGCACCACGTCAGCGAGGCCACGTTCCTGGAACTCGTGGCGCAAGCCTCGCTCGACGCCAACCGCACCCTGCGCGTGCTGGAGCGCCGCACGCAGGCGCAGGACCACCCCATCCTCCTCACCGTCCCGGAGACTCACTATTTGAAGTGTTTGATCCTGGAAGTGGTGTAGTCGTTAACGTAATGTTACCGAGCCGCGCGCGTCAGCAAGCGGTCTTTGCCCTTTGACGCGTTCAGGTTTAAGCCCTTGGCCTTTCAGTCGAAAAGCTTCTAGCGGGTAGCGCAGGCGAGCAACCTATAACTTCACCGCCTTGCCATACCCCGTCATCTCCAGATAACCCACGCCCGCCGACGAGCCGGAGTAAGTCACCGCGCCCTCCCAATAAGTCGGGCTGCAATCGTCTTCGGAGACTAACTCCTGCCCGCGCACCGCGGCGGCGCACTCCAGCACGACGCCCTTCGATGGAACCGAAATCCGCCACTTCACGGGATACTTCGCGCCCGTCTTGGGACTCGTCCAGTACTCCAGCGGCTGGAGTGTGAAATCGGCGCGCTGCAGCTGCGTCGCGCGGCCGTCCGGGGCGATGTACGTGCCTGAGGAATAGGGATCCGTCGCGCCATCGGTGCGGCGCAGGTCGAAGAGCATCAGGTCGGCGCCGTTGGCCAGTTGCACGCTGAACCAGTCCCACCCCTGCTGCGACGCGTCCAGTTGCTGGGTGAACCATTCGTGATCCATCCACGCGCTGCCGGCGACTTCCGCTCCGTCCAGCCGCCCTTCCACCGCCAATCGCGGGAACGACACGTAATACGACGCCTTCCCCGCCCCGGCGGCCTTCTGGCTGACGCCGTTTACCCCATTGATCACCGGCGGCTTCACCGGCGTCAGCCGCAGGGAAAAGCTCACGCCGTCCGCCACCGCGCTGAGCGACTGCACGTCCGACGCCTTGTCCCAGCGGACCTGCCAGTTGCCATTCCAGATGCGGCCCTCTTGGAAACTGACGCCGGCGATGCCGGGACCGGCGCGGTTCAGGCGCTTGTAGTAGCGGAAGCGGCTGGCATCGATATCGGTGAGCGCGAGATGCGCCAGGTACAGATCGTCCACCCGCCATACCGACGGATTGTCCGGCTTGCGGTCCTGGCCCTGGCGGAAAAAGACCAGCTCGAAGCCGTAGCGGTGGCCGTCGCGGGCGCGCACGTTGCCGGTGTAATACCACCATTCGGTGCGGAACTCCGGGTGATTGAAATGGTCACGCGGAAACTGGTAGTGGTAGCCCGGCAGAGCTACTTTGTAGTCCAGGATCGCGGCGAGAAACAGGAGTACGAGGGCCAACCGCCAGCTTACCGCATCGAGCAGCGCCCCCGGCCTACGGGCGCTCGGCTCGGTAACGGTCGCGTTGATTTCGCAAGGCTTACTGAGCCGCGCGCGTAAAGTAAGCGAGCGGAGTGCGTTCCCGAAAACGCCTACTCCGCCGGCGCCTCGTCGAGCACGCAGATATCGTCCAGGTTGCGGTACCGCTCCCCATAGTCCAGCCCGTATCCCACCACGAACCGGTCGGGAATCTGGAATCCCACGTAGTTGGCGTGGATCGGCCGCAGGCGGCGCTCCGGCTTGTCGAGCAGCGCCGCAATGCGGATGGAATGCGGCTTGCGCTGATCGAGGACGTGCATCAGGTAGTTGAGCGTGACACCGCTATCCACGATGTCTTCCACGATCAGTACGTCGGCGCCTTCGAGCGAGGCGTCCAGGTCCTTGGTGACCCTCACTTCGCCCGAACTGGTCTTGCCCTTCCCGTAAGTCGAGATGCCCATGAAGTCCACGAACACGTCACGCTTCATGGCGCGCGCCAGGTCGGTCAGGAAAAAGCAGGCGCCCTTCAAAATGCAGATCATGTGCAAATCGCCCGTGGGATAGTCCCTGGAAATCTGTTCTCCGAGTTCGCGTATCCGGGCCTGGATCTTCTCGGAGGAGATCAGAACCTGCAGCTTTTCGTCAACCATGGATTTTCTATTATCCGCCGGAAGCGAGCTTGGTGCTCATGGGTCCGATATGAATATGCGCGCCGGTGGCTTTTCCCTTCACCGCCTGGCGGAAGGCGAAAAACGGGATGTGATTTTCCTTGAGGTAGTCGATGAGCCACACGCCTTCGGGTTGATCCGGATTGAGGGCCACGTCCACCCGGCCGCGATGGTCGAAGCCCATGGCGCGATGCACCGCCGTCTCGCCAATAGCGCTCACCGGCATCGCTTTGCCGAAGTGCTCGCGGTACGCCACTTCCACTTTGGCGTAGGTGGCGTAAGCCATAACGCCTTCGCCGGATTCGCTATCGGCCAGTTCGGACTCTTCCGCGGGATCCTGCGCCAGTGTGTCGAGGAAAGCCGCTTCGGCACTGGCCATGTCGCTCAGTTGGCGGACCAGGGTGGCGCGCGAATCCACCAGGCTGCATTCCTGCCGCTCCTGCTCCACGCCGTCCTCGAACGGCTTCAAGGAGGTCTGCGGGGCCGCGCCCTCGGCTACCAGTTTGCGGGCGTCGTCCAACGCCTTCTGCCGGCGATCGAAGCGCCGTTTGGCGGCGGCCACCATCTCGTCCGCCTGAGCGGCGGTGAGATCCTGTCCATACGCCGTGCGGCGCAGGAAAGCGGCGTCCTGGGCGTCGGCCAATCCTTGTTCCGCCTTCGCCAGGCGGAGCCGCGGCAGCGCGCCCGCGTCCACCAGGCTCTGCGTCTTGGCCAGGTCGGCCCTGGCGGCGGCCACTTGTGGGTCGTCGGCCGATTGTGCCAGGCACACTCCGGCGCACAGCAAGAGTATCAGGCCCGAAAAGATGCGCATGAACCTTTATTGTAAGCCCTGGCGCGCCCGTTCGCCCTCCACCAGATAAATCACCAGGTAAGCGGCGCCGATTCCCGCGCACACCACCGACACGCCCAGTATCGGCAGCCGGACTCCCATGGGCGCATCCACCAGGAACAACAGGCTGAAGGCTACCATTCCTCCGCCGGGGCAGAGCCAGAACAGTCCGCGGCGCAGGAAGTTGGGCGCCGGTTTCGAACCCTCTTCTTCGCGCTGCTCCTTTTCGGCGTCCGGCAGTTCTCCCGGAGGCAGCAATCCTTTTTCGATGGCGGCCATGCGCTCCTGGTGGATCATTTCCGTTCGTTTGTGCCCGAAGTAGCTGCTGATTGCCACGATGGATATGGGCACCATACACGCTAACATCACGATGAAGTTACCGCCCAGGACGTCCCAGAAGTTGTTCATGTTTTCCGTCTCCGTCCCTTGAGACTCCGCACGACCCCGAAAATGTTTCGCCGGCAGGTTGAAACATTTCCCGCCCACGCGCGAGTCTAAATCCGATAGATAATGGACGGCGTGAGCGGCATCCAGGCGTTTGAACGCCTGCTCGACGAATATCGCGATAAGGTCTTCCGCCTGGCCTGTTCCTTGCTCGGCAACGAAGCCGCCGCTGAGGACGCCACCCAGGAAACTTTCCTGAAAATCTGGAAATCCTTGCCGGGCTTTCGCGGAGAGTCGTCAGTCTCCACCTGGATTTACGCCATCGCGCGCAATACCTGCCTCACCCGCCGCCGCATGGCCGCCGCTCAGCGCACCATTTCGCTCGACGCCGCGGATGCCGCCGCCATCCCCTCGCACGACCCTCCGGCGGGTTCGGCGGCCGATCTGCGGGCCGCCATCGGCCGCCTGCCGGCCAAGTACGCCCGCGTGCTGGTGCTGTTCTACCTCGAAGACCGCTCCTACCAGCAGGTGGCGCTGGCGCTGGATCTGCCGATGGGGACGGTCAAGACTTATTTGCATCGCGCCAAGAAAGAACTGGCGGTGCTGCTCGCCGCCCCAGCCACGCAAAAGGAGGACGCCATCCCATGGCCTGCCCTGAATTCGAAGATCTGATCCTGGACTATTGCGAGGGTGCGGCCTCCCCCGCCGATGGCGCGCTGCTGGAATCGCATATCGCAGCCTGCGCCGGCTGCCGCCAGTACCTCGCCCTGCAACGGGAGTTGGACCTGCGCCTGGCAAAGTCGCTCGCCCGGCCGGCGCTTTCCCCGGACTTCGCCCGCGAACTCACGGCGCGCATGGCGGAGCGGCGGCGCACTCCGCGCCTGCGATGGCTTCCGCGAATTCTGGATTCGACCGGCTATCTCAGCCTGGCGGCCGCGGCTGCCTGCCTGATTCGGCAGTTGCCTCACGCCGGCGACTGGGTCGCGATGGCGGCTCTCGCCGGATCGGCGGCATTCGGCCTCTGGGAGACCGGCAAAGCGTTGCGCGCGAACTACGGCCACCGATAAGGGGACGGCAACGCGGACGCTTAGCAGTTCCGCTTGGCGATCAGCTCCCGCACTTTTGGCACCAGATCGTGGGGAACGTTCATGACCGTTTCGGAGGGCTCCATGCCCGCTTCGTCCTCCAAAAGGGCGTCATCCTCGCTCTGTTTCTCGTAGTGGGCGAGCACTCGCCGCACTTTCTCTTCATCCCATCCGGATGGAAACTCGCCCTGGCTCATTGTCGTCTCTTCCTTCTTCGCCTGCGAAATGCCGCGAGCGGCGCCGGATCGGGAACGTAGATGACCCGCAGATACCGGCCCGAAGCCGTCTGGCCCAATGCGATCCTGGATCCCTCGCGTCCTGCCCGATCTTCGCCGGGGTTGTCCAAAACCTCCATCGCCTCGTCTACATCTGCGTGGTGGCTTTCATCTTCAGGATCATCCTTACCCCGAACGCCGACCAGCGCTCCCCTCACGCCCCTTCGTTGTCCATGAAGCAATAGCAAATCATGTGGCAGACGATCATGTGCGCATCTTCGATACGGCCCATGTGCGGGACGTCTACCTGGATGTGGAGCTGGGCCAGCGGGCCGAGTTTGCCGCCGTCGCGGCCGGTGAGCGCGATAGTGCGGCAGCCAACGGAATTGGCGTGTTCCATGGCGCGCAGCACATTGGGCGAATTGCCGGAGCCGCTGATCCCCATGAACAGGTCGCCGGGCTCGGCAAAATTGCGCAGTTGTTCGACAAACACCGCCTCGTAGCCCACATCGTTGGCATAGGCAGTGACGGTCGGCAGCGAATCGGTAAGGGCCAGGATGCGGAACCGCGTTGGCCGGCCGAAGCTGGCGCCTTTCACCATATCGCAGGCAAAGTGGGACGCTGTGGAAGCGCTGCCCCCGTTGCCGCAAACGAAGATGCGGCGTCCGGCTTGGCGCGCCTCGCGAAACCAATCGATGGCCTGATCGACCTTGTCCAGGTCGATGCGTTCGATGGCCTCCAGAACGCTCTTCTTATATGCGGCGGGAAAACTCACAGATCTTTCACCAGTGCCAGCGCGCCGTAGAGCACGCTGGCATCCCCCAAAGCCGATGGCACAACATCGATGCGGGCCGCCGGCCGGCTTGCAATGCGCCTGCCGAGTTCGGCGCGCAAGGGATCGAAGAGCGCGCTCCCGGCCTTGCCGATCCCGCCCCCGATCACGATGCGCGCGGGATTCAATAACATGATACAAGCCTTGAGACCAAGGGCGAGGTCCACCACGTAGCGGCGCACAAAATCCCGGTCCCGCATCAACTCCTTCGCCGTCTTGCCGTAATCGCGTTCCAGCCATAGCCCGCCGCACATCCGCTCGTAACAGCCGAACGCGCCGCACAGGCACTCGGGACCGTCGGGGCGGATGGTCAGGTGTCCGATCTCACCGCCGTAGGAATCGGCGCCGCGCCAGATCCTGCCGTCGGCATAGATGCCGCCTCCGATGCCGGTCGAGAGAGTCATGTAGAATAGCGGGGAACAGCCGCGGCCGGCCCCGTAGAGGGCCTCGCCGAGCGCGCCGGCATTGGCGTCGTTGTCCATCGCCACCGGAATCCCCAGCAGGTCGCGCAGGTGCGCGGAAAGGTGGAAATCGCGCCACCCGCCCACGTGCGTGGAAAGCGCCACCCGCTGCTCGGCGAAATTCACCGGACCGCCGAAGCCCACGCCGCAGCGCTCGAACCGGAACTCCTGCCGCCACTCCGCTACGATCCCACCGATCTGCGCCAGCATCCATTCCCGGCCGCCTTCCTGATTGGTGGGACGGGACTCGCAGCGCACCATGCGGTCGCCGGGAAAACTTGGTGCCTCCAATGTCTATGGCCAGGACTTGCATTGCGCAGAAACCTCTTCGGGGGAAGCGGCGCCGGTGCCTTTCTTCATAATGGTAATGGAGGCCACCAGGTTGCCGAAAGATGCCGCCTGTGCGGGCGTCGCTCCCACTGCCAAGGCCAACGCCGCGCCGGCGCAGAAGCTGTCGCCGGCGCCGCAGATATCCACCGGGTGAGCCACGGGCCGCGTGCGGACCCAGGTTTCGCCGCTTTCCTCCACCACCAGCGCGCCCTCGCCGCCGTGCGTCACCAGGAGCAAACCGGCTTCCAGGTGGCGGCGCAGGGCGCCATAATCGACGCGGCCGAACAGCCGCCGGCAGGCGGCTTCGCCTTCCTGCTGGTTGGGTTTGGCAATGACTTTGCGGAAGTGCTGGATGCGCGCGCGGGAATCGGCGAAGAAGATCTTAGCCGGGTAGCGGGGCGCCAACTCGCCGAGCAGGTCGCGGACGGCGGGAGTCACCACGCCACCCCGGCTGGTTTCGGCCTGGTCGGAAACAATGATGACGTCGAAGGCATCCACCGCATTCCGCAAGTGGTCCAGAATCTGCCGTTCCACCTCGTTGTTGAGCGGCGTCGTGTTGATGAAATCCAGCCGCGGCTGGTCCTCGATGCCGCTGTCGCGGTTGATGACCTTGGTGTAGGTGAACGTCTGCAGGGAATCCGACCGCACGCACAGGTCGCAGGAAATGCCGCGCGCCGCCAGGGCGCGGGAAAGTTCCAGGCCGAAGCCATCGTTGCCGATGGCTCCCAGCACGGCCACGCGGCCGCAGCCCAAGGCGGCCAGGTTGTTGGCCACCGTGCCTCCGGCTCCCGCGGTCACTTCGGTACGGACCACCCCGATGCGTGGGATGCCGGTTTCGCGGGAAGGCTCGCTGGTGGCCGGATCGTAGGTGCACCAGCGGTCCAGGCAGATGTCGCCCACCACCAGGGCCGCCAGCTTGGGAATCGCCGCCAATATCTCCGTCGAGGTCATGTCTGTTTCAAAATGGCGTTCCGCAGCGCCGGGAAGGTGGCGCGATGATCGCCGCAAAAATAAAAACTCTCCCCGCCATCGGCCACGGTACGCACCAGGATCGTCTTATAAGGCCGGAAGTAGTAAGCCGGATCGGTCTTAGGCCGCTCCTGGTGAAGGTCGCCGGCCATGGGCACGAGGTCGAACACGGCGGTGGCGAAATGGCGGATCTCGCGGCCCTCCTGGTGCGCCACGTTGCGCGCCATCGCCAGGGCTTTCAGGTACACTTCCGGGGCCATCACCGCGGAGCCGAACGAAAGCAGAATGCCGCCCTCGAGGCGCTCCACCATGCGGGCATAGATCAGGAAATCGCGAAGGCTGGTCTCGCCCAGGGCTGCGCCGTCGCAGTTAGGATGCTCGTGAATGATGTCGTAGCCTACGCCGACGTGCACCGTCACCGGCACCGAGAGCCGCCAGGCGGCGGCCAGGACGCTCAGGCCGCCATGCGGGAACTCGCCCAGCGCGATGCGGCGGCCGATGTTTTCACCCATCCCCAATTGCTCCGCGGCGGCCTGCCGGATCCAATCGTTGAGCTCGCCGGTCTCGCGCCACAACCCGAATTCGCCGCTGCGGATGTAGCGCGCCACGCTTTCGGTGGTGGCGCCGATGCGCGCCAGTTCGTAATCGTGAATGGCGCCCGCGCCGTTCATGGCGATGTGATCCAACAGGCCGCGCTCCAGCAGGTCGATGATCTGGCGGTTGACCCCGGCGCGCAGCACGTGCGCGCCCATCATGAGGATGCGCGCGGCGCCCCGCTTCTGCGCTGCCAGGATGCGTGCGGCCACGTCCTGCAATTGCGGATGCGCGTAGCCCAGCGGAGCCTCGTCCAGGGCCAGCCAGTGGTCCAGGTGAAGCTCGTGCTGGCGTTCCGCCAGCGGGCGGAGGCGCAGCTTGGAGCGGTCGAAGAGAGAATATTTACTGGCCATTGGCGAACAGGGTATCGAGCAGTTCCTCGTGGCATAGAAAATTGGGGACGATGAAGTCCGCGCCCACGCCGGCCAGGCGCCGGCGCTTCCATTGGTCCACCACCTGGCATTCCGGCTCGGCGGTGGCTACCCCGACGGCCACGCCGCCCACTGCCTTGACGTTCTGGATTTCCACGTAGCCGTCGCCGAAGCCCAGAAACTCGTCCCCGCGCATGCCGGGGGTGGAGAGGATCCGCTCGATGAGAAGCTGCTTGGAGAAACTCCGGTAATCGTCGAGCGCGCCATAGATGCCGCCATCGAAACAGGGCGCGACTTCGAGCAACCGGGCCTCCTCGCGCATGTATTCCTGGTCCGTCCCGCTGGCCAGATACAGCGCCAGCCCGCGCGCGCGCAGGGCTTGCAGCAGTTCCCGCGCGCCCGGAACCAGGTATTTTTCGGGGGAGACCTTGCCCTGACGAAGTTCTTCCAGGCGGTGCCGAATGCGATCGTGCAGGCGATCCAGGTACATCTTCTTGTATACCAGCGGCTCCCGCGGCTGGCCGCCTCGCGTCGCGATCTGGCGGGCGAGTTCGATCATCTGGTAGATGGTCTGTTTGCCCGTCAGGCGCCACACGAAATCCTCCACCACGCGGCGCAGTTCTTCTTCGGATTCCCCGGTCTTGAGATCCAGCAGGATCTCCACCATCATGGGCAGCATTACGTCCATCCAGCCCGAGCGGATGACAGAGATGGTGCCGTCGAAGTCAAAGATGCAGACCCGGACTTTCCTGGCGGATACCCCCGGGCGAAGCCGTTCGACCATCGGCCGCTATTGTCCCATATCGCGCGCCGGGCGAGGGCGGTCTCAGGGTCAACGCAAGAATAACCTTACATTGGGTGACTGCCAGATGTGGCGCACGCACTCCTGCGTGCCGCGTCGGCACTCGTGCCGACGCCTGCATTTCCAGGACGCAGAGGCGTCGAGTGAGACTCGACGCGGCACGCGCGAGTGCGTCGCAGGAGTGCGTGCGCCGCTACTTATGCTTCCGATCGCACCGCCGGCATCGTGTTTCCCAACCTTGTTTACCGCTGCTGGCCGGGCGTGTTCCCCGCCGGCCAGGAAACCGGCGCGGCCTGGGCCGGCGGCGCCGCGGTGCAGGGGCTGGGACGCTCGGGCGCGTTTACCCCGGGCGGCAACATGAACTCCGCCACCGGCGTCACCGGCAGGTTGCCGCCGCCCCGGCCCGCGCCGCCCCGGCCCGCGGGACGCGGAGACGGAGGCGGGGGCATGGTGGCAGCCGAGCAGCGTGGCGCCATCTGGTCGGCGTTGGCGAGGGCATAGAGGGTCAGTGCCTCTTCCACCGCCGCCTCGCGCATATCCGGCTCGTAGATCCGCTCGTAGGTGTCGAAGTTGGTGTGGTGCGTGTAGGTGTTGTAGTCGAACGGATCCTGGCTGTAACCCACCCCCGGTAGCCCGGCGTTGTTGAACGAGGTGCTATCGGTGCCGCCGGTCTGGCGGCCGATGGTGGGGTTGACGTGATAGAAGCCCCAGTCCTTGAAGTTGTCCATCGCAGTCTGCACCATAGCGGCGGCCTCGGGCGGCCCGAACACGCTGGCGCCGCGCGGCTTGCCGGTGCCGTCGTCGAGGTTCAGGTAGGCGTCCAGCTTGAACCATTCCGGCTTGGGGTTCTCGGCGCTGCCGAAGTGCTGCGCCACATACGCTATCGAACCATACAGGCCTTCCTCCTCGCCGCTCCACAGCGCCACGCGGATGGTGCGGCGGTGGGGCAGGTTGAGCGTGTGAATCAGCCGCAAGGCCTCCACCGCCACCGAGCCGCCGGCCGCGTTGTCGGTCGCGCCGGTGGCCGCGTTCCAGGAGTCGAAGTGACCGCCGTTCATCACCACTTCGTCGGCCTTGTCGGTGCCGGGCAGCTCGCCCACCACGTTGTAGACGGTGCGCCCGGTGGGATAGAACTCGTTGTGGATGTTGATCCGCAATACAACCGGGATGTGGTCGATGGTCGCGGTCCGGTATATGCGTCCGTAGTCCTCGTTGCCCATCAACAGCGAGGGCAGGTTGGGGTTATTGGGGTTCTCGTTGTAACCCGCGCTGGATTGCTGCACGATCACGCCATAGGCGCGGCCGGCATCGGTCACCTTGACCAGGGCGCCGTTCTCCATCAGGAACTTGTTCACCTGCTGAGCAATCTCGGCCGCGGTGAGGCCCTCGGGGGCCGCACCGCCCGCCGCGGCCGCACCGCCGCGAGCGCCACGGCCGCCCCCGCGGCCGCCGGCGGGCTCCGACCAGGAATCTTCGGCGCGGCGCAGTGGCGCCGGCACGAAGTTCTCTGCCACCTGCACGTGCGGGCCGTAGAAGACGATGGCGCCGCGAACCTTGTCTTTGATCGACGCCAGGTAGGCATCGAGGTCGGCCTGGGTCACGGGCTTCCTCTCGCTCGGCGTCGCCGCCGGCATGGGCGGCGGCGCGGTGCCGGGGTTCTCGATGGCCGCCAACTGCTCGGCCGTCATGCCTCCGCCGCGCCCGCCGCGCCCGCCGCCGCCGGCGAAGCCGCCCCGCCCGCCGCGCCCGCCGCCTGCCGGGGGTTCGGGAGGTTCCACCACCAGCACCGCACCCTGCACCGGGCCGTTGGTGCCCGGCGTCCAGGAGACTGCCCGCACGTTCAGCGGTTGCTGGAACGGCGAGACCGCGTTGGCTTCCAGATCCCAGTTCTGCCACCCGGGATGGTTGAAGTTCCAGGCTTCGAGGTGGACGTTCGAAAAGCCCCATCTCACCATCTGACCCACCGCGAAGTCCTGCGCCGTGCGCAGGCCGGGCGAGCCCGTGAGGCGCGGACCGTAAACATCGGTCACCTCGTGCAGCCACCACATCAGTTGCGAATCCTTGGTTTCCTGCGCCCGTAACTGGGTATTGACGTCTCCCAGGCCGGGCGCCTGCGCCAGCGCCGGGAGAATCGCCAGGCTGCAGGCCGCAAACGTATAAGCCAAACGTAGGGTCATGTGCGTGTCCTCGATTTGAAAATTGCGCCAAGCTCAGCTATTGTGCGGAATCGCTTTTTGACAATGGGTTAGCAGCCATTGTACACCCGGCCGCGCTTGCCGTGTCCGCTGACTGTTCGCTCGTCATCGTAATTCCGTAATAGCGCCCCGAAGTAGTCCAGTCCTGAGCCACTACGGCTCGCCTGCGCGCATGGCTTCCGCCACGGGCGCCCAGGCTGAGACCCCACCTTCGCAAGGCTGCGTCTTTGCCGTGTGGGCCGATGACGGTCGCTGTGGCCGGACTGGATGCGCGGTCCCTTTACGAGGCGGTTGGGCTGGCGATTCGAATCGCTTCCGCCGCTGCGAGCAGGCGCCATACGGCCCGAAAGGCTAGCGGCTGACCCGAAACAGGTTCGACGCCTGGCTCCGGCGGCCAGGTGGGTTGCCTCCATGGCCAGGTGCCGTGGAGTGCGGCGTCGAAAGCGGCCCTCCAAGATCTTGATCGCGGCTTCATCCGCCGCTTTCGCATCCGCCCCGGAGTTGCACCCGGCGCATACCGCCAACAGCGCGAGGACCAGAATCTCTCTCACCTGTCAGGAGGGAAAGAGTAGAGCCACGAGCACGCTTAGCCTGCATTTCTCATCGGACCTTGCGTTTTGCTTTGTGGCGCAGGCTCTTCAGCCTGCCGCGTCGGCTCTCAAGCCGGCGCATGGAGCGGGAGCCGCTACCACAGCATGTCCCGGCACGAGTGC
>Ga0182014_10005503_pt1 | contig 14047 bp, 11 predicted proteins | sample 612S2DmetaG_FD_120489 | JGI IMG/M metagenome (GOLD analysis project Ga0182014, IMG submission 120489) | Permafrost microbial communities from Stordalen Mire, Sweden - 612S2D metaG | ecosystem: Environmental > Terrestrial > Soil > Wetlands > Permafrost | place: Sweden: Stordalen | collected... | reverse complement strand
TTCGTTTCATAGTCCTGTGGACTCGCGCTCGGCGACGGTCACATTCGTCGGGCGAAGATCGCGCTTCCAGGGTGCGTTCCGGATCAAGAAGTGCAGGTCACACCGCCTGGTGAATGGTTACGATCTGGGACTGACCCCTCCACAAGAGCCCTCTGGGAGCGATAGACCGACCCCTGTAGGCGTACTCCCTGCTTTCGATTTGACGAATCGACTGACGGATTGGCCGTGGCCTGTCGCGTCCCGAGAAGGAAGGCCCTTCACGGCCCGAAGCCATCGCCGAGGTCGCGTCCGGAGTCGCTGTCACGACTCCAGGAGAATGCCGGTGGTTCCGGCAAAGGCGTCACGTAGCGGGCGGCGTCAGCCCGGGCGGTATCGAGGGCGTGCACCCGATCCCAAAGTGACGAGAGCCACGGCTGGTCGAGTTCGCCACCCGAACTACCGAGTGCCGTAAAGCCTGCCGACTCGATGGTACCGACCGATGGTGACCTTCAGGTACCAGTCGCCCCTGCCATCGGGGTACACGCCTTCGGGCTTGGTGAGCACCGCGACCTCGTGAGAACCGTTTGGTTCTCACGAGGTTCTCCGGAGCAATTCGTCGGTCAAGCACCTGACCCCTATAGCCCTCCGACCAGGGCGTTTGGTGCGCTCGGCAGGATTCGAACCTGCAACCTTCTGATCCGTAGATCTGAATTGCCCTATATCCGCCATATACCGCCAGTCACCGCCACACCCCGTTAGTGCCATTTAGCTGGAGTTTCGTCGATTTTGGAGTAATCGTTACCGACCACCACAATCCGCCACCTTCCACCTTTTGCGGCCGTTTGGCTCTCACGGAGGTTCTCACGGAGCAGTCAGGTGGGACCAGATAGCCGTCCTACGATCTTCTGGAGTCGCCGCAGTCCACGGCCACCGACAGGGCAGCGCACAGCGCCGTCATGGTTGCGGGCCGGGCTCGTCCAATGCGTCTACGGAAACGATCAAGGGAGAGAAGCTGGACGTTGTCGAGGTTCGCGACCGACGGGTGTCGGATGCCATCGTGGCGCCCGAGCGGCACCTCGGTGGACAGGCCCCGGATGGTCGAGGTCACAGGAGCGACGATCACCGAGTGGAGAAGCCGCCCCAAGGGATCGCGGGTGAGAACGATGACGGGACGGGTCTTGTCGAGATCGGCGAGCCAGACCTCGCCTCGACGAACGGCGGCGGTCACGAAGGTTCGTCGGCGTACAGGGCTTCCCAGTCGGTGTCGTCGCCGATGCCACCTGTGTCGCCCAATGATGCCAACGCCACCTCGTCCCGCGTCGGTGGCATGCGTCGGTATGCGGCGATGTCGGCCCGGAGGCGCTCGGCGTGAATGAGCTGGTCCAACGCCACGTCGATGGCCTCCGAGGTGGAGCCGACGCCAAGGAGGTCCCGAGCGGCAGCGGCCTTGCCGCGGTCCAACGTGATGGTTGCCTTCTCTCTTGCCATATACTTTATACTACTACTTAGTGGTACATGATGGAAGGCAAGGACTTCGAGCGCCGCTCCTCCCGACCCCCAGGCTCGCTGCCGGCCTGGTCACCGTGTGGTGCCATCAACCCTTCGAGCTTCTAGCCAGAATGAGATCGGACGAGGCGGACCCCTCTTCACGAGATGTCGTGGGAGCATCCACTGCGTACGCTGTCCGGAATGCCCGAGACGTTCGATCCACCGCACCCCGATGGCGTCGAAGGCGGAACCCCCCCGACCAGGGACGACGGCGCAGAAGCCGTGACTGCTGACGCCCCGACGGCCAGGGGCTCAGCACCAGGGACAAGCGGACGGCCACCCCTCCACGAGCGCCTCCTCGACGCCGAGGAGCTCGACCAGCTGCAGGTCCTTCGAGGGGCCGTCGAGCCCTCCGCCCCGATCTACGCCGCCATCCTTTCCGTGCTGGTGGCGGCCAAGGAGCGCTACCAGGTGGAGGTCCGGACCGAGCAGCTTGCGGCCGAGTTGTCGCAGGCCGGGCACGACGCCTCCCACCTCGCCCAGCAATTGGGCCAGCTTGAGGACTGGGGGGCGGTCACCTGGACCCAGGACACCAACCGGGTGGCCCGACTCGAAGACTTCCGGCGCCGTCGCGAGCTGTGGCACCTCACCCCGGCCGGGCAGGCCGCCCACGGCGCGGTGATACGGGTTCTCGGCGCCGCCGAGCAGTCCGGGTCGTTGCAGCGCGCCCTGTTCCGCGACATCCGGGAGAACCTCGAGGGCCTGACGGCCGCCGTCGACGACGGCGACGCCACCGCTACCTACCTCCGGCTCCGCGACCTCGACGGAGCCCTGCGCGACCTGGCGGCGAATGCCCGCGACTTCCACGCCACCATGGGGGAGCTCCGGCGTGAGCACGAGGTCGCCCCCGAGCGATTCCTGGCCTACAAGCACCTCCTCATCGACTACCTCCAGCAGTTCCTCGACGAGGTGATCCGCTACCGGCTGACCATCGCCGCCCTGATCGGCGACGTGGAGCGACGCGGTATCGACCGTGTAGTGCAACTAGCGGCGGAGGGGGACGATTCGGCCGGTCTGTTCGTCGACGTTGACCTGGCTGCACGCTGGCGTGACCGATGGGAGGGGCTGGTGGCGTGGTTCCGATCCGGCCGCGGACGCCCATCTGGGGTCGAGGAGCTTTCCGGGGCCACGACGTCCGCCATTCGTGATCTGATGGCCCTGCTGCGGCGCCTGACCGAGAGTGCCACCCGTCCGATCACCCGGGCGTCGGAGCTCCGCCATCTGGCCCGGTGGTTCCTGCGCTGTGACGCCGATGAGGCCCACAGACTGTTCGACGCATCCTTCGGTCTGGCCATGCCCCTCCATATGGCCGGGGCAGTGGCCGACCCCGACGCCGAGTCGGGTAGCGCCAGCTGGTGGGAGGCCGACCCCGTCGACGTCCCCGTGACCCTGCGTCGCTATGGCAAGCGTGCCGCACCTCCCCCGCCCCGACCGGCGGACGACTTCTCCGGAGTCAAAGAGGGGCTCGCTGACGAGCACGGTCGGTATCGGGCCGCCCGGGCCGAAGCAGCCTCGGGGCTCGGTGCCCGCCCGGTCGAGGACCGTCGCCTGCCCCGGGGCGAGTTCGTGCTGCTGCTCGAGCTACTCGACCGAGGGCTGCACCGGCGTCCGTTGTCGGGCGAGTTCAAGGTCGAGGTCGAGGCGGAAGGCGTCCGCCTGTCCCTGGCCACCGCAGACGTGACGACCCACGTGAACGGACCGGGCGGCGCCCTCACCCTGGACGGACTGGCTCTCGAGGTGCACCGGGTATGACAGTGGGGCTGGCCCGAGTGGCCGCGCAGCTCGACGCCACGGAACGGGAGGACTTCCAGGAGGCTGCTCGGATCCTGTTGGCCCATCCTCTCGTCACGGCGGACTGGCCGGAGGCGGGTGCGCTGCCTCTGATCCGCCGGTTCGAGGAGCCGCTGCGCAACGAGTTCTGGAGGATGTGCCGCTGGCGGCTCGATCTCGGCGCCCGGAGCGCACGACTGCTCCGGCGACCGGCCGAGGTGACGGCAACCCGACCGGCGCTGTCGCGCACCGGTCGGCCGTTCTCGCCGTGGGCCTATACCTACTGGTGCCTCGTGCTGTCCGCGCTGGAGTCGGTCGGGACACAGACCAGCATCTCGGCGCTGGCCGACGAGGTCACCCGGATCCGCGCCGGTGACGACACACTTCCCGTGGACCTCACGGTGTTCGAGCAACGACGGGCGTTCGTCGACGCGGTCGGTTCCCTCGAGCAACTCGGGGTCCTGACCGTGGTCGACGGAGCCACCGAAGCGTTCCTCTCCACAACGGACGAATCCGGGGGCGATGCGCTCTACGACGTCGACGCCGACGCCGCCGGGCACTTGCTGGTCTCACCGCCGAGTGTGCTGGCGGGGATCGATGCCCCCGAGGACTTCCTGATCGAGGCGTACCCGACTACGCCGGACGGGGATGCTGCGAGGGTGCGGCACCGGGTCATCCGGCGCTTGCTTCTGCAGCCTGCCGTCTACTTCGACGAACTCGACGAGGAGGACCGGAACTTCGCCCGGCACCGACGGGGACGGCTGCGCGACGAGATCGAACGCCTGACCGGCCGGTGGCTTGAGACACGGGCTGAGGGCATGTCCCTGATCGACGCTCCCTCGGCGATCGCCTTCCCCGGCAGCGGGGTGGTGGCCCATGCGGCTCTCCTCTACGGAAGCGAGCTCGTCGCCGACGCTCTGCGGCCCGAGGAGCCGGCGGATGAGGGTTCGCTCCCCACTATCAAGATCCCGTCGGAGCCGGCCGGTGCGGAGAATGCCCCCGAGATCCCGTCCCTCGGTCGTCGCATCGGATCCACTGCCGCTGACGGGGCGTGGGCCCGCGTGGTCGAGGCGTTCCAGGACCGATTCACCGCCGACTACCGGGATGACCACCCGCGACTACGTCGCGAGGCCGTCGAGCTCCTGGAGCGAATGGACCTGGTCCGGCAGGATGGCGACGCCCTCGTGGTCCGCCCAGTGATGGCCCGGTACCGGGCGGACGTGCGCTTGCCAGACCCTGTTCCAACCCTGTTCGGAGCGGCCGGGACGTCAGGTGTCGTCGATGACTGACCGCGACGCGGCCGTGGACGCCAGGCCCGAACGGTGGAAACCGAACCGGGTCGGGATCCGCAACGTCTGGGAGTACGACGACCAGGAGTTCCTCTTCGTCGACGGGCGGTTGATCCTGCGAGGACCCAACGGGTCGGGAAAGTCCAATGCGTTGGCGCTGCTGGTGCCCTTCGTCTTCGACGCCATCATGAGCTCGGGACGGATGGACCCCTTCGGGGGTGGCCGGTCGATGAAGACCCTCCTGCTCTCCGAACAGAAGGAGGAAGGCAGCGGGAGCCGATTCCGACGTGACCAGCGGACCGGCTACGTGTGGATGGAACTGTCCAGGGGCGACCGGTTCCTGACCATCGGCTGCGGTGCCCGGGCTTCGGTACAGCGGGACGCCGAGGCATGGTTCTTCATCACTGAGCGGCGGCCGGGGATCGACCTCGACCTGGTGCCGGACGGCACGCCCATGACCAAGGTCCAGTTGGTCGAGGCCCTCGGTAGCGACGCCGTCTACGAAACGGCCGAGTCCTACCGCGACGCCGTGGACCAAGCCCTCTTCGGGATCGGTCCCGAGCGCTACCGGCACCTGCTCGATCTCCTGCTGGTCCTGCGCCGACCCCATCTGGCCGGCAAGCTCCACCCCGAGGAGCTCTCGGCCGTGCTCACCCAGGGCCTCCCGCCCGTCCCCGACAATCTGGTGGCCGAGGTCGCGGCCAGTTTCGAGGACCTCGAGGCGGTACGGAGCGACCTGTCGCGCCTTCGTGAGGCGGGACGGGCCGTCAACGACTTCTGTCCCGTCTACCGCTCCTACCTCCGAACCGTCGCCCGATCCCGGGCCGACGGGCTCATGGATGCCGTTCGGGCCAGCCGGAGGGCACGCTCCCGGCTGGCCGAGTCGGACCGGGCCCTTGAGCAGGCGGTCGCGAGCCTGGACGAGATCGAGAGCGCCCGGGATGAGTCCGGGCGCCTGTTGACGTTGGCTGAGGAACGCCTGCGCGCCGTCCTCGAGTCACCGGCCTTCCGTGACGCGGCGGCGTTGATCACGCTCGCTGACCAGGCCTCCGATGCCCGGAAGCAGGCCGGCGGCGCCGCTGACCTGGTGGAGGAGGCAGCCCTGGCACGCGACGGAGCGGCCGCTGACACCGATCGTGCCACCGAGGACCTGCGCGCTGCCGAGGCCGAGGTCGACCGGCAGTTCGGCGACACGGCACGGGCGGCAGACTCGGCCGGCGTGTCGTGGTCGGCCCGCCGGGAGGAGCTCCTCCTCGCCGACCTGGGTAGCGCACTGCGGTCGCCCGCAACCTTCCGCCTTGACGAGATCAGCCAGGTCCGACGGACGATCGAGATGTCACTGGCGGCGACACAGAGAGCGGTCGACGCTGAGGACCGCGCCGGCTCCTCCGGACGGGGAGCGGAGGAGGCCGCGTCCCTTCGCAATTCGGCAGAGAGCGTGCTCGACGGGGCCGTGGCCGCCCTGGTCGAGGCGGTTCGAGCGTGGTGCTCGGATACCGGTGCGCTGACGTCCGACGAGCGCCGGGCTATCGTCGATATCGCCGACAAAAGCGGTGGGGGGACGTCCCGAACACTCTCCGAAGTGGCGACCGGCCTGTTCGGCCCCAAGCGGCGGGACCTGGGTGTCGCCCTGGCCCGCATCGTCGACCGCCACCGGACGACCATCGACGAGCGCCAACGGCTTGTGGACGAGCGGAACCAGGTCGCCGAAGACCCCCTGCCGGCTCCCGACCGGCTCGCCGTCCGGCCGGCGGACCGCGCCGGCCGGGCCGGTGCGCCGCTGTTCGCGTGCTGCGACTTCCGAGACGGGGTGGCCGACCACGACCGGTCGGGCATCGAGGCCGCCCTCCATGCGGCGGGACTACTCGACGCATGGGTGTCGGCGGAGGGATCGGGGCCCGACTCCCGACCTCACGACACTGAGCTCGATGCGTGGTTGGCTCCGGATCCGGCGGCGAACGGCCCATCCCTCCACGACGTGCTCACCGCCGACCCGGCCCCGGGTTCGGGCCTCGGCCATGACGTCGTCGTGGCCGTGCTCCGGTCGATCCCCCTGTCCGACACCGGTATCGGTATCCTCCCCGACGGTCGGTTCTCGCTCGGGCCGCTGACCGGCCGATACGCCAAGCACGCAGCGGAATTCATCGGGTCCACAGCACGGGAGGCCCGCCGGCAGCGTCGGCTGGCCGAGCTCGATGCCATGGTGACCACCGTGGACCAGGAGCTCCGGGCGCTGGAGGAGGAGCGGGCCACCGCCGACGGCCGACTCGCCGAACTCGATGCCGTAGAAGCGTCGCTGCCGCCGTCCGATGCCGTGGTGACCGCTCGACAGGACCTCGACCATGCCGTCACCGTGGCCACCGAGCGGAAAGCCATCGCCGAGCGCGACCGGACGGCTGCCGTCGAACGCCGGAGAGAAGCCGCTCTGGCGGCCGAGGCGCTGCGGGCCGAGGGGGCTCAGCTGAGCCTGCCGACCGACCCGGACGGGCTCGACGACATCACTTCGGCCGTCCGCGGCTACGAGGAGCTGGCGGGCGAGCTGCAGCGCCTCGTCGATCGGGCGGCACATCTGCGTCGGCAGGCCCACGAGGTGTCCGGTCGGCTGCATCGATGCCAGGAGTCCCTGGACCGACGCAAGCATGACTACCGAACGGTCGATGAGCATGCCCAAGGGCTGGCCGCGCGAGTGGCGGAGATGCGCCGGCAACTGGGCCCGGATGCCGAGGCACCCCTGCGCCGGCGACAGGAGATCGAGGGTGAGGTGGAGGGTCTGAAGGGCCGGGTCCGGGACATGATCGAGGCCACAATCGCCCGGAGCGCCGAGGTTGGTTCGGCAAGGTCCCTGACGCTTTCGGCCTCGGAGGCGGTGGAACGTGCAGATCGGACCGTCGAGGTCCAACGTTCGACTGCTGCCGTCCTGGCCCGGTCGGAGGTGTGGGAAGCCGTGTCGGAACGTGCTGACGCCGACAGCGGGGAAGGAGCCGCCGGCGCCGGCGCGGCCGCACCCACCGACCCGATCGAATTGTGCCGATTCGTGGTCCGGGCCACCGGCGATGTCGACGCCGGACCCGAGTCGGTCCGGGCCGCCACCAATCAGCTGGACACGGCCTACCGCATCCTCATGGACGGACTGCGGCAGGGCTTCGAGCCGTCGCAGATCCACGATGACGGCGTGGGGATCGTGCAGGTGACGTCGGAGACGGGAACGATGTCCGTGCTCCAGCTGGCTCGCGAACTGGCCGCACAGGTCGCCCAGCACGAGGAGCTCCTCGACGAGCGCGATCAGGAGATCTTCGAGCGCCACCTGCTCACCCGGGTGTCCGAGACGCTGCGGGATCTGCTCAACAACGCTCACGAGCTGGTGGAGGACATCAACGCCTGCCTGCGCGACACGCCCACAGCCAGCGGACTCCGGGTCCGGCTCCGGTGGCAGCTCGACCAGGCCTCGACGACACAGCAGGACGCCATGGACCTGCTCCGGAAGACTCCCGAGCTACTGGGCCCGGACGAGCGCGAGCGCCTACGCCGGTTCTTCGCCGGAGCCATCGCCGAGGAGAGAGCGGCCAACCCGGGGGCAGGCTACGAGGCGGTACTGACCAAGGTGTTCGACTATCGGGCCTGGCACTCGTTCGTGCCGTTCCTGGTGCTCCCGACCGGAGGGAGCAGGCAGCTGACCCGGTCCGTGTTCCGCAGCCTCTCGGGTGGCGAACAGTCGGTCTCGCTCCACCTCCCCCTGTTCGCTGCCGCCGCGGCCCACTACAACGCGGCCGAGGGCGGAGCGCCGCGCCTGATCGCGCTGGACGAGGCGTTCGCCGGTATCGACGAGGGCATGCGGGCCGACCTCATGGGCCTCCTCGTCCGGTTCGACCTCGACGTGATCATGACCGGACACGAGCTCTGGGGCGCGTACGAGCAGGTGCCAGGTGTGATGATCTACGACCTGTTGCGGCGGCCACCGGCCGAAGGCGTCAGCAGCATGCCCATGCGGTGGGACGGCGGCAGTCTCGTCGAAGAGGCGACGTGGACGCGGGGCGCACGGGGTCGGGCCACGACATCGAAACTTTCCCTGTGAGCGTCCCGTGGTGACCGAGTGGCAGTCGGTGGATCCCGAAGTCGCCGAGCTCCTGGCCGGACCGGACCTCGACAAGCTGTGGCGTGCCGCCCGTCGCCGGCTGGAGGCCAACGGCCTGACCTTGTACGGAACACCACTTGCACTCAAGGGGCTGACCCGAGATGAGGCCGACGCGGTGGCTGGGCTCCTGGGCATCGTCCGGCCGAGGCGCGAGGTTCGGGTGCGGCTCGATGCCCTGGACCTCGTCCTGCGTACCAGCAGCGCCGGGCACGGCCTGATCGACGTCCTGACCGCGCTCGGCGGGCCGCTCAGTGACCGCCAGGCGGAGAAGGAGGAGACCGCGACGCGTCGGGCCGCCACGTGGTCAGGGCTCGGGGCCCACCCGGCGGTTGTCGCCGATCCCCATCTTTCCGACTGGCTCTCGAGCCTGCAGGGTTCGGGTCTCGCCAGCCGCCTCGCCGGGGCGGACGGCGTCGAGCACCTGGTCGGGCGCGCACTCGACGTACTGGCCCGGTTGCCCGGGAACGGCATCGGGCTCGCCGTGCTGGCCGCCGAGACGACCGGTGACGCTCACGGTCTCGATCGGGGCCGTCCCACCGGGACCTTGGTGCTCCAGGCACTGGGCTCCCGCTCGGATGCACCACACCCCGAGACGGCCGGCGAATGGCGGGCGGCCTGGCAGGCGGCCGGCGTCGTCTGCGACGACCTCTCGTGCCACGTCCTGGTGATGAACCTGCGCCCCCGGGGCTCGACCGAACTGGTCGCCGGCATGGTCCGCGACCACGCCGACTTCGGCGAGCCCGTCCGCCTGACCCTGCGCCAGGTGTCGTTGGGCGAGCTCGAGCCCGATGCACCTACGCCGATCTTCTGCTGTGAGAACCCCGCTGTGGTAGCGGCCGCCGCAGACCGCTTGGGCGACAGCTCGGCCACGTTGGTGTGCCTGGAAGGGATCCCGAGCACGGCCGGCCTGGTGCTGCTGGAACGGCTGACCGCGGCCGGCTGCCCGCTCCGGTACCACGGGGACTTCGACTGGCCGGGGCTTTCGATCTTCTCGACGTTGCGACGCCGGTTGGACATCTCGGCTTGGCGGTTCGGCGCCGACGACTACCGGGCCGCCCTCGGTGACGGCCGGGGAGGCATCCCCCTGGTGGGGCGGCCGATGGAGTCGTCGTGGGACGCTGCGCTCGCGCCGGCCATGGCGGAGGCAGGCGTTGCCGTCTTCGAGGAGCAGGTCATCGACCGGCTGCTCGAGGATCTGTGACGGTTACCGGGACGGCGGGCTGATCGACCCGGCCCAGTTGGTCCCTTGCCGCCTAGCAGATGCGGTCGGCCACGATGATCGTCGGAGGGTGAGCAGCCGCGTCCCAGACGTGTGCCGACAGTGCACCGTCACTCTCCCGAACGACCTTCACCCGCTCGATGACGAAGGGCGTACCTCCGATCTCGACCGAATCGTCCCCCAGCCGGCGTGCCTCGACTCCTGTCTCGTCGAGGGCCCCGGCCGAGTCGTGAGAATCGTTCGCTGCTCGTGGCACCACGAGCAGCGAAGGCTCTCTCCGGGAGGTCTCCCCTCGGTGCATGAACGCCATGTCGAACGTCACCCGAGATCCGGATGTCTCACTAGTGGCGTCCCAACCGTACTGTTTACAGTACGATTGTGACATCTCCGAACAAGACTCGGGCAAGAGCGGACCGATTTCCGTACGTATTCGACAGGCAGGTGGATCTGATGGCACTGGCAGACACGTATCGGCGCCGACTCCGGGACAGGGCGCTCGATCAGTACGGCTACGTCACGACGCGGGACGCCGCCGACGTCGGGGTGCCCGCCGTCGAGCTCCGCAAGATCGCCCAGCGGGGCGGCGTCGACCACGTGGCCTACGGCCTCTACCGGTTCGACGACGTTCCCCGCTCGGGCCGAGACCAGTACATGGAGGCCGTCCTGCGGGTCGGTCCCGATGCCTACCTGACCCACGACGCGGTCCTCGCCCTCTACGACCTGGGACTGGTGAACCCGCAGCGGATCAGGGTCGGCACCGCCCGACGGACGAGACCACGCCTTCCCTCCTTCGTCGAGATCATCCACCGACAGCTCGATCCGAAGGATCTGACCGACCACGAGGGCATCCCGTGCACCACCGTCGGCCGGGCGCTGCTGGACTGCCGGGGAATCGTGATGGGTGAGCGGCTCGTCGATGCCACCCGCGAGGCCGCCCGTCGCGGACTGCTGCGTAGGGACGAGTGCGACCGTGTCCTCGCCGAGCTCGGGGCCGAACAGTGAGGCCGAAACGGGAGGATCCACCGACCAACCTTCGGTCGCTCGAGGCACGCGTCAACAACCTCGCACGGCAGCGGGGCCGGCCGGTGCGACGTATCCAGCGCGCCGTGGCGAACACCGTCGTCGGGCAAATGCTGCCGCCGGGTGTCGTCAAGGGGGGCACCGCCATGAAGCTCCGGGTTGGTGAGGCATCCAGCCGGTTCACGCCCGACCTCGATGCGTCCCGCATGGCGAGTGTCACGCTCGAGCATTACTTGGACGAGCTTGCCGGTCGGCTCGCCGTCGGACGGGGCGGATTTACCGGGACCGTCGAGAAGCTGGATCCCCCGCGCCCCGAAGGCGTGCCCGACGACTACGTCATGCAGCCCTTCCTCATCCGCCTCGCCTACACCGGGCGCCACTGGCTGACGGTGAGGTTCGAACTCGGACATGACGAGATCGGGAGCACCGAGCGCCGGGAACTCCACATCGCGCCCGATATCGTCGATCTGTTCGCCACCCTCGGACTCGACGAGCCCGATCCGATCCCGCTGCTGGCGGTCGACCACCAGATCGCCCAGAAGCTCCACGCCTGCACGGCGGTCAACCCGGCGGGCGGCAGGAACGACCGTGCCCACGACCTGGTCGACCTGCAGATCCTCGCTCAAGACGAACGCCTCGACATGTCCGTGATCGGCGCGACTTCCCAGCGGCTCTTCGCAGCCCGGCGCAGTCAACAATGGCCGCCGACCGTAGTCGCCTACGAAGGGTGGGACACGATCTACGCCGAAGCCGCGGACGGTCTCGATGTGCTCGAGAACGTCGCCGACGCAATCGCCTGGGCCAACGCATTCATCGCCGACGCGGCAGGCCGAACGACCTGACGGTTCTGGGTGGTCATGAAGACCGACGACCCGTCCGTCAACACGAGTTCGGTAGACAGCGGGTCGAGACTGGTCGATGAAGCCGCTCCTGACAGTCACGCTGCGTATCGAGTGTCGGAGGAATCGGAATTGGTTCGGAGGAGGCCCCCGGACCCCCCGTCAAGACCCCCCACGGAACACTTTGGTTCTTGCGGGGTTCTCACCCGAAGCAGCGTCTCGGCCGAAATGCCGTTGACCAGGGCGTTTGGTGCGCTCGGCAGGATTCGAACCTGCAACCTTCTGATCCGTAGATCTAAAGTGCCCCATATCTAACATATACCGCCAGTGACCACTATACCCCGTTAGTGCCGTCGAACTGGCCTTTTGTGGATTTCGGACTGACCGCTAGTGACCACCACAGTCCGCCACTTTCCACTTTTTGCGGCCGTTTGGTTCTCACGGCGGTTCTCGCAGTTCGGTCGGATATTGTTTGTCGTCATTCGGCGTTACCCATGCGGTCTTTCCTTTACAGTTATTCAACCACTAATCAGCCACCCTATTTGTCTAATATCAAGAACTTTCGAGCTCGGGGATGATCAGAGATGGTCCGCCTGGGTACCGATAACCTCGCGACGGATGCCACAATCCTCGCGTCGAACCTCCTGCAACCTGCAGCCCTGAGGCTCGAGCCGACAGCGTGGGACCCCGATACGTGTCTTACGACTTGCTGGCGTGCCGCCTGGCCATGACTCGCGCACGATCCAGCTCGCCGATGCCACCCTGAGCACCAGTCACTTGGGGCCGAACCCAGATTGTCGGGGATTACGTCGCTGCGACTGCCCACCCGGATCTCTGGCCGCCCGGATCTCTGGCCGCCGATCTGATCCGTCCCGAGATCGAGAAATTGACCGTGGCAGTTTCCATCGCCGGTGCCCGAGCCCAAGAAGGCTGGCACAACCCTGTCGTAGAGTCGTTAGCGTGGCGAGAATTGAAGACCCTTTGGCTGAGGCAGCGCTGATTGCCGCGGAGCAAGCCAGTCCTGCTGCTGCAGTACGGGGTTCGGGAGCATGACGGCGTGAAGCTGCTTCTTTTTTCCGACCTACACCTCGATACTTCGTTTCGCTGGGCGGGGCCGGATGCAGCCCGCAAGCGGCGTCGCAATCTCCGCACCACGTTGACGAAGATCGCTCAGTTGGCCGGCGAACTCCAGGTTGATGCCCTTTGCTGCGGAGGAGATCTCTACGAGCACGAGCGCTTCGCCCCTGACACCGGGGAGTTCCTCCGGGCCACCTTCGAGGTACTCGACCCGCTCCCCGTATTCATCGCACCAGGGAATCACGACTGGTACGGGCCGACCAGCCTTTACCACCAGGTGGAGTGGTCCCCGAACGTTCATGTCTTCGTCGAGAACCACTTCTCCCCGGTCGATTTGGCCGACGGGCTCTCCCTGTGGGGCGCGGCCCATAGGGCGCCGGCCCATACCCCTGATTTGCTGCAGGGATTCAACGTCAACCGGAGCGGCGTGAACCTTGCGCTCTTCCACGGTTCCGAGAGCGGCGGATTCGTCCGCCAAGAGGAGGGCAAGCTTCCCCACGCCCCCTTCCGGGCCGAGGAAATCGCCCAAGCCGGCTTCGCCCATGCGCTCCTCGGACATTTCCATCAGCCGACCGACGGTCCGACACACACCTACCCGGGAAATCCGGACCCACTCGAGTTCGGAGAGCAAGGTGAACGAGGCGCTGTGCTGATCAGCGTCGGCGCGGACGGGAAGGTCGAGCGCGACTGCCTCCGCGTGGCCACCTCGGTGGTCGAAGACGTCACTGTTGACCTCACCGGTGTGACGCACACCGACCAGGCCCGAGAGAAAGTGCGTTCAGAGCTCACTGCCCACCAGGGGTTTGTCCGCCTCACACTCGTCGGCGAAGTGGCTCCCGAGGTTGACGTCGATCCGGCCGAATTCACGGTCGACTCGGTGGCTCCACAGCTCGATGCCATGACCACCAGACTCAACAACCTGCAGGTGTCTTACGACCTTGGGGCACTGGCCGCAGAATCGACGATCCGAGGTCAGTTTGTCCGCGACGTTCAGCAGGCGGACGGGCTCGACGAGGACAAGCGTCGAAAGATCATCATCACCGGACTCCGGGCTTTGTCCGGACGTAACTGTTCAGGTCCCCTGAGAGTCGCGTCCACCACCTGCACGGTCGACGCGCGTACCGTGGGGAATTCCACCCCGCGATCCCACTCCTGACGCTCCGACCTACGACCA
>Ga0182014_10005502_pt1 | contig 14049 bp, 13 predicted proteins | sample 612S2DmetaG_FD_120489 | JGI IMG/M metagenome (GOLD analysis project Ga0182014, IMG submission 120489) | Permafrost microbial communities from Stordalen Mire, Sweden - 612S2D metaG | ecosystem: Environmental > Terrestrial > Soil > Wetlands > Permafrost | place: Sweden: Stordalen | collected... | reverse complement strand
AAATAACAATAGACCATTCTTTTGCGGCCATTTTGGATTAAAAGATTAATTTCTTCTTAATTTAAAGATGTCTGTTGATAAGGAAGAAAAAGATGATAATATAAGATACACAGAGGTATGTAATATTGGAGGATGGTGTGTTTATCAAATAATTCCAAGTAAAAATAATAATAACGGATTACCAATTACCTTTATTCCCGATACTTCTACTACCGTACACCAAGAGAAACTTCATATGAGAAGTAATTCCCAAAGAAAGAATATGAAGAAAAGCGAGAAAAAGGGATTTAGGAATATATCAGAAATTAGAGATGATTCTTTCTAGATAATCTATTGATTCTATTCCTCATCAAAACAAATCAGATATTCTGATTTGTTTTTTATTTCTCTTCATTGGCTTGATCCTCCTCGATCTCTGATGATTCGAGTATATATGTTATACAATCACTGATAATCTCGGATTCATCAGGAAAACTTTGTCCTATCATTAATGATGTAGTGAGAATATTAATGAAGAATTCTTGTTCAATTATAAAATCATCATCGAATATTTTCATGATATCAGTAAAAAATGGATGCTTAGTAATCTCTCCTAGCTTGTTTAACCATTTAATACAAATATCATCATCATCAATCATAAGACCCATTTCATCTTTTAGCTGTGAAATAGCGTTCTCCTCTATCTCAGATTCACCTATTAATTTCCTAACGTGAGGAATAGCATGGTAATCATTATTGCGGAGCATCTCAGCAATATCTTTCTTCTCCGATTTAATTAGAAGAGGTATCATAATACTCATTATCGTACCATCATTCTCAGAAACCATCTGATGGATTTCTTTCAGATCCAATAATTGTTGATCCACATCATCGTCATCTAATTCGACATCTTCCATAGGAAGAACGAGACCAGTTTCTTCATCGCTACTATTTTGATCAAAATCAAGATTGTCATCAATCTCTTCTTTTCTCTCTGTATCAGTGACAATTAAAGGTTCTGAGTTAGATTCTGAGTTATTGAGTAACTTTACTTTCTCTGTATCAATGCAAGAATCGATCTCTTCCATTCTGTTTCGATTTAGTAAGATTTAATGTAAAATTAAATATTGTTTATCATTATTTATCGTATATAGGAGAAATATGCGATGATGAGAAAAAGAAGAAGAAGAACACCAAGTACTATAGCAGTTATTATAAACCATTTCTGCGTCCACCATTGTCCAACAAAGAGATTATTTGAATCAAACATACAAGAGAATCCACCAGTAGTAGTAACGTAATCACAATCGTCAAAGCTACTCTGGCATGGTCCTTTACATGATTGACCGCAAAAATTACCCACTGTACAATACTGATAGGTAACACCATTTTCACAATCACCTAATGTCGTCCATCCTTGAGTTTGCACTTGATTCTGTGTACAAGTGGATGCTCCGGAATTTAATGCACAGTACGCTGATAATATAGAATTACCTGCATCATTGTTTTCAAAACCAGCATTACCATTCTGACAACCGAAAAACCATTGCACTGGCAAGATAATAACAGATGTTGTAGTATCAACAATTGATACAGTTCCTCCATCGCTAATAGATCCGTAATTAAAAATAAGACTAGAACCACTAACATTTTGTAGTTGATATTGAACTCCTGATAGCAATATATTAGGACTACCCCAAGGAGCGTAAGTAGTATTTATGGGTGATAGTGGTGCGCTTCCTACTGTGATTAGAGCTTGATTATCAGCATTAAAACCAAGACCGCCTAAGTTAACGGAATTAAAATTAACCTGAGTACCTGAACCTGTAACATTAAATATAGGAACAGTACCGCTATCTGATGAGGTATTATCGATATTAGAATCGAGAATCAACAATGTCGATGGACCGGTTGATCCAGTTACACCAGGATAACTATTAAGAGTATATAAAACATTATTAATCTGACTTGTTATCACTACTTGACTACTTGAAACAATTGGACCATCAAGAAAATATGAGGACATTATATTTAATATAAAACATTAAATATAAATATTAAAATATACAAATCCATCGATGAATCAACATACTTCCGATTATATTGCAATGAGAGCACTGACACAAGATAATATCCCTAATTACTCTTTTAATGATCGAGAGGAATATAAGAGAGGATCGATATCAAAGGCAGATCTTGATTTATTAGAGAAATCAATGGAAGATCATAGGAATAGAGAAATTTTAACAGAAAACGATTTCCCTAATTACGATAATAAATAATAAGAATAGATAATTTCCTTAAATCAATATGAAGTTATCTTAGCATTCACAGTAAGTCTTATGACAAAAAGTATGTTTGTCTAGTCTGATAAATAAATAGTATCCAATACTATTTATTTTTTTATTAATAGTATTGGATACTATTTATCCAATTTATCCAAAAAAATCAATGCAAAACATATATAATAAATATTTAGTGATAAATATCATGTTTATATTTTGATATAGTATGGGATCCAGTTGACTAATCTTATCTCTTGGTATATGTGTGTATCGCATTCTCTCAAGAAAATGGGTTCATTGTGATAAGTGAGTACACCGGATCTAACGTCTTTTTCTATTTTATCACTAGATCTATTATTGAGATTAACAATAATAGCTGTTTTATTGTTTAAATCGAAGTCAATATAATTGTTAAGATCAAGACCATAAACTCTTCTCTTTCCTAACATTCTAACTTCTTTTACTTGACCTCCTCCACCAGCATTATAAATATAACCAACTGATTCGTTCTGTAGGAACAGATTCTTACCATCGAGAGTAGAACTCATTGATCTAATTCCTATTGGTGACCAATTACAAAGAGACCATCTCCATTTCTTAAGAGAGTATGTATTAGAATCAAGTCGATAGACTGATCCTTTCGATAGACCATAAAGATATCCCCCATTACTTTCGATGTGCTCTAATTTAACATTATTTATTATGACAATACCTCTTTCAGTGGGACCATCTTTAATGATATTACCACTATCAAGTAGGAATAGGACATTGCTCGAATAAGAACATACATCAATTACACCATATTCATTTACTTTTCCGCTGTCATGTTTACATCTAATTTCTATCTTAGATTTAGTCATTTTAATACCTTTATCGAGAATACAAGGAGAATCATTCAATGATTCAAATGAATCTGTATCATCATTTGATACAATATCAATCGCTTGAGAGCAACCTGTCCTTGCATCTTCTGATATTGTTTTATTAGTGGTAGGATTAGATACAACATTGAAGGTATTTTGTAATAAAACTGGATTATTCAAAGATTGATCATACTTTGGTATATCGTATCGAGGTAACCTTATTTGCCCTTCTTGTTTGGGAATACTTAGTCTTGGATCTACAATATTATCCAAGATGAAGGGAGAAGTGTCTATTAATGGTTTATCTGTCTTCGTTTCACTTACTGGTCCCCATTTAACGATGTTAGTATTAGCATTAGCATTAGTATTACCATTAGCATTAGTATTAGTATTAGTACCAGTATTAGTATTAGTATTAGGAGTTTCTTCTGCAATACAATTATTATTCTTATTCTTATTAAGACCGAACTTGCTCATCATAACTAGATTATTTGGATTCGATAATATCCTCTTCATCGTTTCATCAGAGAAGACCAATTCCTTTGATCCTCCAGAAGGACCGGGGGTAGAAGGAGATGGTGGTATAGTACTAGCTCCTTCTACTCCTGATGCCTCTTCAGGTCCCAATTGACATATACCAGAAATGCAGAAATAACCATTAGAACAAGAATTATTTTCACTGCATGATTGATGTAATCCAGCCTTACAAAGAGGACCACCTGAAACTAAAGCATCACAAACATATCCAGATCTACATCCTGATTGGCTTGTACAACTAGCATTCAACGATCCTCCGTTGAAAAGAAGAAATACGATGAGTCCAATTAGGGACAGAATAACTATAATGGTTAATATTATAGCCAGCCCCGCTCCCCAATCCATTTTTAATGAAATAATAAATACAATTGTTAAAAATGATGACAAATAGGCAAAATATTAAAATTCGAGTATGTAAATAAATGGCCACCCTCTATCAGATAAAGAAAGTTACAATAGAGATGATGAAACATCGAGGTTATGATGTCTCCTCTGAAGAAGCGATCATAGGTTTTCCAGAAAAGAATATAGAAGGGTGGAGCGAATCAACTTTCAATGACTATTATTCTGATTTAGCGAGAAGGGAGAAGAAAGATTTTCGAAGAGTTCTAATGAATGTATATCATAGAAAAGCAAAAGAAGATGAATCCAATCGAGATATTACCTCACCGATCATAGAGGATAAGGAAGATAATGCTCTAATTTATTTTGCTAAATCTGACTCAACCAATGTCAATGTCAGTGTTGTTAGTGAGTTCCTTAACGAAATCATGATAAATAAATGTGGATTAGGTATCATAATTCTTCCTGTTCCTGTTGTACCAAAAGGTGCCTCTGATATGAAGGCTTTTACCACTGCAACTATTCAATCATTCCTCGAACAAGAATTAGGATTTAATATCATAAAACATATCTACGTTCCGCGACATGAATTACTATCTCCAGTACAAGCAAATGAAGTTCTTCGTAGAAACAAGGCAACACTTATACAATTACCTCAGATCTCCATTAATGATCCAGTAGTAAAGTTTAATGGATGGAAGATTGGTGGAATAGTTAGGATATCGAGGGAAGAATTATTTCTTGATTTGGTGAACAGAAGATACTATGTTTACAAGGCAATAAGTAATATCCTGACATAGTCTTAAAAAAAACATTGTACATACAATGTTTTTTTAATTAGTGAATAGTGAATATTAACTAATGATTTCTAGCTCAAAACGATCGAAATCAGGAAATTCTTGGTTAAATAGTATCTTCATGTAATGACAGGAAGTTCCGACAAATTGTGCACTTCCTGTCCGAATACAATAAATACCTTTTATGACACTGGTAATTAATTCAAGTAATTTAAAGTTCATACGAGTTAGTTTCGTATGATGAGTATATACATTGAGGGAATTGAAGAATTCTCTTACAGCATTGGAAGTCTCTTTACTATTGAGTATTTCTCCGATCTTATTAGTACAATCTGTGACATTTTGTTCTGGAGACCAATCTCCTAAAGTTTCAATTAATTTCATTGGGTACGGATGACCAGGTCCCTTCCATCTACGAGAATACATTCCTACATAGAATAAATATAGAAGTAACTCATGAATGATTAATTGTTCTTCATTTGTCATTTTGCTGAATGCTAAGAGATTATCTTCATCTTCACGTCGATATTCAATAATCATAGTAAGAATGCTGTCAATATGATCCGAAAGAATATTTATGTTTTCTCGATTAGATGTGTCCTTCGATACATCAGAGGACACATCAGAGGACGCATCAGAGGACATCTTCAACAAATAATGCAAGTCAGATATGGCATTCTTATCCCATACATTTAATGGATTTTCTGGTCTTCGAAAAGCGGTAACTCCATATGATGTTGTTCGGAAACTCATGATTAGATCAATTAATTCATAAGAATAGTGTCTTTGATATGTTCCATAGCATATAATAAGAAGGGAAGGGTCTGTTATATCACTGTATTGAAAAGTTTCTTTGTTCACAGAATACTCGACATTCCTTTTGACTGAAATAAAGAAACATTGAGAATGAAACACTTTATTCATGTTAAATATCAATTCCTTTCTTGACTTATATGGTACTTTAATGCCAACAAGATTAATTAATTCTACGTCAGTAAGAGAATTGAAGAACTGAGTTCTTTCTATAGATGATATAGCATACAGTTGACTAGGATGATATGTTCTCAATCTTGGATTGCGATCAAACACGCTCTTATATTCAAGGATATTATTTCTCAAATATTGAGAATGATTCATTGTTGAGATTGGCATCACCATTCCTATCTGAGAAAGAACGCTTACTGGATTACATCGTTCAATATTAGTTATGAGATCCTCCAAACTATGTTCATCATATCTCAAGATATTAAGTCGAGAGAATACCGAATTAACATTGTAGATAGGTTCTCCGTATAATTTATGAAGAAGTAAAATATCACAATTAGGATTGTTTAATCGGTTAAACCGTGCAGTTAACTCAGGAATATTACTCTTTCCTGGGACAATAAGATTCCTCATTGAGAAAGCTGTTCTCAGTTCCTGATATGTCGATACAATAATCATAACTGGTTCCATTCCACATGCTAGCATAGTACATCTCCATACCTTAATATCATTAATACGATCAACAAACATCTTGTTCTGGTTATATGGTATATTCTTCTTCCATATGTATACAAGTCTGATGTACTGTGTCAAATTTAAATTAGATGAAGGACCTAATATAGTAGTATCAATATCATAATAAGCAGCATATATCTTAAGCTTATATTGCTGAAGAGAAGATATTCGATCAATGGAAAGATTGATGATGTTCTCAATCCATTCAGGCAAGATTTCATCTAATCTTTGTAAACTCAATAAAGCACCTTCTTTCCACTCAGGAGAACTGATATCTCTTTCTATCAAGACATTTCTTATTTCTTCATCATCAAGAAAGATATAGAGATTTTTGTTAAAAGCTGGACTATCTGTTTTCCACATTTCTCTTTGGTTTGATTGAATTCGGATTCGAATGGACGACATGGTTAATATTAATTCTACTAGCGAAATTTGATTTTATTTGGTAATGTATTTTCATGTGATTGCCTTTTCATAAACCTAGAGAAGTATTATATAATAAAACAATATTACAGTAAAGATGTTATCTCTCGATTATCTTACTGGTGCGAATTCTGATAGTATTGAGGAAAAACCATTATCTATAGACAAGAAGAATCCCAATGAAATTATTATTCCAAACTTTATTTTGAACCGAAGATGGTACAAAAGACTGAAACGTATGGATCAGTCTTTTTCCAAAGCGAGAGGATTATTAGATGATTTCACCGAATCTGTTCTCGAGAGTAAATTGGTCATATCAATGATGCCTTATGACGATGTTCATATTTACGCTGTTTTTGATGATTATATCGATTTCTTTGAATATCAAAAGAAATTTTCTGTCGAGCAGAGGTATTTTCATGAAGTTATATTGGGCGATAGATCGCAGAAAGGAAGATTCGATATTGATATTACTAAGGATGATCTTAGAGATGAAGAAACTCTTGATGTTCTTTTTAGAACAATCTTTGATCAGCTTATTGATGCTATTGTCAAGGTATTCAAAGAAGATTTTAAGATAACATTGTCATTGGAAAGAGATATTTTAGTATTTACTTCACACGGAGAAGAGAAGAGAAGTTGTCACGTTATTATAGATAACTTCTTCCATCTAAATAACATGGAAGCTTCTAATTTATATTTTAGAGTCATTCGTTTTATTCCAAGGGTTGCGAAAGAACTCAGTAGTAATATTATGATCCGTCAAAGTAAATCTAAACTTATAGATGGTGGGATATATACGGGGAAACAGAACTTTCGTATTGTTGGTAGTCAGAAGAGAGATTCTAATCGTCCTAAGATCTTCTCTTCTTCGTGGTTATATAATGATAAATGGATAAATCATGTCTTCAGTGAAGAGGTCAATGATGATAATAGAGAATTGTTCATATTATCGGCTTCTCTTATTACTAATATCACAGTATTCGTTCATATACCAATAATTATAGAGAAGGACGTCAAGCGGATAGTAAATAGTATCGTATTACCAGAAAGTGTAATACATTCCGCTCTTGATCTTGTTGAAAAGAAATATCCTCAGGTTTTCACTCTAACGTCCGTTTCAAATAATAAGATTAACTTGAAAAGATTATGTTCTTCTCATTGTGATATTTGTTGTCGTATTCATGATCATGAAGGATCTTATCTTAGAGTCAATACTTTTAATGTATATTTTTATTGTTATCGTAATGAATGGAATAATGGGAAGTACCTAGGTTCCATCAATTCTAATATTCAAGGAGTAAATGTTGATGGTATAATACAAGAGAACAATGAGAGTGAAAATAATAATGAAGAAGTTTTTATGTTTGGTGACATAATTATGAGAGGATCAGATAAACAAGAGAATAATTCGATAGAGGTGATAGTGGAGACAAAGGAATTACCACCTCCCCTACCATCACAGAATGGAGTTAACGAATGTATTTCTCTTTCTTTATCATCTAACCCTGATTATCTACAGAAGAAAAGAAAAGAGATAGATCCTAATTTTAAACTACCTTATTTGGGCAGTCTTCGTGAGAACAAAGAAGAAATAAAGATTAACACTTGTCCTTCATTCTATTTAGGAGATCTTACCAAGGATACGAAAGAGACATCGTCTGGCTCACCCATCCCGTATCTAGGTGCTCTTACGAAAGGAATTAGTATAAAATAATATGATTAAAAAATACAGAATATAAGGAAGTTTCGAAATTAAAATCTTATATCAAAATGGAGACTGTATCGATTGATACCGCTATATTAGGATATCTTTCAACACATCCATTATCGAAGACAATCAACATAGCAAGGGGTTTATATGGTGAAAATGCTAAATCCAAGGATATTAATAAATATCTATATCGACTGAAAGAGACTGGTGTCTTACAACTTTACACAGAAGCTAATGGTTCAAATCCTCGTTGGTCAGTGTCGGAAACACAGACACCACGATCGACGATACAAACAGTCAGTAGTATGCCAGTTGTCACTAGCAATATACTATCATCGACAGGACCTTCTACTAATCTTACTGAACTAATGAGCAGCATGAATATATCGTCCCCTTCTCCATCGAAAGTTGGAGGAGAATTGACCCCAATTAAATCAAGTGAAGAATTAGATGATATGTCTCGGAAAATTCTCAGTGTCTTAAGCGACACACCTAAATCTACTCTCTCAATCGCTAAAGATGTGATAGGACCTTCAGGAAAGGCAAAGGATATTAACAGGACTCTCTACTATCTCCTTGATAAGAAATTAGTTAATAAGATTAGCGAAACGAATGGAGTTAATCCACGATGGTTCATTGCACCGAAGTGATCTTGATACTAAAGTATCAAGAATACTTTAGTATCAAGAATACTTTAGTATCAGGAATACTAAAGTATCAGGAATACGTTAGTATCAGGAATACTAAAGTATCAGGAATACGTTAGTATCAAGAAGGGAATACCTCTTATAAAAACAATATCTGTCGTAAATAATAGATATTTTTGATACTTTTTATTTTGTATACTCTTTTATTCATGGTATTTCAAAGGATGATCAAGGGAAATAAGATAAGAGATGGTGCTTATGGTATGGTATATTCTGGAACTATTCCTACTGTGGAAGGTAAAAGGGATGAAATAGCTATAAAGAGGAACCTCGTAAGTAGAGAGATATCTTTTGCTGGATCGATAAGAGAACTAGATCTTCTTAATAGATTGAGAGGTCATCCATTTCTTATTGGAATTAGATGTGTTACTATTGGTGATCCTTTTAGTGGTAGAGTGATGTCACCGATAAATATAAGTGGTCAAAGAGATGATATTTTCCATTTTGTCTTTGAGATGGCAGAGGATGACATTCATAACTATATCTATATGAATAACAAATATCCTCCGTATAATATCATTAAGAAATTTATGGTGGAACTTCTGTTAGGAATGGAATTTCTACATTCCCAGAAGATTATGCATAGAGATATTAAGCCAGGTAATCTTCTTGTGGTAAATGGAATCCTCAAAATATGTGATTTTGGTATGTCTAAACCTTATACCAAACAAGATAAGTCAACACCGCAGATAGTAACTTCTTGGTATAGACCGCCAGAAGTGACATTGAGTGATCCTAATTATGATTATAAAGCTGATATGTGGTCTGTCGGTTTAGTTCTCTTTGAGATGATAGGAAGAAACGCTTTCATGTGCAATACGGCAGATCATCCTGACATTGTCATCAATAGAATATTAGGATCTCTTCCAGAGGAGGTTGATAGCAAATTAATGAATATGGTAATAAACAATCCATATCGATCGATGGAGATTAATCCAACAGCTAGTCCTACTAACAGATACTCATTTGAGAAACAACTTAATTTAAGCCAACAGAATATTCAACGATTCAACAATGAGTGTCTTGAGAATGGTCATGGAGGTTATGTCGATTTTATCGACCTTATCTCCAAATTAATTGTCTTTGATCCGCGAGAAAGATTATCAGCAACTCAAGCACTAGAACATCCATTCTTTAACAATATGACATTGTTTATCGAAGAGATTAGAAGAGATTATCCTCCAGTATTTTCACCTTCCATCGATAGACCATTAGTTGTTCATAAATGCAAGGAAAGAGAGTGGTCAGTGCAAATAGCTCTTACTCTTTATAATAATAGGAATAATTATACTTGGTATACACATAGAATATTATTCCAATCGTTGAGCCTCTTTGATCGTTATATCGACTATCTTTTCGATAGTAATAATATGGCTAATATAACAAGAAGAGAAGAATCAGAATATTCTGGTTGTTATCATACACAAAGTGAAGTATATCTAAGATATATCGTATGTCTATATGTTAGTATCAAATACTTTACTACTCTCAAGAGCCCTCAATCTTTTCTTTCTCTTATTATATCGGAATTTAGAACAGAAGAATCTCTTCTTATCGCAGAACAATTTGAGATTACATTATTGAAGGATGTTCTCAAATATAGCATATATTCCAATACTTTGTTAGAAATTGCCGATAACTCAAATGAGAAATTAAACGAGAATCAGATAAGAGATTTACTCCTTATTTATTGTAATACGGAAGTATATTCTGGTATGACACCGAAAGAGTTATATCAATTGTATAGAATTACTATATTGATTGATGATGCTAATAAGACATCTCAAGAGATCACAGATGATGATTTATTCGAGAGAGTGTGGTAAAATATAAAACATATGGTAATAAAAAATATATTGTAATAAAGATTGCAATATATTAGTAAAATCGAAATCATGGAATTAGGGGAGTTATTTAAGGGAGTTAGGGGAAATGAATTAATTATTTTGGTAAGTAATAACCTATTCATTCATGATATGTTATCTCTTGCATCATGTAATAGATATCTTAGAAATCTTCTTCGTAAGAAATACACCGGTCCATTAACATATCAGTCGTTAATGACTGATCCATATAGATTAGTTGACTTTAATAATATGATAATATCATATCAGATGTTTCAATCATTCAAGAAGATGGTATGTATGTTATATATTACAGAAGAAACTGATATCAATGATAGTTATGAGAATGATACTCGTGAAAATGTCGGAGTGATTAGGGTCAGATATCCCTTCACACTTCATGATATATTAGACATAATAATAGAAGGATATAATATTACATTTTTAACTTTTGATCACCAATTAACTGTAATTACTTCATCCTATCGAGAATACATTGAAGAAAAGGAAGGAATGTTAATCGAGAATCTTCCCAAGATTAAACTATTAATACTAGCAAGTCTCATAGTGAAAGGAAACACTATAACTGTCATCAATGACACTCATCATGCTAACGCCATAAGTTACTCATTGATAAGTAACTTAATTAAACGTAATTATGAGAATGGTAAGAGTGAGATTATATGGAGATATCCATCTGATTATCTATTAGGTATGTTTCTTCGTAAATTAAACAAAGATGACAGTATAGATAAAGATAGCATTGAGAAGATAACAATAATCACCGATAACATTATCACAAACTATTGTCCATTAAAAGAAGCATTGATAACTACATTTAAATGTAGTTATAATATAATAGGAAATCACAATTGCGAGAATGTCAGAAAGTTTGATGTATCGAGATATAAGGATAGAGGTAGTATTATTACCTGCGAATTAGATGATATTACAATCTCTTTCTTACAACAGTCAGCATTTATTAATGTTTCTTTCTCTTATCAATGCCTTTCCAACAGAACGAACATCTTCGTAACAAAAAGAATTTAGAGATATGTGCTTGTATGCAATATTAGTATGCCAGACATACTAATACATTTAATTTAGAGATGTCCTTGTATGCAATATTAGTATGCCAGACATACTAATATTATATTTAATTTAGATACAAGTAGTTATCTCTTTTATCCTGTGTAAAATAGAATTATAAAATGTTACTTCACTAGATCTATCATCTTGCATGAAATTATCATAATAGAGTTGAGAAGGATCATTATATACTGATTTAAGGGAGTATGTGTCATCTACATCATCCTTTCCAAAGTATCCAGACACCTGGATATCACCTTGTATTTTATTTATTACATCATATATGAGATGATTATCAACAACCACAGTATAATCTAAATGTCTTTTTCCTTTAGATAAGAGAAGAATTTTAGGGAGTTTACTCTTATAATCTTGTATTTGTATTTGGTTATTCTGTATTGTGAAGTAATCTGGAATATATGTTGTCATATCATTCAGACAAGAGGGTATCATCATAGAATAGCGAGGTATAGTTCCTATTCTTTTTCTGTGAACGGCTTGATTTATCCATATTATCATAGACATGAAATAGTGATTAATAGGAAAGAAATAGTAATAAAAACGAATGTCGTCTGGTGATAAATCTTTATATGCAGTGTAAAGAAGAATAAGGTTAGAAAAAGTAACGCTATCTTGGTTATTATTAATGAGAGGTGACCAATTAATCCAGCTATGCTGCTTAATGAAATAGATCCTCTTTCTCTTCTCCATACTCATGAGTTTATCGATTAAAACCTTATTCCACTCGTAGTGCTTATTTCCTGCTTTAATACAACTTTCGATGTTATGAAGAATAATACTAGAGATTATCTCAATCATTCCATTGACAAGATGATTGAGATGATCTATCTTATCCATTATTCTCATTTCCATTTTGATCGTATTTTACCTTAGTAATATTAATTGTAATCAAAATGGATTATCTTGGAGACTGTAGGGAGATAGTGATTAATCTTCTGAATTTTAGGGATATTCTTTCATTACTTCTTGTGAGTAAAGCAATGAGGGATACTGTCTTCTACTATTACAATGGAGAGACATTAAGATATACAGGGATAATAATACCCATTAAGGAGTATCTCCAATTTAGATCTATCTCATGTTGTGGAATAATGTTCGATGATATTCTTACGGATGATATGATCGATTATTTAATATCGAAATGTAAAGGTAATAAAAGAACTAATACTTTTATGCTTGATTTCAATCGAATGGGTAATGGAAGAAATCTCCGTTCCATCTTTTCTCATTTCCTCCAGTATTATACTAAGGAATGTCTTACAATTGGTTATGTTCCTGTCAAAGTTGACCTATTGGAGAAGATGGATCTTATTATTCCACAAGATTATTATAGAGAGGATCTTCGGCTTGCTATTTTACATTTTGAAGTTGGTATACACACTGTTACAATCTCTGATAGTTATTTTGATACTCATGCTATTGACAGATCGCTCATAACAATAAATATCCTAAGTGGAAATATCAAGAATATAAAATGGTCAATCAATCATGTAAAATTATTCACTCGGTTCTTACGATATTTGGAAGAATTACCAAAAACCGTTGAGCACATCATTATGACTATTTGTGATTACGATTATATTGATGCTATTTTAGAGAGTAAATTACCAATATATTACGATCTGAGGTGTCCTTCCAACGTATCACTAACTAACGTATCACTAACTAACGTATCGAAAGCGAGTAATTTTGGTTGTACCTTAGCAATCAGTGTAACAAGAGAATACTTACACAAGGTTCAACGATATTCTTCCGTTCTTTTTCCTAATATTAATCTGTGTATCGGAAATGTTGATGTTAGGTTAGACAAAATTAATATCTTTCCATTTATTGTTGAGTAATATTAAAAATAGTTGTTCGTTCGGATAGATAAACATATTATTCACTAGATGTTTTGGTATCAATGATGTAGTAAGAATATAATGATATTAGGAAAATAATACATTTT
>Ga0182014_10005499_pt1 | contig 14055 bp, 11 predicted proteins | sample 612S2DmetaG_FD_120489 | JGI IMG/M metagenome (GOLD analysis project Ga0182014, IMG submission 120489) | Permafrost microbial communities from Stordalen Mire, Sweden - 612S2D metaG | ecosystem: Environmental > Terrestrial > Soil > Wetlands > Permafrost | place: Sweden: Stordalen | collected... | reverse complement strand
GGCATGAGCCTTACGAGCAAGGTGCATCCGTACAAGGAGAGCTTCGGCCCGTTTGCTCCCGAGGTTTATCGGGTTCCGTACGGCTATTGCTATCGCTGCTCGTACTCGCTTAGCTATCCGAAGTGCGAAATCCGCTGCGCTCACGCTCTGGAAGACGTGTTCCGGCGTACTGTCGACGCCGGCGCCGTAGCCGCCGTGGTGGTCGAGCCGGTCCTGGGCGAGGGCGGTTTTGTGGTTCCGCCGCAGGAGTTTTTTCATGTGCTGCGTGAAGTTTGCACCCGGCACGGCATCCTGCTGATCGCCGACGAGGTGCAGTCCGGCTTCGGCCGCACGGGCACGCTGTTTGCCTGCGAGCAATTGGGTATGGAGCCGGATCTGATCGTCTCCGCGAAGTCAATTGCCGCGGGACTTCCACTCGGGGCGGTGACGGGCCGCGCGGAAATTATGGATGCCGCCACCCCCGGCGGCCTGGGCGGGACTTACGTCGGCAATCCGGTGGCCTGCGAGGCGGCGCTGGCGGTGCTGAAGATATTCGATGACCAGCAACTTGTTGCCCGCGCAGTTCAGATTGGCGAGTGGATCGTTCACCGCACCCGAGAATGGGCGGCGCAGTTTCCTCTGATCGGCGACATTCGCGGCATGGGAGCCATGCGCGCATTCGAATTGGTCCGCGACCGGGGCACGCGAAAACCAGCCAAGGAGGAAACAGAAAACATTATCAAGTATTGCTGGCAGCACGGCCTCATCATTTTGTCAGCTGGAACCTACGGCAATGTGATTCGGTTGCTCCTCCCTCTGGTGGTTACCGACGACCAGTTGGAAGAAGGGTTTTCTGTCTTAGAGGCTGCGCTAGCATCGGTCTCTGCACCGGCCGCCGTTGCCATTCGGAATTAGAAGAGGCAAGATGAAAGCAAGCCCGTCAACGGCGATTTTTAGTCGCAGAGCGTGGATCCGGGTCAGCAACCGGCAAGTTACTGCACTTAGGAAAACTCTGATTAAGTCCTAGCTGGCGAGACGGGCTGCGCTAAAGGTGCGACCCTCAGCGGCTAAAGCCGCTTGTTTAGGGGGTTCTGACGGCATGGCTGAAGCCATGCCCTTTCAAAGCTCTCCGTGAAACTACTTAATCAGAGGTTCCTTAGGAGGTAGGTCATGTCCAACATTGCGACTGAAATCACGCTGCGAGATGCGAAGCTGTTTCGGCAGGCTTGCTACATCGACGGAACGTGGGTAGGCGCGGTCGACGGCACGGTAATCAACGTTGACAATCCTGCGACCGGCGAGGTTATTGGAAGGGTCCCGAGAATGGGGGCGGCACAGACGCGGCAGGCGATTGCCGCGGCCGCTCAGGCGCTCCCAGCGTGGCGCAAGCGGACTGCAAAAGAACGCAGCATCGTGCTCAGGCGCTGGTTCGATCTGATGATGTCGAACCAGGAAGACCTTGCCCATCTGATGACACTCGAACAAGGAAAGCCGTTAGCCGAATCGCGAGGCGAGGTGGCGTATGCGGCGTCATTTCTCGAATGGTTCGGCGAGGAAGCGAAGCGCGTCTACGGCGATACGATTCCCGCCCCCCAATCGGACAAGAGGATTGTTGTCGTGAAAGAACCGGTGGGGGTGGTGGCTTGCATCACGCCCTGGAATTTTCCGCTGGCGATGATCACGCGCAAAGCTGGCCCAGCGCTCGCCGCCGGTTGCACGGTTGTGCTTAAGCCGGCATCCCAGACCCCGTTCTCCGCGCTGGCGCTGGCGGAACTTGCCGAACGCGCCGGAGTGCCGAAGGGTGTATTTAATGTGATTACGGGGAAAGGCGGCGAAGTCGGGGCCGAACTCGCTTCCCATCCTGCAGTGAGAAAGCTCTCCTTCACGGGCTCCACGGAAATCGGCAAACTGTTAATGGCGCAGTGTTCGAGTACGGTGAAGAAATTGTCACTTGAACTTGGCGGCAACGCTCCGTTCATCGTCTTTGATGACGCCGATCTGGACGCCGCCGTCGAGGGCGCGGTGGCCTCGAAGTACAGAAACACTGGCCAGACCTGCGTTTGCACCAACCGCTTTCTGGTTCAGGACAGCGTTCACGATGCATTTGCGGCAAAGCTGGCGGCTGCCGTCAAGTTGCTTAAGCCCGCCCCCGGTTTCGAGACCGGCGCCACACAAGGGCCATTGATCGACGACATTGCGGTGGAGAAAGTGGAGGAACACATTCGCGACGCGACGTCGAAAGGCGCGACGGTTGTGGTTGGGGGACGCCGTCATGCCTTGGGCGGACGCTTTTTCGAGCCGACAATTCTGACCGGTGTCACGCCGGCGATGGCGATTGCCAGCGAGGAGACCTTTGGACCGGTGGCGCCGCTGTTCCGGTTTAAGACAGAAGCGGACGCCATCGCTCTCGCCAACGATACTCAGTTCGGCCTGGCCGCGTATTTCTTCGGGCGCGACATCGCTCGGGTGTGGCGCGTGGCTGAGGCACTTGAGTATGGCATTGTCGGTATCAATACGGGCCTGATTTCGACCGAGGTCGCCCCCTTCGGCGGAGTCAAGGAGTCGGGACTGGGCCGCGAAGGTTCGAAGTACGGTATCGAAGAATACCTTGAGATCAAGTACCTATGTTTCGGCGGCATTGCGCCGCGGTGATTTTCTCGAAGCTCGAGATTGCGATCAGTAATCGAGGGTCACCGTGGTTGCCGTCGCTTGTCCACCATAATTGCACTGGGGTGAGAGGCCGGAGTAGTAATCCGTGATCGACCATCCCGGGTTTGAGATCTTGAGGAAGTTATAGTCATACAGCGCTACCTTGGAGAATGTAGTGGCGTCATTCGGGGGGTAGTCGCTACATTGGACAATCTCATAGACTTCCAAGGCGCTGTTCGACCGATACCAAGGTCCGGGCATCTACCCCGAGCAATTGCCATATGACCTTACTCTCAGTCCGGCGAAGTGCCGCGAAATAAGTGCGGCCCTCCTGCAAGCGCCGAAAAGGAACTGCAAGTCCGCCGGTGGTTTAGGAGCTTCATTGGCGCTTGTCGCCGATTGCGTGCGTATCACGGCCAAGCCGGAAACTGAGACCTGGATCACGCGGCGCTAGGGACCGCGCCCGATAGCTCCCAGGCCAAGCGTCGGCCCTCACCCTTATGGAATCACACCTAGCTGTCGAGAGATTTCAAAACGCGACTCTGCCGCACTGGCAAAACCTTGGCTTCAGGGGGATCCGGGCTGCTACCCCTGAGCAGGAACAGAAAATTGGGCCTTTCAGCCTGATATCCTGATAATGTTAAGGACCGATTCGAAGAGGGGAAATGAGTATTCCTCAAAATTCAGCTTGGAAAACACGACTGGTGGAGCATGAGTTCCCGGATCGTTCATTCGACATCGAGTTTTGGCAGGAGCAGGGAGACGAAGCCATCTTTGCTGCAGCATGGGAAATGGTGGAATTAGCTGAGGAAATCAGCCATGGCAGAAAACCCACACTACAGAGAACTGCTACAACTCTTAAACGAATTTGAGGTTGAATATCTGATTGTCGGCGGCTACGCGGTCATGAAGTATGGAGAGCCGCGCTACACGAAAGACCTCGACGTGTGGGTACACAACTCGCTGGAGAATTCCCTCCGGGTGGTCGGGGCGCTTAAGAGGTTTGGGGCTCCCCTCGATCATGACGGGGTTACTGCGGAGACATTCGCCGAGAAGCAGGTGGTCTATCAGATTGGAATTGCGCCGGTCAGGATTGACGTTCTGACCGAAATCACCGGCGTCGAGTTCCCCGATGCGTGGAGAAAAAGGGTCGCAAGCACTTTCTTCGGCGTTCCGGTGAACTTCATTTCCTTGGACGACCTCACAACGAACAAACAGGCTCTAGGCCGCAGCAGCGATCTGAAGGACCTGAAGCAGAATCCAAAGAGCACGCACTTAGACAAATGAATTGCCGAAAACGGCGAGTTTGGTTTCTGCACCCTTCCCTGAAGTTGTCTATTCCGATATTGGATCTCCGCTTTCGAGCTGTAGTCGCCCAGAAGTCCTCGACCGGCAGAAGCGTTCGTCAACCCGGCGTTGGCATCACGCGTAGGTTCGATCGGCGAGGTCCTGAGGGCAGCGTCACGGCGAGTCCATTCCACCAAGGCAGAACAGGCTAGAGATAGACTCTCGGGATTCCGAAACGGTCTCTCGCACACACCCAAAAGAACACATGGTGTTGAATAACTTGATTCATACAGACAGTTACTCAGCTTCATCGCGCCACCATTATTCGATTGCGGCGTATTTCTACTTACATTTGCGGCGGAATTTGCCTTATTCGTCATTTTCACCTCCCCGACGAATCGCGCCCGCTGAGTCGATCCACCAAGCGGGCGAGTTCCAGCTGGTCCGCGACGCGGAACAGCGCCCGCTGCCCGCCCAGGACTTACTTCTATGTAGTGACTGCGCTGATCGAGCCTGCTACGAGAGCAGCTTCTCCAGCGAAGTACGAGCCACAATTCCCTGAGGTGGCGTGGCGTTGCTAGAAGGTTAAGAGTTCGCTGGTCACAGTTGGGCGGCTATGCCGAGGGCGATGCTCTACGGATTTGGAATGACCGCCTGAGCTTCATTCGAGTATCCGCTCTCCTCCGAGTTGTCATCCACGGCTGTGGCTACGTAGTAGTAAGTCTGCCCGGAGCTGACCGTGCTGTCGGTGTATGCGGTCGTACCATCGAGCGTAGTGTTGATCATCGAGTACGGACCACCAGGCACAGAGCCGCGGTATAGGTTGTAGCCGACAGCGTTAATCGAGGCGTTCCAGGTGAGGCCGACGGTGTGCTGCACCGGCGCCGTTCCGGAGCCCGTCATCGATTGCACGGCTGGCGAGTTTGCGGCGTTGCTCGAGAACGACAAGGAGGCCGAGACGGCTCCGCTGGCCTGCGGTGTGAAGGTGACGGTGAAAGGAGTGGATTGACCGGCAGCGAGCGTTGCCGGCAGTGAAATTCCGGAGAGCAGAAACTCACCGCTGTTGAGACTTGCCGAAGTAATCGTAACCGAAGCGCCGCTGGCGTTGAGGCTGCCGCTGAGCGAGGCACTCGAACCGATGGCGACGTTGCCAAAGCTGAGACTGGCCGGAGACACGGCCAACTGGCCCGCGGCGGTTCCGGTCCCGGAGAACGCGATATTGAGGGGCGAGTTCGATGCGTTCGACACCACGGACAGGCCTCCGCTTACCGCACCGGCATTGGCCGGTGCAAAGGTCGCAGTAAACGTCACGCTTTGGTTTGCCGTGAGCGTGAGGGGCAAGGTCAATCCACTGGCCGAGAAGGCTGCCCCGGTCAAGTTTGCTTGCGAGATGGTGACCGTCGATCCCCCGAGGTTGGTCAGCGTTTCAGACAAGTTTGTGCGGTTGCCGACCTGAACGCTGCCGAACGCAAGGCTGGTGGGATTCGCGCTCAGCGCGTCGGCTGCCAGACCCGTGCCCGAGAGCGGAATGCTGAGGGGCGAGTCGGACGCGTTGGAGACGATGGTCAATGCTCCATTCGAGGGGCCTGCGCTGGCGGGAGCAAAGGTTGCGTTGAACGTGACGCTCTGATGGACGGCGAGGGTCAGGGGCAGAGTCAGGCCGCTGACGGAGAAACCGGCTCCGCTGGCCGTCGCCTGTGAGATTGTGATGGTTGCGCTGCCCGTATTGGTCAAGGTTCCGGACTGGCTGCTATTGCTGCCCACCTGGATATTTCCGAAGGTCAGGCTGGGAGGACTTGAAGTCAGTGTTCCGGAAGGAACTCCAATGCCAGAGAAGCTAAGCACCATCTTGTTGTTGACATGGCCTGCGACGGTAGCAAACGAGACGCTGGCGCTGAAATCTCCGAGTCCGGTGGGCGCGAATGTGATCATTACCGGAGTCGATGTTCCGGCGTGCAGCTTGAGTGGCAGGGCAAGGTTGCTCATCGAAAATCCCGCGCCGCTCATTGTCGCCGATGTGATGGTGAGATCGGTTCCACCACTGTTCGATAGAGTCACAGTGCTGGTCTGGTGGGTCCCAAGCCTGGTGTTTCCAAAGACCACCGGCGAGGGATTCGGTAAGAGCCTGCCCCGCATGACGGCTCTGCCGGAGGCGGACAGTGCAGCATAGGGCTGCGCATTCTGCCCATCAAAGGCAATCGTGGTGGCGGGATCGCCGGGATCTGTAGGTTGGAACTGAACGCTGAATTGAGCGTTTTGTCCCGCAGCCAAGACCACCGGCAATGTGATGCCGGTGACCTGGAAGGCGGGGCCCAATCCTTGAATCGAGCTGATAGTAACCGGCGCCAAGGTGTTGTTGGACAGCGTGTCCGGCAGCGTCTCGCTGTCGCCGATCGCCACCGTTCCGAAGTCCAGGCTACCGCTTCCGACCCCGACCGTGCCTCCGCCGTTCGAGCCTGCGGCTACGCCCTGGCACCCTGTGAGCAGCAACAGGCTGCCAGCGATAACCAGGAAAGTGACCAAGCGACGATGCAGCCAATGACCGTTCAAAGCGACCTCTGTTTGCCGTCTTCGCATGCCACGGCGGGGGATTTCGGGTCGCCGGAGCCCTGAAATTCCAGTTCCGGCAAGACCAGTGTCGCTCCTGGCAGACGCGAGCCACAGATTGCGAAAGGCCCAGCTGGGCGCGGCATCTGGCCAAGATGCGCGGGGGCCAATTCCCCCTTTTGGGATGAACTGCCGTGCGAAAGGAAGAGCAAGCCGCTATAGCCTATAAGCTATTGCTAATGATTGGATAAAGAGCTGTCCGTGGAGAGATTGAAGTTCCTTTGGCCACATTTGGGCCGTTGTTACCGGGCGGATGCCCGAGACTTGGACAGCAATGTGCAGAATGTTGCATATCGCCCGCATCCTGCACATCGTCGCCAGCCTTACAAAGGGCGGTTTTCCTGAATAACCCGTTAGCCTTCTTTCCGTTCTCGCGAGTGCTTTCCCGAGGCGGCGGGTTTAACATAGGAAAGAATTGGGCGCTGGATGGCAGGGTGCGTGCATCTAAAGGTATGTGGCTCTATGTTCCGGAGCAGAGGATCAGAGATGAGATTTTCGTTGGCGGTTGCGGTCGTACTGGCGGGTATCAGCGTGAACGGCGTGGCGCAGCAAAACAAGACATTCAAGGTTAAGCCTTCAGCCCACGAACAGGCATCGAGAAAAGTAAGCGCACCCATCGGCAAGACGGCAGCGAATCCGGCAAAGGCTTCCGATGCCAACGCCAAGGATTTGCAAGCCCTGGAACGTCAGACCGCCAAGTCCTCCGCGCCGTCTCGATCTGCCGGAAGGAGGGCGCCGGGAACGGCTTCCGCGCTAAAGCCGGTAAAAGATAAGCCCAATCCGCCGATGAACTTCGGTGGAACCGGCGGCAAAAGTACAGGCTCGGCTAAATCAGGCTCAAACCCCTACGCAGGGCGGCTAAAGCAGAAAGGCACTCACAAATAGCAAGGCCGAGCGGCAAAGCTAAAGAGAGTGTTTGACACGCGATTCATCGCGAAACGGTAGAACGGTCCGGGGCCGGGGCGGGCTGCCCGACCGTCTTTGCCTTGGGTTCTTTGAGGGAGTACTTCAGCAGGCAATACAAGGCTCGCACGCCGTCTTTCCATCCGATCTTCTTGCCCTCCTCGTAGGTGCGCCCCCAGTAACTGATACCCACCTCGTAGATGCGCAGGTTCCGCCGTGCAACTTTCACCGTGATCTCGGGCTCGAATCCGAAACGATTCTCTTCGATCGGGATCGCCTGAATGACTTCGCGCCGGAAGACCTTGTAACAGGTTTCCATGTCGGAAAGATTGATGTTGGTGAGGCAATTGGAAAGCAGGGTGAGAGCCCGGTTGCCGACCGAATGCCAGAAGTACAACACGCGATGGGGCGCGCTGCCGAGGAAGCGCGAGCCAAAAACTACGTCCGCTTTTCCCTGAACCAAGGGCTCGAGCATGAGCGGATACTCCGCCGGATCGTATTCCAGATCGGCATCCTGAATAATGACGAAGTCGCCGGTGGCTTCCCGAATGCCGCGGCGGAGAGCTGCTCCTTTACCCATGTTATGCGGCTGAAGAACGATGCGGATTTGCGGATGCTCGGACTGCAATTCGGCCAGGATCTCGCGCGAACCATCCCGTGAGCCGTCATCCACGCAGATCAACTCGATCTCCAGGGGAACCGAGAGAACCTTCAGGGCCACCTCTCGAAGCGTGGCGCGTTCGTTATAGACCGGCATGACGACGGAAAGCTTCATACCTGAAGATCGTAACAACGCACACTCTTCAAGCACAACTGATGGTCACTGCGCTCGGCGGCACTGCGCTCAGTCATGTCCAGAGCTATACTCACTTGTCGCGCGGGAAACTGGATCGCCCATCTCGCCCGGCACGGAACGCCGGAACGAACGCTGAAACCATGGCACGATGAAGACTTTCCGCAATCTCAAATTCCTCGCTGCCGCGCTCGCCTTCGTGGTGGGCATCGGCACGGCTGGTTTTCACTACATCGAGGGATGGCCCTGGTTCGATGGTTTCTACATGGTCATCACTACGCTGACCACGATCGGATATGAGGAAGTACATCCCCTGTCGCACGCCGGGCGCGTGTTCAACGTCTTCATCATCCTGAGTGGAGTCTCGCTGGTGTTTCTGGCCATCGGGTCCCTCACCCAGGCTTTGCTAGAATTCGAACTACAGAGCTTTTTTGGAAGGCGCCGCATGGAGCGCGACATAGGCCGTCTTACGGGTCACTACATCATCTGCGGCGCCGGACGCGTCGGCCGCAGCGCCGCCCGCGAACTGGCGCGCCGTCCCGCTGAATTCGTGATCATAGAAAACAACGAGGCGAAAGCGCAGAAGTTCGCCGCCGAGAACTGGCTCATGCTCATCGGCGATGCCACCCAGGAGCAGACTCTGCGCGACGCCCAGATCGACCGCGCGCGCGGTCTGGTCGCGGCCACCACCACCGACGCCACCAATCTTTATATCGTGCTGACGGCCCGCAGCCTGAATCCGAGCCTGCGCATCATCGCCCGCGCCAGCGAAGAGATGGCGGAGAAGCACCTGCGCAGCGCGGGCGCCGATTCGGTCGTCTCTCCCTATGTTTTTGCCGGACAGCGTATCGCCCATTCGTTCCTGCGTCCGCACGTAGTCAGTTTCCTGGACACCGCCACCACGCATCTCGGCATGGATCTCGAGATCGGCCAGGTACCGATCACCGCGCACAGTCCCTTTGCCGGTAAGACCATCGAGAACTCGTGCATTCGCCAGGACCGCGGCGTCATCATCCTCGCCATCAAGCGCGGGACGGGTATGCGCTTCAACCCCGCGCCTGACGATCGCATCGAAGCCGGCGATTTCCTGATTGCCATGGGCGAGCCGCAACAACTTCACGAACTCGAGCAGACGGCTGGGTCCGAACCCTTGGGGTCGCAACCATGAAAATCGTGAGCGCGGCGGAAATGCGCGAGATCGATCGCGCCACCTCGGAGCGCTTCGGCGTCCCGTCCATCACCTTGATGGAGAACGCCGGCTCAGCCGTCGCGCGTTTCGTCCTCTCCGACTATCCGCAAGCGGAGCGCGTCGGCATTCTCTGCGGCAAAGGCAACAACGGTGGCGATGGCTTCGTCGTAGCGCGCAAACTGGCCGAAGCGGGCCGCGCCGTGCGTGTCCTTCTGCTGTGCGCTCCCGAAGATCTTCGCGGAGATGCGGCGACGATGTTTGAGAACATGCTGCGGACGCTGCAGCCGCTGAAAATTGCGCCGCTGATCGTGCGCGAAGCGAGTGCGCTCGATTCCCCGGATGCGGCGGAAATCTTCGCTGCGGACGTGATCGTGGATGCCATCCTCGGCACAGGTTTTCGGCCGCCGGTCAGCCCGCTCTATGGGGCAGCGATCGGCAAGATGAATGCGGCTTCGGCTCCAATTGTTGCCGTCGATATTCCCTCAGGGGCCGATGCCGACGCCATGCGGTCACCGGGTGCGGCTGACGCCGCCGGAGCCGGTGGCCAAGCGCGCGCCGATGCCATCGTGACCTTCACCGCGCCGCGCCCGGCGCACGTATTCGGGGCACTGACGAGCGGGCCCACCGTGATTGCGCCCATCGGTTCACCGCCAGAAGCCATCGTCTCCGAACTCGGACTTCATCTAAGCACTCCCACCGACTTCGCATCGCTGCTCGCGCCCCGAGCGCGCGAAGGCAACAAGGGCAGCTACGGACACGTGCTGGCGATCGGCGGATCGCTCGGCAAAGCGGGTGCGGCGGCGATGGCAGGATTTGCTGCGCTCCGAGTGGGCGCTGGTCTCTCGACAGTAGCCACGCCGAAATCCGTGCTGGCGACGGTTGCGGCTTTTCATCCCGAACTGATGACCGAGCCGCTGGCGGAAACCAAGCACGGCACCATCTCATTGCGAGCGGTCGGACTAGGCCTCGACGCGCTGCTCGAACGTAAGACCCTCGCGATTGGCCCCGGCATCTCGCGAAACGCCGAGACCGCCGCATTCGTGCGCACCATCGTAACCCGCGGCGACAAGTCGCTGGTTGTCGATGCCGACGCGCTCAACGCCTTCGAACGAGAGGCCGAGAAACTGAATGGCAACGGGCGAACCGTAGTCATCACTCCGCACCCGGGAGAAATGTCGCGCTTGACCGGTTTAAGCATTGCCGAAATTCAAGCGAACCGCCTGGAAGTCGCGCGAAACTTCGCGCGCGAGCACGAGGTGGTGGTCGTACTCAAAGGACATCGCACCTTGATCGCAGCCTCCGATGGCGCGGTCTGGGTGAATCCCACCGGCAATCCCGGCATGGCAACCGGAGGCACGGGAGACATCCTGACCGGAATGGCAGCGGGCCTCATCGCGCAACATCCGCAGCATGCTCTCGAAGCCACCGCTCTCGCCGTCTATCTTCATGGACTGGCAGGGGACCTGGCCAGCGAGTCCGTCGGCGAGAATTCGCTGGTGGCAACGGATCTAGTGCGCTTCCTGCCCCAGGCGTTCGGAGAGATGCGGAATCGGAAATCTGAAGAGATTCGTCTTCACGCCTAGCAGGCTGGGATGGGAGCCCAAGTACTCTGTCCCGCTTACTTCTTCTTCTGCCTGCACGTCCACACCGTTGTCAGCACCACACCGCGGTGAAGTCCGAGGTTTTGTAGTACTCCTTGACATCCCATGCTAATATTTTTCCTGTACCTCGCGGGACCCGCGCGCCAAGCGGCGCCACACACAATGAGGGTTCCTACCTGCGTCCTTCCTCGCAAGGGTCGTGGATGGAGGAGATGCGAGCACACCGGAAGTGTGCGCCATCGTCCTTCACGGCACACACCGTCCGGAATCAATTCACGAACCTAATTTACGCACCAAAAGAGGAGAGACTCATGCAGATCAAGAAACTCACACCCAATCTCATCGTCAACAAGGTCGAAACCAGCCTCAAGTTCTACCGCGAGATCCTCGGCCTTGAAACCGCCATTACCGTTCCTGAACAGTCGCCTTACGTCTTCGGGTCGGTGTCGAACGGATCGGTCGAAATCTTTTTCAACGACCAGAAGACGGTCGCGGCGGAATATCCCAGGCTCGCCTCTAACATCGGCGCAAGCCTGACGCTCTACCTGGAAGTTGATAACCTTCAAGCCGTCCTCGATCGCGTCCAGAAAGCTGGAGCGAAAATCTCCATGCCCGTGGCCGACCAGTTTTATGGCATGAAAGAATTCGCCTTCGAAGACCCAGACGGATACACGATCACCATCGCGCAGAAGATGGGATGAAGGGCTTTTCCCTTGGCCTCCTTGCGTTCACGATGAGCGGTCCAGGCCGATAACAGGCCTGGATCGTTCCGGGGGGAAGGGCTTCGTCATTATCATTGCGCTGGATGGCTTCGTCCGAACCTTTATTCGAACTTTTAACCGAACTCTCCTGGGCGGTTTCGTCCTCAGGAAGAACAGCCATGGAAGTTTCCGTTTCCGAATCCGTTTCGAGATCAGTGACAACCTGCTCCGGTTGCGGCTTTTCGAGTTCCATACGCTTGAGATTCGAAGAGGCGATCTGGAGCGCGTAGAGCAGGAGGCTGGCGGTTTTCCTTTCTAGTCTTTTTTGCAGGACCATCTGTACGACCTGGCGAAGGACGGTCTGAATGGAGTGCGCGTCTTCGAAATAGGGCAAGGTGATTTGGCCGGTGGCGTACTCTTCCGGGTCGTAGTAACACTCGACGGGGAGGGGACGATCCTGTTGATGATAGAAACAGAAATCCTTGTGGCGGAGAGCGGGCGAACCGCATTGGGTTCCGTTGACTTTGATGTGACGGCAACGAGGTGCTGCAAAGGATGACATAGTTGCTCCTATTTACTGGCTGCGTTTATTTGCTGCGATCTGTTGGCTGGCTTGCGCCCAGGTTAGCGCCCAAAGAACGGGCGCGAACCTGGGGCACCGCCAAGGTTAGTAAGGGGTACCCCCCCTTTGTTCGGTATATTAGAATCATCGACTTAGCTTTGTGCTCTGCGGCAAAGTCTTGAAACTAGGATAGTTAGAGGTAAAGTCTTGATTCTTCACGGGTTGGTGGAAATTACATCCTTCCCTGCCGGATAGGTCACGGCTGGCGCGGAGTTATAAGTGGAGAAGCCCCGCGCATATCTACTTTATTTTGTCTTTAGTTCTATTATAAGAGGGGTTGTCAAGGGTTATTTGTGAAACCCGCGCCCAGCCTGGGCCTTAGATGATTTGCGAGGCGATGGAATGTCCGATGATGAAGCTTTTGCCTGGATTCAGGAGTTTCCTGGAGCCGTGACGGTCTGCGATCGCGATGGGAAGATATTGGCGATGAACGACAAGTCGATTCGGACTTTTCAGGATAGCGGCGCCGCGCTGATTGGTTCCAATCTGTTCGATTGCCATCCTGAACCCTCGCGCACCCGGTTGAAGGAGTTGCTGGACGCTGGGCGCACGAACGTTTACACGATTGAAAAGAAGGGAATCAAGAAGCTGATCTATCAGTCACCCTGGTATGTGAAGGGAACGTATCGCGGGTTTGTGGAACTGTCGCTGGAGATTCCGGCCAAGATGCCCCATTTTGTGCGCGGCGAGGGATGAGCGGGCAGGAGAAACTAAGGAACCTGCGAAGCGAAGAGCCCGTATTGATGCGTGCTTAGGAAGGCTCCGAATAAGTGTCCGTTGACAAGTTCAGAGGTTTCGAAAGAACGTCCCTCAGCGGCTTAAAGCCGTCGGAAGTTGTGGCTTGAATCGCAGCGCTAAGAGCGCTGCGCCACCCAAAAGCAGAATCTGGAATGTGCCGGAACGGCCCCACACAACGAAAACCGCGTTGTGTGGGCCACCCGTCCCCGGGTGAAGGGCAAAGCGCGGTGCGCGATAAGCCGCGAGTAGTGCACCATCCAGACTATGGGGAGAATGCCTTGCTGGTTCGGCTGGGAGTGCCGGAGATGTAGGGGTCCTTCGACTCCATAGCTGCTTCGCTTCGCGAAGCGGCTATTGCGCTCAGGATGACATTTTTGTGTGGGTGTTAACGCGTGCCCGTCCACTCGAAAGCAAAAGCCCCGCTCTTGCGAGCAGGGCTTTTGATCTAACTGATAGCTGACAACTGAAAGCTGACAGCTAGCTTAGTACATGTCGCCCATGCCGCCACCGTGGCCGCCGGGCATCGGAGCGTTCTTCTTCTCTTCCGGGATTTCCGCGATCAGCGCTTCGGTGGTCAGCATCAACGCCGCGATCGAACCGGCGTTGGTCAGTGCGGTGCGCACCACCTTCGTCGGATCGAGCACGCCCGCCTTGACCAGGTCTTCGTACTCGCCGGTCAGGGCGTTGTACCCGTAGTTGTTGTCCTTCGAGTCGTTGACCTTGCCCATGACGATCGCACCTTCTTCGCCGGAGTTCACCGCGATCTGGCGCAACGGCTCAGTGATGGCGCGCTTCACGATGTTGACACCGATCTGCTCGTCACCTTCCAGCTTCAGTTTGTCGAGAGCTGCCACGCAACGCGCCAGGGCCACGCCGCCGCCGGGGACAATACCTTCCTCGACTGCCGCACGGGTTGCGTGCATGGCGTCTTCCACACGCGCTTTCTTCTCTTTCATTTCGGTTTCGGTCGCGGCTCCAACTTTGAT
>Ga0182014_10005496_pt1 | contig 14056 bp, 9 predicted proteins | sample 612S2DmetaG_FD_120489 | JGI IMG/M metagenome (GOLD analysis project Ga0182014, IMG submission 120489) | Permafrost microbial communities from Stordalen Mire, Sweden - 612S2D metaG | ecosystem: Environmental > Terrestrial > Soil > Wetlands > Permafrost | place: Sweden: Stordalen | collected... | reverse complement strand
GTCGGTGATCGGCTCGGCTGGCGGCGCGAACAGCGGGAAGTCGGTCCCGGGGCTATCGAGCACCGCGCTGAATTCGTCCGCCGGCAGATCGCCCTGCCCCGGCATGTACGGCAGTTCGGAATTGACCTGCCCGATCAGCCGGAACGACGCGCGGCCCTCGTTGCGGGCGCGCAGCAGCTCCAGCGTGATGTCGGTGTTGCAGCTCAGGCTGTAGCGCGGCACGCCGTCGACGACGCGTTTGGCCACCAGTTGCGCGGCGACGTTCACCCCCGCCGCCAGCAGATAGGAAGCCGCATCGGTATAGTTCGCGGAAATATAGTGCTGTTGCGCGTCCGGCACGTGTTGCCAGCGTCCCGCCAGGAAGAAGAACTCGGTGACGTGGATGTTGGGCGGCAGCGCGCCCGCGCGCAGCGGTGCGGCATAGGCGAGATCGGGAAAGCCGCCGAACAGACGGTCGATCACCGGCGCGATGAAGCGCCACTGCAGCAGGTTCTTCGGTCTCGGCTTTTCCAGCGTCAACGCGGTGAAGAAGGTCAGGCTGATCGAGCGGTCGGCGGCGGCGCGGGCGTAGAGCGCGTTGACGACGTGGTTGGCCTTGCCGAGCCCGAGCGGCAGCCCGACCACCAGATTGGGCCCGACGTCGCGGATGATGTCCTCGGCGATTGCCTCGGGGTCGGAAAACAGTTTCGGCATCACGTGCAGGGCCCGGGCGTGAGGGGGATGAACGCGCCGGGGAATCGGGCGCGGCTGTTGCAAGCTTAGCGTATTTGCGGCCGATAGTGACATGGCTTGCCGCGCGCCAGGTCTGCGTCTTGACCGGAGCCCCGGCGCGGAACGTGCTATTCTGCTACAATCGGAACAACAAAACGAAAAGCCAGGGAGCTAAACGATGTTGACCAGACGCGGTATCCTGCTGGCCTCGCTTGCCGCCGGAGTGACCATGCCGAACCGAAACGCCCTTGCCAAAGCCTCGCAACCCGCGACGCCGGTAAATTTCGACGTTCCCGCCGGCGCCTGCGATTGCCACACCCATATTCACGGCGATCCCGAAAAGTTTCCGTTCTTCGCCGGCCGCGTTTACACCCCGGAACCGGCCTCGCCCGAGGAGATGGCGGCGCTGCACCGGGCGCTGCATGTCGAGCGCGTGGTGATCGTCACGCCGAGCGTCTACGGCACAGACAATGCGGCGACGCTGTTCGGCATAAGAGCGCGCGGCGCCACCGCCCGCGGCGTCGCCGTGATCGACGACAAGACGCCGGAGGCCGATCTCGACGCCATGGGCCAGGCCGGGATTCGCGGCATCCGGCTCAATCTCGCCACCGGCGGCGTCAACGATCCCGGCGTCGGCCGCCCGCGCTTCCAGGCCGCGGTCGAGCGGGTCAAGGCGCGCGGCTGGCATGTCCAGCTGTTCACCAGCCTTGCGATGATCACGGCGATCAAGGATCTGGTCGCTTCCTCTCCGGTGCCTGTCGTGTTCGACCATTTCGGCGGCGCGCAGGCCGAACTCGACACCGGCCAGCCCGGCTTTTCCGACCTGCTCGACCTCGTCAAATCGGGCAAGGCCTATGTCAAGATTTCCGGCGCCTACCGGGCATCGAAGCTCGCGCCCGATTATCCCGACGCGGTGCCGCTGGCGCGGGCGCTGATCGCGGCGAATCCGGACCGCATCGTGTGGGGCACGGACTGGCCGCATCCGGATTCGTCGACGCAGCCGGGCCGCAAGCCCACCGATCTGGCGCCGCTCTACCAGATCGACGACGGCCGCCTCTTCAACCAGCTGCCGCTATGGGCGCCGGATGCGGCGATCCGCAAGACCATCCTGGTCGACAATCCGGCGCGGCTTTACGGGTTCTGAGCGCCTGATGCCGGCATCATCGGCTCGCTTGGCCGAAGCGCTTCCCGGCGGTAGGCGCGGGACCATTGGCCGGCCTTGCGCAAGCCGCCGAACGGAAACAGATGGAAGCCGGCAATCGACGCCGTCGCGGCCGGCGACGCCGATCGCAGGCCGCGCATGACATCATCCGGCCCGGTGTCGGCGAGCAGCCGGCCGAACCGGCCGATCTGGCTGCGCAGCGCGCGGATCGAATTGCCGATGCCGCAGCGAAGCGCGAATTTCGTCAAGGTGGCGGGGCTCGCAGGACCGGCAAGACCGACGATGACGGGCAGATCCAGCCCGCGCGCGTCGAGCTCGCCGACAAACTGAAGGATCGGCGCGCTTTCGAAACAGAATTGGGTCACGACGTCGACGCGGATCTTTGTCTGCCGTCCCCAGTCGCGCCAGGCTTCGAGCACCTTGAAGCTGTCGGCCGCCGCCAGCCAGGGATGACCTTCGGGATGACCGGCAACGCTCACGCGCGCGATGCCGTGGGATTCGATCAGTCCGCTGGCGCCGACGTCGCGGCTCGACCGGAACGGACCCCTGGCAGCCGCGACGTCGCCGGCGATCAGGACCACGCGACTGACATCCGCCTCGCCGCGCGCCCGCGCCAGAAAATCGTCGAGCGCCTCGCGCGAGGCGATTTCGCGCGCGGCGATGTGGGGCACCGGATTGAAGCCGGCGCCGCGCAACGCGGTCGCGGTGTCGATGGTGTGGCGATAATTGTCGCCGGGCAGGAAGGTGATCGTCACATCGGTGCCGGGCGCGAAGTTGTCCCGCAATTCTTCCAGGCGGTGCCCGCGCGCGGAAACCTCGACCGAGACCTGCGACAACAGCGCGGCGAGGTCGCAGGATGACGCAGGATCGGGTTCGGTCACAGGCAGCTCCCGGATTTTGCCCATCAATGCCTCAGGCGCGGCGGCGCGAAATCACATAGGTTTCATCGTTGAACCACAGACCGCCATGCTTTTTCAGCACCCGGTCGGTGGCCTCGAGATAGCGGCCGTCGCGCACCACCTCCGACAACCTGACGTCCTCGATCTGCGCGACGTAGATCGCGGCATTCCAGGCGGCGAACAGCGTCGAGGTGCCGATCGGGCCCGAGACCTCGTCGGGCAGCGTGTGCATGTGGTAGCGGAAGATCGAACGGGCGTCGGAGGAGGCGTTGAAATTGTAGTGCCGCGCCTCGCCGCCGAGTTCGTGCTTGACCTGGCGCAGGATGGCGTAGCGATCGGTCCGGAACGGATCCTCGCCGGGCCAGACCTCGTCGATGATCTCGAGGCCTGGATCATGGCCGTGCGAGTGAATGCCGATCAGCCGGCCGCCGGGCCGCAGCGACCGCACCAGCGGAGTCACCACCTTCGCCGCCTTGAATTCGAGGCTGGCGCGCGCCCGATAGGGTTGCGAGGCGATCACCAGGTCGTATTCGGCCATCACCCGCCCCGGCCGCGGCATGATCGGATCGAGCAGGAACGAGTGATCCTCGCGCCGCAGGGTCAGGATGATGGGGCGGGTATAGAGCGGATTGCCGCTGGTCGGACTGATGCCCGCCCGCCAGTTCTCGGCCAGAAACCCTTCGAGCTGCCCGATCTGTTCGGCAAAGCCGTGCGCGGTATTGCCCGACAGCACCACATCCTTCCAGATCAGGCCCTGCGCCGAGGCCGCCGAGCGCGGCGTCAGCCACGGCGCTTCGGCGTAATAGAGATTGGTGATGACCAGCACGGTGGCGGGATGCTCGAACAGCCGGTCCGCCATCTTCTCCAGCATCAGCCGCACGTCTTCGTAGGAGATCTCCTTGGCCACGACATAGAGCGGCATGGTAGGGAAGCGGGCATGCACCGCCCGCATCACCCGCGACAGCACGGTGCCGTCGCCGACGCCGGCATCGAAGATCCGCAGCGCCGGCGGCGACGGCTGCAGGTTGCCGAGTTCGAGCGAAATCCGGTTGCCGATCTCGGTCTTCTCGCTGCAGGTCGAGACGAACAGGAGATATTTCTGACGGTTGTCGAAGAAGCGGAAGCCGGCGGGCACCGCCTCGGTCGCGGCGACCGCGCCGTTGACCGGCTTGACACTGGCGGACGGCTCGGTTCGCGCCGCAGGCAGGCTGGCGCGATGCTCGCTCAGGTAGGCGCGGACCTTGTCGAGCGTGCCGGTGGTGATCCTGGCGCCGTCGCGCAGCCGCGACACCAGCTTGCCGTCGTTGACGACGAGCCGGCCGAAGGTGGATTCGGCGGTTTGCGTCGCGCGGCAAAAATCCCGGATTTCGCCGAGAATCTGGTCGGAGGTTCGGATGGCGATACGATCCTGGTGTTCCCCGGTCCGCATGGTGATCTCCTGCGGTTTGTCCCTTGCCGCCATCAAGGGACATCCGTCAGGTTGCGTCAACCACAAACGGAGTGGGCAATGGTCGTGGGCACAGGCCCACGGCTGTCCGCCTCAAGCGCGCGCCGGCCATCGCGGCGGGTGGCTGCCGAGCGGCATGGCCGGGCGCGCCCAGAACGCCGGCGTCTCCGACAGGATGGCCGCATGGCGGACGGCGCGCAGCGGCCCGAAGCCGGAAGCCACCTCTTCCATGAACGGGCTGACCGCCTCGCCCTTCAGCGCATCCGCGGTCGAAAAGCCGTCGGCGACGCGGCCGAGATTCCACAGCCAGCGTCCGGTCTGCGCCAGCGACACCCGGACGTGCCAGCTGCCGCCTTCGCGCGACTGGCGCGCCTTCGCCATCATGGCGCCGAACGCCATCAGGTAGCCGGTGGCGTGATCGAGCATCTGCGCCGGCAATTCCTTCGGACCCTCGACGCCGGCGGCCTGGCCTTCGGCATGGTTGAAGCCGGTGGCGGTCTGCACCAGCGAGTCGAAGCCGCGGCGCTCCGCCCACGGCCCGGCATGGCCATAGGCCGACAGCGACACCGCGATGATGCCCGGATTGATCCGCGCGACATCCTCCGGCGCAAAACCCAGCGCCGCCAGCGCGCTCGGCCGGTAGCCTTGCGAGAAGATATCCGCACCCATCACGAGATCGCGCAGCACGTCCCGCCCCTGCTCGCGCTTGAGATCGGCAAAACCGGTCAGCTTGCCGCGGCCGGTGTCGATGGTAAGCCAGGGTATTGCCGGCAGTTCGGGACCGGAAATCAGCAGCACGTCGGCGCCGTGCGCGGCGAGCGTGCGGCCCGCGACCGGGCCGGCAATCACCCGCGACAGATCGAGCACGCGCAATCCGGCGAGCGGGCGGTCGCCCGCGGGCCACGGTTTCGGCGCGGCCTCGCCGATCTTTTCGATGGTCAATGTCGGCAATCCCGCCAGCGCGCCTGCGTGCGGCAGCGCCGACCACTCCTCATGCGAACGCATCATCGCCATCACCCCGCCCGCGGCATAGGCCGCGGTCTCGAAGGCCTCGGCATCCCACTGCATCAGCGCGGCCTGAACCTCGTCGCGTTCGGCCCTGCAGCCGAGCACCGTGCAGACGGCGGCGCGGTGATGCGGAAAATTGGTGTGCAGCCGCACGAAGCGCCGATCGCGGGTGGTGTAGACCCCGGCGATCGCGTCCCAGGCTGGCGGCGGCGGCTTGCCGTCGACGCGCAGATAGCGCTCGCTGCGGCATTCGACGACGGCATGGCGCATGTCGACGGCTGTGCCCTGCGACCGGCCGCTGCGCAGCTTCCAGATGTGTGCTGCGGCAAGGCCGGCCGCTGCGATGCTGGCCTGCGCCGCCGCGGCGACACGAAACGACGACGGCAATTGCGGTTCGTCGCCCGTCAGCGTGACGGTCTCGAGCGCGGCCGGCTCGCCGCCGGCCAGCGCCCACAGATCGGCCAGGATTTCGCGCGGGCTTTGCATGGGGATTCCTTATATTTCGTCATGCCTGACGCTGGAGCGTGGGGCGCGCACTTCCTCGCATCACAATGCAGGATCATCGCCAGTGCATGACCGACGAGACGATCACATCCCGGAGTTCAAGCCGCCTCACTCTCTCGGGTCGGACGGATCAGAACTTCGGCGGAAATCCCAAGCTGTTCGTGCAAGCGGCGGATCATGTCTATAGACAAATTGCGCTTGCGCGTCATGACCTCGGCGACACGCGCGCGCGTCCCTATCAGGGGTTCGAGATCCTTGCGGGTCAGGCCTTGCTGATCCATCCGAAACTGGATCGCATCGATCGGATCGGGAGGGTCCATCGGATAATGTCGTGTTTCATAGACGTCGATCAGCGTCGCCAGCACGTCGAGCCGGTCGCCTTTCGGCGTACCGCTCCTTGCACCCCACAAGCGCTCCACCTCGGCGAGCGCGGCCTTGTAGTCCGCCTTCGTTCGAATTGGCTTCAACTCAGTTGTTGTCATGTCGCACCTTCGTTACGTCGATCTTGTCATAGGCCTTGTGGGTGCCGATCCATTTGATCCAGACGATGGCTTTTTCGAAATCAACCGCCGCCACCAGCCGATAATCGTTACCCTTGATGTTGAAGACGATGCGCTCTCCGCTGACGACGCTGGCCGTCGCATATCGCCGTTTCACATCCGCCATATTCCTCCAGGTTGCCTTGCTGACTTCGTTGAACCAGGCATCCAGCGATGCTTTCGCTGCCGGCTGATCCTTCTTCCCGGAAAGGCTCTCTACAAACTCCCGTAAGGTACGGCGGGCGATAATCCTCATGAAGGCCTTCTTAACATGGTCCCATTATGGGAGCAACAATCGATCGATCGCATTTTCGGCCGCAGCCCGCCACCCTAATGAAAATCCCGCGAGCGCGGCAGGATGCGGACGTCGCGGGGGTGGCGGATTTTCTGGGCCGGGTTGTCCGGATGCTGACGAGGATCGTCATGCAGCGGCTCGATCAGCGCCGGGCCCGCCGGCACGGCCTGCTTGCGGACGGGCGCGTCGTCGGCGAGATGGATCAGATCGCCGGAGCGGTCGAACAGTTTTTCGGCGACCAGATGCACGACCTTTTCCGGGCTGCTCTGGATATGGCCCTCGACCAGCACCAGCCGCGCGCCCATCACCTCCTTGCGGAAGCGCTCCATCACCTTCGGCCACACCACGATATTGGCGATGCCGGTTTCGTCCTCCAGCGTCATGAAGACGACGCCGTTGGCGCTGCCCGGGCGCTGCCGCACCAGCACCACGCCGGCGCAGCGGACGCGGCGCCTGTCATTGGCATCGGAAACATCGGCACAGGCGAGCACGCCTTCGCCTGAAAACACCGGCCGCAGGAATTGCATCGGATGGCCCTTCAGCGACAGCCGGATGGTCTGATAATCGGCCACCACCTGCTCCGGCAGCGGCATCAGCGGCAAAGGCTGCGCCCGCTCGTCCGGCTGCTCGCGCGCGGCTGACGTCTCGAACAGCGGCAGCGGCACGTCGTCGGGCAGCCGCCGCACCGCCCACAAAGCGGCGCGGCGATCGAGCCCGATGGAGCGGAACGCATCCGCATCCGCCAGTATGATCAGCGCGCGCTTGGGCAAAGCGGTGTCGCGGGCAAAATCCTCCAGCGAGGTGAAGGGCCGGCGCTGCCGCGCGGCAACGATGCGCTCGGCCCAGTCGTCCGCACTTACACCACCGTCATTCCGGGGCACGCGAAGCGTGAACTCCGATGTGCAATTGCACATCGGAGAATCTCGAGATTCCGGGTCTGCGCCTGGCGGCGCATCCCGGAATGACAGCAAGTTTTGCTTCAGTCGCACCTCGTCCGGATCGGCCCATTTGAATCCGTCGATCTGCCTGAAGCCGAGCCGCACCGCGTGATACCGTCCGCATTGTTCCTCCAGCGTATTCTCTGCGCAGCTGAACGACACATCGATCTCGCGCACCTCGACGCCGTTGTTGCGGGCGTCGCCGACGATCTGGGCGGGGGCGTAAAATCCCATCGGCTGCGAATTCAAAAGCCCGCAGCAGAACGCATCGGGATGGTAATGCTTCAGCCATGACGAGACATAGACCAGCTGGGCAAAACTCGCGGCATGGCTTTCCGGGAAACCGTAGCTGCCGAATCCCTTGATCTGGTCGAAACAGTTTTTCGCAAACGCGGGATCGTAGCCGCGCGCGATCATGTTGTTGACCATCTTGGATTCGAATTTGCCGATGGTGCCGACATTGCGGAAAGTCGCCATGGCGCGGCGCAACCCGTTGGCCTCCTCGGAAGTGAATTTCGCGGCCTCGATGGCGATCCGCATCGCCTGTTCCTGGAACAGCGGCACGCCGAGGGTCTTGTGCAGCACCCGGCGCAGTTCGTCCTTGTCGCCATGCGCGGGCGACGGCGACGGATAGCTCACCTTTTCCTGGCCGTTGCGCCGGCGCAGATAGGGATGCACCATGTCGCCCTGGATCGGGCCCGGCCGCACGATCGCGACCTCGATCACGAGATCGTAGAACACCCGCGGTTTCAGCCGCGGCAGCATGTTCATTTGCGCCCGGCTTTCGACCTGGAACACGCCGAGCGATTCACCCCGGCACAGCATGTCGTAGACCGGCTTCTGGTCCTGCGGGACGCTCGCCAGTTCCCAGCGCTGGCCCTTGTGATCCGCGATCAGATCGAAGCATTTGCGGATGCAGGTCAGCATGCCCAGCGCCAGCACGTCGACCTTCATCATGTTCAGCGCGTCGACGTCGTCCTTGTCCCATTCGATGAAGGTGCGGTCGTCCATCGCGGCATTGCCGATCGGCACGTAGCTGTCGAGCCGGTCCTGGGTCAGCACATAGCCGCCGACATGCTGCGACAGATGGCGCGGAAACTCGATCAGCTCGGCGGCGAGCTCGACGGCGAGCCCGATCATCGGGTTGTGCGGATCGAGCCCCGCCTGCCTGACCTGCGCCTCGTCGAGGCCCTTGCCCCAGCTTCCCCACACCGTGTCGGCCAGTGCTGCGGTGACATCCTCGGTCAGCCCCAGCGCCTTGCCGACGTCGCGGATGGCGCTGCGCGGCCGGTAATGGATCACGGTGGCGATGATGGCGGCGCGATGCCGGCCGTACCGGCGGTAGACATATTGCATCACCTCCTCGCGCCGCGAATGCTCGAAATCGACGTCGATGTCGGGCGGCTCCAGCCGCTCCTTGGAAATGAAGCGCTCGAACAACAAATCGACCTTGGTCGGATCGACGGAGGTGATGTCCAGCACGTAGCAGACGGCCGAATTCGCCGCCGAGCCCCGGCCCTGGCAGAGGATTTTCTGGCTCCGCGCGTAACGGACGATGTCGTGCACGGTGAGAAAGTAATGCGCGTATTTCAGCTTCCGGATCAGGCGCAGTTCCTTGTGCAGGACCTTTTTGGTCTTGGGCGAGATCCGCACCGGGAATCGGCGGTGCGCGCCTTGCCACGTCAGGTCTTCCAGATGGCGCTGCGCGGTCTTGCCCGGCGGCACCGGCTCGTCGGGATACTGGTATTTGAGCTGGTCGAGCGAAAATCCGATGCGGCCGGCAAACCGCAGGGTTTCCGCGATCGCCTCCGGCACATCGCGGAACAGCCGCGCCATTTCGCCAGCCGGCTTGAGATGGCGTTCGGCATTGGCTTGCAGACGCCGGCCGACGGCGTCGATGGTGGTCTTCTCGCGGATGCAGGTCAGGACATCCTGCAGGGCGCGGCGCGACGGATGGTGGTACAGCACCTCGTTGGTCGCCAGCAGCGGCACGCCGGCGTCAACGGCGATGCGATGCAGCCGCGCCAGACGGCGCCGGTCGTCGCCGCGGTACAACAGGCTCGCCGCCAGCCAGACGCCGTCGGCACGGCTCTGCCGCAACCGCTCCAGCACCTCGAGTGCCCTTGCCTCCTCGAAGCGATGCGGCAGCGCCAGGACGAGCAGCTGGCCTTCGGAAAATTCCAGGAGGTCGGCGAGTTGCAGATGGCATTCGCCCTTTTCGGTGCCATCACCGCGCTTGCCGCGGGTGAGCAACTGGCATAGCCGGCCGTAAGCCGCGCGATCGCGCGGATAGACCAGGATGTCCGGCGTACCATCCATGAAGACAAGCCGCGATCCGATCAGCAGTTTCGGCTTGTGCGTGGCGCTGGAATTTTCCAGTTCCTTGTAGGCCCGCACCACCCCGGCCAGCGTGTTGTGATCGGCAATGCCGATGGCGGCCAGCCGCAGCTCGCTCGCCTGGTGCACGTAATCCCGTGGATCCGATCCGCCGCGCAGGAACGAGAAATTCGTCGTGATCCCGATCTCCGCATAGCCAGGCATTGGCGCAATGCCGACAGGAATAGTCATGCGAACAATCCGTGCATGAACCAGTTCGGCTGCACGACCCTGCCCTCCTCCTGCATGAGCTCGCGGTCGTAGAGCCCGTCGCGATAGAGCCAGAACCGCAGACCCGCCTCGTCCTCGACGCGGAAATAATCGCGCGTCAGCGTCGCGCCTTTCACTTGCCACCATTCCATCGCGACCCGCTCGGGGCCTTCGGCGCGGACCACGGCGTGGGCGGCGCGGCGCCAGACAAAGCGCGCCGGCGGGCCGTCCGGCACCTGCGCGATGACTTGTATCTGTTCCGGCCGCTCGAACAGCCGCAACGGCCGCAACGGCGGCTCGCCCTCGGCGCGCGCCGGCCAGGCCGCCAGCGCCGCTGCGGCCAGATGATGCTGCGCCGGCACCGCCATCACCGCGCGCTCCGGAATATGGGTGTCCTGCGGCAGGTGCACGACCACGCGCTTGCCCCCGATCCGCGCGGCGATGCGGTCGATCAATGCGGCGAGTTCGTCATTGTCGTGCACATTGGCATCGAGATCGCGCTGCTCCTGCACGACGATTTCGGTGTGGCTGGCGTTGAGGCGAATGAGATCGAAACCGAAACCGGGATCGAGCGGATCGTTCAGGGCATCGAGCCGCTCGCGGAACAGCCGGTCGATCACCTCGGCGCGGGTCGCCGGCCGTCCGGTGTCGACCGTGATGGTGCGGACCGCGCCGTCGGTGCGGAAGAAACGGGCTTCCAGCCGCCGCGCGCCCTTGCCCTGCTGCGCCATCGCCGCGACCAGCATTCCGGCGAGCCCAGACAAGGTCGCGGCGATCACCGCCTCCGTCGCCACCGGCTCGGCGAAACGCTTCTCCACGATGTAATCCGGCAGCGGTTTTAAAGGGCTGATCGGCGCATCGCCCTGCCCCAGCGCCTGCTCCAGCAGGCTGACAAAACCGGCGCCGAAGCGGGCGGCGATTTCATGCCGCGCGCGGGACGCGACGTCGCCGATGGTTTTCAGTCCGGCGCGGCGCAGGCCGGTGACGACGGCCGCCTCGGCGCCGAGCGCCGACACCGGCAGCGGCCCGACCGCATCGGCTTCCCCGCCCTCCCCGACGATGCGGCCATGGGCGTGGCGGGTCAGCGTCCGCGCGCACACGGCGGTGCCGGCGATGGCGGCGCTGACCGTATACCCCTGCGCGGTCAGCACGTCGCACATCAGCCGCATCATCGCGGCCTCGCCGCCGAACAGATGCACGCAGCCGGTGATGTCGAGCAACAGGCCGTGCGGCGGATCCAGCGCCACCAGCGGCGTGAAGCAGTCGCACCAGCCGGCGATGGCGTTCAAGGCGTAAGCGTCGGCCGCTTCATCGGCATCGTACACCCTCACCTGCGGACAGATGGCGCGGGCATTGGCGAGCGGCAGGCCGATGTCGAGACCGAGCCGGGCGGCCGCATCGTCGAGCGCGAAAATCTGCAGCGCGTTGTTTTGCTTGGCGACGACGATGCTGGGATCGTTATTTTGTTTTGACGCGTTTTCTGCTTTAGCCGGCGCGGCGTCGTCGCGGCAGAGCTGGCGCTTGATGCGGTCGATGGGCAGGCGCGGCAGCCACAGGCTGAGGATACGCCGCCGGTTCAGCGAAAAGGCACTCATCACATTTCCATTCCATGATCCAGCGGCCGACGGGGCCATGACGGTTGCGGACGAGGTCAGCGTCGAACACCGGCGCGCCCCACGCGCTCCATGCGGGAGCCGGCGGCGAATGCGCCGCGCGCACGATCCATCGCGTCTCCGCCGTCGAGGGTTGCGGCTCTGCCGCCATCCGCAGCAACAGGCAGGTCGCGCCCGAGGCCTGCGCCGCCAGGGTCAGCTTGCGGCTGGCGACGAGATCGAGCTGGCGCGCCTCGCCCCAGACTTCGAGCACGACCGCCCCCAGCGCGTCGCAGGCCAGCGCGTCGGCGGCGGTCCGTAACGCGCTGTCGACTTCGGCGGCATGCACCGTCACCAATAGCCTGGGGTCGAGCCCGAGTTCGGCCAGCCCGCTGATCGACAGCGCGCCGGATTCGAGTGCCGCAAAATCCTGCCGCACCCACACCAGCGGCCGCCGGGCGGTCACCCGCCCCGCCAGCCCCGCGACAAAACCCGTCGCCGCGGCACTTTGCCGGCCGGTTTCCGTGAACACCTCGTGCATCGCCCCCAGCGCCAGACCGCCCTGCAGCGTCGCATCCGCGTCGGCATGCCCGAGCGCCACCTTGCGCATCGCGCCGGCATCGCCATGCGCCTCGATGCGTTCGATGCGCCCACGCAAACCCGCAAGCGTGTTCGTGCGTGCGCCGCTCATGCGCCGCTCCTCAAGGTGTTGGGCCGTCACTGGTTGTTTCAGATGAACCCGCGGCCGGCTCATTTGTTCATGATATGTTCTAATATAAAGCTAACATGGCCGGGAGAGTCAACCGGGATCGGCGGGTATGTTTTTCGTGAGCAATCCCAATGGGATCGAAGGATGGCCGGACGGATTAAGGAGTGCCAGGTGGTCAAGCAGACAATCGAGGCTTTAAAAGCAAAAGGGCCCGCGCCGATGATGGCGCGAGCCCCGCTTGATTAGTTGTACTTGAATTAGTTGTACTTGAACTGCGGCATCGCTTTCAGCTGATCCTTGGTCGCATCGTAGACGGCGTGATCGGGATACCACTTTTCATCGGTCGCGCGCACCGGTCGGCTCGACCGATTTGCGTCAGTGGCAGCCGCGCCGTTATTGGCCCCGACGGTCGTCTTGTCCGTCGCCGCGGTTGACGAGGCGCGAACCGGTTCATTGACCCACTTCAGCTTGTCCATGGGCACCGCGACATAGTGCTCGCCCATTCCGAGAAATCCTCCGACGCCAAGGATGACATTTTCAACCTTGCTGGACTTGTCGACAATCAATTCCTCGATGGCACCGATTTTCTCGTTGGCGCCGTTATACACGTCGACGCCGATCAGCTTTGAAGAACGCCATTCGCCATCCCGGTGGACGGCGACATTCGTATCGGAGCGATCCCTGGTGGGAGTTTGCGCGAAGGCGGCTCCGCCCAACAGAGCCGTAGTAACGAGGGCTGCAGCGACAGATTTAAAAAGCATATTGGTCTCCTCCTGTGAGCCCATCCAACCGCCTCACCGGCGCAAGGTTCCCCCTATGATGGATTAGCCGCGCTGATGTTCGAACGGGGCGCTTTCCATTTTCGAACTGATTGCGGCCCGCCGGACTCGTGCTGCCCTGAAAGTTCTTCTGAAGTCATGACATACGGGCACGCGCTCACATGCGAACACGGGCCGGTCGCTTCTGTTTTTTGGAGCGAAGTGAGCTCCGTCCGACCGTCCACGCGCAATAAAAACTTATATTGTTCCCTCGCGGGAACTAAAGGCCCCCCCTGCCTATTAATGCAGCATCACAACAGGATTCTGCCGCAATACGGCGGGGGAGAACGTCATGACAGATGTATTCGTAATCCAACCGGAGATCGACACCGGTGAGCCTTCGATAGCGGGTGTTTCGTGGCCAGCGGTCGCAGCCGGCGCCGTAGTTTCTTGCGCGCTGACAGTGGTCCTTATCGCCTTCGGCATTGGTCTCGGTTTGTCGGTTGTATCGCCATGGGCAGGCGCAGGCGTCTCTGCAACCACGTTCAAGATTGGGACTGGTCTATATCTTATTGTCATCGCCATGTTGTCGTCTTCCATTGGCGGCTACATCGCCGGCCGCTTGAGGACACGTTGGATTGGCGTTCATTCGGACGAAGTCTATTTCCGGGACACGGCGCACGGTTTTGTCGCTTGGGCATTTGCCTCCGTGCTCGGCGCCGTTCTGCTCGCAACGCCCGTCAGTAGCCTGATCGAAGGCGGTGGCTCCGCCGCCGTTCAGGGTGCGGCTTCAGCAGGCCGTTCGAGCGGACCGATGGATGGTTACGTCGATACGCTTCTACGGTCTGACGCACCTGCATCCCAGCAAGGAAGTTCCAATGAGTTGCGCGGCGAGCTCGACCGGCTCT
>Ga0182014_10005495_pt1 | contig 14056 bp, 11 predicted proteins | sample 612S2DmetaG_FD_120489 | JGI IMG/M metagenome (GOLD analysis project Ga0182014, IMG submission 120489) | Permafrost microbial communities from Stordalen Mire, Sweden - 612S2D metaG | ecosystem: Environmental > Terrestrial > Soil > Wetlands > Permafrost | place: Sweden: Stordalen | collected... | reverse complement strand
CTAAAGTGGTAGTGCTTCCAGAGCCCAACCAACGCCTCATCTTCCTTCGGTATGCCCCCGACGATGTAGATGTTCAGTTCCTCGAAGTCACTCAGCACCACCAGCGGCACGCCGATGGTCCACGCGTAACCCTTAGCCTGATGGGCATGGGGTGGCAGGTCCTCGGCGGGCCTCTTGGCTTCGCAAACAAAGCGCGGCTTGCCTTCAGGGCGGAAGAGATAGTCGGCGCGGCCAATGTCCGTCCGGCTTTCGGCCACGACTTCGCGCCGTTGCGGGATGAGGCCGGCCTTGTTCTCGATGTCCCAACCGAGGGCGCGGAAGAGCGGGTTGAGGAATTCCTGGCGCAAGCTGGCCTCGTCGTAGCCGCCGCTCTTGTAAGCGACCAGGTTCTTGCCGAAGATTTCAACAAGGCGCGCGAGTTCGCGCTGGAAGGAATCGAAGGTGGCGCCGTGCGGCATGGGCGAAGACTAACGCCGCCGGGCGACTGGCTTCAACTTGTTTTTCCACAGGCTTTTGCGGTGGGCAGCAGGGGCAACATTGAAAGGGCGCTGAGGACAGGATTTGCGCGGTGGCAATAGACCTAGATGACGCGCCCTTACGTTGCGGTTCTTGATGCCATAGCCGAGCAATACCCTGCGTTTCATGCCAGCATCAGTTCCATCGTCTCCGCTTGGGGATCGAGCCGGAAAACCTCTTCGCGTTCAGTGTCCAGCAGGAGTTGAATGGCTTCCTTGAGGTTGCCAAGACATTCTTCCTTGGTCTCGCCCTGACCATTCGCGCCTGGAATTTCCAGACACGTCGCCCAAAAGCCGCCTTCAGCCGGGTCGCCCCGGTGAACAATGGCGGTAAATTGTTTCATGCCACTACCTATAGCTCATCTTGCCGTGGAATTAAATGGTTTTATTTTAGTATTGTCACCGGCGGCGGAGGCGACGGTCATTCGAGGCTCGCCCCGTCACGCGGCGCACAGCCGCAGCATTTCCGCCTCGTCAATGATCTTCACGCCAAGCTTTTGCGCCTTGTCCAACTTGGACCCGGCTTCCGCACCGGCGACAACGTAATCGGTTTTCTTGCTGACGCTGACGCTGCACGAGATTGCGGGTTGCCCGGACGTGGGCGGGCGGGTATCTTGGCGGCATGAGCACGGTGGAAGAAATCGAACGTGCCGCTGAGCAACTGGCCCCGGCTGATTTCGACCGGCTGGTGTCCTGGATCAACCGGCGTCACCACGAGCAGTGGACCCGGCAAATGGATCGGGACGCGGCGGCGGGCAAACTGGATTTTCTGTTTGAAGAAGCGGAGACCGAGCGCCAATCCGGCCAACTCCGAGACTGGCCGCCTGCCGAGGCATGACCTCCAGAGCCACCCGCCGGTTCTGGAAGCTTTATGAGTCATTGCCGGAGCCTGTCCAAAGGTTGGCGGCAAAGAACTACTGGCTTTGGCGGAACAACCCCGCTCACCCCTCGCTCGATTTCAAGCAGCTTCATGGGAGCGGAGAACGGTTTTCGGTGCGCGTGGGCAACCATTACCGGGCTCTGGGACGGCGCGTGGCCGATGGAGTCGAGTGGGTGTGGATCGGCGCCCATGAGGAATACAACAAACTGATAAGGCGCTGATAGGCGACACGGCGCCGGGGGCTGAGTGGAGAGGAAAAGCCGACAGGAATGTCGGCGCTCCGACCCGGTCAACGGGTCCGTCAATCCTCAACTGCCCAGAGCGCCCCGTCGCTCCGGGTCGTCACCCAGCGCACAGCCGCAGCAGCTCCGCCTCGCCAATAATCTTCACGCCGAGCTTCTGCGCCTTGTCCAGCTTGGAACCGGCGTCCGCGCCGGCGACGACGTAGTCGGTCTTCTTGCTCACGCTGCTGCTGACCTTGCCGCCCGCTGCCTCGATTTTCGCCGCGGTCTCCTCACGTTTGAGCGTGGGCAGCGTGCCGGTAAGGACGAACGTCTTGCCAGACAGCGGCCCAGCCGCGGCCCTCGGCTGATAGAGCGCGGATTTGAAGTTCAGCCCAGCTTTCCGCAGGTTGGCGATCAGTTTCTTGTTTTGCGGGTCACCGTGCCATTGCACCACGCTCTGCGCGATGACCTCACCCACGTCTTCGCACTCGGTTAACTGGTCCACGCTGGCAGCAAACAAGTCATCGAGCGTGGCAAATCCGCGTCCGAGGGCCTTGGCTACACCCGAGCCGACATGGAGAATGCCCAGGCCGTAAAGCACCCGCCACATATCGCGCTGCTTGCTCGCTTCGAGGCCGTCAAGGAAGTTGCGGGCTGACTTTTCCCCCATGCGTTCGAGGCTGGCGACATCGGATAGCTTGAGCGAGTAAAGCTCCGCCACGTCGCGCACCAGACCGGTCTGGACGAGCTGGCGAACGAGAACCTCGCCGCCGCCTTCGATGTCCATCGCGCCGCGGGCGCACCAATGTTCGAGGCGCCCACGCACCTGCGCCGGGCAATCGGGATTCAGACAGCGCCAAACGACGCCCTCATCGCCCTCATCAATTCCAGGCGCGCGGGAGACTTTGGAGCCGCACTCAGGGCATTGCACGGGAAAGCGAAAGGAGACTTCCTTCCCGGTCCGCCGGGTCAGGACCACATCCACCACGGCGGGGATGACTTCGCCCGCCTTCTCTATTTTCACCGTGTCGCCTATGCGAATGTCCTTTTGGCGGATGTAGTCTTCGTTGTGGAGCGTGGCGCGGCTGATCGTGCTGCCGGCCAGGAAGACCGGTTCAAGTTCCGCCACGGGTGTCAGCGCGCCCGTGCGGCCGACCTGGACGGTGATGCCCTTGAGGAGCGTGTCAGCCTGCTCGGCGGCATATTTGTAGGCAATGGACCAGCGCGGTGCCTTGGAGGTAAAGCCGGTGACTTCACGCTGCGCGAATGAGTTCAATTTGATGACCGCTCCATCGGTCTCGTAGGCGAACGTGCGCCGCACCTGATCGAGTTCGTCGATCGCGGTGATTAGTTCATCGGCCGACCGGCAGTGCCAGGTGCGGTCCGGCGTCTTGAAACCGAGCGCCTTGAGCCAGGCCAGCATCTGGTCGTGTTGCTGGGGCGATTGCGCTGCGCCTTCGAGTTGGCCGAGGCCATAGACGACGATATCGAGCGGGCGCTTGGCGACAATGCGCGGGTCAAGCTGCTTGAGCGAGCCGGCGGCCGCATTGCGCGGATTGGCAAACTCCTCCTCGCCGGCGGCTTTGCGCTCCGCGTTGAGTTTCTCGAAGCCCGCCTTAGTGAGGTAAACCTCCCCGCGCACTTCCAACAAAGTAGGACAGGCGTCTCGACTGTCCCCCCCACCCGTTGGGACAGGCGAGACGCCTGTTCTACTTTGAAGCCGGGCGGGAATGCTACGGATGGTCTTCAGGTTGACGGTGATATCATCGCCGGTCGTGCCGTCCCCGCGGGTCGAGCCGCAGGTAAACACGCCCTGCTCGTAGCGCAAATTGATAGCGACGCCATCAATCTTCGGCTCGACGATCCATTCCAGCTTCTCGCCAGGAAGCAGCTTCTGCACTCGGTTGACGAAATCGCGCACGTCCTCCTGCGAGTAGGTATTGTCCAGGCTGAGCATCGGCTGCACGTGCTGCACCTGCTTGAATTCTTTCAGCGGCTGGCCGCTAACCCGCTGCGTCGGCGAGTCGGGCGTGACAAGCTGCGGGAACTGCTGCTCCAGGTCCAATAGCTCATGGTAGAGCCGGTCGTATTCGCGGTCGCTGATAGTCGGCTGCGCCAGGACGTAATAGGCATGGTCGTGCCGGCTGATTTCCTCGACGAGTTGGGCGTGACGAGCTTTGGCTTCGTTGAAGTTCATCCTCAGGAGTAGTAATCCACGTTGCGGAAATTGCACGCAGAAAAGGCAGCGCTGCAGCAAGCTCCGGGTCGGACCGCGAGTCGTCCCGGCTCGCAGCGCGCAAGAACACGCCAGACCGTTTGGAGAACGGGCATGTGCGGGAGCTGTGGAGGCCGCCGCGAGCCGGGACGGCTCGCGGTCCGGTGGATTCGATGCCATCTAGCAGAAAAGGGGGATTTGATAAGAATATGATCGACGGAGGTCAATCTATTCGCCCACAATCGCGGCATTACGACGGTTTCTGTCCTGACTTGAGAAAGAACTAAGATGAAATCTGAGATCACTGCAACTCGCCAAGCACCACCTACCCGCAAGTCCACCCTGTCCGCCCCCGCACTGCCGCTCAGCCGCCGGCGGTTTCTGAAGGCCGCAGCTCAAGTGAGCGCCTTGCTGGCCGCGCCGCAAATAGTCCGCGGAGCCGTTCTGGGCCGGGACGGCGGCGTTGCCCCCAGCGAACGCATCGTGCTGGGCGGCATCGGCATCGGCAACCGGGGCACTTACGACCTGGGCTGTTTCCTCGAGGAACCTGACGTGCAGTTCGTGGCGATTTGTGACGTGAAGGCCGCGCGCCGTGAGGCCATCAAGAAGCGGGCCGACGAGAAATACGGCAACAAAGATTGCGCGATGTACCGCGACCTCCACGACCTGCTGGCGCGCAGCGACATCGAGGCCGTGCTCATCGCCACCGGTCCGAACTGGCACGCCACCGCGGCCTGCCTGGCGGCCAATTACGGCAAGGATGTCTATTGCGAGAAGCCCTGCACCAAGAACATCGCGCAAAGCCTCGCGCTGGCCGAGACGTTCCGCCGGACAGGGCGCGTCTTCCAGGCCGGCACGCAGCGGCGCAGCCTGCCCAATTTCGCTTTCGCGATCGACCTGGCCCGCCGCGGCAAGCTCGGCAAGCTCCAAACGCTCTACGCCCACCCGGGCGGGTTGGAAACCTCCATGAGCGGTTGGGCCGCGCCCGAAACCGAGCCAGACCGGGAGAAAGTGGACTGGGATATGTATCTCGGCCCCGCCGCCTGGCGGCCCTACAACAAGGCTTTGCTCGATGGGTTTAACTTCGAGAAAGGCGGCGGCTTGACCGGCGGCGGCTGCCTCGAATGGGGGTCGCATTGCGTGGACCTCTGCCAGTGGGCCAATGATGCCGACGCCACCGCCCCGGTCGAGTACGAGCCGAAGGGGGCTGAGCTGCATGCCCTCTATGCCAACAGCGTGAAGCTCATCATGCGCAACGATGGTTGGCTCCCGCTAGGTTCCTGCCCCGTCCGGTTTGAAGGCGACACCGGCTGGGTTGAGACGGCCGATGACGGCGACATGGTTGCAAGCACGGACGCTTTGCTCGTCGGCAAGAAGGCCAAGGTGTCCGGCTACCCGGCCAACTTCCACATCCGCGACTTCCTGGACTGCGTCCGGTCGCGCGGCCAGACCCGCGCCAATGCGGATGCGGCCTGCCATGCGCACATTGCCTGTCATGCGGCCAACATCGCCCTCTTCCTGAAGCGCAAGCTTCGGTACGATCCCGTAAAGAACGAGTTCATCGGGGACGAGGAGGCCAACCGGCTTCGCTCCGAAGCGCTCCGCGAGCCCTGGCGTATCTAAGATGGTTGCACCACAAGAACCGATTTAATCAAAAGGATATTTATGATGAACTCGTTACAGAAATCACCAGGCATGGGACTCGCCGCGCTGCTGGCTTCCTTCCTGGTTGCCGGCTCAGCCCATACGGCCGCGGCCGCGGACAGCCAAAGCTCCTCTGCTGAAAAGCAGCGCGAGCTAATTCGCATTCTCCAATCAAACGTCCCACCGGCCGAGAAAGCCATCCCTTGCAAGCAGTTGGCTATTTACGGCACGAAGGAGGCTGTCCCGGCACTGGCGCCCTTGTTGGCTGACCCGCAGCTTGCTTCATGGGCGCGGATAGCCCTGGAGGCGATCCCGGATCCCGCTGCGGACGACGCGCTGCGCGACGCGATGGGCAATTTGCAGGGCAAGCTGGCGGTCGGGGTCATCAATTCGATTGCTGTTCGCCGCGACGTGAAGGCAGTCAGCGGGCTCGTGAAGAAACTGAAGGATGAGGACCCGGAAGTCGCCACCGCCGCGGCGGTGGCGTTGGGGCGAATCGGCGGCGCTGAAGCCGCGGAGGCACTCAACCAGTCGCTGGCAAGCGCGCCGGATGCGGTTCGCCCGGCAATTGCCCAGGGCTGCATTCTCTGCGCGGAGAAACTTCTCGCCCAGGGCAAATCCGCTGACGCCGTGAAGTTGTATGACGCGGTCCGCGCGGCGAATGTGCCCCGGCAGAAAATGCTCGAGGCGACGCGCGGGGCAATCCTTGCCCGGCAGTCAAACGGCCTGCCCCTTTTGCTGGAGCAATTGCGGTCGCCGGACAAGGCCCTGTTCGGCATCGGTCTGCGCACGGCCCGCGAGCTGCCCGGCCACTTGGTGACCCAGGCGTTGGCCGCCGAATTGCCGCGAACCAGCCCGGAGAGGCAACCTTTCCTCCTGCTCGCATTGGGCGACCGCAGTGATGACGCCGTGTTGCCTGCGGTGCTGGCCGCCGCCGGCAGGGGCCCGCAAAAGCTGCGGCTCACGGCCGTTGGCATCCTGGACCGCCTCGGCAACCCAGCCAGCGTGCCGGTGCTGCTGGCCGCCGCCGCCGACAGTGATGCCGACCTGTCGCAAGCCGCCCTCGCGGCGCTTGCCCGGCTTTCCGGCAACGATGTGGATGCGGTCCTTCTGGAGCGCCTTCCTTCCTCCACTGGCAAAGCTCGCCAAGTCCTGATTACCTTGGCTGGGCAGCGGCACATTGACCGCGCCATCCCTGTTATCTTCACCAGCCTCCAGGATCAGGATATGGGTGTGCGCAGCGCCGCCGTCCAGGCGATCGGCATCCTCGGCAGCGACGCTCAGGCCGCGCACCTGGTCGGGCTGCTGCAGGAATCCCGAAGCGCCAAGGAGCGCGAAGATGTCGAGATGGCTCTCCTGGCCATCATCGGTCGCACCGGCGCGCGCTCGGTGCCGGCCTTGCTCCCGCTCGCGCACAACAACGACAGTGCGATGCGGATCATTGCGCTGCGCTTGCTGGCGTCCGCCGGCGGGCCCGATGCCCTGGCGACCATCAAAGCCGCGGTCGAAGACAAGGAGGTGACTGTGCAGGACGGAGCGGTGCGCACCTTATCAACCTGGCCCAACAATTGGCCGGAGGACAGCGGCGTCGCGGAGCCGCTGCTGGCGCTGGCCAAGTCCGGCAGCAAGCCGTCGTACCAGGTGCTGGCGATGCGGGGCTACCTGCAATATGTCCAAGGCAACAAGCAGCTCAAGGACGATGAGAAGGTGAGCAAAGTGACCGACGTACTGCCCCTCATCAATCGGCCGGAAGAGAAGCGCCTGGCTATCGCCGCCATCGGCGGCGTCCCGACTCCCGGCGCGCTCGAGCTGCTCGTGGCCTTTGCCGCAGAACCTGCCGTTGCCGAGGACGCCTGCTCTGCGATAGTCAAGCTCGCCGGCAGTAACTTGCCGGGCGTCTCCAAGGAGCAGCGGCAAAAGGCGCTCCAGTTGGCAGTCGAAAAGGCAACCAGCGTCGCGACCCGTAAGAAAGCAGGCGAGTTGCTCAAGGCAGCCCAGTAAGGAAAAACCGTACCCGGGAGGGCGAGCGTCCCCGCGAGCCCTGGTCTCCGGAGAAGTTTGGGCTCGCGCAGACGCTCGTCCTCCCGAAGGAGCCTACAACCTCGGCGGAGGGGAGGTCGGCGCGGCTGCGACCCACTCGCTCAGTGAATGAGAGTGGCCGCACTCAGGGCACCGGGTCACGGGAAACTGCGCCCCGCAGTGCGGACACACGGCCCGCGTCGCAAACGTGTCAAACTGCTGCTGGCATTTGTCGCATCGCCAGAGCGGGCCGACGATCGGCGCCTGCCGGCAGGACGGGCAGGCAAAACCACCATGGCGCGGCAGCTTCGCGACCTTGGCCAGCACGCGCGCTTGCATCAGCCCACGCCAGCAATTCATCAGGATGAATACGCACAGGATGCCAAACCAGACTTCCCGTGCCAGGACGGCCAGAACGATCAAGCCCGCCACGCCTATGAACCCGATAATGGTCGTGACCATCAGGCTGCGTGCCCGTCCAAGCACGAACCAGAGGAGGGACTGGAGAATCTGCCCGCCGTCCAGGGGATAGATCGGTAGCATGTTAAAGATCAGCAACGCCCAGTTGATGTAACATAGCGCCTTGATGAACGCATAGGCATTAGGCATCGCCTCCCCCCAGCCCGAAGAGCTGCCCACGACAGCGAGAACGGTCAGCACGGGCGCCAGCGCGACATTCACCAGCGGCCCCGCCGCGATGCTCCACAGCGTTGCGCCGGGCCGAGGCGGCGACGCCACATAGGCCACTCCGCCAAGCGGCCAGAGCACGATCTGGTTCGCCTGCCCGCCCACCTGCCGGCAGGCCAGCGCATGGCCGAACTCATGCACGAGAACGATCACGAAGAGAGCGACGTATTCCAGCACTGGCCAAACCATGGAAGTGTACCTGCCCGCGCGTATGCTGATTCCATACACCGCGATCAGGAACCAGGACCAATGCAAATACACATCGATTCCCGCAAAGCGGAACAGGCGGAAGGACCCTTGCCGTGTTGGCATCATCGGCCATGACCTAGCACACGGACCAAGGCGGCAACAAGCCTTTATTTGCAGGCGCCATTCACAGATACGGCGTCAGGAGCCGCGCGACGCCGTCGCGCAAGCGCACGGGCATTGGGCGGCCATCCATCTCCTGGAGCGTCACCAGGTGGGCGGCCTTCCGCTTCGCTTCGACCAATTCTTCAAGCTGCCGGGCGAGTTCCATGTCGTAGCACTCCAGATTATACTCGAAGTTGAGGCGCAAGCTGCGCGGGTCCCAGTTGGCGGAGCCCAGCAAGACCCAGCAGTCATCCACAATCGTCAGTTTCGAGTGGTCGAATGGCGGCGGGGTGAGCCAGATCCGGCACCCGTGCTTGAGCACCTGCCACCACATCGCCCGCGAAGCCCAGCCGACGAACGGCAGATTGCTCTTTGCGGGCAGAATGATATCCACCTGCACACCTCGCATCGCGGCCAGGTTCAAAGCGGAGACCAGGGGCGGATCGGGCAGGAAATAGGGGGTCACGATCCTGACGGAGTAACGGGCGATCGAGAGCGCTCCGAGCAGGGTCCAGCGCAGTTTCTCGAAATCCTCGTCCGGGCCATCCGGCACCCCGCGCGCCAGCACTTGGCCGGCTGTCTCCGGTTTGGGAAACCACGCGTCGCCGCGCAAGGATTCGCCAGTTGTGAACAGCCAGTCGTCGGCGAAGACTTCCTGCATTTGGGTGACGACGGGACCCCGCACGCGGAAGTGGAGGTCCTGCACCGGGCTCCGTGGGTGGCGCTGCACGCAATGTCCCACCCGGATGTTCATGCCGCCGGTGAAGCCCATGCGCCCGTCCGTTACCATGATCTTGCGGTGCGTGCGCAGATTCATGGACGTCAAATGCCACAAGGCAAACGCGGGCAGAAACCGCGCGTGCCGCACCCCTTCCTGGCGCAAGGTGTGAAGAATGGTGGGTAAGGAATAGCGCGTGCCGGTCGCGTCAATCAGCACGCGCACCTCCACGCCCCGGCGCGTGGCTTCGCCCAGCGCCCGCGCGAAGGCCGCGCCGACTTCGTCCCGGTCAAAGATATAGGTGCAGAAAGAGACGGTCTGGCGGGCTTGCTGGATCGCCTCCAGCATCGCCGGGAAAGCCTCATCTCCGTTAACGAGCGGCTCAACTCGGTTTCCCGGCAGCAGCGGCCGATTCACCACGCCACCCACCACTCGAGCCAGCATGTTGAGGTGCCAGGTGTGGCCAGGCAAATGGCGGTGCAACTCGTCCGGCGAGCACTCGGGCTGCTTTTCATGGGCGCGATAACGGGCGAGATCCCGCCGCAGCACGATGGCCTGACGGCGGAGCCGGTTCACCCCGAAAACGAAGTAAAGCGCCGCCCCCACCAGCGGCACCAGCCAGATGAAACCCACCCAGGCGATGGCCGAGCGCGAATCCCGCTTGTAGAGCACGGCGTGCCCTGCGGCCGCCACAGAGAGCAGCAGCACCACGCCGGCAAAAACGATATGCCAAGTCTCGTGGGCTAGAGTCCAAACATTTACGGCTAACAAGGCCATCCAAATTTCCCTTCCCGCAACTTCTCAAAGCCGGCCCATCCGGCAAACCGGCGAGGCCACTACCGCGCGACCTTTCCTCTTCGTGCGCGGGAGGGCGAGCGTCCCCGCGAGCCCTGATCTTCACAGAATGTCGGAGGAGTTTGGGCTCGCGGGGACGCTCGCCCTCCCAAGCATGAGCGTTAAGCCTTGAGCCCTTTGAGATTTGGCTCGAGCTTCTTGCCTTCCTTTAGCAATGCCGCCAGCGTCAACTCATCCCGGCGATATGCAGCCTCGCGTCCCAGCACGGCGGTCAGGTTCGAGCGCACCGACGGCACAACCGTCGGGTTGGAGCAATCCCCTTTCACGATGGCGTCGTGAAACTCGTTGATGTTGACTACCACCCCGCTGCTGTAGAGGTCGCCGACACTCGCCCGCACCGCAGTTTCCGGGCCACGCACAACCACGCCGGTGTAATAGTCCGCGTCAATAAAACCCGAGGCCCCAAACATTCGGGCGCGGATCTCGTCCTTCACCATCGGAATGCTCTGGATGCAGGTGAAAGAGAGCACCAGATCCTCAGGGAACCAGTAGGTGACCGCAAAGTGGTCGTAGATGCTATTTGTTGGCCGCACCTTGTGGCCACCGGTGCCCCGGGCGCGCAACGGATCGGCGTTGATGATCCAAGTGGCCAGATCCAGCGAGTGGATACTCTGCTCGACAATGAAATCGCCGGAGAGCGGCAGCACGTAATACCAACTGCGTAACTGCTCTTCGGGCGTCGTTGGCGGTGAGCCGCGCCCGCCACCCGACCACGGGTACCAGGCCTCGGCCATGACCCGCGACCCGATGGCGCCCTTGTGGACCTGCCCAACCGCATCGCGAAAACTCGCGTCAGCACGGGTCTGGAAATCAACCAGGAACACCTGTTTCTTCGCGGTGGCGCGCTGGCCTGCCTCGGCAATCGTCTGGCAGCCGGGCGCATCCACCGCGATCGGTTTGGCCAGATAAACATGCTTGCCCGCGTCCACGGCGGCGGCGGCGTGTTCCGGGTGGAAATAGGGAGGAGTCTCGATCACCACAGCGTCGAGCTTCCCCTCCAGCAGCCGCTTGTAGGCCGATAGACCGGTGTAACGCCGCGACGGGTCGATCTTGTGCGCTTCGCCCACGGCGTCGGCTTTGTCTTGGAAGTAATCCGCGCAAGCCACCAGCCGGTACTTGCCGGAATCAGCGAAGAGCTTGGCGATCCAACTGCCGCGCCCGCCGCAGCCAATCAGGCCAATATCCAGGATCGAGTTAGCTTCCGCGCCGAAGACCAGCGAGGGTTTGAGGACGGTGATGGCCGTTGCCGTGGCCGCGCCAGCGAGAAACGCCCGCCGGGGAATTCGAGGGGTGTTGGTTTTCATAGCTTGATTGTGACTCGAACGAGCACCAAATCAAGTCTCACTCTCCTCTCCAAGTGAAGTGAGGTGATTGGGGAGAGCAGAAGATTTCGCAGGCGACGGGTGGTTGCGGGCGTGCGCGTGAAACAGGAGCTAAGTGCCTGGCCAAACGTGTGGACTTCGAGCCGACTCTCAGATTGCGGATTTGGCGTCGTTATGCCGCCTTCCGGATATCCGTCGTTCGCTCAATCTCCAGAGGCCGCTCCAGCTCCGGGCGAGGCGATTCCGGCGCCTCCGAGTCTTCCATTCCATCAGCCAGGCCGGAACAGGAGGCGCACATATTCGGGTTGCGGGAGAATTCGTCCCCCTTTTCAGGGATCGTCTCGCCGCAACAAAGGCAAATCCTCGGCTTCATACTAGCGTAAGCTCGACCACAATTACTCGCTGCGCAAGTGCCTCGTATGATTCGTTACCAGAAGGGTTCAAACCCGGGGTTTGGCTCGGCCCGGCGGGAGCCTGACCTTGGCATGGTGGCCTCTCCACCTCCGTGTCACCCCCAACCTCGTCTCTTGCTGCTCTTACGCCGAGGATCTAAACGAAGTGAAAGGCTGGCTGCAGCTTGCGAGGCAGACTCCGGAAAAGCGCGGTCTCATGCACACACCCTGGCAATGCAAATACTCGCTCCTCCCCGCCTTTGGCGATTTGTTGGCCAAGTGAGCCGCCACGATGGCTGAGGTTTCAGTTTATTCTTCTGGCCGAGCAGCTCGGCCAGCCCGGCTTCGAGTTCGGGCCGTGGCAGGTTGCCGGCCGCGAGGCAGGCATCGCTCTGGTCCTGCAGGCGCTCGTAAAAGGTAACGCCGAAGTCCACGAGGCCGGCGTTTCCAGGCTCCGCTTCGAGCATCGCAAAGAGCGCATCCTCGGCCTTGGCGAATCGCCCTGACCTTTCGTAATGCTGCATTAGGAGGGCCTGGGTTTCGAGCGGCAGGAGGGAGTCGTGCAAAGCTGCTGCGAACATTTCGACTCTGGGAACGAATTCTGGGACGGCAAAAACCTCCTCGCGTGTCAGGGTCTCCAGCAGCAGGGGCAGCCCCTTTAAGTAGCAGGCGCGGCTTTCCACACGCCCTTGCGTCGCCGCTACGTCGCCGGCCTCTCTGAGCAACGCAGTTAGGATCAGCGTCTTCTCGCGCACGGCCTGCGTAGGTTCCCCGCGGATGAGCCTGGCCAGCAACTCCGTTTTTGTCAGTTGAGCCACGGCTTGAGATCCCATGCCGATCAGCCGCTGGAATTCCTCATCCACGACCCCGTCGGCTTCCTGCCAGCGGTTGTCCTTCTTCAGGGCATTGAGCCTGGCCAGCGCCTGGATGAACTCCTCAACCATCCGCAAGATGTAGTCGCGCCGGATCACGTTCTTAAGAAGGAGTCTCCGTGCGGACGTTCAGCCTCCCCGAAGACAGAAGCCACAACGGTAGAACCTGCCCCCGATGGCATAAGCCCTCCTTGCAGGAGACATCTATCAGGCGCTCGGTTCAGCGACCTCGGCCACCGCCGTGACCACCGAAGCCGCCGCCGCCATGGCCACCGAACGAAGCCGCGTGGCCGCTAAAGCCCCCGCCACCTCGAAAACCACCCGTGGAACCGGTGAAAGAGACTGATCGCCCGCCACTGGCGAACGAGCGGGAGCCGCCATGGAAGCCACCGTAGGGCACAGCATGCCCGCCATTCCCATAATATCCACGGCCCCCGTAATAACCTCGGCCGAAGGAGCCGCCGCCATAGTAGCCGCGACCGCCGTAATGATAGGGGTACCGCCAACCATACGACGCGTAAGGGTAGCCGCAGAAACCACCATACGGGTAAGAGCCGAAGCCGAACGAGCAAAATGGCCATGAATAGCCAAAGCCGTATGCGGGATAGCCGTACGCATATGAGGGATAGTCATAAGAATAGGCGGGATAGCTATACGTATAATTCGGGTAGTTCGGATAAACCGACTGTGCGCCATAATCGTAACCCGGAGCCAAGGCATAAGGGTTGACCGCGCCCGGGGAGATCTGTAGGGCTGCCGCGTTCGGGGCCGCCTGCGCGGCTTGCATAGACTGAGCCCGCACCTCAGCGCCGCGCTGCAGCATGGCCGTGAGGACTTCCGGCGCGACACCGTGGTCCTTCAGGGCGATGATCTCCGTGACGCTGGGATTGTAGGCGGTCGGGGAGTTCTTGACGTAGCTCTTGATAACCTCCGCATCAACTTTCGCGTCCACCAGCTTAACGATGTCGGCGACGCCAGGAGAAGACTTTGCCGCCGGAGCGGTCGGCGCTGCGGCCGCCCCCTGGTTTACCGCGCCCGAAGCCGGTGCGACGGAATTGATTGCGCGCGAGGCGACCGGAACACACAGAAGCATCACTCCCGCCATAAGCCAGCCCTTGAACCGATGGCTTATTACAATTTCACTTCGCTTTGCCATTTTCATAACAACTGCCAGCGTTGGCACTCATCAGTACTATGCCCCCCCCCGGCCCCGGTGTCAAGGGCTGGCGGGGCTGCCTTCAACGGAGACCAAGTCGTGTCGCCACGACGCCGCACACCCGCAGCCGAGCCCAGCAGTTCTCATTTTGGGTTCCGCCGGCAGTTTAAGGGGGGCGGGGGGCGGGGTTGACGGGACGGTTGGAT
>Ga0182014_10005493_pt1 | contig 14057 bp, 9 predicted proteins | sample 612S2DmetaG_FD_120489 | JGI IMG/M metagenome (GOLD analysis project Ga0182014, IMG submission 120489) | Permafrost microbial communities from Stordalen Mire, Sweden - 612S2D metaG | ecosystem: Environmental > Terrestrial > Soil > Wetlands > Permafrost | place: Sweden: Stordalen | collected... | reverse complement strand
CTACCTTTCCGGTCGCCACGGCGCACGCGCCGCCTATGAGACGCTGTTGCGCTCCGGCTACCAAGTGGAGCGCTGGGAGCGGCCGCTCGCCGAACTGGCTCCGAAAGCAGGGCCAGAGACCGTTGTGATCATCGCCCAGCCCTTCATCCATGAGCCGGAGGACATCAAGGCGGTGCGGAAGATTCTGGAACGCGGAGGGCGGGTGGTTTCCACCGGCTTCTGGGGCGGATCGATGCTTTCCGGCAGGGTCAGGCATAACGCCAAGGGGGCCAGTGCGGACGCCTGTCAGCTGGAGCCAGTGGGGCTTGACCCGCTCTCTGATACGGGCGAGGTGTGGATGGAGCCTGAAGCGAGCTGGGCGGAAGGTAACCCGGCGCATCGCGTGGAGTTGAGTTGCTCGGGAAGGCCGGCGGCGGTGGAGTTCGACTGGGGCAAGGGCCACGCGGTGTGGTGGGCCAGCTCGACGCCGCTTGAAAACGGCAGTCTGGCCCGCGCCCACGATCTCGACCTGCTGCTCAACTCGCTGGGTCCGCGCGAGGGGCACCGCTTTTACTGGGACGAGTCGCTGCACGGGGAGATTCGTTCGAATTGGAGCTTTGCCGACGGGCCGGCGCTGACGATGCTTCGCTGGGGCTTGCCGGCGCTGGGGTTGTTGGTCATCTTCAGTTTCAGCCGGCGCAGCGGGCCGGTGCGCGACCTGCCACAGCCAGCGCGGGCCCAGCCCATCGAGTTCCTCGATGCGCTGGGCTCGCTCTATCGCAAGGCCGGGGCGGCTTCTACGGCCGTGGCCATCGCCTGGGAACGATTCAAGCGCCATAGCCTGCACTTTGCTTTGGCAGGCGCGCCGGGCGGGAGCCAGATGAGCGCGGCGGAGCTGGCAGCAGCCATTCGCCGACGCTTTCCGCAGGCCGGCGCCAGCCTGGAGGCCGATCTGGCCGCCTGCGAAGACGCGGCTTGGGGCGAGACCATCGATCCTCGTGAGGCGTTGAAGCTGGTGCAGGCCTTGCATCGCCATCAGGAAGATATACTTGCCGCGCAAAAATCCGGTGGCCGCACTTGAGAATCTGAGAACATTCATTGCAGGCAGCAGGAAAGGACTTCATGAGTCAGGAACCGATTGAAAAGACAAATCAAGAGCCGAACGAGGAGCAGGGTGTATCCGCGAACGAAGCATTGACAGCGGAGATCTCGCCTCGGGTATTCGACCAGCTAAGTGCAACCAACCAGCTGATCACCCACGCGCGCGCTGAACTGGGCCGTGTCATCTCCGGCCAGAATCAGGCAATCGAAGAAGTCCTGATCGCCGTTCTCTGCCAGGGCCACGCGCTGCTTGAGGGCGTGCCGGGCATCGCCAAAACGCTGATCGTCAAGACTCTCGGGCGGATGCTCGGCCTCGGCTTCCAGCGCGTGCAGGCCACGCCCGACTTGATGCCGGCTGACATTCTCGGCACTACCATCTTCAGGCCGGGCGCGGCCTCAGAGGCGGGGAACTTCAGCTTCCACCAGGGGCCGGTCTTCACAGACTTGTTGCTCGTCGACGAGATCAACCGCATGCCTCCGCGCACACAGGCCGCGCTGCTCGAATGCATGGAGGAGCGCCAGGTGACCACGGACGGTGTGCGCCGCCCGCTCCCGGCCTGGTTTACCGTCTTCGCCACCCAGAATCCGGTGGATTTCGAGGGCACCTATCCGCTGCCCGAGGCGCAGTTGGACCGCTTCCTGCTGAAGATTCGCGTAGCCTACCCCACAGAACAGGAGGAGCTGCAGATCCTTGAGCGGCATCACGCCGGTTCGGGCGCCGGCCTGCTCGAAGATGCGTCCATCGCGCCCATCCCCGACGGCCTGCTCGCCGCTGCCTGCGCCGAGGTCCGTGCCATCCGCATTGAGCCGGAGCTGTATGGCTACATCCTCTCGCTTGCCCGGCGCACCCGAGAGTGGCCCACGCTGCTGCTGGGCGCCAGCCCCCGGGCCGCCGTAAGCATCATGCGCGTGGCGCAGGCGGCCGCCGCCTTCGATGGCCGCGATTACCTGGTGCCAGACGACGTAAAGCGCGCCGTGCAGCCCGTGCTGCGCCATCGCATCATGCTCAAGCCCGAGGCTGAGCTGGAGGGCTTCGACGCCGACCGCGTGCTGGCCGACGTGATTGCAGCCGTGCCGGTGCCGCGGCAATGAGCGGCGTGCGGGGCAACTCAACAAGTGCCGACGAGGCCACTGTGCCACGGAGACCATGGACACTAGCGGAGTTCCTGATGTTGAGCCTGTGGTCCGCCATGGCGCTCTTTTGCCTCGCAATTCCGATGCCGGTGCACAGCAGGTTCGTTCTGGGCTTCCCGGTAGCAGCGGGTGCGCTGCCTGTTTTACAGCACTTCCACGCTATCCGCAACGGCGACCACCGCAAAGGAGAACTGCGGATGGCGCTGATCATCTCTGTGGGCTTCATCGCCTTTGGAGCGATCGAGGGCTACTTCTGGAATCTAGTCACGCGCCTGACTCCCACGACCTTCGACGCCCAATTGGCGCGATGGGATATGGGCGTCGCCCCGGCCGTCCGCCTCTTTACCGAGGCGCACTGGTGGCTCTCAAAACCGCTTGATTTCATCTATGATCCGATTCTCTGGATTGCTTGCATGGTAGTTGTCGGCCTCAGCAATGGCCAGCTCCGGAGGAGGTTGCTCATTTCATTGCCTCTGGGCGGTCTACTAGTGATTCCCCTCTACTTGCTCTGTCCGGCCGTCGGACCGGTCCATGCGGGCGATCCGCAGGCCACGCGCAACTGCATGCCATCGATGCACCTGACCTGGGCTCTGCTGCTTGCGATCAACTCAACGGGGTGGTCCAGGTGGATCTTGGGAGCGCTGGCGGCTCTCATTGCCGTGGCCACGCTCTCTACCGGCGAACATTACTATCCGGACTTGGTAGCGGCTCTGCCCTGGACCTGGTTTCTTATGTTTCTGACAAGGAAGATTGTAGGATGAACTACGCTTCGTCAACAGGAAACGCGAGCTTCGACTGGGAGTCCGATGATCTCCGGTAGCCTGCATCCCGCCCCAGTCCGCGCCATTTGCGAACGCCGCCGGCGCTGGGCTTTCGGCCTCACGCCGCGGGCCATCGGCCTGCTGACGGCCGGTCTTCTTTGGCTCATCGCGGGCTTCCGCTTCGGGCGGCTGGCCTATGTCATGCTGGCCTGGGACGCGGTGGTGCTGGTGGCGGCGCTGTGGGATGGAATGCGTTTGCCACGCCCTGAACAACTGACCACCGGCCGCTCCTGGTCCAACGCTCCGGCCCTCGACAGCCAGACGGAGATCGAGCTGACGGTTGAGAACCACGGCCGGACGATCGTCGAATGCCGGCTGGTGGACGATCTGCCGCCAGCGCTCGTCGCCGAGCCTGTCACGCACCGGCTGATGGCCTTTCCCCGCGTGCCCGCCAGCCTGCACTACTGCGTGGAACCTCAGGAGCGCGGTGATTGGGAGACAGGCTGGCTTTACGTGCGTTATCGATCCTCACTGGGACTCACCGAGCGCTGGGCCAAAGCGCCGCTCACACAGACTATTCGCGTCTACCCGGCCCTGCGCGCCGGCGAGGAGCAGCAGATCTTTCTGGCGCGCAGCCGGCAGATCGACCTGCAACTGCGGCGCGCGCAACAGCGGGGCCTGGGCCGCGACTTCGAGAGCCTGCGCGAGTACCGCGAGGGCGACGACCTGCGCGATATCTGCTGGACGGCCACGGCGCGGCGCGGCAGCCCTGTCACCCGCCAGTACCAGACCGAGCGTAGCCAGCCGGTCTGGATCGTGCTCGATTGCGGGCGGCTGATGCGCTCGCGGGTGGCGATGGCTGTTGCTGCGGCGAGAGTCTCCGGATGGGACCAACCCGCAGGAATGAAGGGTACGGGCTTCAGCCCGTACGCAAACCCAGCAAGATTGTCGGGGGCTTTAGCCCCTGAAGAAAGGTTCATCCAGGGTCAAAAACTTCATTCCAAACTCGACCATGCCTGCACGACGGCTGTTGCGCTGGCCCAGCTGGCTCTCTTTTCTGGCGACCGCGTTGGCCTGCTGGCTTATGGGCAGGGGATTCAGCAGCGGCTTTTGCCGGGCCGGGGCGCGGCGCACCTTCGCCAGTTGATTGAGTCGCTGGCCCAGGTCCACGCCGAATCCGGCGAGGCCGACCACCTGCGCGCCACGGCCATGCTCAATCGCCTGCAACCGCGCCGTTCGCTGATCTTGTGGGTGACGGACTTGGCCGAGACCGCCATGCGCCCCGAAGTCATTGACGGTGCAGTGCAACTGCTGCGTCGCCACGTACTCCTGTTTGTGGCCATGGCGCAGCCGGAGGTCGAGTCCATCGCCCAGGCCCGGCCCCGGAATGTGGAGGAGATGTTTCGCGCTGCCACCGCCCAGGAGATGGCCGGCCGCCGCGAACTACTGCTGGCCCGCCTCCACGACCAGGGCGCACTCACCCTCGACCTCAACCCAGAAGCCCTCACCTCATCGGTGCTGAATCAGTATCTGATGGTGAAAGAACGGGCAATGGTCTAGTGCGCTAACGAATGGAGTACTCCACCCTCGCCGCGTTCTTGTTTTTACGGCTAGGGTGGGACGCAACCACCCATTGCGGCAACAGAAGAAACGTTATAGGACGCACTCCGGCGATTCGGAAGGTGATCCCTATCGGTCGGCTCGGATGCTGAAAAATCGCCAAGTATCAAAGCCGGAATTTCTGCTGCCCCGGTTACTTGTCTGTTCGTAATTCCAACGCGAACACTGCTTCATAGCACAGCAGTACAATTGTCGCGAAGCTGTATCATTGGATCTCGCGAAGGTCGGCCCTGGAGAAAACCCTGACCTTCGTTCACACCGAGTAACTTGATCAGGTCCAACTGCTCATCGCTTTCGATCCCTTCGACAACAACCCGCATCTTCAGATTGTGAGCCATCGTCACAATGGACTGTGCGAATGCCTGGGTTTCGCAATGAACCATGAGGTCATTCACAAATGAGCGATCGATCTTGATTGAGTCGAAGCCGAGGCGCGGCAGGTAGCTAAGACACGAATAACCAGTGCCGAAACCATCCAAGGCAACGGATATACCCATCTTGCGGAAGCGATCGATGATCAATGCAACCCGCTCGATTCCATCAAGCGTCGTGGACTCGGTGAGTTCGATTTGCAACAAGCTTGGGTCGATTCCGGTGCGACGGAGAATATCTTCCACTTCGTCGAAAAAAGCATCGCGGGCAAACTGAACGCTCGAAACGTTCACCGCGACTTGGATCGGACGCTCTCCGGGTTTCTGCCAGTTGATTGCAGCTCTGCACGCGCGCTCCATGATATATGCGCCAAGAGGGACAATGAGACCGCACTCTTCGGCAATCGGAATGAAGTTCAGAGGTGGAATAGGACCAAGGGTCGGATGTGTCCAGCGAGCCAGGGCCTCGAAGCGAACGATCGAATTCGTGCTCAGGTCGAACTCGGGCTGGTAGTCGATCCAGATCTCGTCTCTTTCCATTGCACGGCGAAGCTCACCTTCCAGCGTTATGCGCTCTCTTACGGCAAAGCCGAGGTTGTCGCCGCACTGAACCACACGGTTCTTCCCGTTATTCTTTGCCGCATACATGGCGCAATCGGCCTGCTGTAGCAGATACCCACCCTCGTCGCCGTGATCTGGAAAGATGCTGATTCCAATGCTTGCGCCAATCCGAACCGAGTGACCTTCGATCTGGAATGCCGGCCGGAGCGCATCGAGCAGACCTTCGGCAACTTTAATTGCGTCATCATTCTCATGGATGCGACTCAAAATCACTGAGAACTCGTCACCGCCAATGCGCGCGACTGTATCGGATTCGCGTGATCGCGCTCGAAGGCGTTTGGCCACCTCGCAAAGAAGAGTATCGCCAACCGAGTGTCCCAGATTGTCGTTCACCAGTTTGAACCCATCCAGATCGATGAACAGCAGCGCCAGGCTGTGATTCTCGCGCCGCGCCCTGGCGAGGTCCTGAGTCAGGCGATCGAAGAGTAATCTGCGGTTAGGCAGGCCCGTTAGTTCGTCGATCAGCGCCATCCGTTGTAACTTGGCTTCGGCTTCCTGCTTCGCCTGCTCCCGTTGCCGTAGCTCGCGTATCATGCTGTTATAACCCACGACGAGCTGCGCGACATCCTCGCTTCCCTGGACCGATACCTCCGTGTCGAATCTTCCCTCCTTCGATACGCTCTGCATCGCCAGTGAAAGGTCACCTACGGCATGAGCAGTCTCGGCCGCCCGCTTTAACGCAGCAACCTGCTCGTGGACTCGCCTTCTCAAACGGCTCACCCAGATCAGGGCCAACACGATGAGAACGGCCAGCACTCCCATCAACACAAAGGTACGCTGCACGGTCCAGAACGGCGAGGGCTTGACGACAATCAAGTCTTCCGGCGAGCGCAGCAGGAGCTGAAAATCCGAAGGGTTCTCTGCTACCAACTTATAAAGCTGAGTTGGATCGACTTGCGTTGAACAGACACCCGTCATGCGAAGAACGCTTCCTTCTCGCAGTTGGCCAAGAGTGGAACCGATCTCAGTCGCCTCGAGCTGAGCCGTGAAGGTACGCGCCCCGGATTGCACTACGAGACTCGTTCTTCTCGGCCCCTTTAGGACCATCAGCAGCTTGCCTTCAATGGTTACGAGCGTCGAATCTTCATGACCGTCGAGAATCGCATCGGCCGTCGTCAATTTCGGCATCGCGAGAGAATCATGCCCAATTCTGAGAAAGGAAGCGTCCGTCATGACGGGCGAATAGGCGCCCACAAGTGTCGGATATCCGATGGCATTGATATGGTCGCCAACCTGGATCGAGTTGGTATCGCCACGGAGTTCTACTCCGCCGCTAGCGTCCTGAAGGTACAAGAAGTCGGGTCCTACCAAGGTAGCGGTGCCTTCGACCCTAACGCGGTGGCCGTATTTGCCGTGCGTGGAAAAGCTCAGAAGCGATTGAATGGGCGTCCGCTCCATCTGGAAGGGATTGCGCACGGCCGGCTCGATCACCTCGATTTCGGAGGGGAGAGCAACAAGCAGTGAATAACCGATCAATTGACGCCGCGAATTGAAAAGATCGCCAAAGACACCGTGAATGCGAATCTTGGCATCTTCAAGAGACTGTATCTGCATCAGCTTCGAGAAGCTCGGTGTTGTGTCAACATGAACCTGGCCGATTTCCGTGATCAAATCGAATCCAAGAATTGGATTTGCCGGGTCAGCCGAGGTCTGGATCCGGTGAACAATACCTTCCAGTTCGACAAAGTGCAACTGTCTTTCGCCGGATGCGGCGAGTTCCGTCGTCATCGATAGCGCCTTTGGAAACGATCCTTCGCCCTCGATTCTGAACTTTGGAGCGACGATCGACGGCGCGTAGCTCCCCGGATTCGTGATGCCTAAGACGGTAATACGCTTGCCTACCTGCAATTCGGGGCGATCGCCCGAATACTTGATGTAGATTCCGCCGCTCTCGTCCTGGAACCAAAATTGATGATAGATTCGATCGCTATAAGTGATGACGCCGGTCATGCGCGTCGGAAGCGCCTCGGCGGCCTGTGATGTTTGCAGCTCAAGGACTTGGGCAACACTTGTGAGAACGGGCAGTTTCAACTCCGCTTCTGCCGCCGCATCGCTTCTCGCATCCTCTGCAGAGATCGTCTTCACCGTTGAATGGAACAGGTCCACAGCTGAAGCATCGCGTTCCGGAAAACCCTCTGCTTCGACCGGCGTGCCAATTTTGAGGACGGAAGGAACGTCGAGGTGGCACTCGATGGCACCCCACTTGTCTTCGAGAAGAATCGAATCGTCTGAGGCTTTGACAACCAACCCGCGAATCCGGGTTTTGGGGCCATTCCAGCTAATGTGTTCTTGGTAAAGCGAGCGGATCGAGTTCAGCGGGATCGCACTGGGTGCTGGCTGCTCGATTTGAAGATCGCGCCCTGAACTCACCCAGAGTTGCGTTGAGATCAGCCACCCCTGGGAATTTTGATTCTCTTCGAGAATACCCGTGATTCGGACCTGTGCGTTCACCAGCTTTGAATAATCGCCTCCGGGTTCCTCGATTAGGACCGAAAGTTTGGGCCGGGTATCCGAAATGGAAAGAACCGCGCGCATGTCAGAGTCCACGTGCACGGCTCGCACGACTGTGGAAATCTGAATTCGGGAGCCGTTTTTCTCCACCGGGGGAAGATTCGGCATTTGAACGGGAATTGGCTGAGGCAACCTGACCCGGGTTGCGCTCGTTTTAACCTGCACGCTACGCAGAATATTGCTGGTCGGGCCCAAATTGGGATCGTAGTGAACTGTCTTGATCGCGGTAACTTCCACGGTTTGGCCGAGATGGATCCCGGGAGCGCGGGCGCTCACAGAGACCGGCAAAGCCCCGCTCTCGTCCTCCATCCAGAATCTGCCGCCGGGATCGTCGACATTCGTGACGACACCAACAAGGCGAACATTAGAGCCAACAGGAAGTTCCTGCAATTCCTGGATCGTATTTCGCCTGGAAAAAAGCGAAAAATGCCACATCGCGGCTACCGTGAGTGTCGCCACCACCAGTAAACCCACAAGGGCGGTTCTCCAGGTCCAGGTAACGCCGCGTGGCTTCATTGAGTCGCATATCGGCAATTTTCGTCATTCTTTCTAAACACTTATTTCGGTCTCGTTTGTCGGTGGAGTTGAAAAGCCCGTTAGGTAGATCCCGATGTACCGCATTATGACACATATTTCGCAAGTCCAATTTAAAAAGTTAATGGACGAACAGGGTGAAATCGGCTCACTTTCACGGCATATAGCGGCCCTTTATGGACCACTTGGGGTTCCGATGATCGCCATTCTCAAAGCTCGCCGCCGATTGCAGGCATTTCTCAGGGGTGTCCGAGGGGGCCGACGAAATCCAGAATGGAGTCGCCCGCCTCAAGGCAGTTGAGCTTCGAGGTGGTCTTGCCCACGCCATATACCGCGATGGTAACCGTGCCCGCCACGGGGTCAAGATGCCGGCTCTGGAGCGGCCAAAGCGGGGCGGTCGTCTGGCCATTCCTCTTGATTTTTAAGGATTTGGGAGGGCCGGAGTGTGAAGCGAGTCACCGGGGGGCATGTGGCGACGGTCGAGGGGCAGCTTGCGAAGTGGAGAGACCGGCGCAATGCCCGATGGCATGTAGAATTGTTTTCGTGGCACTGTTTCGGAATGGAGAGGACGTCCGCTGCCGCATGCGGGGGCGCAACCGCCTGAGACAGTAGAGTTTGGCAGCATCCAGCCTGGGGAAATCATGGACTTGTTGAAGTCAGCTCCGGCCGGCAGGACTTTGGTGCAGTCCGAGGCATATTTCGATCTTCTCGCGGTGGGTCTGGTCGCCGGCTCATTCCAAGACCTGCCGAAGCCCATCGCCGAACCCGTGAACATCGTTCTGTTGGTGCCGATCCTCTCGCAACCTGACGCGTCGGTTAAAATCAATGCAATATCTAAGAGGGAACAGCGGTGCGCCTGCGAGCATGGACTCGGAGCCAAGAGCGGCAAGTGGGCCCGTTCTACTGCGTAAATGTATCGGCTAAGCTCGGATCGAGAGGAAGTCGGATTTGAGATTCAGCGTCATAATTCCTGCTTACAATTCCGAGCGATACATTGCCCAAGCAATTGAGAGCTGCCTTAATCAAACCTATCCGCCCCACGAGATCATCGTCGTTGACGATGCATCGGCCGATGGCACGGTTACGGTAGCGGAATCATTCCCTGCTCCCGTGCGCATCATCCGCCTGCCGGAGAACATGGGAGCTGCTGTCGCTCGCATTCGAGGCGTTCAGGCTTCCACGGGCGATTGGATCGCCTTTCTCGACGCTGACGACTGGTATCTTCCGGAGAAGTTGGAGTTACAACGGCGTTGCGCCTTGGAGAACGAGCAGGCCGTGTTGATCTATACCTGCTTTCTGACATCTCTCGACGGCGTTGAGCGTCCCGCCCGGCTCAACCCACCCGCGAAGTTATGGCCAATGCTCCGCTGCAGGTGCGCAATTCATCTTAGTACGGTGGCGCTTCGCCGTGATGCCTTCGACTCAGTAGGGGGATTTGATACTTGTCTCCGGTGTTGTCAAGACTGGGATCTTTGGCTGAGGCTTGTTGTGCGCTACTCTGTGGGTTCGTTCGCCATAGTGCCGAAGCCTCTGGCGGTGTATCGGATCACCCCCGGCAGTCTATCGTCGAACGCGATACGTTATTTCACAGTGCACACCTCGATGGTTGAAATCAGGTGCCTTTACGGAACTGCTGGTGTGTCGAGGTACTTTTGGCGTCGAAAGATACTCGCCTTCATGTATTACGACACGTCGATCGCACTGCGCGAGGAGGGGTCGCTCCTTGATCTTCAATTCATCTTTAGGAGCATTGCGCTTTGGCCGTTTCTATGGAAAGAGATGCCGATGATGAGGTATAAGGTCGCGGCAGTTATGGTGAAGCAACATCAATTCAAGCGCTTGTCCAAGTTGGCCATTCGCGCATAAGGCGCCCGGAATGGAGCGAGCAGTTCAGCCCGCGGTGTTGAGAGATATGTGGAGATGAAGATCGGCGTCGTCATACCGGCCTACAACGCGGCGGCGTTTTTGCCTCGCTGCCTTGAGTCTGTCTTCGCGCAGACGTTGAAACCGAAAGAGGTCATCGTCGTCGATGACGGCTCAACAGACAATACCGCCGCTCTGGCGGCGGAACTGGGCGCGAAGGTCATCAGCCAGGCGAACGGCGGGATTTCGGCTGCGAGGAACACTGGGATTCGAAATGCATCGAGCGAATGGATCGCTCTGGTGGATGTGGACGATGTATGGGCGCCGACAAAACTGGAGCGCCAGGCTGCCTGCATTCGCCCCGAGACCGTGCTCGTTTACACCGGCATCCGGATCTTCGACGACAATGGCGTCCGTTCAGAGCAGCCGGCAGTCGACGCAGTCTCGGCGAGGAAGATGCTGCGGTATCGCAACTCGATTACCCCGTCGACCGCACTTGCTAGACGTGAGATGCTCATGCGAGACGGCGGCTTTCGCAAAGATGTTGGCGGCTGCGAAGATTGGGAGATGTGGGTGCGGCTGCGGCAATTGGGCGAGTTCGAGGCGGTGACCGATCCGCTGACCGATTACTACGTTCATCCCAGTAGCCTCAGCGCAAATCCGGCAACGATGCTTCTAGCGCTGGACCGGATCATCGATACGACGCTCGTCGCCGATCTGCGGGGCTTCGATCGCTGGGCCTGGAGGCGCCGGATTCTTGCAACGCAGTTATGCAGCGCTGGCCTGATCGCGCGGGACAACGGACTTAAAAGTGAGCTCCGCTACATGTTTCGGTCGCTCTGCGCATGGCCGTCTCCTTTGTGGGAGCCGAGGCGCTTTGCTATGTTTGCTGTAAGCGCGAGAAACACGCTTCGCTGAGGGAGGGAATAGGTTGAACCGCGTTTCGGACCGGGGAATCTGGATTGAATCGGATGTTCCCTTGACCGACACCCCTCAGTGGTCCATACCGCTGTGGCTGGTCAAGGCAGTTGCCGAGGGAGAACCCGCCAATCTGGGCAGCGTCTCGCCGCTCCTGGCAAGCAACCTCGCAACAATCCGCGATATCTTCGCTGCATGGATTGATGGCGGCCATCAGGTACCGCTGAACTTTGAGCGGTCCTTCGATGTCACTACTCCGTCCAATGGCGTCTCGCTGTTCTTTTCCGGCGGCGTAGACAGCTTTTACTCCCTTATCAAGCACCGGGACGAGGTGGAGAATCTGGTACTGGTTCACGGTTTCGACGTGCCCTTGGCGGACACAAAGACGTTTGCGCTGGCCGAAATGCAAGCCCGCGAGGCGGCCCGCATCTTCGGCAAGCGCCTGATCGTAGTTAGGACTAATTTGCACTGGGAACAGCCGAGAATTCCGTGCAGCTGGGGAATGTACCACGGCGCGGCGCTCGCGGCCGTCGCTCATGCGCTCGAGCCCAATCACGGCAAGGTGTACATCGCATCGTCTTACTCCTATGCCGATCTACACCCATGGGGGTCGCACCCGCTGCTGGATCCACTTTGGTCGAGTGAGGCGGTCCAGATCGTCCACGATGGCGGCGAGACCCGCATCGATAAGTTGCGCACAGTGGTTCAGCACCCCGAGGCGTTGGCGCGGCTGCGCGTCTGCTGGGAGAACTTGGGGAACTACAACTGCGGTATGTGCGAAAAGTGCATCAGGACCATGCTGGGATTGCGCGCCCTCGGCATTGATCGTTGCGCCGCGTTTCCAGATACCCTCACCCCGGATCTCGTGCGCCGGCAGGAACTCAGCCACGATTCCGCGCTGTTTTGGCGGGAATTGCTTTGCCCCGGTCTTCCGCCGTCTTTGCACGCTGCTGTGCAATTGGCCATCCATAGCCACGATGCCGGCCTGCCGCCGCGCACGGGCAAGTGGAAGCGGGGTGTCAAACGATGGCTATACGCCGCGCGTAACGCCGGGAGAGCCTTGATGGCGCCGATAGATCGTTCCTGAAGGCGTATGATCCGGCCATTGCCAAACCGGCCGGGTCCGGGAGCTGCGTCTTTCGCCTGCAAGGGCATGGGAAGCAAATATGGGCATCTCGATCAAAGACATCGCTTGGCAGCTTGAAGACTCTGCCGTGACGGAACCTGGAGTCCAGCCATGACCACGCGCATCGTTGTCGAACCAAGCGGGTTCCATTGCCTCAATATGGGTGACGTTGCCATGATGCAGGTCGCCGTCGCCCGCCTGGGCGAGTTATGGCCCAACGCTGAGATCGAAGTAGTAACCGGCCGGCCAGATCTATTGCGGCGGTACTGTCCTTGTGCGGTTCCACTTGCGGTGGATACGCGCAACGCTTGGTTGTTGGGCCAATCGCTGATCGGTAGATTTCACAAAAGGTTTCCGTCAGGCATCTCGGACGCTTTGCGAAGACTGGAGAGACAGCTCTGGTTGCGGTGCCCCGCAGCGACGGATTTTGGCGTCCGTATCAAGGCGCGGATCTTGCATAGAACGATCCCGTCGCCATCCAGCTTTCGCAAACGGCTGACTGGAGCCGGCCTGCTGGTGGTTAGCGGCATGGGTGGGCTGAACGATGCATTTGCAGACTCGGCATGTCCACTCCTGGATGAGTTGGAAGCGGTATTGCGGATGGGTGTTCCCGTTGTCGCATTTGGACAGGGCATTGGCCCCATCACCGATCCTGAGTTGATGGAAAAGGCCCGGACGGTGCTTCCCCGGCTGAAGCTGATCGGCCTGCGCGAAGGATACACTGGATTGCCGCTCTTGGAGTCTATTGGTGTGCCTGGAGACAGAATCTGCGTGACGGGCGATGATGCCATTGAACTTGCGTACCACCGCCGGACGAGTTCACTGGGAGATGCAATCGGCGTCAACGTTCGACTCGCCGGCTATGCGGGAACGGACGAAGATACAGTGAACAAGCTTCGCGATCCTCTCCGGCGCGCTGCTCAGGCGCTAGCCTCCTCACTGATTCCCGTACCTATATCGCTCCACGAGAGCGACTCCGACCTGGAGACCGCTGACATGCTACTGTGCTGCCAGAGCCAAGGTTCTACGGGAACGATCGAGAGTCCGGAGGATGTTGTTGACCTGATCGGAAGATGCCGGGTGATGGTAACTGGGAGTTATCATGGTGGAGTTTTCTCCCTGGCTCAAGGAATACCCGTGGTGGGCCTGGTCCAGTCCCCTTACTATAAACAGAAGTTCACAGGTCTCCAGGAGCGGTTCCCCGCTGGTTGCCGCATGATCGACTTAAGGCGGCCTGTTGCTTCCGGCGAGATTGAGGATGCGATCCGCGGCGCCTGGGAGTCGGCTGAAGAGGTTAGGGGATCTTTGCTTGAGGCCGCGGCTTGTCAGATCGAACTCAGCCGAGCGGCCTACCAGGCTGTGCGCGAGCTCTATCCGCTGGTTTGATCTAAACAATCAAGGCCAGTAACTCCCCGTGGACCGGCAGACAGTGGTTCGAACCTGGAAGCGGCTCCAACTTTGGCCCACCATTTTGGTTCGTTTCACATTGTAAGCGGATGTTTTCCCCTGCATATTTGT
>Ga0182014_10005492_pt1 | contig 14057 bp, 12 predicted proteins | sample 612S2DmetaG_FD_120489 | JGI IMG/M metagenome (GOLD analysis project Ga0182014, IMG submission 120489) | Permafrost microbial communities from Stordalen Mire, Sweden - 612S2D metaG | ecosystem: Environmental > Terrestrial > Soil > Wetlands > Permafrost | place: Sweden: Stordalen | collected... | reverse complement strand
TTCACGACGTCCTTTCCGCGCGAGGTGCGCCGTTCGTGGGCTGCGATCGCGCTGTGCGCGCTGCTCTCGCTGGTTGCGGGCACGATCGCCTACGTCGCGACGAGCGCCGATCCGGCCAACGCCTACGCGTTCGTGCCGCCGGCCGCGGTACCGTCGGTCAGCGGCAGCCTGCACGATACGAACTTCGGCTTCGATCGTGTCTATGCGCCGGCGATGTCGGCGCTGATCATCACCAACAACATCAAGGTCGCGGCGATCGCCTTTGCCGGCGGCAGCACGGCCGGCATCATCACGCTCTTGATCGTGGGCTTCAACGGGCTCGATCTCGGCACGGTCGCGGCGCTGTTCGCCCACAACGGCTACGGCATGGACTTGTGGGCCACCATCGCACCGCACGGCGTGATCGAGCTAACGGCCATTCAGATCGCGGGCGGCGCCGGATTGATTCTCGCCGCGGGTTACGTGCGGCCGGGACGCGCGCGGCGCGTCGATGCGCTCGCCGCGAACGGCGCGCGCGCCGTCGTGCTGATGCTCGGCGTCGCGGGCATGCTCGTCGTCGCGGGACTCATCGAAGGGTTCATTTCACCGCAACGGTTCTCGCCCGAAGTCCGATTCGCCGTGGGCGCCGTCACCGCCGTCGCGCTCTGCGCGTATTTCGTTTTCGCCGGCCGCACCAAGACTAGAGCAAACCGCGCGTCTTGATGTCCAGGTACGCGTCGAGCAAGGCGAGACGCAAGTCGCGCGCGGGAACGTCGAGGACGAGCATCCCGGTAGCCCGCAGCTTCGCGACCGCGCGCGCGCGCTCGGCGGCTAACGCCGTGGCAACGGCGGCACGATACGCGGCGTTCGCATCGCGCGGCTCGGCGGCCAGCGCGTCGCCGATCGCCGCATCGTTCATCAAGGCGACGAGCACCAGATGCGTGCGCACGAGCAGCGCCAACGCGGCGAGCACCGTGGCCGAAGCGACCGGATCGAAGAGATCGGTGAACACCACGACCAAGCTGCGCTTGCGGTAGGCCTGCCGCAGCGCCAGCGCCGCGCGCTCGTAGTCGGATTCTTCCGGTTGCGGTTCGATGTCGGCCAGCGCTTCGACGATCGCCGCCGCTTGCGCGTTGCCGCTCGCCGGTGCTACCGCCGCCAGCGTGCGCCCGGCGAAGGCGTGCACGCCGACGCGATCGGCCGCGCGCCGCGCGAGCGCTGCAACGCCGAGTGCCGCCGACACCGCGTAGTCCAGCTTGCGCCGGTCACCCAATCGCGCCGCCATCAAACGTCCCGCGTCGATCGCCACGATCACTTGCTGGCTGCGTTCGACCTCGTACTGCGCGACCATCACGCGGCCGCGGCGCGCGGTCGCTTTCCAGTCGATGTCGCGAAACGCATCGCCGGCGCCGTACTCGCGCAGGCTCTCGAATTCCGTTCCGGCGCCGCGCCGGCGTAAACGCCGCAAACCGGCGTCGATCAAACGCGCGCGCAGCGCCAGATCGTCGGAACCTTCGAGCGCGCTCAAATCGGGCAGCACGCGGATCGGCTGCGCTCCGGCGAGCCGTACGCGATGACGGACCAAGCCGAACGACGATTCATACCAGGCGTACGAGTCGCCGAGCATCGTACGGCCGCGTTCGCGCGGAACGAAGCCCACTTCGGCGAAGCCGCGGCTGCGCGGTGGGACCAGCACCTCGCTCGCATCGAGCGCAACGGCGAGCTTCGCAACCGGCGCCTCCACGATCCCGACGCGCAACGGCAGCATCGCGCGATTTTCCAGCTCGTAGCGAAACGCGTCGCCGCGCGCCAGCGCATACCGTTCGGGCGCGATCCGCCGCCAGCGCAGCATGCCGCTGCTCGCGCGCGCATCCAGCACGCAGGCGAGAACGAACGCCGCCAGCAGAACGGCGACGACCGGTAACCATGGATACGTGCGCGCGAGCAAACCGGCCGCGACCGACAGCACGATGGCCGGCACGAGCGCGCGCGGTCCGAACCACGCGCCCGGGCGGCAGCGCGTCACGTCGGGGCGGGAACGCCGGCCAGAATGCGGGCCACGATCGCGTCGGCGTTGACGCCTTCGAGTTCGGCTTCGGGACGCACGATGATCCGGTGCGCGAGCGCGAGCGGGGCAACCGCTTTGACGTCATCGGGCGTGACGAACGTGCGGCCGTCGATCGCCGCAGCCGCCTGCGCGGTCGCAAGCAACGCCAAGGCGCCGCGCGGGCTCGCGCCGAGCGAGACATCGCGCGCCGTGCGCGTTGCGACGGCCAGCGCCAAAACGTACGCCTGCACGTTCGGCTCGACGTGAATGGCCCGCACTTCACGCTGGGCCGCGATGATCTCGTGTGCGTCGCAGACCGGCTCGATGCCGGCCGTATCCAAATCGTGCGCATCGAAGCCCGCGACCGTGCGGGCGAGCAGCGCGCGTTCCTGCTCTTCGCTCGGATAGCCGGTGCGCGCGCGAACGATGAACCGGTCGAGCTGCGCTTCGGGCAGCGGATAGGTGCCCTCGAATTCGATCGGGTTCTGCGTCGCGCACACGAAGAACGGGGCGGGGATCGGATGGGTCTCGCCGTCGATCGTCACTTGGCGTTCTTCCATCGCTTCGAGCAGCGCCGATTGCGTCTTGGCGGGCGTGCGGTTGATCTCGTCGGCCAGCACGAGGTTGGTGAACACCGGTCCGCGCCGGAATGAGAACGTACCGCTCGCCGGGTCGAAGACGGTCGTGCCGGCGATATCCGACGGCATCAGGTCGGGCGTGAACTGAATGCGCCGGAACCCCGCGTTCAACAGCCGCGCAAGGGTGCGGACGATCAGCGTCTTCGCCGTGCCGGGAACGCCTTCCAGCAGCAGATGGCCGCCCGCAAGCAGCGCGACGAGCACGGCGAACGTCGGCGCTTCGTTGCCGGCGATCACCTTCGCGAGGCCCGTCCTTAAGCGCTGCGCAACTTCCGTAGCCCCCGCGTTCATCCGTGCTCCCTTCGCAGCGCGTGCGCCAGCGCGGCGCTTCGAATGAGGTCCGCGTCGCTCGGCGATTGGCGTTCGCGCAGCAGGCGCAATTGCACTGCGGTCTCGCTCGGCCCGCCGGCGTCGTTCGCGAGCAGCGCGATCGCCGCGCGGCGCGCATGCGCACGGCGGTAGAGCGCGGCAACGGCCGCGATGAATTCATCCGATGCAGGTTCGCGCGTCGCGCGCAGCGTCACCGGCGGTCCCAGCCGCAACGCACCGCCGGCCAGCGCGATCAGGATCGCGAGCACCGAGCCCGCGAGCGCGACGCGAACCGGCACGCTCAACGCGCCGAGCCAGCCGCGCTCGAGCAACGCGCCGTGCAGCGCTTCGTCGAAGGCCACGATGCGGCCGGGCAGCCGAGGGCGCGCGAGCAGATACGCGAGCCGCGCGTTGTCGTCGCGCGCGAGCGCCGCGTTGGCGAACAGCCGCGGATCGCTCACGTAGACGATCGCGCCGCGGCCCAGCGGCACGCGCACGACGAGCGCCCCGCCGCGATCGGCCAACAGCGTGCGCGTGCGCGAAGCGGCATTTCCGCGAACGAAGCGTTCGGGCGAAAACGTCGTCACCCGTTCGACGGCACCGCCGAACGCGCGCGCGCGCAACGGGGCACCGGCGAGCCTTGCGCGGTACTCCGCGGGCCGCTTCAGCAACGTCGTTTCCTGCGCGTCGGTCGCGGCGTTGCGCCCGAGCAGCACGAGGCGTCCGCCCTTGCGAACCCAATCGGCGAGCGCGCGCGTGTCGGCATCGAGCCGGACGCCGTCCGGCAGCGGCGCCGCACCGTAGGCGTCGATCAGTGTGTCGATCGTGCCGTCGAGTTCGATCGGACGGCGCTCGAAGCGTTCGACCGCGACGCCCTCGCGCCCCAACAACTCTTCCCACGCGGCGTAGCCGCCGCTGCGCACGTCGTTCGCCGAATACGTATCGAGCGCGGGTGCCGGCGGGGGTTTCGTCAGCAGCGCTACGAGCGTCAAGCCCGCGACGGCCAGCGCGGCGCGGAGCGCGTCGCCCTGGTTCCGGCGCAGCCATCCGATCACGCCGCCACGCCGAAGGTTTGCGCGTATGCCGCGCGCAGCCGCGCGATGCGCTCCGCCGTCGCCGCACCGGCAGCGAAGAGCGCCGCCGTCGCTTCGCGCTCGAACGCATCGAACGATGGATCGCCGAGCAGTAGGCGCGCTTCACCGGCGGTGCGCGCCGCGTCGAAACGCAGCCGGCCCGTCTCATCGAGCGCGAGCAGCGCCGCGCGCACGAGGGCCGACGCGGCGTCGTGCCAGCGTTCGTCGCGCGCGTAACGGCGCGCGAGTTCCAGCAGTTGCGCGCTGGTGAGCGCCGTCTCGAGCGACGTTGCCGCACGCACGACCGGAAGGTGTTCGCGACCGCGCAGGCGCGCGATGCGGACGAAGAACACGATCCCGCCGGCCAGCGCCGCCAGCACCAGGACGACGGCGAGCACGCCGCCGAGCGCGTTGGCCGGCCCGAGCACGTGATCGATCCCGCGCAAGACATCGTGCAGCCGGTCGCCGATCCAGGCGAACAACCGCTCGAGCAGCGTCGGGCCGGGAGCCGCCTGCGCCGTGTCGCCGCGAAAGCGCGGTTCGTGCACGATCGCGCTCGCGAGATCGCGCGGATCGCCGGCCGGCCAGCCGGCGTTCACGTGGCGGGTGCCGGCTCGCTCGCCGCGCGCAGCAAATCGTAACCCTCGCGGCGCAAGCGCACGTCGCGCGCGTAGACGACCATGAACACGCCGAGCACGCCCGAAATCACGATCTGCCCGATCGCCGATACGACGGCTTGGAGCAGCGCGAGGTGCGTCAGCGATTGCAGCAACGCGCTCACCGCGAGCAGCGCTAGCGAACCGACGATCTCGACTGCGGAGAACGCGAGCGCGATCCCGATCGTGCGGCGGCGCAACGCGCGATCGAAGGCGCGCCGCCAGCCGTTGCCCATCGCACGGATCGGATTGTTCTCTTCCAGCGCGACGCTCACGCTCGAGAGCTCGAACGCCACGTTCAAGAGCGCAAAACCGAGCCAGAGCGCAAGGACGGACGGAACGAGAACGACCAGCAGCGCGACCGCCCCCCCCGTGCCCCGGCCGGCCGCGGCGAACACCAGCGCGCCGATCAGGCCGAAGATTACGATCGCCGCGAATCCGATCACGCACGCCATTGAGAAATAGCCCACCACCACGACGATTTGCGCGACCCAGCGGCCGACCGACGCGCCATAGGCGGCACCGATCGAAACCGGTGCGTTTTCGAGCAGGCCGTCGGCGTAGGTATAGATCGCGTTGCGCGTGAGCGGGAACAGAATGACGGGCCACAAGATGAACAGCGCGAACACCGATGCCCCGTTGATGCTGCCGAACGCCTCGCTCATCAGCCGGTTACGGTCCACCGTGTCGCCGACCGGCAAGCGATTCATCTGCGCGAACAGATCGCTCATATGGGTGAACCCGGGTGCCACCGTAAGCTGCAGCAACGTCACCGGAACGACGGTGATCGCGAGGATCACGAACAACGGCAGACACCGGCGTACGTACGTCGTTATCGCGCGGTCCAGAATCTCGCCGATCGACATCGGCCGCGGAAGGCCCGCGCCGGCCGGCGAAGAGTCGTCCATGCTGGGTACTGTGACGGCCCTCTACCGGTATCCCGTCAAGTCGTTACGCGTCGAGGCGCTGACCGTCGCCGACGTGCGCCCGGACGGGTTCGCCGGCGACCGGGCCGCCGCGCTCTTCGTCAGCAGCCCCGAACACGCGCGCACCGGCAAGACCTACCGCGGCAAAGAGAATCGCCGCCTGCACATGGTCGCCGCCATCGATGACGCACACGAAATCGCCCGCGGTGCCGGCGTGACGCTCGAAGTTGCCGAAGCCGCTCCGCACTACTTCGATCTCGAGCCCGTGTCGATCGTGTTCGACGCCTGGATCCGCGAGTTGGAAGCGCTGGCCGGTCGCGCGGTCGATCCGCTGCGCTTCCGGCCCAACATCGTCGCCGCCGCGTCGCCCGGTTTCACAGCATCCGAGGGCGACCTCGTCGGCGCCCGCGTCCACATCGGTGCCGTGGTGTTCGACATCGTCTCGCGCATCACGCGCTGCGTAACGCCGAGTTACGACGTCACGACGGGTGAGCCCGATCCGGCGCTGCAACGCACGATCGTCACCCAACGCGAAAACATCATGGGCGTCTACGCCCGCGTCGTCGTCCCAGGAAGCCTTACCCGCGGCGATACCATCACCGCTGCATAATCATTGTCATATTAGGCGAGGATGCGGCGGCCTTCGATGGCTTTGGCGAGCGTGACTTCGTCGGCGTAGTCGAGGTCGCCGCCGATCGGCAGACCGTACGCGAGCCGCGTGACGAGCACGCCCAACGGACCGACGAGCCGCGAGAGATAGAGCGCCGTGGCTTCCCCTTCCGCATTCGGATTGGTGGCAACGATCAATTCTTCAAACCCGTTGGAACCGATGCGCTCGATGAGTTCCTTGACACGCAACTGCGCCGGCCCAATCCCGTCCATCGGAGAAATCAAACCGCCCAGCACGTGATAGCGCCCGTTATACGCCGACGTGCGCTCGAGCGCAAAGATGTCCTTCGCCTCAGCCACGACGCACAAAATGCGCGCATCACGGCGCGGATCGCTGCAAATCGAACACGGATCCTCTTCGGTAATAGAAAAACACGAAGAACACAACCGCACCCGATCCTTGAGCGCAATGATCGCATCAGCCAACGACTCCGCATCCGCCCGCGGCTTATTGAGCAAATGAAAAACTAAACGAGCCGCCGTCTTCGGCCCAATGGTCGGCAGCTTAGAAAACTCGTTAATCAGCGCCGCAACCGGCCCAGCAACCCCGTTCGCCATCTAGCCGCGATGTGAAACGCCGCGTTGCCGCGCGGGGGCGTCTGAGGCGATGCGAAGGCAGGATGCCGAGAGCAGCGCCTCAGCCGAGTCGTGATTTTCCCACGACGGGAAAATCACGACGTCCCCCGCGCGGCAATGCGGCGTTTCACATCGCACCGCCTCACATGAGCCCAGGAATCTTCATACCGCCGGTCAGCTTCCCCATCTTCTGTTCGCTAAGCGCCTTAGCTTTGACGATCGCATCGTTGAGCGCAACGACAACCAGATCTTCGAGCGTCTCGATGTCTTCGGGGTCGACCGCTTCGGGCTTGATCGTCAGCTTGGTCACGCGAAATTCGCCGTTGACCGCACACGTCACGACGCCGCCCGCGGCCGTACCTTCGACTGTCGCGTTCGCGAGCTCATCTTGCACGCGCGCCATCTCTTGCTGCATCTTCTTGAGCTGCTGCATCATCTGGGCCTGATTCACGTCGTCGTCCTTTGTGAGCGGGTGCGCATCAGAGAAGCCGGTCGAACGCGTACCGCGCGACGTCGTCAGGATGCTCCTCGGGGAATTCGCCGTCCGGCGCCGGATCGCTCGCTGCAAGCGGCGCGGCGCCGCCGACCACGACGCGCACGTCGATCGGCCGGCCGATCACGCCCTCGACGGCTTTCTTGAGCGTATCGAGGCTGCGCTTGAGCGCTTCGCCGCCGGTCGGATCGGGCATGCGCAGCGTGATCAGGTCGTCGGTGACGGCCTCGATCGTCGCCCGGCTGAGCGTCGCCGCCATCGGGGGCTTCTCGCTCTCCGCCCGCGCGCGAACGTTCTGCCACAACGACCGCAGCTTCGCGGTCGTGAGCGGTCCCGACGCCGCCACGGCCGGTGCCGGAGCGGCGGCAGCCGGGGCGGGAGCGGGAGCCGCAGCCGGAGCCGGAGCGGCGGGCTTCGGGGCCGGCGCCGGCACGGCCGCCGTACGCGGCGGTGGTGCGGCGGCCACGCGCGGCGGCGGCGGCGATGCAGGCACCGGTGCACCGCCCTCGATCGCCGTGACGCGCGCGGCCAGCGCTTCGAGCGTCGGGTCTTCCGTCTGCAGGATGAAGCGCAGCATCGCGGTCTCGAGTTCGAGGCGCGCGTTGCCCGAGACACGTGCTGCGGCGAGCGCATCGCCGAACAGCCGCAAGGCGCGCACGAGCCGCGCTTGCGACACCGTTTGCGCGCGCTCTTGCGCGGCGGCGGCGTCGTCGGCCGCAAGATCGCGCGCGAGCAATTCCGGATTGACGCGCGCGACGAGCAAGTGACGGAATTCGGCGATCAGCGCGCGGATCAGGCCCGGCATGTCGGTGCCCGCATCGCTCGCATCGTCGATGGTGTGCAATGCGGCAGCAGCATCGCCGGCCAGCGATTCATCGCGCAGCGCCAGCGCAAACGCCCGTCCGGTCTGGCCGAATGCGTCGTTCACGGTTTTGACGTCGACGTGTCCGGCGCCGAACGCCGCAACCTGTTCGAGCATCGTCAACGCGTCGCGCAGTCCGCCGTCGGCCCGATACGCGATCGCGCCCAGCGCGCCGTCGTCGATCTCGATGCCCTCGGCGGCGGCGATCTCGCGCATGCGAGCGATCATCACTTCGATCGAGATGCGGCGAAACGCGTAGCGCTGACAGCGCGAGAGAATCGTCGGCGGCAATGATTCGGGCGAGGTCGTGGCGAGGATGAACGTGACGTGCGGGGGCGGTTCTTCGAGCGTCTTGAGAAACGCGTTGGCGCCCTCTTTGGTGAGCATGTGCGCTTCGTCGATGATGTACACTTTCGAACGCATCACCGACGGCGGAAACTTCACCGCGTCGCGCAACGCGCGGATCTCGTCGATCCCGCGATTCGAGGCCGCGTCGATCTCGATCACGTCGAACGCGGTGCCCTCGAGGATGGCGATGCAATTGGCACAGGTGTTGTCGGGCGTGGCGGTCGGGCCGTTCTCACACTCGATGCAGCGGGCCAGGATCTTGGCCGCCGAGGTCTTGCCCGAACCGCGCGGCCCGGAGAACAAGTAGGCATGTGCGAGCCTGCCTGTTTCAATGGCCGTTGTGAGCGTGCGCACGACCGCATCCTGACCGACCAGGTGAGCGAAGGTTAGGGGACGCCAGGTACGATAGAGGGACACTCGGTGGAGGGTTCGGACCGGAGCCGGTCCATCCCGGCTGCGCAACCGTTTAGACGGGCGTGGGTAGGGGAATACCGAGACCGTCTGATCGGCAATGTTTTACGCCTCCTTTAGCCAGGGGGCTTAGAACGTCGCCCGTCATCATCGTTTGGGAGAGTCCCGTGGAACTCTACGCTGCGCTGCGCGAGCGTTTCGGATACGACAGCTTCAACCCCGGTCAAGAAGAAATCATCAACCGCGTTTTGGCCGGTGAGGACACGCTAGCCATCCTGGCCACCGGCGCCGGTAAGTCGCTGTGCTATCAATTGCCCGCGCTGATGCTGCCCGGCACGACGGTCATCGTCTCGCCGCTGATCGCCCTGATGAAAGATCAGATCGACATGCTGGCCGCGCACGGCGTGCACGAGACGGTCGCCCTGAACTCGACCTTGACCGAGGATCAGGAAGCGGCCGGCATCGCCCGGATCGCTTCGGGCGACATGAAGATCGTGTTCGTCACCCCCGAGAAGCTCGAGGACGACGCGTTCGTCGCGATCTTACAGAAGCTGACCGTTCCGCTCTTCGTCATCGACGAAGCGCACTGCATCAGCCAGTGGGGGCACGACTTCCGCCCGGCCTACCTCAACCTCGGCCGCGTGATTGCCGCGCTCGGCAAGCCCACGGTTCTGGCGCTGACCGCTACCGCGACGCCGGCGGTGCGCGAAGACATTCTCACCCAACTCGGCGTGCCCGACGTGAAGCCGATCGTGCGCGGGTTCGACCGTCCCAACCTGATCTACAGCGTGCGCCGCGCCGAGAACGAAGCGGGTAAACTGCGCGCGCTCAAGGGCCTCTTCGAGAACAACGATCTCGAAGGCACCGGGATCATCTACACCGCGACGATCAAGAACGCGCTCGAGGTGCAGAAGTACCTGCAGGATCATCTCGACATCCCGGCCGCCGTCTATCATTCCAAACTGCAGAAGCACGATCGGGTGGCGGTGCACGAGCTGTTCATGCAGGAGGCGATCAAGGCGGTCGTCGCGACCAACGCCTTCGGCCTGGGCATCGATAAGCCGAACATCCGCTTCGTCGTGCACTACGATCTGCCGGGCTCGATCGAAGCCTACACGCAAGAGGCGGGCCGCGCCGGACGCGACGGCAAGCCTTCGAAGTGCATCCTCGTGTACCGGATGAGCGACACGCGCGTGCAGAACTACTTCCTCACGGGCAAGTATCCCGACATCGAGGAGGTTCAGCGCGTCTTCGGCACGCTCGAGATCTTCGGCACGCAAGAGGGCGGCGTCTCGCTCACCGACTTGCGCAAGATCACCCAACTGCCGCTGACCAAACTCAAAGTCGTGCTCGCGCTGCTCAAGAAGGCCGGCTTCATCGAAGCCTCATCGCGCGCGAAGTACATCCTATCCAAGCACGCAAGCGTTGAAGCGGTGCTCGATCTCGCGAACTACGAGACCAAGAAGCGGTACGATCAATCCAAGCTCGCGATGATGTTGCAATACGCGGAAACGACGGCGTGCCGCCGGCGCTTCATCCTGAATTACTTCGGTGAGAACTTCACCGCCGACTCGTGCGGCGCGTGCGAGAACTGTTTGCAGGGCCGCCGCGACCATGCGCTCTCCGGCTACGGTATCGCGGATGTCGTCTACCACACAAAATTCGGGCAAGGCACGGTCGAACGCGCCGAGAAGGACCTCGTAACCGTTCTATTCCCGGCTGTCGGGTACAAGACGTTGCTGGCTTCGGCCGTCTCGCGCGAGATGAAGATCGCTTAATCGCGCCGCGGCGGACGAATATGCCGCGGAGGTCCGTATTGCGTCGCGCGTTCGCGGCTATCGCCGTGATGGGGTTCCTGGTCGCCGTGCTCAGCCGGTCGGTCAGCGCTCAGATCAACCCACCCGTGCCGGCACCCACCGGCCCGGTCAACCCGGCGATCCCCGCCGGCGTTGGTCCGTTTGCGACCCCCTCGTCCGCCGAGGGCTCGCCGGAAACGGGCAGCTCGCCGGCGGCTGAAGCCTCCCCCGCGGGCTCGCCGGCGCCGGGCGAAACGGCCCTGCCCGCGCCGGGCGAAACGACCCCGGCCGAAGGCGGAGCGACGCCGAGCCCCTCGCCCACGCCGACGCCGCCTCCGATCGTGGTCCTCCCGGCGACGCCGGCGATCGAACCCGGGCGCACGACCGTCGCGCGCGTGAACAGCGCCGCCGGAACGATCACCGCCACCCCCGCCGATCCCTCGATCGCCACCGTGACCGTCGACCAGCTCGCGCGCACGATCGCCATCACCGGCGTCGCCGTCGGCAGCACGATCGTGACCGTCGGCGACAGCCGTGGGCTCACGCGCGACGTTTCGGTGCGCGTCGCCTACGACGCCGGCACGATCGCGCCCACGCTGGCGCTGCACGTGACCGGCGATCCGGCCTCGGTCGAATTCTTGCGCAACACCGCGATCGACGCCGCCGAAGCCGCCGCGACGCTGCGTCCCGGCGCGCGCATCTACGTGCCCACCGACGCCGTCGCCGTCCACGCGCCGCTACCCAGCGACAACCACATCTCGATCGACGTTCCGGTCCAGATCCTGGGCGATGCATACATCACCGCGAACGGTACCACGCACATCGCGATCGAGAACGACGCGTTGCCGAAGCTGGCACCGGGCCAGCTGCTGGTGAGCGACTATCCCGAACGCTTGACCGCCGACGGCGTGCTGTTCACGGCCACGATCGATCGCACCGCATCGCAGCGCTTCCTGTATTATCATTTCAATCCCGGCACCGAACCGCCGCGGCGGATTCTCGTCAAGGCGACGAACAGCGCCGCGACGCCGGCCGTCGTGCACGTGATGGCGGCGCTGGCCGGCCCCGGGGCGAACGAGATGGAAGTCGGTCACAAAGCCACGCGCGCGTTCCTCGTCCGTTCGCGCCGCAACGAAGGCACGATCGTCACGATCCCGCCCGGCGCCACCGTCAACATCGTCAACCACAACCTGCCGCCGAACTCGGTCGTCAACGGCATCATGCAGTTGCGCGAGTTGAGCGGCGCTCCGCTCAACATTGCGGTCGTCGCGCAGCACGCCGATGCCCCGCTCGATCAATCGGCCGATGCGGCGAACCTGCTCGCCGGCGGCGCGCCGCACGCCCGCGGCGTGTATCCGGTGCCCGAATTCTTCTCGGACTACACGTTCTTCACCGATTCTCCGCCGCTCGAGATCCCGATCGGTCAGTTGCCGTTACCGAACTTGCGCGAAGGCGAAGCGCTCTCCGGCGACTACGGCGTGATGCAATCCGTGCGCGTCGTGATCGTCAACACGTCGCGCTTCGGTCAAGCGATCGCGCTCTACGCCAACCCGCGGGGCGGTGACGCCACCGGCACGTTCATCATCGACGACACGGTCGTGCAAGCGCACCGCTTGACCGCCTTCTCGCGCTACAAGATCTGGCAAGAGACGATCGCACCGGGCACCTATCGCAGCTTGCGCATCACCACGATGCCCGAAGGCGGCTCGTCGTATCCGCTGCGCCTGGTCTTCGCCCAAGACGACGGCAGCGTCGCGCCCGGCGCGCCGGGCTCACCCGTTTACTAGGATTCGACTTCGTCGAATCCGTTGCGTTTGGGCTTCGCCCAAGCCGCCCTCTAACTAAGGATGCGCCGGTAGATCGTCGTGCATGCGGCGGCCGCGAGCGGCCAGTTAAAGCGGACGGTCGCGCGCGCGCGCGCAGCGGCGGCGCGCGCTTCGGCGGCGTCGCGATCGGCGAGCAGCGCGCGCACCGCGTCGATCCAGCCGGCCGCATCGTCGGGATCGACCAGCGTCGCATCGCTGCCGGCCACCTCGATCAGCGATGACGAACGCGCGGCGATGACCGGCAGCCCCGCGCACAGCGCCTCCGCGAGGCCGTATCCGAAGCCTTCGTAACGCGAGGGCACGAGCGCGAGCGTGGCCTCGGCGTAGAGCGCGTCGAGTTCCGCGCGATCGATGTAGCCGCGCACGGTCACGCGGTCGCCGAGGCCGAGCGCGCTGATGCGCGCCCGCACTTCATCGAGGTACGGTGTGGGCGGGCCGACCGCAACGAGGTCGAGTTCCGGCACGGCGGCGAGGGTCTCGATCGCGCGCACGAGGTTCTTGCGGCGTTCGACCGTGCCGACCACGAGCGCCAGCGGGCGCGCTTGGGGCCGCCGCTCGATCGCGGCGAAACGCGCGTCGACGCCGGGATAGACCACGTGCACGTCGCTGCGCGCGCCGGCCAGCGTGAGGAATTCATCGCGCGCGAACGCCGAATCCGTGATGATGGCCGCGGCACCGCGATAGAGCCGTTTCATCAGGCCGCCGAAATACGCGCGGGCGTAGGCGCGCGTGTGCGACTGCACGCGCAGCCACGCCATGTCGTGCACGGTAACGACGGTGGGCAGCGGGCGCACGAGCGGCATCGTTCCGGAGGCGGCATGCAACAGCTGCGCACCGCTGCGCGCGGCGAACGCCGGTAACAGCACTTGGTCCCACAGCACGCGCCGGTCGAAGCGCCACGGATCCAGGGCCGGAAACTGCAGCGGACGCACGTCGATTCCCGCGGCACCGAGCGCGCGGGCGAGGTCGCGCTGGTAGACCCCGATACCCGTGGCCGTCCCGACGGCGAGTTGCGCGTCGAGGGCGATCCTCACCCGTTGCAGCGCGCGATCGCCGCGCGAATATCCGGCGCGTATCCGAAGCCGCCGGCGTTGACGGTACGATGCTGCTCGGCGGCAAAGCGCCGCGCTTGCGCGAGCGCCGTGCGCGCGGCCGCGCAGTCGCCGAGAACGGCCGCCGCGCTCGCAATACCGGTGAACGCATCGACGCTGTCGGGGACGACTTCCGCCGCGCGCACGAACGTGCGCTTCGCCGCCTCGACGTCGCCGGTGCGGATCGCAGCACCGGCATAATTCAGCAGATACTTCTCTTCGTTCGGCGCGCGTTCGAGCGCCCGGGCGAACGCGTCGAGCGCCGCCCGCTGGTAGTAATCGGCCTGGGCCGGATAGCGCAGCGACGCTGCGGCCGCGATCGTGCCCTCGCGAAATTCGACTTCGGCGCTGATCTCG
>Ga0182014_10005491_pt1 | contig 14058 bp, 13 predicted proteins | sample 612S2DmetaG_FD_120489 | JGI IMG/M metagenome (GOLD analysis project Ga0182014, IMG submission 120489) | Permafrost microbial communities from Stordalen Mire, Sweden - 612S2D metaG | ecosystem: Environmental > Terrestrial > Soil > Wetlands > Permafrost | place: Sweden: Stordalen | collected... | reverse complement strand
TCCTCAGCTGGCTAAGGCGCTACCGCGCCCCAAACCTGGGCGAGATGGGCGGCAACCAAACAGCAGACAGCGGCAATGTCTAAGGCATAATCATCTAAGGCACCATCATCTGGGGCACCCTCATAGGTGACCTCCTCTGTGCCCGCCATCACCCTGGGGCCGGACGTGGGGGGCTCGACACACTCTTCGCCCTTTTCGGCGGTGCCCATTGCAGCCTCCTTAACCGCGGGGCGATACTCTTGGAAGGCACCGGGGCCGCCCATGTACCGAGCTCGTACCATCCCGTGATCGAACGGCTCGTGGGTGGCAGCGTGCCGGTGGTCCTCGCCAGCCGTTGCCGTGATGTCGAGCGCGACCCGGCAAGCCGGTCGCCGGTACTCTACGCCGGCGACCTCACCGGCGAAAAGGCATCCATCGCGCTGAGGGTCGGGCTGGGGCGCCACGATGACCTGGCACAGCAATAAGCGCCCTTCTGAAACTCCGGTCAAGCGGCTTGGCAAAGCTCTGACCAGCCGCTATCCACGACAACGGGGCGTACAGCAAAGTTTCGAGTCGCCCTCCGACACTCGACTCGGCGGACAGCGACGGCGGGGTCAGCTCCCTAGCGTCCGACGAACGTCCTTCATGAGCAGGGCAAGATGTAAGTGTCAGTGGGGCTCGGCCCAAACTTTCGTCCGCTCGGGCTGTCCTTTACGGCCGTTCCTCCCACGAGACCGATGAGCCAGCGCAGAAGGGCCAAGCCGTCGCCCCCGCGCAACCCGAAGCGACCTGCGTGTGGCGCGAGGCTGTGCCGTCATGGTCGCGTCATTGCAATCGCCTTGGTCATGCCGTTTACGTGCTGGGAGCTCGCTGGCGTGCTGTCGGCGCCCCGAGCCCTGGCCGCCGTATCGGCGACCCCGGGTACGGCTAAATGCGGGGTTGGCAGCAATACGCCCCCGCCGATGACCTTGACCGCGACGAGCTTCGTTCTCTGTTGGTCGTACGGGTCACTGGCTCAGGACCACAAGGCGCCCATCGCTGAGTCATCGCCCGTAGTCGCCAACCTTGACAGCGAAGGGCCGGCGGTGGTGGTGGGGGACCGGGCGGGGTACCTGTACGCCTACCATCTCTCCGACGGCACGGCTGTCGCGGGTTGGCCGGTCTATGACGGAGGGACGCCCATCGACTCGGCTCCTTCGGTGGCTGCCCTGGGCGGGAGCAGCCTGGAGTCGGTGTTCGTGGGCACCGGGAACGCGAAGTACCCCGACGTGGGAGGGTACGCGGCCTACGAGCCGGGCGGCCAGCAACTGTGGCATACGGCGGTGCAGGACCCGACCACCGACAGCCGGCCGGCCTACGGCGTGCAAGCATCTCTCACTGTTGCCGATCTGCAAGATGGCACTGACGTTTTCGCAGGTTCCTTGGACCAGGAGTCCTACGCCCTAGACGCCACCACGGGGTCTGTCCTGACGGGGTGGCCGTTCTTCAGTGCCGATAGCGTCTTTTCGACCGCCGCCGCTGGCGACCTCTATGGCAACGGGCAGGAAGAACTGGTGGTGGGCGGGGCCTCGACTGCAGGCTCCGCCATGGGCCAGAGCTATTCCAATGGCGGCCATGTGCGGGTGTTGGACGCACAGGGAGCGCTCATCTACGACTACGACACCAACCAGGAGGTCGTTTCCTCACCTGCGGTCGGGGGCTTCCTGGCTAACGGCGCGACGGGCATCGCCGTCGGTACCGGCACCTATTACCCCGGCACGACCGACACTGACACTGTAAAGGCCTTCACAACACGCCTGGGCCTCGTCTGGTCAGACACCCTCGACGGGCCCACGTCGTCGAGCCCGGCCCTGGCCGATGTCGAGGGCAATGGGCAGCTCGACGTGGTCGAGGGCTCCGAGACCGGTCGGCTCACGGGTTCGGTCTGGGTGCTGGACGGGGCAAACGGGAGCACAGTCTGGGAGGTACCGGCCGTGAGCCGGATCATCGGTTCGGTGGTGGCCGCCGACCTCAGCGGCAGAGGTTACCAGGATCTCCTGGTGCCGACCGTCCACGGCGTGGAGGTCCTGGACGGCCGGAGCGGGTCCGAGGTCACAGTGCTCGGCCCGCGCCTCGGGTTCCAGAACTCACCGCTCGTCACCGAGGACCCCAACGGCACGGTGGGGATCACCATCGCCGGCTACAACGGCGACAACGTCGGCGTGGTCCAGCATTACGAGATCCCGGGCTCGAACGGAGCTCTCGCAGTCGGCGCTGGGTCGTGGCCCATGTTCCACCACGACCCGTCTCTCAGCGGGGTGAGCTCGGCCTTGCCCGACTTGGGCACAGTCTCCCCCACGGCGCTGACGGCGCAGGCGGGCAACGCCGAGGTTTCTCTGTCGTGGGTCGCGCCCACGGGCGCAGGTACGTCCTCGGTCACCGGCTACAACGTGTACGAGGGCACCGCACCGGGGCATGAACCGGGTACTCCGATCAACGCCGCGACGCCCGTTGCGGGTACCAATTATCTGGTCACCGGCCTGTCTAATGGGCAGAGCTACTACTTCGAGGTGACGGCCATCAACTCGGCCGGCGAGGGCGCTCCATCGACCGAGGCCAGCGCCACCCCTGAGCTCGCGCCGGTAGCGCCGGGGCCTCCTGCAGTCCCGCCCATCGCCATAACACCGCCATCCACGACCACGACCACCGTTGCGACCACAACCCCCACGTCAGCCCCTACGACGACGACCCGTCCCCCGTCCTCGGCTACGAGCGTCCCGGTCCCTCAGATAAGCATCGTGTCGTCCGAGACCAAGGTGATGAACGGTCACCTACCGGTCAAGCTGTCATGTCGGGTCGGTACATGCTCGGGCACCGTCACGGTCATTTTGGTCAAGGGCCACCAGGCCGTCGTACTGGCCGGGGCCACCTACAAGTTCCTTGCCGCCGGGCGGACCGATGTTGTCCAGCTACGGGTCACCGGTGCTGGCTCCGCTCGGTTTTCGGGTGGCAAGACGGTGAAAGACAGGTGCATCGCGACGGCGCACGGAGGACTGCCAGCAATCAAGATGATCCGCATCTCCTGAGCTACTGTACGAGCCTGGCGTCGTCCACGGGTGTCGCCGGCAAAATTAGATGACGACGGTCCGGCAGCTTTGGATGAGCACCCACCGGCATAACTGAGCGCTGACGGGCAATGGCGCCGGCCCCAAGTGGTCCCCGGGAGCCGGCGCCGTAGGTGGACAGCAGTATTCAGGTGCGGGTTAGTTCGGCGACCGCCTTCTTGGCGCAAGTGTCGTCGACGAGCCCCTTGCGGCCCATGGGAGCCACGTGGCCAATGGTTCGTGCTCGCCTGGGGCACGAAGTGCGAGACCAAGGTGGTCACACCCTTGCGCGATACTTCGCGTCGATGTCTAAGGAGCTCGAAGACCTGGACGACGAGCAACGAGCCGCGGCGGAGGCCGTGACGGGACCAGTGTGCATCATCGCTGGCGCAGGGACCGGGAAGACGCTGACCGTGACCCACCGGCTGGCACATGGAATAGCCACCCGGCAGGTCGATCCCCACCGGGCATTAGCGGTGACCCACTCCCGCAAGGCGGCGGCCGAGCTAGGGGAGCGCCTTGGGCGACTAGGAGCGAATGCCGTCGATGCCCGTACGTTCCACTCGGCTGGATTGAGGGTTGCGAGGGAGTTTTGGAGGCTGACGGGTAGGCCGGGGTCTACGCCGATTGTCCTTTCCGACAAGGAAGAATGGCGCCTCTGGTGGGACACGCTCAGGGCCTTTGGCGGGCACGAGCCTGAGGTAGCCGAAGTACGTGATGTCCTCGACGAGGTGGGCTGGGCACGCAGTCGTTTGGTCGCCCCTGAGGACTACCCCAGTGCATCTTTGTTGGCTGGCCGCCATAGTGGCGTCGACGCGGAGAAGGTCATCCTGTGCTGGAACACGTTCGATGAGAAGAAGGCAGGAAAGGGCAAGGCGGACTTTGCCGACCTGTTGGAGGTAGCGGCCGACCTCATCGAAAAGGAAGCAGTCGTTGCCGACGCCGTCCGACATCGCTGGGCCCACGTCACTGTGGACGAGTACCAGGACACCGACCCTGCTCAGCAGCGTCTTCTCGACGCCATCCTCGCGGGTGGTCGAGACATCTGCGTCGTCGGTGATCCCCGCCAAGCCATCTACGGGTGGAAAGGAGCGGAGCCGAGCTACCTGACGGGCTTCACCGTCCGGTACCCAGACTCGAAGGTGTTCGACCTGACCCGCAACTACCGGTCCACACCTCAGATCCTGGGGTGGGCCAACCGGGTGGCAACGGCGGGCCGGGTCAAGGCGCTGGTGGCGACCCGCCCACGTGGCTCTCAACCCAGGGTCACTCAGCTCGATGACGACCAGGTCGAGGCGGCATGGGTGGCCAAGGAGGTCCGCCGGGCGCTGAGAGCAGGGACACCCACTTCCGAGATCGCTGTCCTGTACCGCTTCAACGCTACACAGGCTCGCTTCGAGGCTGCCTTCGCCCAGGCCGGGATCGCCACCGTCATCGCGGATGACAGCACCTTCTTTGAACGAGAGGAGGTGCGTGCCGTGCTGGTCCCGTTCGGCCAAGCAGCGCGCGCTCAGCGGGACAGCAACGGCTTGGAGCTCCTGAAAGGGGTCCTCGCCCGTTCAGGGTTCAATCGAGAACACGCTCCTGAAGGCCTGGGGGCAGCGCGTGCTCGTTGGGAGTCACTGGAGGCCCTTTTGGAGCTGGTTGAGGCACAGCGGGCTGGTGCCAGCGCAGACGCCGTCACCCTGTTGGCCGAGATCAACGGGCTGGCCCGACGTACGCACGGCCCCAAGGTGGGAGGCGTGTCCCTGTCCACATTGCACAAGGCCAAGGGGCTGGAGTGGGACGTTGTGTTCCTGGTGGGCATGAGCGAAGGCACCATGCCCTCGGTATACGCCGAGACCGACGCCGAATTGGCTGAGGAGGAGCGGCTCCTACACGTCGGGGTGACCCGAGCCCGAGCCGAGCTGCACCTGACCTGGGCGACATTGAACGGACGCGGTTGGACCAACCGTCCCAGTGCCTACCTGAGCCTCCTTAGTGGCGCCGCGGCGCCTAAACGCCAAGACAACGAAAAGGGGCTGCGCGTCCTCGCGACATCGGTCTCGGGGCCCGAGTGTGCCCAGTGCGCACAGCCCTTGAAGGGAATAGCGGCGCGCCGGCTCGGCGTGTGTGCCCACTGTTTGACGTTCGCACCCGGCGCGATTGGTGAGCGGGCTAGAGCCCTTGCCAGGGTTATCGACGAGGCAGCGCTCGAGGCCGGGTTGGACAGCAACGAGTTGGTCAGCCCCACGGCCATACTTCGCTTGCTCGATCAGAGGCCCGTAAGCGCTGAAGCTGTCGCCGCGACAACGGGGGTCGGGTTACGAGGCCATTGGGCCGACGCTGCCGCGGAGATCCTGCGGGTCTAGAGCAGATGGTCTGTGCGTGGCATAACCCCATCTCCTCCTCTGCCGTTTTCGTCGGTCCCACATAAAAGCACCAACTATCAGGCCTTGTCGCACTTGTTGTTCCCGTGCACACGAGGCGCCTGGCCTCGTTTTGGAGATCTGTCGGCCGCTACACGCCACGGAGAGCCTCTGAACACTCTGGGTCTCGTTTGTCTATCTCCGAACGCCTTTCTCGCCTCTACGGGGCTTACAGCGGCCTTAGAAAGGCTCTACGCAGCAGGCAGCCATGCGCCTTGACCATCGACCTGTCCAACAACGCTTCGGTAACCCGACGAGCTTGGACGAGTTAGTTCGGCAAAACGAGGGAAAGCACAGGGTCAATGCTACCGTCAACGGCTCGTAACCGCACATATCGAGTGTATGCCGGGGCCGAATTCGCGAATTAGGCGAGGGACACAAGCAAAGTGAAGATGGCTGAGGGCCTCGCGAAGGACTTTTATCCTTGGCTGAGGTCACAAGATCCGCTCCGCAAGGGCTTACTAGGTGCCGATAAGGAGGTATGGCCAACCTCTCGGAACAGCACAGACCGCACCATGTAGCGACGGCCCGGTGCCCGCATGCCCCAGAAGTGACTGTCATGGTGGAACTCGAGAGTGTTCGGGGCGAACGTCTTCAGCGGTTCTCGTGCTCGAAGTGCGCTCGGGGGTGGTGGGAAAGTGACGGCGGCGTCATCGACCTGAGACAGGCGGTTGACACGATGAGGGAAATGGCTCTCGGTCAGCACAAGCGAAGGACGCCTGTCATGACGTCAAAACGCCAGATGGCAGTGATGGCCGTAGTCCAGCGAGAGGCACGAACGCGGGCAAGGTCGGACCAAGAGAGCTTTGTAAGGGAGCTTTCGTGCCTATGACGCCTAACGGGTGTACAGACAGTAGTGACTTCTCCCCCGAGGTACCTAGCCCGGTGAGGGCGGTTTAGGAAGTATTCACCTTAATTTGCTAACGAGGAGGAGGAACTTTGTCTGCTATCACCACAGTCGACGCCGGCCGAGCGGTGCGCGCTACGGTCGACGGGTTCGAGTCTCACCACTTCACGCGCCATCGCGCCAAGGACCTCCTGCGCCAGGTCGGAACGCGCCACGGCATCCCTACATCCGTGTTGGACGACAGCTACAAAGGCACGGTGCAGAGCATGGCCCGTGACCTCGAGGACAACATCGGGGTTTGGTGCCCAGTGTGCGGGCACAGGCTTCAGCAGTGCTCTTGCTAGACAGGGCGAAGCACCAAGACCACGGGTGGTGTCGCCAGCTTCGAGGTTTCTCAGCCGCGGACGCCGTGCACTTGAAGCCTTGTGTCCCGAAACTGGGCTGACAAGGGTTCCGTGGGTAGCTCTCGCTACTCCGGCACGGAAACGACGACCGTCCCAGTTCGGTGGGGAAGCGGGTAGCGTAGTCGCGCCCCGTCGGACTGGTCCCCGCTGGGTCCACGATCTCTTGTACGGCGTCGCTGGACGGCCATCCGGTGCAGCCGTCCTAGGTGCGGAGGTCACTGTTCAGCGGGTCGACCGCCAGGTACTGAGGGCAGTCGAGGCCCGTGGCTACCGTCTTCAGCACCTGGCCTGTGGTCGGGCTGATCTGGGCCACGCTGGCGTGTTGGGGATCGGCGTAATTCTCTATGATGTAGAGCCTGCCGTGATCGAATACCGGCCCGCCGAGAAACGGCTGGGCGATCACCTCGTGGGCGGCACCGGCAGTCCCACCCGTCAAGCCAAAGCGGTACAGCCCTCCAGGAGAACCGGAGGTGGCTACGTAAGCGGTTGTCCCCGAAAAGGCGAGCCCGAAGGGGCTTATGCACATCCCTGCAGCTACGCCGAAGTTCTCGTCTACCTGATAGCCATCGAAGGGGAGCCCCGATACGTACGTGGACACCTCGTAGCCGTCTGGCGCCTTCACCGGCGCCACAGGGCAGGCGCTCGACGCTTGCTGCGGTATTCGGCCCGGAGCGGGTAACTGCACCGCCGCGCCGGCGCCTGCCGCCGTGAGGACCGAGCCCGTGTTCAGTAGTGGGACCAGCAACAGCCTGGCGGCGAGACGAAGCGCCTTTGCGGAACGTAGCTCGAGGTCATGGCCCCACTTTGCCCAAGTCGGATAGCTCTCCGCTGCAAGAGTGGCAGACCCTCCCCGAACTGTCAAGGAAGGGTGGATAGACGATGGTGTCTTACGGGTCCCGACTGCAAGGGGGCGGGGATGTCGACTTCGAGCCGTGTGCTCTTCGTTTGCCTCGCTATCGCCTGATTGGGGCGCAAGGGGCTGCACTGCGGGCGGTGGGCACGCACGCTTGTTTGCGGAAGCGCATGAAACCGCCTCAAGGTAATTGTTGCCCCAGCCGGGGCTCGGGCTTGGAATTACCGCCCAAGAGGAGCCGTTTAGGGCTTCTACAAGTGTTTGCTCGCCCCCGTTGCTATCCTCGTAGCCGACGGCCGAGCAGTGAAAGCTAACACTAGAAGATATGGGCCAAATGGCTCGCTGGAACTCCAGGAAATAAATACTGCCGTCGGCGGTGAAAGCGTCACTAATGGCGTTTACTACGACGATCCAAACCACTAAGATGTGGCCCTGTGCTTCAGCTTCACTCGGTCAATTGAGCTCTTGCAACGCCTCTCGCCCCAGAGCGGCCAACAGGGTGCGCGTAGCCGACCAGTGCTGTTGGAGCTCCTCGTAGGAGCAGCCGAACATACCAGCCGCTGCAGCCCGGCCCTCCGAAGACAGTACGTCGGCGCCGTCGCCCGCTCGGCCTCGGTCGTCAAGGCCGCGGATGAGGAAACCCAGTGTCCCCACGAGGAACCGCAAGGCGGCGGCGCCGGCGTAGACAGGGCCGGCCTGGTCCACGTCTTGCCGCCAGCCAACCTCGCGGAGGCCGTCCACGTACCCATCGAAAACTGCTTGACCCAGAGAGCCGGTGGGACGGTGCGGAAGAACGTGCTCCCGGCAAAGAGGGTGGCGGTTTCCTCACCGACGGGGGCAAGGCCGACAAAAGCCCAATCCATGAGCACAGGCTCTGAGCGCGGGCCGGTGCAGAGCACATTGGGCCGGAAGGCTCCAAGTGGCTGAGGACCTGGGGTGCTGCGGACATGTAGGACAAGAGGCGTTGCCGTTCTTGCCATAGTTCGAGCAGGACCTCGGGTACCTGCCCAGGGTAGAGCCGGGCCAGGACGGGGCGGCCCCGTTGGCTGGTGAACGTGGGGACCGCCGGTGCACTTTGCTCGACCCACTGAGCGAGCCAGTTGGACGAGAGGAACTCCTGCGAAGGGAGCGGAGCCCCCACGCAATAGGCGCCGTTGAAGCGCCCCAGGCACCTGGCGACCCTTTCGAAGTCGCGTATGGACCAGGCGCTCAGAGCATCGTTGACGTCTTCGAGCCACAGGATGGCCACTTCGTCTCCTAGGTCGACAGAGTAGAGCCGCGGCGCCCTTACCCCTCCAGGCAGGTCGTCGAACAGGCCAGAACGGTAGGCGAGGGCTTCTCGCTTCCAGTGGTCGGTCGAGCCGGCCGGTTCGCTGGCGCTACCGGTTGCCACCTTGACCACGGCCGACCACGGCCGAAGGCGCCCGCCTTCGTCGCGGGCGGTGCCGCTGACCCTCTGCACCTTGGCCGTGAACCCGAGACCTGAAAGCGGCTCGGCCCGCCAGTCCTCTAACTGTGCCTTGGGCTGGCCGAGCACTGCCCCCGCTATTTGGGCGATGGCGGCTTCGTCGGCCCACCCTCGGGGCTCGCATCCTGCGTACTATAAGGCGAAGCGCCGCCGGGTTCAACGGGCCGTTGCTGTTCATCGCAGGGGTGGGTAAAGCGCCCTGTGGTTCTTTGGAGGCTCTACGCCTTGGAAGGCACGACGGGGTCGGAGAGTGAGACTGCGGTGGGCCCCTGTGATCAGGGCGCGCATTCGGCGCGCTAGTGCGATTTGCGCGCCCCGCCTTGCTGGAGGCATCTGATGGTGGACGACAGCTATCGCACGACGAACGGCAATGTACCGTCTGTTCTATTGGCTGATCGTTGGTTATCCTAAATTCAGGAATAGCCCGAGGCTCCGCCCGAGCGGGTTCAGGTACCACAGAACGTGCGGTAGGGGCCGAAGCTCGGCGGGGCCGGTGCTACGTAGGGCTCCAGACCGAGTCGTTCGTTGAACGGCTCCGCGAGCACGCCAAGCAGTCGTCGGAACGGTCCCAGGTCGCCGTCGGTCGCGGCGGCCAAGGCTTCTTCCACCCGGTGGTTGCGCGGGGTGTAGACGGGGTTTACGTGGTCCATCGCTGCTGCGATGGTCTGTGGGCCACGGGTCTGGCACGACAGCAGTTCCCGCCAACGGACCGCCCACGCGTCGAAGGCGGAGCGCTCGACGAAGAGCGAACGGGCAGGTGCCGCTTCTCCGAGTATTGACGACGAGAGCGCCCGGAAGAACAAAGTGAAGTCGACTTTCTGTGCATGGAGCAGCGCCAGCAGGTCGTCGATCAGCTCTCCATCGCCGCGTTGGGCATCGCCGAGACCCAACTTGGCACGCATCCCATCACCCCAGTACCCGTGATAGCGGGCGGTGAAGGACTCGAGCACGTCGGTGGCCGCGGCAATGGCCGCCTCCGTGCCGACGTCGAACAGGGGCAGCAATGTCTCGGCCAGCCGCGCCAGGTTCCAGTGCGCGATCTGCGGCTGGTTGCCGTAGGCATACCGGCCTCTGTGATCGATCGAACTGAACACGGTGGCGGAGTCGAAGGCATCCATAAACGCGCAGGGCCCGAAGTCGATGGTCTCGCCGGAGATCGTCATGTTGTCGGTGTTCATGACACCGTGGATGAACCCGACGAGCATCCAGCGAGCCACGAGCGATGCCTGGGCATCGACGACGCCCTCGAAGAACGCAAGGTACTGGTTCTCCGCTTCGACTGCGTGGGGATAGTGACGGACGATCGCGTGGTCTGCGAGGCGCCGCACGAGCGTCGGGTCACCGTGGTCTGCTGCGTACTCGAACGTCCCGACGCGCAGATGGCTCGCGGCGACTCGGGTGAGCACCGCACCGGGCAGCATGGCGTCCCGCGCGATCTGCTCGCCGGTCGCCACCACGGCCAGCGCCCGGGTAGTGCGGATGCCGAGTGAGTGCATTGCCTCGCCGATCACGTACTCGCGCAACATTGGGCCGACGGCTGCCTTCCCATCACCAGTTCGCGCGAACGGGGTGGGGCCCGATCCCTTCAGGTGCAAGTCCCGACGGCGTCCGAGCACGTCCAGCACCTCGCCGAGCAGGAGCGCCCGACCATCGCCGAGGCGTGGCGAGAACCGACCGAACTGATGGCCTGCGTACGCCTGCGCCACCGGCGACGCCCCGTAGGCAGTGGCGTTGCCGACCAGAACGGCGACACCGTCAGGTGCTCTCAATGCATCGGCATCGGCTCCCAGCTCTGTGGCCAACTCCTCGTTGAGCACCAACAACCTGGGCGCCGGCGCCGGGGCCGCTCGCCACGGCTCGTACAAGCCCCTCAGGTCACGAACAAAGGAGTTGTCGAACTCGAAGAGTGGCCGGACCGCGACGCTCACCAGCACAAGGCTACCGGGGGGATTGGTGGCATCCGCGAGCGATGCTGGACGCCTCGCTATTGTCGAGCCTGTGGGTGGAGGACCGCTGGTTGGCGCGCAGGGACCGCGCAGGGACGATCTAGCAGCCATCCTGCGGTACGAGCGGAGATACGCGGCTTCGCCGATCTTGGAAGCATTGTTGGAGCAGCGAAGCGGCGGCGAGCCAGAGGCAGTGCGGCTCGCCGCGGACCGACTGCTCCGCGAGCACGCACGGTGGGCACTCGACCTAGACAAGCCGGCCGCCGCTCTCGTCCAAGTCGCCGGGACCGAGCGCGACCGGCGGCTGTTCCGGTCGTGGTCCCTGCACCCCGACGGCCGGACCTTCGAGGAGCTGGCTACAGAGGAGGGCGTCCCTCGTCGTCAGGTCAACAAGCTCGTGCGACGAGCCGAGTCGCGTGTCCGTGAAGGGCTCGCAACCTCGCCGGCGCCGTTACCGTGGGTCGTGTCCACGCTGCGCACCAGGCTCGGTACGGCTGCCACACAGCGCCAAGTCGCATCGGAGCTGGACCGGCTGGCCGCGGGCAAACCGCTCGTTCGAGAGCTCGTGACCTGGTTGGCCGGCCCGTACCTCCCGGTGCCCAACCGTCCGGGCTGGGTGGCAACCCAGCCCAAGGGGCTATTAGCCCGTACGGCCGCGTGCCTCGCCAGTGACGGCGGCGTCCGCCGCTTGGTCGACGTCGAGACCGAGCTGGCGGACCTGGGCGTGCGCCCTGACCACCTCGCAGCCTGGTTGCGGGCAAGCAGTGCGACAGTGGTACATGACGTGGCGGTGTCGACGAGCGGTCCCCTGGCGGATGTGGTCCTACGAATCCTCGATGCCCATGGCTCGGCCCGGAGCCGCGAGGAGATCGCCGCGGACCTCGCCGCTGCCGGGCGAACACCCGAGCCCCCCGTACTGGAGAGCGCGCTGCGAGAACGGCGCTTCACCCACACCTCCGACGGAGCCGTGAGCCTGGTCGAATGGGAACAAAGCCCAGCGGGGACAAGTACAGGAGCTGGTCGCCGCGGCCCAACCGTCGGCAACGCCCGGGTGAAGGTGCATACCCCCTGCGACCAGGCAGAGCAGGAGCGCCTGTGGCTTTGGGTGCGGGTCGACGGCGACGTGCTGCGAGGGTCGGAGGCGTCTGTGCCGGTGGCCCTTGCGGAGGGCCTCGGCCTGGCGCCACTGACGCGCCGCACGTTCTCCAGCCGGTGGGGCCCGGTCACGTTGAGCTACGACACGCTCCAGGCGACCAGGGGCCCTGTTCGTGCCGTCGCGCTGGCGACCGGTGCCAAAGTCGACGACACGCTCCTGCTGGGGTTCCGAAAGACCGGTGACCTGGAAATCGAGGTCAGGTGTAGCTCCGGCCGGACGGGGGCGATGGACGACGCCGCCGAGAAGGCACTCATTTTCCCCGAGATTGTCAGCGGAGGTACGCCGTGACAGATAAAGCTCGACCCGCCACGCTGGAAGAGGCGCTACAACTTGTTGAACGCGACGCCGACGTGGCGATCAAGGCCCTTGGTGCGGCGCTCAAAGCGGCGAAAAAAGCCAAAGCCGCCGCCTCTCTCGGCCTGGTGCGTGACCTCCAACAGGCCATGGACGCGGCCGTGGGTCTCGCCGATCAGGCGAGCGGGACGGTCCGGGACGTCCGCCAGGGATGGCAGTTCGACGTGGTCGAGTGGTTCACGTCGGGCGATTACGCCAAGGAACTGCTTGCCGCCGCGGCCGGGGCGGGTGTGCGGGCGTTCCAGTCCGATGACCGCATCCTCTGCTACCCGGCGATCGTCCAGGTTTCGCCGGCCGACGCCACGGTCGTCATCGACAAGAAGAAGGACCGCCGGACGCGGCCGTCGGTGGTGGTCGGCCATCTGGCCGCGCTGCAGGACCGACCCCCGAAGTTCAAGGCCGACGCTTTCATCGAAACCCTGGCCGCGGGGTACGACCTGGTGGTCGCCAGCAAGCACCTGAGGTCCGGTGCCCCTGCCCGCCTGGTCGACGTCCACTCTGTCCTGACTCTTCTCCCCGGGGCAGCCCGGGACTACAACCGCCAAGAGTTCGCCCGGGACCTGTACCTGGTCGACCAGAGCGGAAAGGTCGACACCAAAGACGGGCGGCGGCTGAGCCTGCCGGCAAGTGCCATGACGAGGAGCGGGCCCGTCCTCACCACTGTGACCCGCACCGGCCAGGCCAAGATCTATGCAGGCCTAGCGTTCACGGAGCGAAAGCTATGATCGCTGTCGACGATTACGTCGCCTTTCTCGAAAGCGACTACTTGGGCGGGTACGTGGAAGATGGCGGTGCGGCGCTCAAGTTCGTGGTACCGCCCGACGATCTGTCAGCGGCTGCGTTCATCGAAAGGTTCTCCGCGTCGGCGGAGCGGGCCGGCTTCGGCGTGGCCAAGGTCAACGCGGCCGAGACGCGCGTCCATCTGCTCGAGCAAGTCTTCTTCGCGGTGGCCCGCCAGGTGGATTGGGACGGGTTGGCCACCGTCGCCACGCGAGCAGCTTTGGCGTCCGCCGGCTACCCGGCGCCGGACGGGCCGGTGGCACTGGACGGGTTGGCCGCCCAATACCGCGTCGAGCCCGGGGAGCTCAAGCGCGACGTCGACCGCCAGCTCCAAGAAAGGGTCCACAGGGATTACGCCATGGTCCAGGAGCTCCGCACGGCCATGCTGAGACTGTGCCAGTCTCAGCTCCGCAGCGGTCAGGTGGTCGATGCCGAGCACACCGCCGTCTTGGACTGGCTGCGAGGAGATCTGCGCCAGATATCGGCTCTCAAGTCAGCCCTCATCTTCCGCCGGATCGGCCGCCACAATGCCCGTCACCTCCTGTTCTCGCTCGCTCACTGGTTGGCGGTCAACGAGCACGCGGGCCTGGCTATCGTGCTCGACATCCGCCGGCTCGGCTTCGCCCGTAGACCGGGCCCCGAGGAACGAAGTGGCCACTACTACACCAAGAGCGCCCTGTTGGACGCCTACGAGGTCCTTCGCCAACTGGTGGACAACACTGACGAAATGTCCAACTGCATAGTCGTTGTTGTGGGCTCCCCGGCCTTCCTATCTGACAC
>Ga0182014_10005488_pt1 | contig 14061 bp, 10 predicted proteins | sample 612S2DmetaG_FD_120489 | JGI IMG/M metagenome (GOLD analysis project Ga0182014, IMG submission 120489) | Permafrost microbial communities from Stordalen Mire, Sweden - 612S2D metaG | ecosystem: Environmental > Terrestrial > Soil > Wetlands > Permafrost | place: Sweden: Stordalen | collected... | reverse complement strand
CTTCTTGATTTCCCGCTCCGTGGCGCCGTCGAACACCGGGGTCGCGTAGTGCAGGCCCAGCGCCTTGGCGGCCCATCCCAGGTGCGTTTCCAGAATCTGGCCCACGTTCATGCGGGAAGGCACGCCCAGGGGGTTGAGCACGATCTCCACCGGCGTTCCATCCGGCAGGTATGGCATGTCCTCGTCCGGAAGGATGCGCGCAATCACGCCCTTGTTCCCATGCCGGCCGGCCATTTTGTCGCCCACCGAAAGCTTGCGCTTCATGGCGATATAGACCTTCACCAGCTTGATCACGCCCGGCGGCAGTTCGTCGCCCTTCCTCAGCTTGCCGATCTTCTCGTCGGTGATCTTCTCGAGCACCGCGATCTGCCGCGACGTCATCTCCTCGATTTCGTCGATCTGCTCGTTCAGCCGCGGGTCTTTCGCCGGAATGCGCATGCGCTTCAGATCGCGCGATTTCATCTTCTCGATGAGGTCGCGCGTCAGCTCCGCGTCCTTCGAGAGCAGGCGCTTGTTGGTCTTCTCGTCGTGCAGGTCGGCCAACAGCTTCTTGCCTTCCAGCAGCACGGCCAGGCGCTTGGACCTTTCATCGGTCAAAATGCGGATTTCGTCCAGCAGGTTGCGCTGCAAGCGCTGGATCTGCGACTCCTCGATGTTCCTCGACCGCTCGTCCTTCTCCTGCCCCTTGCGCGAGAAAATCTTGCAATCGACAATCGTGCCCTCGATGCCCGGCGGGCAGTAGAGCGAGGCGTCCTTCACATCGCCCGCCTTTTCGCCGAAGATGGCGCGCAGCAGCTTTTCCTCGGGAGTGAGCTGGGTTTCGCCCTTGGGCGTCACCTTGCCCACCAGAATGTCGCCCGGCTTCACCGTGGCGCCGATCCGTATGATGCCGCTGTCGTCCAGGTTGCGCAGGAAGGAATCCGCAATGTTCGGAATGTCCCGCGTGATTTCCTCCGGCCCCAGCTTGGTATCCCGCGCTTCAATCTCAAACTCCTCGATATGGATCGAGGTGTAGTAATCCTCCTTGACCAGCTTCTCGCTGACCAGGATGGCGTCCTCGAAGTTGTACCCGCGCCACGGCATGAAAGCCACCAGCACGTTCCGTCCCAGCGCCAGCTCGCCCAGGTCGGTGCAAGGCCCGTCCGCCAGCACGGTCCCCTTCTTCACGCGCTGCCCGGCTTGCACAATCGGCTTCTGGTTGATGCAGGTGTTCTGGTTCGAGCGCTTGAATTTCGTGAGCTGGTAGATATCCGCGCCCACTTCGCGCGAAAGCTGGCCTTCCTGAGCGGCCCCTTCCACGCGCACGATGATGCGCTCGGAATCCACCGAGTCCACCACCCCGGAACGCTTGCTCAGCACCACCGCGCCCGAATCCCGCGCCGTCACGGCCTCCATCCCGGTGCCCACGTAGGGAGCGTCCGCGCGCAGCAGCGGCACCGCCTGGCGCTGCATGTTCGATCCCATCAACGCGCGGTTGGCGTCGTCGTTCTCAAGGAACGGAATCAAACTCGCCGCCACCGAGACCAGTTGCTTCGGGCTGACGTCGATGTAATCGATCTCGTCGCGCGACTTCAGCACGAAGTTGCCGGCCTGCCGCGCGTTCGAAAGATCCGGAACAATGCGCCCCTTCTCGTCCAGCTCCACGTTGGCCTGCGCCACCGTCCATTTATCTTCCTCCCACGCCGAGAGGTATTCGCAATGGGCCTCATACTCGGCCGGCTGCTTCTTGGCGCCCAGCTTCCGGTTGGCGTCCTCGGCCTCCTGCCGCCGCACCACGTCCCCGACCTTGAAATCCGCGTCGCCGGGGTTCAGGATCTTGACCTCGTCCACCACCGCGCCCTTGATCACCTTGCGGTAGGGGCTCTCGATAAAGCCGTATTCGTTGATCCGCGCGAAGCAGGAGAGCGACGAAATCAGCCCGATATTCGGACCTTCCGGCGTCTCGATGGGGCAGATGCGCCCGTAGTGCGTCGGATGCACGTCGCGCACTTCGAATCCCGCGCGCTCCCGGCTCAAGCCGCCTGGACCGAGCGCCGAAAGACGCCGCTTGTGCGTGATCTCCGAGAGCGGGTTGGTCTGGTCCATGAACTGCGAAAGCTGGCTCGATCCGAAAAACTCGCGGATCGCCGCCATCACCGGCTTGGCGTTCACCAGGTCGTGCGGCATGGCCGTCGACATTTCCTGGTAGACCGACATCTTTTCCTTGATGGCGCGCTCCATGCGCACCAGGCCGATGCGGAACTGATTTTCGAGCAGTTCCCCCACCGCGCGCACGCGCCGGTTGCCTAGGTGGTCGATATCGTCCACCCCGCCAATGCCCTTGCGCAGCTTCAACAGGTAGAGAATGGTCGCCTTGAAATCGTCCGAATCGAGCGTGCGCTTGTCGAGCGGCGTGGCGTCGGCCCGCTCGTGCAGCTTGATATTGAACTTCATGCGGCCCACGCGCGAAAAATCGTACTTGCGCGGGTCGAAGAACATGCCCTGGAATAGCTGCGTGGCCGTGTCGAGCGTCGGCGGGTCGCCCGGACGCAGCTTGCGGTAAATTTCGATCAGCGCCTCGTTCTGCGCTTTCACCGGGTCCTTTTTGATGGTCGCGGAAATCACGGTCCCCACATCGTCGCGCTCCGGGAAGAAGACTTCGAATTCTTCGATGCCCGATTCGATAATCCGGGAGAGCGGCGCGGCCGTCAGCTCGCTGTTGGCGTCGATCAGCACTTCGCCGGTCGACATGTCCACCACATCGGCCACTACAAAGGCGCCTTCCAGATCCACCACGTCGATTTCCACCTGCTGGATCTTCGCCTTCAGGATTTCCTTGTAGAGCGACTCCGTGATCTTCTTGCCCTGCGCGACAATCGCTTCCCCGCCCTTGCCTGCGATGGCGCGCGAGAGCTTCAATCCGCGTAGACCCTCATCCACGTTCCACTTCAGCTTCTTATCCTGAATGGCGATCTTGCTGACGCGGTAGAACGCCCGCAAAATCTGTTCGTCGGTCTTCAACCCGAGCGCCCTCAGGAACACCGAGCCGAAGAATTTCCGCTTGCGGTCGATGCGTACGTAAAGGATGTTCTTGGTGTCGTATTCGAACTCCACCCAGCTTCCCCGGTACGGAATGATCTTCCCCAGGTAGTAGCCCTGCGCCTGCACCCGCTCGAAAAACACCCCCGGCGACCGGTGCAATTGCGATACGATCACCCGCTCCGTCCCGTTGATGATGAACGTTCCGTTGTCCGTCATCAGCGGGATTTCGCCGAAGAAGACTTCCTGTTCCTTGATGTCGCGAACGCTCTTCTTTCCGGTCTCCGGGTCCTTCGAATACACCGTCAGCCGGATGGTGACCTTCAGCGGCGCCGCGTACGTCATGCCGCGCTCCTGGCACTCCAGCATGTCGTACTTCAGTTGCAGCCCCACCGGATCGCCGCACTTGTTGCAGAACGTCACCACGTTCTTGTTGAAAGCCCCGCAATGATGGCACAGGATGTCGCCCGCGTGGAATGGATCCGTGCGGATCGTGGCGCCGCAATTCCGGCACGTCGACCGCAGGTGGTGCAGCCCTTTCAGGTTGCCGCACTTGCACTCCCAGTTGCCGATGGAATAGTCCACGAATTCCAAATCGCTCACGCCGCGGAAGTCCGTAATCGGAAACACCGAGTTGAACACCGTCTGCAAACCGATGTCCTGCCGCTCATTGGGCAGAAGATCCATCTGCAAAAAACGCTCATACGACGTCTTCTGAACCTCAATCAGGTTCGGAATCGGTATGGAGGTCTTGATTTTGGAGAAATCCACTCGTTCGGGGGCGGCGCCGTTACGTTGATTATCCATGTCTTAAAAGCTCCTGACGGCCGAACAGCCACGGCAAAGAAACGCGCTAAGAGTACAAAACCGGCGCGGCGGGAGGCGATGCATCCCGAAGCGTCAGCGAAAAGTTGGGCGGGTGCGGGAATCGTACTGGGTTCGGAGCATTGCCGACGGTAAAAACGATGGGTTTCGTGGAAGCGGAGAGGTGCGCGCCCCGGCAAATCATTGCACCAATGCGAACGCGCAGAGATCCCCTCTCTGCAGTTCCGGTCCCACTGCAATTGAAATACCAAGACTTACGAATCACAGTCACCAATTGGGTTCGAATCCGGCCGAATCGAGCGCCCAACGAATTATACTAGCAGGATTCGACCGCCCACGTCAAGCCGCAAGAAAAAACACCGCTCCCCCCGCGGGGCCGGCCTTCGACCCGCCCCGCTGAGACGGAGCCGCTACTTCACCTCGACGGTTGCGCCTACGTCGGTGAATTTCTTCTTTAGGGCCTCGGCCTCGTCCTTGCCAATGCCTTCCTTGACCGGCTTGGGAGCGCCATCCACCAGGTCCTTGGCTTCCTTCAGCCCCAGGCTGGTGACTTCGCGAACGGCCTTGATAACATTGATCTTATTGGGGCCGACCCCCGTCAGGATGACCGTGAACTCGGTCTTCTCTTCCACTACCGGAGCCGCCGCCGCTCCCGCGCTCGCCGCCGCCGCCGGGGCCGCCGCGGCCGCCGAAACGCCCAGCTTTTCCTCCAGCAGCTTCACTAGCTGAGAAGCCTCCAGCAGCGTCAAACCTTGAATTTGATCCGCAATTGCGTTGATGTCCGCCATATCTAAACTCCTCTATCCTCAAACTTGTTCTCTTTTACGCCCTGATCGATTGCCGCCGCCACATTGCGCCCCACGGCATTGATCGCCATCGCCAGCCGCTGCGCCGGCGCGTTGATCATGTAGAGCAGCTTCGCGAAGATCTCCTCTTTCGAGGGCATGTTGGCCAGCTCGTGGATCGCCTTGATGTCGATCACCCGGCCTTCCACAATGCCCGCCTTGAAGGTGAACGACGGGTTGGCCTTCGCGTAGGTCGTCAGCGCCTTCGCCAGCGCCACCGGATCGCTCGCGGTGTAGGCCACCGAAGTCATCCCCTTCAGGTCTTTCAGGACCTGCCCGGCGGGCGTTCCTTCCGAAGCCAGCTCCGCCAGATTGTTCTTCACCACGCGGTACTGCCCGCCCACGCCCCGAATCGCCTTGCGCAGCTCGAAGTCCTGACTGACCTTGAGCTTCTCGTAGCCGGTCACGAACAGGTTCTTCGACCGCTCCAGGTCCCCGCGCAGGGCGTCAATCTCTTTCTTCTTGTCTTCCTTCTTTTTCATGGAAACACCTGTTGGGGTCTAGACCGCCGCCGCTTTCACGCTGAAGGGCGTCGTGTCGATCGCCACGCCCGGCCCCATCGTCGAGCAGATCGTCGCGCTCCTGACGTACTTGCCCTTGGCCACGGCCGGCTTGGCCTTGATCACCGCGGTGATCAGGCTGCTGGCGTTTTCCACCAGTTTGACGGCGGTGAAGCTCACTTTGCCCACCGGCGCGTGAATGATCCCCGTCTTATCGACGCGAAACTCCACCTTGCCGGCTTTGATTTCCTTGAGCGCCTTGACCACGTCCATCGTCACGGTCCCGGTCTTCGGGTTCGGCATCAGCCCCCGTGGTCCCAGGATCTTTCCCAGCTTGCCCACCGACCGCATCATGTCCGGGGTGGCGATCACGGCGTCGAAATCGGTCCAGTTCTCCGACTGGATCTTGTTCACCATATCGTCGCCGCCCACCAGATCGGCGCCCGCTTCGGACGCTTCCCTCTGTTTATCGCCGCTGGCGATCACCAGCACTTTTTTGGATTTGCCCAGTCCGTTCGGCATGATCACGGTCCCGCGGACCATCTGGTCGGCGTGTTTCGGATCGACCCCGAGGCGCAAATGCACTTCCACGGTTTCGTCGAACTTGGCGTACTTGATCTTCTGGAGGAGCGGAACGGCCTCTTCAAGCTGATATTCCTTGGCCTCGACCTGCTTCCGCGCGGATTGATAATGTTTACCTGGTTGGCGTGCCATGTTTCCTCATTGGTGCAAGCGGTCCGTCCCGGAACGGCAGACGAACCTCCCACTGAGAGCTTCTAAAAGGGACAAGCAAAGTGTACCAAATCGCGAAACCCCGTGTCTACTAGTGGTGTGCGTCCGAATTTGCGACGTGTATGATTGCGCCGGCGACTTGGTTTTGCAGAGCCGCGAACGTAAGAGAGTGGTTGCTCTGGTGTTTCAGGATACTCCGCATTCTGCGTGACGCACTACACTACAGGCGCTCCCATTCCTCGCGCTCGATGCCACCCTGCTTCAAGATCCGTGAAAGCAGACCGGCGCCTATATCGCTTTCGTGGGGGTTCGGGATGCGCAATGAGGTCGTTCCCCGCACCATCATATGGTGCTTCGCGCCAGCGTAAGGACCGTCAACTCGATTCCCTGAATAGCTGGGATAGACATCTGCCGCGACAATCGGAAGAGGAGCCAGTCCTCCAGCACTTCCGCCAACTCCTTGCGGCAAACCTCCAGGGTAGGACCACTGCCCCATGCGCCGTCCAGACCTGGAATCGACCCGAAGTAGCCGCCTTCCTCGAGCGGTTCGTAATGGGCCAAATCCATCGCCGCCAGGATGTACCGGGTTAGCATATCTCGTCCCCGATCATGTAGTTGCTAGTTGCTTAGAGTATATCAGCGATTGCCCGTTTTCTTCCTCGAAGGCCTCCCAGCGTTGCGGTCGGCCATCATCCATAGCTCCAGCGCCGGACCGCCTATCCCAGTTTCGCCGGCGTCAGCCTCGGCGACAACAATTGCACCACCGCCAGCGCCGTCAAATAGGCGCAGCCCCCCATGATGAACATCGGCACGTAGCTGTGCGCGAGTTGCACGATGTACCCCGTGCCGATCTGCATCAGCGTGCTGCCGACCATGCCGATCGTGCTGCCGATTCCCACCACGCTCCCCACCGCCGATCGCGGGAACATATCCGACACCATCGTAAACACGTTGGCCGACCATCCCTGGTGCGCCGCCGTCGCCATGCCCACCAGCCCCACCACCGCCCATAGGTTCTTCGAGTACGGCGCATAGATCACGGGCACAACGCACAACGCGCACACCAGCATGGCCGTCTTGCGAGCCGCGTTCACCGTCCATCCGCGCTTGAGCAGGCTGCTCGAAAGCCATCCGCCCCCGATGCTGCCCACCGTGCAAATGTTGTAGACCACCAGCGTCGGAAGCACAATCTGCTTCAGCGACAGAGAGAACGTCTCCTGCAGGTACTTGGGGAACCAGAAAAGGAAGAACCACCAGATCGGCTCGGTGATAAACTTGGCCATCCCAAACGCCCAGGTTTCGCGATGTGGAAACAGGCGCGCCCAGGCGACGGTTTGCTCGCGCTCCGGCGGATCGCTCTGAATGTAGGCCAGCTCCCGCGCGGATACCTTGCGGCTCTCCGTCGGCTTGGCGTACAACGCGAGCCAGAACACGATCCAAAGAAAGCCCAGCGCCCCCGTGGCGATGAAGGCCGACCGCCACCCGAACGTGGCGGCCATCCACGGCACCGCCAGCGGCGCGACCACCGCTCCAATATTCGCTCCCGAATTGAAGATGCCCGTCGCCAGCGCCCGCTCCTTCCTGGGAAACCATTCGGCCACGGTCTTGATGCACGCCGGAAAATTGCCGGCTTCACCCAGGCCCAGCGCCGCGCGCGCCATCCCGAACGTCAAGGCTGAAACCGCCGCGGCGTGCGAGATCGCCGCCATGCTCCACAGGCCCACCGCGATGGCAAATCCTTTGCGTGTGCCCAGCCGGTCGATCAAGCGCCCCGCGAACAGCAGGCCGAGTCCATACGCCGCCTGGAACGCCCCGGTAATGTATCCATATTGCACGCTGTTCCAGCCGACGCTGGTCTCGAGCGTCTTCGCCAGGATGCTCAAAACCTGCCGGTCCAGGTAGTTGGTGGTGGTGGCGAAGAACAACAGCGCGCACACCGTCCAGCGGACTCGCGTCATGCCCGGCTGCAGGGCGGGGCTGGCCGGCGCGGCGCTCGATATCACTTCGCGATCCCCGCGAACCTCTCGAAATTCCCGCGAAACAGCCGGATGACATCGCGATGGATATCCTCGCGCGTCACGGGCCGCCCATCCTCGGCGAGCAGACGGTAGCCGTTGGCCAGAATCGGCGCCATCGTCCGCCGCGTGTTCCTCCACTTATAGATCACCTGCTCCAGGATGCGCGCGTCGGAATGCTGCGGAATGAAGCTGGTCCCCAGCATCTCCAGGCGCTCCCGCGTAATCTCCTCCACGATCGAGGGGTTGTTGAGGAACCACCAGCAGCCGAACGGCATCAGGTTCGCGAACTTGCGCGCATAGACGCACAGCTCGTACTGGTTCTCGCGGCTGAGCACGCTTGCCAGGAACCGGTTGTCCGGATACTCGCGGCACAGGTATTCCACGGCTCGCAGGTCGGCCATTCCGGCCGCGTCTCCCGCCAGCCGCAAGGCCGGGTTCACCAGGCGCCGCACGCCGATCATCAGCGAAAGCGGGATGCCGAATTCGCGGCAGGCCGGCAGAACCGCCCCGCTCAGAAGCCGCGCCCGCACGGAGTCTTCCGGGAATTGGAACGTGTCGTTCAAGGACACCGCCATATAAACGGGATGCATCCGGCCGGACCATTCGGCCAGAAAACGGCGCACCTCGTCCACCGAACCGCCGCCCGCGCCGGCGTCCACCCGGTAGCCCTGGCTTTCCAAAACCCGCCAGTGTTCGTCCCATTTCTCCAGGATGCGGTCCAGGCGCAGTACCGGATGAAACCGTTTGTCCGGCGCGGCGCCGCGATCCCACAAGGGAGCTTCGTTCGGGTCCAACGGATCGTTCGTCATCACCGCTTCGCTGATGCCCGCGAGCTTGAAGACCCGGCTGATGTGCGCATCAAGCGGCTGGCTTTCGAAGAACTCGCGCGCCTCGCCGAGGTCCGAACCCTCCGTGGGCAGCCCGAATGCCTTCAGCACCGCCACCACGCCGCGCGTCGCTTCCGACACCGGCGCGTTCTCCACAAACAGCGCCCGCCAGATGGCGTCCGCCTTCGCGCGCCTGGAAAGTCCGAAGTATTCCGCCGGCGTCATGCGCGAGGACCGGAAAACCTCGGCTTCCAGATAATGGTAGGTGATCAGGTTGTCGATTCCCCATAGCCCGTTGTCGCCCAGCGAGGGTTGGAACAGGTGGGTGTGTATGTCGATAAACGGCGTGGCCTTGAGTTCTGCTTCGACCGCGGGTAGAATCTGCTCCGCTGACAGGATGGTGGATGCCATACCGGCACTGTAACAGAATCAAATCGTCATCGCCAGGAACCCGCCGTCCACCCTCAGAATCGACCCCGTCACGAACGAGGACGCCCGCGGCGATGCCAGATACACCGCCGCGCCCACCAGTTCCTCGCTGTCTCCGAAACGGTTCATGGGCGTGTGCGTCATGATGCTGGCCACGCGCTCGTCCGTCAGCAGCTTGCGGTTTTGCTCGGCCGGGAAAAACCCCGGTTGAATGGCGTTGACCCGTACGTTGTGCGGCGCCAGGTCCCTTGCCAGGAATTGCGTGATCTGGTTGATTCCCGCCTTCGCGATGCTGTAAGTGAAGACCTTGGATAGCGGCGGCCCGGCCGAGGCCGAGGAGATGTTAATGATGGACCCGCCGCGGCCCGCCTCCACCATGGCCTTGCCGAAAACCTGGCACGCCAGAAACACGCTCTTCAAGTCGATATCCAGAATCCGCTGCCATTCCGCCTCGCCGATTTCGAAAAACGGCGTGCCCGAGTTGATGCCCGCCGCGTTGATCAGCGTGTCGACGCGCCCGAACCGGCCGATCGCCGCCGCCAGCGCGCTTTCCAGATCCGCCTTGCTGGTGGCGTCGCATCGAATTCCCATCGCCTGCCGCCCCGTCGCCGCAATCGCATGCGCGCGCGCTTCCGCGTTCTCCAGGTTCACGTCCACGATGGCGATATCCGCCCCGGCCCGCGCCAGCCCCAGCGCCATCGCGCCCGCCAGCACGCCGCCTCCGCCAATCACCACGGCCGTCTGCCCGGCCAAAGAAAACATTCCGTCGTCTGCCATGAATAGATGGTACCCCTCGCGGATTGACTCTGGTGGACCGACTGATATATTAATGAAACCCATGACCGGGGGCTTCTGGCAGGATATCCGCTACGCCGCCCGCGCGCTCGGACGGGGGCGGGCGTTCACTCTCGCGGCCGTGCTTTCGCTGGCGCTAGGAATCGGCGCCACCACCGCCGTTTTCAGCATCGCCGATACCGTCTTCCTGCGTCCCCTGCCCTACGCCGACGCTGGACGCCTGGTTTGGGTGGCGATCCGTTACGGCGGCATGGAGTTCGTCCCCTCGCCGGACTACGTGGCATGGCGGCGCGACAATAGCGTGTTTCAGGCTCTCGGCGCTACGCAGGCCGGCCTCAGCACGACGATGGTTCTGGGCGGTCCGGACCCGGCCGAGGTGCACGCCGCCAAAGTCTCGGCCAACTTCCTCGACGTGTTCGCGGTCGCGCCCGCGTTTGGCCGCGCGTTCCGGGCGGACGAGGAACTCCCCAACGGTCCCAAAGCGGTCCTGCTGACCGACCGATTCTGGCGCGACCGCTTTCACGGCCGCCGCGACGTTGTCGGCTCCGTCATCACTCTCGACTCGCAGCCGTACACAGTCATTGGCGTGCTTCCGCAATCGTTCGTCTATCCCGTCGACGCCAAGGTCGACTTGGTCACCACGCTGCCCGTCTCTCCCACTGCCAGCCATCGCGACCGCTCCATGTCCACCTGGGCGGTCTTCGGACGGCTCAAACCCGGCGTCACGATGGCACAGGCGCGCGCGAATCTGGACACCCTTCTCGCAGCCAGCAAGGCCGACGCTCCGCAATTTCTGCGCGCGGATAACAGCCTCGTGCTCCAGCCGTTCCAAGAACACCGTGCGGGAAATGTCCACACGCTGTTGTTCGTCTTGATGGGCGCAGCGGGCTGCCTGCTGGCTATCGCGTGCGCCAACGTCGCCAACCTGTTGCTGGCCCGCTGGTCGGCGCGCTCTCATGAGTTGGCGGTGAGGGCGGCCATTGGCGCCGGACGCGGACGCCTGGCCCGGCAGTTGTTCACGGAAATCGCGCTTCTGATTGCCGCGGGCACGGCGGCCGGCATGGTCTTCGTGGTCGCGGCTCTTCGCGGCTTTGTCCACTTTGCCGCGCGCGAGCTGCCGCGGTTGAGCGAGGTCGGGGCCGATTTCCGGGTCTTTGCCATAGCCCTGCTGGTTTCGCTGGCGACCGCGTCGGTCTTCGGCGGCCTTCCCGCCCTGCGCGCCGGGCGCATCGACCTCCAATCGGTCTTGCAGCAAGCCGGCCGCGGCAGCGCAGGCGGCCGGCGCCAGTTCATGCGGCGCGCTCTGGTCGCTTTGGAAGTGGCCCTCTCCGTAGTCCTGCTTTCGGGCGCCGAGCTGCTGTTCGAGACGCTTTGGCACATGCAGAACGACCATCTTGGTTTCCAGCCGGAGCACGTCCTCACGGTTTCCGTTCCGTTGCGCGGCCCGGGATTCGATGCGGCCACCCGCCGGTCGATTGCAGGCGATGTGCTGACCTATTTGAACCGTATTCCCGGCGCCGAGGCAGCCGCGCTCAGCGAGTGTACGCCGCTGTCCGGAGGGTCCATGTCGGGAACGTTCTCGCGTTCCGACCGGCCCATGCCGGAGGCATTTCATCGCGGCGACGGCATCGCGATGTGCGGCGCCGGCGCGGATTACTTGAAGGCCGCGGGCACCCGCCTGGTGCAGGGCCGCTTCTTCACCGACGACGATTTCCATCATCCCGGCACGCTTGCAGTCATCAATGAAGCCGCCGCCCGCGCTTACTTCCCTGGCGAGATCCCGCTCGGCAAGCAGATCCTCGGCCAGATGGGGCACTGGAAGACGGTGGTAGGCGTCATTGCCGATACCAAGAACCAGGGCCTGAATCATCCAGCGATGCCCCAAGCGTTGATCGACGACATCGAGTTGGGCGGCGCGGGGGACCTCTACTTTATCGTCCGTACCATGGCTGGAGAGGACGCTTTCGGGCGCGCCCTTCGCGAACAACTGCACGCCGGCCACCCCGGACTCTTCACCAAGGTCCAGACGCTCGACGAGGCCATGGGCGAGATGACCGCCAGCCCGCGCTTCAATACCGTCTTGCTCTGCGCCTTCGCCGCGGTGGCATTCCTGATGGCCATCGTCGGCGTCTATGGCGTGCTGGCATTTTCGGTGACCGAGCGCCGCGATGAGATCGGCATCCGCATGGCGTTGGGCGCAACGCCGGGGTCCGTGCTGGCGCTGGTGATGAAGGAAGGCGCGGCGCTGGCGGCGGCCGGGGCGCTGGCGGGCGTGGCCGGGGCGTTGGTCCTGACGCGCTACCTCGCCACGCTGCTTTACGGCGTCACGCCGACCGATTTCGGCACCTACATCGCGGTGGTCTTGGCGCTGGCCCTAGCCGCGCTGGGTGCCAGTTTCCTTCCCGCGCGCCGGGCGGCCGCGCTCGATCCCGCGTCCACGCTGCGTCACGAGTAAGACCGTCTGGTAAACTGGCGTGTCATGATCGGTAAATTCTCGCTGGGCGTGGGCGACCGGTTCGGGCGGGAGGCCGGCGCCCAGTTGCAGGCGTGCATCCTGGCCGCCGAGCGCGGCGTCGCCATAACGCCGGTCTGGAACAAGTCCAACCGCGAGCACGGCATCGTCGGGTCTCAGCCGGATGCCGTCCGCCTGGCAGCCGACGCGGCCGTCAGGCAAACCGGGTGGCGGCAGCCCTACTATGTGGACGCGGACCACATCAAGCTCTCGACCGTGGACCGCTTCACGGACGCCTGCGACTTCTTTACCATCGACGTGGCTGAGGCCATCGGCCAGCCGGTTGCGGGCGCCGCGGTGGACGCGTTTTTAAACGGCCATCCGGAACTGGTTGGACGCGTGAGCGTCCCCGGAATCGACGAGCCGCTCGAGATGCCGCGCGAATTGGCCGCCGAAGCCGCCGGTCAGTATCTCTTCGCCGCCCAGGAAGCCGGGCGCATCTACCGCCGCATCGCGGAGCGCCGGAATGGCCGGCCTTTCGTGACCGAGGTTTCCATGGACGAGACCGCCGCGCCCCAGACCGCGCCGCAGTTGCTGGTCATTCTGGCGGCGCTCGCCTCTGAGCGAATCCCGGCCGAGACCATCGCGCCGAGGTTCACCGGCCGCTTCAATAAGGGCGTGGACTATGTGGGGGATGTGGCGCGGTTCGAGCGGGAATTCCAGGACGATCTGGCGGTGCTGGCCTTCGCGGCGCAGCGCTACGGCTTGCCCGGCAACCTGAAGCTCAGCGTGCATTCCGGCAGCGACAAGTTTTCGATTTACGGGCCCATACGGCGGGCGTTGCTCAAGTTCGGCGCCGGCGTACACCTCAAGACCGCGGGAACCACCTGGCTGGAGGAACTGATCGGGCTGGCGGAAGGCGGCGGCGAGGGGCTTGAGATCGCCAAGGAAATCTACGAGCAAGCCTGGCTGCACCGCGAAGAATATTGCGCGCCTTACGCCGAGGTGATCGATATCGACCCTGCGCGGCTGCCTTTGCCCTCCCGCGTGCGCCAATTCACCTCCCAAGAGTACACGTCCGCGTTGCGGCACGATCAATCCAACCCCGGATACAACCCTCATTTCCGGCAGTTGCTGCACGTTGGTTTCAAGGCCGCGGCGAAGATGGGCGACCGATACCTGGAAGCGCTCGACCGCTCGAAGGAAACGGTGTCCAGGAATGTGACGGAGAATCTGTTCGAGCGGCATATACGGCCGGTGTTCTTGGGGTAGGGATGAAGGGGCCGAAGCTCGCCGCGTCCGCTGCGCGGGACGCGGGCGAGGGCAGGCGAATCGCCTGCCCCACCTGGGCGCCTCGGCCTGGGACTACTCAGCGGAGGAGGCGCTTCAGGTCAAGCAGGTGACGGGGCTTGTACGCTTCTTTGGACCACTTGGCGCCGGCGTCGAATTCCACGCCGGTGAAATAGCCGATTTCGCGATAGGTGCAGTAGCGCACGCGCCCGACGAACTGGTGATTGGGGGACTCCCAACGCATCTCGGCTCCCACGGGAACGGGAATCTCCAATTGCAGGCACGCGCCGCTAGCGGAAATATCTTCCAGCAGGGCAGTCGCGCGCCGCG
>Ga0182014_10005487_pt1 | contig 14061 bp, 13 predicted proteins | sample 612S2DmetaG_FD_120489 | JGI IMG/M metagenome (GOLD analysis project Ga0182014, IMG submission 120489) | Permafrost microbial communities from Stordalen Mire, Sweden - 612S2D metaG | ecosystem: Environmental > Terrestrial > Soil > Wetlands > Permafrost | place: Sweden: Stordalen | collected... | reverse complement strand
CCTTCACCCGCTTGCAGTTGGGGGTGCCGGGCGGTGAGATCGAGACGCTGGCGCGGAGCTCGCCAGCACGCTTTCTGATGCCCTCCCTACCGGTGCATAAGGCCACGGCGACTCGGTATTGCTGGCAAGAGATTTGTACTGGCCGTCATTCGCAATTACGGTTATGTAGGAATAGGAAAACGCCTTTCCGTGAAAACTGCGCTTGAATTGCCACAGGCTGTCGTCCGGCTGCAAACTGCCGCCCAGATGCAGGAGTGAACAACCCTTTCGCCTCGCCCACTCGCAACCCGCCATCATCAGCAGTGTCGCTGCCCCATTGCGGCGGCCTTCATCGTTCGTCCCGGCAAGATGGTAGTGCGCGTAACGGGCTCCCGCGAGGAAGATATACGACCCGACCGGACGGTCACCGGCAAAGGCCGTAGCAACGGCGAAATCATCTCCAAGCTCACCCGCGAGATGTTCATAATACTTGTCGGAGAAGTAGAAAAACTCATCTGCATTCAGACGCAGCATAGTCTCGCGATAAAGCGCCTGGAAGATCTTCAGGTCCTCCGCCACTTCCTTCCCTTGGGAAACACGAACTTGCAGGGCGGAACGCGCCTTCTTGACATCACGACGGCGGAGCGTGCTCATACGCTCGAGAATAAAACTGGCCGCATCCCAGCGTTCAAGTTCGACGGCGGTTGTTTGACTGGGGGGAAATACGCGAACTTTTTCCTGCCAAATTTCGGACGCCTGCCGGATCGTGTCTTCGTCCAGCAACGGGTGGAGCCGGATGGTGCAGGCGGCCAGGCCCAGACTATGCGCCCAGTTGCGCAATTCTTCAGTAGCTTCCTGTAGCACACGCGAGTCCGGGTTTGGGCCTGAAACCAGCAGCATTCCCCCATAGCCATAAGGAGTGATGGCGTCTGAGTAACTCTGACCGTCAAAAGTAAGGTCGCGAATCAGCAACGGGAAAAGCAGCTTACTGGAGCCAATGCGGATGACCACCGCGACCGGGCGGCCCTCACCGGCGAAGTGGTACGCACGCACGTATCCCGGGCGGTAATAGACGTCCGGAATCGGAGCGCCGCGCACCATCTCGTCCCAAACGCTGACATCCCCGGGATTCAAGCCATCCAGAAAACGCAACTCCATCTCTTTCTCTCGCATTCAGGGCGCCGCAGCGACTTCATCATGCACCGTAGACGGTTTTGCAGCACTGCTGAGCTGAGCGATGCTATCAGCCGTTATCTCCCGTATAAGCTAGTTTGCACCAGAGTTGCGGAAAGGAATATCAGTGAAACCACGTAGCCTGTCCATGGGGTGACTCTAGGAAAAACAACCGGATTCCACCGCCGGGCGGTGAATCCTCCGGCATCCTGTCTAGTTTTAGCTACTGTCCGCGACTGAGGGCGTCGCGCTCTTCGGAGGGCCTGTTGCTCGCACGAGCGCTCACCGGGATTTGCGGCACGTGATTACAAACTGCTCGATGAGGCGCTCTTCACGTTCCATCGTCCAGGAGGTCCTTTCCACGGCAACATCCGAAAAAATACCGAATAGCTCCCTTACCGATTCTCGATTCAGAAACATGCTATAGCCGGATTGGGCCAACGGGCCCTCGGGAATATCCGTGTAACAATTCGGTTCAACCATGCGGCCAAGTCCGTATCCCCAGGTACGATCCGTGAAAAAAGAGGATTGGAACGGCGCGCCAGGCTTAAGCACGCGCCGCGCCTCGCGCAGTGCCGCTTTCACGCTCGCCAAAGGGTTGCAATAAAGGCTAACATTCTCGACGGCGCCGTCGAAGACGGAGTCGGGCCATGGCAGGTTTACGTAGTCACCTACAACCAAGTCGGCTGATAGTCCTTCGGACGCCAGCCGTTCTCCGGCCAGCTTGATCGCTGTTTTGGAGCCATCAATTCCGGAAACGCTAAAGCCCTCCCTTGCCATGAACCAAATATTCGCGCCTGGTCCACAACCGATTTCCAGCAGGCGAGTGTTTGCCCGATCGGGAACGCGGTAGAAGTTACGGGCCACGAAGCGCACGACGTGCTCGGGCGGATACTTGCCCCAGGGCCTGCTGGCGAAGATCTGCTCCCATACGGCAGGCCAGGTGGAAGTGATGTTTTCCGGCATAGTATAAATCTCCTGTTACCTTCTCACCCGAACGCTGGTTCATGCTTCATGAACCGCTTACGGATCAGCTTATCGTCGATAGCAATGGTCTTGAGCTGATGGATTGTCTGTGTGGTAGCGGTCCCTGTACCGTACGGGTTCTCAAGGCCGCGTAGCGATGAGCGGAACTCCGGCTTAAGCGCCTGCCTGAGAGCGGCAACGATTTCTGTCCGACTATCACCGCAGTCGATTACGTTGCGTGCACGAAGGCGGCCGCACTGCCGTTTACCGACGTTGATCACCGGCAATTCAAACGAGGCAGCCTCGATGATGCCGCTCGAAGAGTTCCCGGCCATCGCCGCCGCCAAGGACATACAGGTGTAGAACCCTTCAGCGCCCAAACTTTCGACCAGCCGCGAACCTGTATGATCGGCGACGTATTCTTGAATAGCAGTGGCAATCAGCCGACCGGCTGTATCGGCGTTAGGGGCGGTGAATAGCACCAGCATCCCAATCTCATCCAAAGCCGCCAAAAATTGCGCGATCTGCTCGCCGGTCTTCTCGTACTCCAAGGTGACCGGGTGATAGGTAGCCAGGAGAAAAGGCCGGTCAAGCTGAACGCCAAATCTTGCCGCCATCTCCTCTGCCGACAGCCGCGGGGTGGTGTGGATCACATCCAGGCTCAGTTCACCGGTCACAAAAACGCGCCAAGGCTCCTCGCCCATTTGCAAAATGCGTGCTTGCTGCTCGGCGCCAGCGACAAAGTGCAAGTGGCTGAGTTTCGTAAGGCTATGACGCAGGCTCTCGTCGATAGCACCCTCGGTTACATCACCACCGCCAATGTGAGCCACAGGCAACTTATATGGCAGCGCCGCCAATCCGGCGGCATGCATTTCGAAACGATCGCCCAGCACCACCAGAACATCCGGACGAAACGCGGCAAATGCTTGCGCGAAACCGATCACCGCCAACCCCATGGATTTGCCAATTGCCTCGGGCGTATCCGACGCGACCAAAGTCTCTATTCGCGCGGCGATCGGGAACCCGTCGGCTTCAATGGCCTTCACCGTCAAGCCAAATTCGGGGACAAGGTGCATGCCTGAAACCAGCAGGTGCAGACGAAGTTCCGGGTCTTCGGTGATGGCACGAAGCAATGGAAGGTAATAGCTGTAATCGGCGCGGGAAGTAGAGACAACGCCAATCGTCCTCACGCCAGCATCTCCAGCGATAGCAAAGCGCCCGCGACTACATCTTGGCGCAGACGGCGGCCGAGCACGTTCGGCAGAGTCGAGGGCGGCAGACCGGTTCCGGGCCGGCGGATAGCAATGTTTTCCTCGGTCAATATGGTTCCAGCAGCCAGATCGCGGACGGCGACCAAACTGCGGCGCGCGACAGCGGCGGTGTTCAATTCCTCCGCGGCTGGAACTTTGCGGCCGTCGCCTAAAGCGGATTCAATCGTACGAACACCCCGTACCAGTACCGCTAATTCGCGTGGCTCGAGAGAGGCGCGGTGGTCCGGGCCAGGCAGCGTTCGATCCAGCGTGAAGTGCTTCTCCACGATGCACGCGCCCAAAGCGGCGGCAGCGAGAGAAATTTCGATACCTTCCGTGTGGTCCGAATATCCTACTGGCACCCCGAAGCGCTGCTCAAGCGTTTTCATGGCCCGCAGGTTCACACTGGAAGCAAGCGCGGGGTAGTTGCTGACGCAATGAAGGAGAGCTAACTCGCCTGTACCTGCGGCGAGCACCGCCTCCACCGCCGCCGCCACTTCGTCGAGGGTAGACATCCCGGTGGACAGAATTACCGGCTTCCGTTGCTTCGCCACGTAGGTCAAGAACGGAAGGTTCGTGACCTCTCCACTTGGGATCTTAAAGGCTGCGATGTTGAGATTCTGCAACAGATCGACACTGCCGCGGTCGAATGGCGTCGATAAAAAGAGCAGCCCACGCTCACGGCAATGGCGATCGATAGTGGCAAAGGCCGCCGGCGGCAATTCCAGCTTTCGTACCATTTCGAGCTGCGATTCCGCCGCCCCGGTTGTCCGCACCTGGTACGCGGCTTTGGGGGCAACCGGAGAAATTACCTCCTCGGCCTTGAACGTCTGAAACTTGATCACATCCGCGCCCGCTTCCGCGGCGGCGTCCACCAGTCGCAAAGCTATTTCCAGATTGCCATTGTGGTTGACGCCAGCCTCGGCGATCACCATGCACGGCAGACCCGGCCCGATACTGTGCTTGCCAACGCGAATTGACATTACCATGCCGTCCGTCCTCTGAGCGGCGTCAGTTCACTAACTTTTTTAATTTCCGCTCTCATGAAAAGAGTCCAGCCAGGGCAGCCGCACGATGCCTTCCCGCACGAGCAACTCCGCCAACTTGAAATCACTCGGCTCGTCGATGTCAATGGCGCGCTCCTCGGGAACAACCAGCATGCGATGCGGCATATCCACGAGCCGCGGCGTCGTCTCATTGAGCACGTGATCGCGCCGCCAAAGATATAGAAGACCGTTGATGCGATATACGGGCGGGACATCCTGACGCCTCACGTGAACCGTAGACGGCTGGACGAGGTATCTAAGGTAACCACCGGCCTCTTCAACACAGACCCATCGTGGATTGAAGGAAGGCTCGGAAACCGCAATTATACCAGCCGCGGCCGGATCCTCCTCAAGCATACGGATTGCCAGGGCAACATCCTGAGGAATACGCCCCGGCGAGGTAGGTTGAAGGAGAAGCAACGAACCAAACCTCATTGCGCCGCCTTGCTCTATCTCCCGCAAGCAGTGCTGAAGGACCGGCCACATGGGAGTGTCGTCCTGGGCCAACTCGGCGGGCCGTAAAAACGGCACATCACCACCCTGCGTCAGCGCAATTTCCGCAATCTCCTCGCTATCGGTGGAAACAATGCAGCGGTCGATTTCCGGGCAGAGCCGGGCCAGACGAATCGAATGCGCAATCAGCGGCAGACCGGCAAAAGGCCGAATATTCTTACCTGGCAATCCCTTCGATCCGCCCCGAGCGGGAATCACGGCCAGAATCGGCCGCACGCTACTCACGCCAAGCTCCAATCTTGAACCGCCTCCATGCGCCCGGAGTCCGAAGAACGCCGTGTCGCGCCGCGGATGCTCATCGCGGTTTTAACTTGCCCTAACAGGCTGCTGAAAAACGCGCCGAAGCAACGAGCGAGGCGCTAACGAATGCGTAATCCAGAAGTGAAGCGTACAAGATGTTGGAGGTTCGTCCTTCCCGAAACTTGTTTTTCAGCGGTCTGCTCATGCACTATCGATCTCCAAATACTATCGCTCTCCAGATATAGATCAAGGTACAAATAAAGATGATGTGAAATATCACGTAACCGATGATTCGGAGGATTCTCCTTGCCGCACGGCTACGGAGACCATGGGTGCGCCTTTTTCTGCGATGTCGAGTCACCGCGGGACAGGCGGCTGTACCCTCGGGGGAAGAATCTGTCATTGGCAACATAGAAGCACCCGCATAGAAAAGAAAATGGTGGCATTATGGTACATTGGTTTCAGCAAAAACCATACCCCTATCTCCGCGAATAACAAAGAATACTCAAAATCGGACAAAGTCTACATGCTTATCCGCGGATCAATCAGTGCAGGTCGAGTTCTTCGGCACACATGCGCCCAGGTCGCACAGAAATGTAAGGACCTCCTGGTGTTGGTGGCTGGTCTTGCATTCGGAGAAAACGGCGCCGCTGGCAATGTCGAGTCACACTTCCCACCTGGCCCAGTCCCATCGGCAGCGTCGGCTGCGTACGATTGAGGGCCTGAATCTGGCTCTTCTCGTCGACACACAAGACCAAGGCATGCTCGAGTGGGTTCAGGTAAAGGCGGAGTGCCGCGATTCAGCTTGGCGGCGTGCGTGCCCTCTGTTCGCCTATGCCTGCGTCGCAACCGTCAAAACCTTTTGCACTCCATCGGCGACGTCGTCCATGTCGGTCTCCGACAGCGTCGGGTGGACAAGAAACATAAGTGCTGTCTCACCCAGTTCTTTTGCCACGGGCAACCTTGAGGACGGACGCATAGGCTGCGTAAAGGCCTTCTCTAGATAAATCTCGCTGCAGCTTCCCCAGAAGCATGGGATGCCTTCGGCATGAATGGCTTCGATTACGCGCTGCTGATTCCACCCCTCACGCAAGGTTTCCGAACGCAAGAAAGCATAGTACTTGTAGTAGGAGTGATAGATACCTTCCGGTGGAGTCGTGACGCGCAGCGCCGGCATCGACGAGAAGCGCCGGGTCAGTATGGAAGCAAGCTGCCGGCGTTTGTTCACTAGGTTCGGCAGTTTGTACAGCAAGACCCGGCCGATGGCGGACTGCATTTCCGTAAGCCTGTAGTTCGTACCGAACGATTCATGCGGCCAAAAACGGCCGCGCGGACGGGGGCAATTATAGATGGCGTCGTAGCTCTTACCATGATCCTTGAAAGACCATGCGCGGGACCAAACTTCCGAATCATTCGTGGTCACCAAGCCACCTTCGCCCCCTGTCGTCATAATCTTATCCTGGCAGAAGGAGAAAGCATTAGCATCACCCATGGAGCCCACAGGCCGTCCCTTGTACATCGCCCCATGCGCCTGCGCGCAATCCTCGATGACCTTCAGCCCACACTCACGGGCAAGCTCCAGAATGGGGTCCATGTCACAAGGCCATCCGGCCAGGTGTACCGCGATGATAGCGCGCGTTCGCGGGGTGAGCGCCGCGCGGATAGTCTCAGCCGTGGTGTTCTGGGAATCGCGGTCAACATCGGCCATCACTGGAGTGGCGCCGCGCATAACCACGGAACTGGCGGAGGCGATAAAGGTGCGGCTGGTCACAATGACTTCGTCACCGGGGCCAATTCCCAACGCATAGAGGCACAACTCCAGCGCGACCGTCCCATTCGCTACGGCAACCGCATGCTTGCATCCGGTATATTCGGCGTACTCTACTTCGAAGCGGCGTCCTTCTTCACCAGTCCAGTAGTTGACCTTTCCGGAACGCAGAACGGATTCGGCGGCCTCGAGCTCGTCCTCTGAAAACGATGGCCAATCGGCGAACGGTTCGGACCGAAGCTTCGGCCCGCCTTCAACCGCTAATTCAGATTGCGATTTCGTAGAAACAATAGTCATCTTGTGTCCAGGGCAGATTTGTTTTTCGGTAGCCTGCTGTAAATAGTCCATCAATTACTTGTAGGAAGCGCATGAAGAGGTATCCGGAATAAAAGGTAATCCCACGCTCTCGTTGGTCAGCAGATTCAAGTACGCCTCTACGGCAGCCCTGTGCTCAAAGCGCTGGAGGTTGTCCTTTGACATCCGAGGCCGGGGTGACTGCAGCACCTCTTTTACCGCGCCCGCCATGGCGACAGGGTCGCCGACCGGAACCAGCGTTCCGTAAGCGCCATCCATAAGAACCTCTCGGGGACCAACCGGACAATCGGTCGCGACGATGGGGACACCCGCAGCCAAACCTTCAATCAACGCGATCGACAGCGATTCCACGATCGACGACAGCACCAGTACCGCGGCACGGCGCATGTAAGGTAGCGGATTGGGTACGGTGCCCGCAAACAACACATTCGCCTCTACGCCAAGTTCGCGTGCCAGCGCTTCCAGATTTCCCCGTTCTTCACCGTCGCCCAGGAACATCACCCGGCAATCCACGCTCTTGCGCAAGATCGCAAATGCCCGCAGTAGTGTGGGATAGTCTTTATGGTAGTGGAGTCGGCCCACGGCAATCAAGACCGGCTTCTGACCCTCGGCAAACCAAGCATGTTCAAGCGGCTCTTCGATGCGATTCCAGAGATCCGGACCGATGATCGGATTATAGATAACCCTGATCTTCCGAACCGGTATTCCAAGCAGGCACGCAAGATCGGCAGCCGCACCATGGGAAACCGCCACCAACTCCTCGGCCCAGGGATAGAACCGGCGTACGAACCACGGAGTCACTTTGGCACGAAGAGTGCGCGCGTTAGCCGCGATAACGGAAACCACATTATGCTCAGTTAGAATCAGTTTCGTGGGTACGCCGCTGAGACGCCGGGCCCAGATCGCCGCAATATTCGTCTGGATCGCACCGCAAATCATCGCATCCGGGCGCTCCCGTCGTAAGTATCTGACTAGCGGCCACAAGCTGGCCAGTGCGCGGTGGGCGTTCAGGTCCACGAGTCGTACTCCCGCGGGCACCTGATCACGCATCTCATTTTCCGGCGTGGCCTGGACCAGGTCCACAGCTAAGCCATGCTCCAGAAACCCACGGGCCAAATTCAGGAATACCCTTTGAATGCCTCCACTCATAAGGCAGGGATGAAAGAAGGCAACGCGCATTGTGGAAGCCTCAGACCGTTTTTCTCTCAACCGCAAACCTCGCTCTACCCGTCACTTGCTACTGGCTGGCAGGCAATGCGCCTGACGTTGAATGCGTGCGGGGACTCCGAACGCGACGACCCCGTCAGGCAGATCTCGAACCACAACCGCACCGGCTCCGACAATGGTTCCAATACCAACTCGCACGCCATGAATGATTACGGCTCCCATTCCGAGCCACGAAGTTGCACCCAGTGCGCCTGCGCCTCCGATCGCCGAGTTAGGTGAGAGATGCGCATAATCGCCAATGACGCAATCGTGCTCCACGATGGCAGCCGTATTTACAATGACTCCGCAGCCGATGCGGGCGTCGGGATTAACCACACTGCTCGCCATAAGGACCGTACCCGCCCCAATTACAGCAGAGCTCGCGACTACGGCAGAGGGATGGACCGCGGTGACAAGCTCGATTCCGGAATGACGGCAGCGTTCGGCCACTTGGCGCCGATTGCAGTTACCACCGATTCCGAGAGCGATAGCGACCTTATGCGCAGCCGTGTAGCGCTTGAGCCATTCAAAATCTCCTACAACCGGGATACCCATGACCTGTGTGCCCGCCAGTCCATCGCCATCGTCGATATAACCCGCGACCGTCTGTCGGCCGGCAAGCAGGATATCCGTCACAACTTTGCCATGGCCGCTCGCACCATACACGAAGACTTCACGTGCGCCGGTCACGGACGCCACCTGCCATGTGTCCCGAATAGTTTCCATGCGTTTCCCGGGCTCGTTACGACCATTTGCTGCACGCTAATCCCTATTCATCGGCCAGCGGGGATCGCGGCTTCTCCGCAGCACCGCTTCCCATGAACTCGGGCATCGTGGCATGTCCCGGTTGGGAGATTCCTTCGCGCTGCCACACGCACGAGACCGTCTTAGCCAAGATACGCAAGTCGAGCAAGAAGCTATGGTGGTCCGCATACCAGACATCCAGGTCTAATTTCTCTTCCCAACTCAAAGCGTTGCGGCCATGGATCTGGACCCATCCCGTAATGCCGGGTTTCACCAGCTGCCGCCGGGCCTGCTCGGGCGTGTAACGGTTCAGATACGCCATCAAGAGCGGGCGCGGGCCGACCAAGCTCATCTCTCCCAGGAACACATTCCACAGTTGTGGCAACTCATCAAGACTGAGGCGGCGCAACCACGACCCCAGAGAAGTGATCCGGCCGGCATCGGGCACATGGGAAGAAGCCATGTCCGCAATAGTCATGGTGCGAAACTTGAATACCGTGAACGGCCGTGACCGATACCCCGGTCGAGTCTGACGGAAAAGCACGGGAGCGCCCATGCGCAGACGAATCGCAACGGCGATCGCGAGGAGTAGAGGGGAAAGTAAGACGAGTCCTAGCAAAGCTCCAGTTAAGTCAAGCAGACGTTTCGCAAAAACATTCATGAATTGCGCACACTCACGGCGAAATCGGCGGAGTGTGAGGCTGGCACAGTCAGTCCACGCTCGCGTAGCAACTCGCGATACAGGTCAGCCAAGCCCTTCCAGACGAACTCCTGGCGAAACAGCCGCATCACACGCTCGCGGCCGCAGCCTCCCATGCGCCGGGCCATCGCACCATCTGAGAGGATTCTCACGACGGCCTCCGCCGTCGCTGCGGCGTCGCCAATCGGCACCAAGAACCCGGTAACCCCGTCCTCGATCGAGTCCACCGCGCCAGTCGCACGCGTGGTCACCACCGGACATTCCGCCGCCTGTGCTTCCAGCACGCAATTGGGGAAACCTTCTCTGTGCGTAGGCAGGACGAAAATATCCATTACATGATAGTACGAGGCGATCTCATCCGTGAAGCCAATGCGCACGACCCCCGGATCCGTTTCGATTGCGGTCTGCGTTTCAGGCGGTACGGGATCGCCAATCTCGTAACTGCCGATCAGCAGCAAACATACTTTGGGAACGCGCTGCCGTACCAACCGGAACGCTTCCATCAATTCCGGTACCCCTTTATCGCGAGTAAAGCGGCCGGCAAAACTGAGCACTGGAGTTCCTGGCTCGACTCCAAGACGCCGGCGAATTTCGGCTGCCTGCGCCCGCCGCTCGGGAGTAGGCGCGAAACGCGAGAAATCAACTCCGTTGCAGCTCCCGGACCCCAATACGACGGTCTTTTCCGGCGACACCAGCCGCAATTCAGCGGCCCGCCGTTGCAGGCTTGGACTCACGCAAACAACGCGATGCGCGCAAGCGCAGGCGATGCGCTCGGTCAGGGTAAGAATACGGCGCTTGATTCCGCGCGCGGTCTCCAAGCGCAGTCCGTGCAAGGTGTAGATCCGGCAGGGAACGCGGTTGAGCCATGCCGCCAAGCCGACTAACAGGCCCGCCTTGGGAGTACCAACATTCGAGATTGCCGGGCGCAAGCGGCGCACCAGGCAGAATAAGCGAACCAGCGAAAGTAGGTCGCGCAGCGGAGAAATTTCCCGTTCCATGTTCGTCGTGAACACGGGAACAGACTCCACCGATTCCATGACCGCGGTCTGTTCTCCGGGACTGCAAACGACCGCCGGTTCGAATCCGACCTTTCGCAGGTAACGCATTTGGCCGTTCAGAAAAGCCAGGCTTAAGGAAGAAGTAACCGCATGCAAGACCTTAACGTTCACGCCAGCTCTCCGATCGCGTGGAGCATACGATCAAGCCGCAGAGTGTAGGACATACGCAGTGCGATTTCCTTGAAAGTTTCCGCTGAGCTGCGCGGAACAACTTCCACAAACCCGGCATTCCCGCGCATCTACGGCTCCGTTCGCTGCATCAGGCTCGCGACGCCGCGCGGTGCGCCAGCCGCGACGCTAACCGAGCCGGACTTGGAGAGGTTTGCACAGAATAGCATTAGCATTAGCGGGAGCAGCATGATCCTCTGCCGTACCAGAATGCCGAAATTGCTCACGGTGGCGGCAAAGGCCAGGGAAAATTCCGCCGAAAATATCAAGATAAAGGCAATGTAAGGAGTACGACAACGACGCAGAGCAGCCTTAAACTCATTCCGCCTCTTCACGCAGAAGATTAACAATGCGAAGGCTTCCAAAAATGCGATTGCGGCCATCGGGCTGTGCACTTCCCATGGCAGCGGGCGAAACATCAGAAACGGGGCCATGGCAATCCGCGCGGGCAAGGATTGCTCCGCGTTGAAAGCTGAACCGCCGATCTGGGTACTTTTGGTAATCTGATCGACTCTTTGAAGAGTAATCTCAGCGTCCCCGGCTTCCATCCCTACAAAGTTTCCCGCCGCCACCGCTAGATAAACCGTAGCTAAGAGAAGCACAGGTACTATCAGTATCTTGGCCGATACCCTCATCCAATGCCCGCGCGTTCCCGCCAATGTGTAAGGTAGCAAGCATGCCAAGGTAACGATCGCTCCCACGTGAGGACGGCTCAAGATCGCCCCGGCGATTCCGGCAATACAGATCAGGGAAGCTCGGAACCCAGGTCTCTGAATCAATCTAGCAAACCCATATGCCGAGAGCCCAATGAAAAGTTGCTCAAGCGCGTCCTTGCCAATAGCGCTAGACCAGAATGCAATGGAAGGAAAAAATATTACCAGCAGTCCATATAGCCGGTGATCGCCATTTGGAAATGCTATACGGAATGCCCGATAAAAGAAATAGCTGCCCCAAAGTGACGCTAACGCGAAAATCACGAACAGGGTTGGAAGCGCGTCGCCGATAACCAAGCTTAACAAGCCGCAGATATTACTGATCAGGTTCGAACTCCAATACGGCGGCTTGAAAACCGACCAACCAGTCATCGCAAAATCATTCGCCAACTGCAAGCCAACGTCCCAATAATGAAAGGAATCGACCGCCGAGTTATAGATCACATACCCCACCCAAATATAAACACTGGCGGCTGCCAACCGAAACAGGACGCCCGCCCCAAGGAGCGCTCTTAGAGGCCGGTCTTCGCGCCACACGAAAGTAAACATCAAGGTACAGCCTAAGCCCACAAGAGGCACGAAAACCAACGAGGTAGCGTAAGAATAGTCTTCGGGGCTGGTGAAAAATAACGCTGCAAGCCACAGCGGCGAGCTCAATAGACTAGCTGCCAGTATCGCCCTCGTAAGCAGCGTATAGCGGTTAAGGCGGCGAGTTTCCGCTACCGCTGACAGGTAAATAGCGTTTGAAAGACCGACATTCATCTAACGTTCCAGTTTTTGTGCAGTTGGAATACGTAGTATTCCAACATCGTCGCTAAGATTAAAAGCGAGCTCGAATCGCGCTCTTACCACGTGCGAAGTACGAGCTTTTTGCCGGTTACTCATGCGTATCCCAAGGCGGCCGCTGATTCCACGTGGCTCCGCGAAAAGTGACGCTTGACAAAGCACCGCAACCTAAAGAGGAGACAAGAATCTTATGGTTAGTATATTATGGTCAAACCATAAACCATCAACTTCCTCAACAGGCATGGGAGCACAGTTGGTATGCGGATTCTACAAGTTATTGACTCGCTCCGGGTCGGGGGGGCCGAAGTTCTGGTAAAGGATATATCGATGCGGCTCCGTACCCTTGGCTACGAATGCGATGTCGCTATGCTATTACGGAGTGGTAGCGCGATTGAGGCCTCCCTCGAAGACGCTGGAGTTCCGCTGCATGATACTGGGGTAAATAAAATCTACTCTATACGTCAAGTTTTGCCCTTAGCTCGATTAATAAGGGGTTACGATATAGTGCATGTTCACCTTTTTCCCGCCCAACTATGGGTCGCCCTGGCTGCACGATTAGGAAAACCAGTTCCTTTAGTTATCACCGAACATAATACTTGGAATGCACGCCGGGACCGTCCATGGCTGCGCCCACTTGACTCGTGGACATACAAACAATATGAAACTATCGCATGCAATAGTCAAGCGACCGCCGAGGCCCTCGTGAAGTGGTGTCCGCATGTTCTACACAAAGTTCGTGTCATCCCAAATGGAATTCCGCTAGAATTATTCGCCACGGCTAAACCTGCCGAGTTGGACATGGTTCCGCGAGACGTTCCCAAGGTGGTCTTCGTCGCGCGATTCGAGCCTCAGAAAGACCATGCCACGCTGCTGCGAGCTTTTGCAAAGATAAAGACCCGGAACGCACAGCTTTTGCTCGTGGGGGATGGACCCCTTCGTCCTCAGTTGCACCAGCTCGCGTGTAATTTGGGAATTGAGGCGCGCGTTACCTTTCTTGGTTTACGAAGCGATGTCCCGAGGATCCTCAAAGCAGCCGATGTCTATGTGCACTCGACTATCTCTGATGGTTTCGGAATTGCCGCGTGCGAGGCTATGGCGGCAGGATTGCCGGTAATCGCCACTGATGTTCCAGGTTTGGCGGATGTCGTCGGCAATGCCGGAGCATTGGTGCCGATTGGGGATGACGAGGCGCTGGCCCGGGAATTGCAGTCCGTGTTGGCCTCGCCGGATCGCCGCCTGAAGATGAGGCTTCTAGGGCAGGAGCGCGTGAAATTATTCAGCATCGAGCAAACAACAGCGCTGCACGTCGACTTATACCGCTCAGTGCTGGGACAGCAACATTCAAAGGAGATGAGTTGATGGCTAATGTGGACCGAAACGTCGTCGATGGTTTTGGCAAGGAATGGAGCAAGTTCGACCAACGCAAGGCCAATCCT
>Ga0182014_10005486_pt1 | contig 14067 bp, 20 predicted proteins | sample 612S2DmetaG_FD_120489 | JGI IMG/M metagenome (GOLD analysis project Ga0182014, IMG submission 120489) | Permafrost microbial communities from Stordalen Mire, Sweden - 612S2D metaG | ecosystem: Environmental > Terrestrial > Soil > Wetlands > Permafrost | place: Sweden: Stordalen | collected... | reverse complement strand
TGAACGCTGCCGCAGGTGAGGAACGCGATTAGGAGATAGAGATTTTCATCTCTCTCATCCTGCGTTAAAGCCCGAGTGCGTGCTCTTACACGGAGAACCGTGGCAGAGAACGAGGCGTATGTTCTAGTCAAGCGCTCTGAGCTTGAGAAGATCCTTGCCGAGCTTAAAGAGCTGGAGAGTCAGCTTTCTGCTGGCCGTCGAGCAGAGCCTTGATCATATCCTCGAGTCTGCCGAGCCTCTTGGATACGTCGTCCTCCACCTGAATCGCAAACTTCTTGTCGATTATGTACCCGCACTCGTCGCACCGTGCCGAGGAAGGGGAGTTCTTTGCACTGCACCTCGGGCATGAGACCAGATCCAGCACCTCGGCCTTCGCTGCCTCTGGGCTTGTGAGCCCATGAATGGCGAGGAGGCTCCTGTCCAGGTCTCTTCCGCTCCAGTGCACGTACCTCCTGACCATCTTCGTGCCGAGAGTCCAGCCGGCGAACAGGGTCAGCTTGCTGTCGGTGAGCTTGTCGGCCATGCTGGTGAGCTGGCTGTGCCGGAACAGGTAGGGCCACACGTCTTTCTGCAGTCCCGCCCTGGCAGCCGTCTTTGCGATCGTCTCCCGGAAGTAGCGATACGACAGCTGGTTGCCCCTGTGGCCCGTATCGAGGGAGACCCAGAGCGGCGCCTCAGGGTCATTCCTTGAAGGGTGGACGGACAGCCAGCGCATGAGGGGCCTGAGGGACACCACGAGGGGAATTCTCTTCTGTCCCGTCTTTCCCTTCGTCGAGATGATGCAGTAGTCCTTGAGGAACTGCACGCTTCCGACCCTCATCACGAGGAGCTCTCCCGGCCTGAAGGCCCCCTCGAAGAGCACGAGCAGCATGGCTTCGTCTCTCGGGTTGTTCGTGGCCTTCAGGAGCTGGGTGATCTCGTCGGTCGAAAGCAGCTTGTCTGCGCTCGCTCTGGAGTTCCTCTCGATCTCGGCCTCCGATATGCGGAGCGATATCCACGCCACTTCTTCCGGGTAGGGGGTGTCCTTGGACGTGTTCCCGTACCTGAGATACTGGAAGAGCTTCTTCACCGTGAGCTTGTAGGCGTGCTTGGTCCAGGCCTTGTAGTCCGACCTGTTCAGTTCCGCGATGAACGCCTCTATCTCCTTCCTCCCTGCCCGCTGGATGTCGATCGAGTTGAGTATCTTCGTGAGGCACATGCCGTACCGGACGACCCTGATCGTGGAGAGGCCGGAGGCCTGCAGGTACTGCAGAAACTCGATGGCCGTCTCTCCGTTGCGCATCGGCTGGAGGCGTCTTATAGCCACCTCGAGCTTGTGCCTGCTGTTGTAGATGTCTTCTCTGACGCCTCCTCCGCCGTTGTCGCTCATCAGAACGACTGTCTTTTCTTCCTTAAAACGGTCCGGCACCGGAAGCTGGGGGAGAGTGCCGGGGGCGGGATTCTCGCGTTTCCGCATTTCGAGCCCGCGACCTCCGGATTTCGCATCCGAGCTTGGGATTATGAGTTTCGCCCACCTAAGGCGTGCCCGGCGCAATGAGCCAAGCTATGCTACCCCGGCAGCATGGAAACAAAATGCGTGGTGATTTAAGTTGCACTACCCGCGTTCGCTCTGTCCAGAGCACGCCGATCTGAGTCAAGTGGCGACCACGGCGAGTGATGGTGGCGTGGCAAACCCCCATAGTGTTGTAGATTTTGCAATATTGTACCGATGACCTTACCAAACACTAAAAAATCTCACTTATTGGTGCCATGTGCACCTACGCCTCGGTAGCTCAGCCTGGTAGAGCACTGCCTTGGTAAAGAAATCCAGAAAGGCAGGGGTCCCGGGATCAAATCCCGGCCGAGGCTCCTAATTATCCAAGCAGGTCGCGTCTTCCCGAACGTTTTTACCACTGTGGGCGGCTCCAATCGTCTGTACATGAACAAGAAGGAAGTCATGTTTCTCAACAATCGGGGCCTTGGAAGGCTGGCGACGGCATCGAAGGACCTCATGCCGCATGTGATACCAGTCATGTATGCAATGGACGGGGAGAGGGTCATAGTGGCCGTGGACTATGGTACGAGGAAGCTGAAGAACCTGAGAGAGAACCCCAAGGTCTCCCTCGTGGTAGACGAGTACGACCCCAACAGGGCGGTCTTCATCCAGGGCACCTGTACGATGGTTGAGAAGGGGCCGGAGTATCTCCGTCTGCTCAAGATTCTCTTCAAGAAATTCGACGCATACAGGAATAACCCTTGGGGCGAGGGGGAATCTCCAATCCTGACCATAACTCCCCTCAAGGTCGTCAGCTGGGGATTGTAGCACAAGGCCGACTTCGGGTCAGAATCGCGGAACCAGATTACTTTAAAACTAGTTTTCTGGCCGAAGCGCCCACCTGCGGGGGTCGCCCAGCCTGGTCAACGGCGCGAGGCTCAGGACCTCGTCCCTTAGGGGTTCGTGGGTTCGAATCCCACCCCCCGCACCTATCACTCCTCGAGGTTCGTGATGATTTCGGTCCAGTTGAGTTCCAGAAGTACAGTAAGACCGAGAGGCGTGATCGCGTACCTCCCCGGCTCCCCGAAGGGCTCCACCTTGTACTCTATCAAGCCCAGGGCGAGCAGCTCCGTCAGCTGCCAATGAATAGTCCACATGGACCAGACTCTCAGAGCCGAGTCCAACTCCGCGTTGGAGAGCCCCTTTCCTTGGCTCTTGGCCAGGACGTTCAGGATCCTGTCGAGGTGCGCCTTCTTGATCTCACCCAGCACCGACTGCCTCTTCGCCGGGTCAGACCAGACCCAAGGACCCTGATGGTCGTGAGGACGGCGGACACGTTGATAAGAGTTGCAGACGATTGAAATGGTTTAACGATTGTATCAACTGTTTTTCGTCCGACTGGTGAAATCGCTTCCCGGCGGAAGTGAGACTTGGTCGTAAATGGAAGTAGTCACCGAATACGCGGACCATAAGACAGAGCTCGAAGGCCGAATTGAAGCGTTAGAAGCGGAGCAGGCATCGCTCATCGCCGACATCTCAACCCTGAAGGAGAAGTTAACGACGTTGGAGCTGGAGAGGCACGCCTCTTCACTCGCTAGCGACGTTGAGGCACTCCGTACAGAGAAGACTGTCCTAGAGGAGAAGATCGCATCCTACTCCGTGGAATCCGCAGCTTCGAGCGAAGGCTATCAGGTTTAACGGAACTTCGATACCTTCTCTTCGAGCTCTCCCTTCTCTTTTCTGAGATATGAGACCTGTCCCTCGAGTGCATGCACCTTGACCTCCAGCTGCTTTAGCTGGGACTCCCTGTCCTTCTGGGTCATCATCTCCTGCATGATTTCCTGATCCTTCACGAGGTCGGTGACCTTCTGCTGAAGCTCCAGGTTGGTTGCCTTCAGGTCCTTCAGGTCGCCCTGGATCTTCCTGAGCTGGTCCTCCGCTACGACCAGGTACTTCTGACGGCTAACTATGATCGGAAACTTAGTGTTACACTTCGAGCACTGATACATCCCGACCTTCCGCTGGGTCAATCCTCGTTCCCCCTCGTTCGGCTCCACTATGACTGTGAAGACCTTGGACGGAGTATCGGTTGTGGTGCCACAGCTGGGACATGCTGGCAAGTTCGAGCGTCAGTATGTCGAAGGCTGTTGTGTTAAGTCTTGCTACTCTCGGATTGATTCGAGTTCCGAGACGGCGGACCACAACGTCACCCTCGCGAAGGAGGGCATGTTCGGGTCCTGCGCCACCTCGTCGAGCATGCTGATGGCGTTCGCGGCCCTTACGGCTATGCTGAGCTTGGAGTCCTGGAGCATGACCATGGAATCCTTGACTATCTTCCGGATGTTTCTGGGGGTGATGTTTGAGTCAGCTATCTGTTGAAGGCTCACGCTCGCTTTCGCTAGTTTCCCGTCGTTCACTTGTTGTTTCTTGATTTTGGTGCTCAAATTGTGACGCCTTGAAAGCCAATTGGGTCGCCCACGTTAGGGAGGATATGTGGCTTTCCCTCGACCGAAGCTATTGTCATCGGTGAGTCACGCCCGAATGATTAATAGGTCGGGAGCCGCAAATAGCCCCGAATGAGCAAATCGCGTGAGAAGATGCAGCTGACGGTCGAGCTAATGCGGCGTGGCGCCGTGATGCTGAAGGAGCCGTGTTCTCTCGACAACGGGGTGCAGATGAGGTACAAGGGCAAGGTCTACTGCACGACCCACGATGACCTCGACGCGGCGCTCTCGGCCAAGGAGATAACCTTCGGTGACGTCGCGGCCACCATGAGAGATCTGCTGCTTAGCAAGCTAAAGGAGAACATGGCATTACTCGAGAGCGAGAAGGACCCCCAGAAGCAGGAGCAGATCGTCTCGCTGATGGCCAAGTCCGTGGACCTTCTCAACAAGCTCGAATCGTCACAAAGGACTTAAGTTTCCGTCGGAGGAACGAGCGACATGGTCCTCAGAGTCGGCCAACGGGTCCCTGACTTCGCCCTGCCTGACCCCGCAAAGAAGGAGAGAAGACTTTCCGAGTTCATCCAGAAGGGGAACGTGGTGATAGCTTTCTTTCCCTTCGCGTTCTCCCCGACCTGCGACCGGGAGATGTGCATCTTCAGGGACGGGATGTCGAGGTTCAACGCGCTACAGGCTAACGTGATCGGCATAAGCGTCGACAGTGCTTACACTCTCAAGGTCTACGCGCAGACATACAACCTCGAGTACCCCCTTCTGAGCGACTTCAACAAGAAGGTCAGCAGGGCATTCGATGTGCTGCAGGACCCCTGGACCGACATGGGCTACAAGGGGGTGTCGAAGCGGGCCGTGTTCGTCCTCGACCGCAAGGGGATACTGCGGTACCGGTGGGTCACCGACGTGCCCGGCGACGAGCCTCCGTATAACGAGGTCGTCGAGTCCCTGAGGAAGCTGAAGTAGCGTCGTTTTTATAGGACCTGCTGTCATGCAGGTATGAAAATGTCCCAGGCAGTCAAGGAAATCAAGCCGGTCGTCGAGATAACACCCCAGGCCGCAGAGGAGCTGAAGATATACCTCCAGAAGCAGGGAAAGTCTGAGGGCGGCCTGCGCGTCTTCGTCTCTGCCGGTGGCTGCTCGGGCCTTTCGTATGGGATGGTTCCGGAAGACAAGAGTACGGACGACGACTATGTAATCACCCAGCATGGCGCGAAGCTCATCGTCGACAAGTCGAGTATGCCCTTCATAGCCGGCTCGATGATCGACTTCCAATCAGACAAGCTGATGGGCGGAGGGTTCGTGGTGAAGAACCCCAACGCGGTCTCCACGTGCGGATGCGGGGAATCCTTCAAGACGGCCTAGTCCAAATCGATTTCAGCGACCTCTGCAGACAGACGCTCACAGACTTCTCTAGCAAGCGAGCATAATAGGATTAGACGCGCCGGGAGTGGGACTTTCACCCGTGGAAGAATCCGTCTGACGATTTCTTCCTCGGGATTTGAACCCACATGCCCCCGAAGAGGCACGGGCTGACTAGTCTCCGATCTCGAGTTGCGGATTCGCCCCGACTTGGGGACGGATTGCCCGCGCGTTAACCAGACTCCGCCATCCCGGCAAAGCCACCAGCCATTCATGCCCTCTTTATTCTTTGCAAGAAACCGGTTCTGACGAGCGCGCCTAGGCCTTCACGTACTTCGGACGCCAGCTCCTGGTCTTGTCGGGGAGCTCGGTGTGCTCAAAGTCCGCGTAGATCAGCGGGAACTTCTCCTTCATGGTCCGTGCGACCTTGTCGAAGACGTACCTAATCTCGACCTCGGCGGCTTCTGCCGTGCGCATCGCGATGACGTGCCTGATCGTGCGGTGGTTTGCGGTCCAGATGATTGACGTCGCCATACCATCGGGTGCAATCCTCCTCAGGGCAGAGGTTATGCGCTTCTTAACGTCAAAGTTCATGCTCTCCCAGTCGAACTCGCCTTCGAGGTCCTTGTAGCTCCCCTCGATGTTCTCTACTATGGTCTTGACCTTGGCCTTCTTTCCCGCGAGCTCTGGAGGGAGCCAGAAGCTGAGCTCGGATGGGCGCACGTACCTCAAGGATTCCTGGCTGATTGCTACACCCACTCTGTGCCTGACGAGTTCGTGGGTGAACACCCTGCTGACGTTGATGAAGGCGAAGGTGCAAGTGGCGTGCTCAAAGATGGAACCGTCGCCCTTGGAGAGCGTGTTCTGGATGTACTCCTCCGAGGACTGGCGGATCTTGGTGACGTTCGGGTTAAGGCCGACGCCGAAGCTCTTGTAGCACAGCCGTCCTGCGACCTCTGTCAGGAGCTCGCCCTCGGATCTTGATGCCTTCTGTGTCTTTGAGAACCATTCTGTCGCTATGGACCCTCCTATCGCGCCGAGCATCTCTTTGACCTGGGCAGCGTCGATCCTGGTCTCGCCGATCAGGAAGACCTGCGGTTCAACAAACTTCATTCGTTCTCCGCTTTGATTGTCTATGTTAATTAATTCTTACTTCCTTTTGACACATTCCGACGAGGGGGCCTTATGTGCAGGTTTCACTTTAATATGGGAATGCGCGTTAGAGAGGTCGTTGCGTTATGGCACGTATTGTGACTCCCGGACGGACAGAGGACCCGTGATACGTTGCCAGTCTTCGGTACCGCCGGCGTGAGGGGAGTCTTCAACTCCACCCAGACCCCGGAAGAGGTGTACAAGCTTGCCCTAACCTCTGCTTTCGCATTCGGGAGGGGGTCGTACGGCATTGGGTGGGATGGACGCAAGAGCTCGGCGCTGCTGGCGCGCGTGGTCGCCGCAGGTATCTCATCGGCTGGAAGTCACCCTGTTCTGTTCGGACTGGTCCCTACTCCCGTGACAGCGTTCGGAGCGAGGGAGGAGGGATGCAAGATTGGCTTCTCAGTTACTGCTTCACATAACCCGCCAGAGTACTCCGGAGTGAAGTTCTTCGATGGAAAGGGCATGGAACTCCCGAAGGAGCAGGAGCTGAGGATAGAGAGAGCGATGGCCGTCGAGGCGAACATGAGCTCGCCAGAGTTCGGGGAGGTGGCTTGCCGTGACGTCCTAGGTCCGTACCTTGAGAGGCTAGCCGCTCGATTTCAGAAGGTACCAAAGGGTCTGAAGATAGTCGTTGATTGTTCCAACGGGCCCGGTGCCCTGGTCACGCCCAAGGCGCTGGATTCGCTGGGGCACAGGGTCATCCCGCTCAACGCCCAGATCTCATGGCGATTCCCAGCAAGGCTGCCGGAACCGACGCCCCAGAACTTGGCCGACACTGCTGCGGTCGTCTCCTCGCTGGGAGCCGACCTCGGGCTCGCTCACGATGGAGATGCCGATCGACTGGTGCTGATCAACCCGGCTGGGCGGGTCCTCCCGGACTCCATCGTCTCGATACTGGCTCTCAAGGCGGCGGTGCAGCAGGGCCGGGTCGTCGTACTGTCGGAGAACACGTCTTCCGCAGTTGAAGAGGAAGCGGTCAAGATGGGCTGCCGCGTCGTGAGAAGCACGATTGGCAAGTCGTTCGCTGAGATAGAGAAGGAAGGGGCCGCGTTTGCCACTGAGCCCAGCAAGGTCGTCGACCCACGGTGGGGGATGTGGGAGGACGGGATGTACGCGGCTGTGCTGATCGCCGACGCCGTGGCCAGAGAGCCGGAGCTACTGAAGCTCATAAGCGCGGAGCCGAAGTGGCAGTACAAACAGGTCAACATCCCGGTCTCGGTGGACCTTCCCAGTGCCGCGGAGAGCATAGAAACGGAGTTCGCCAAGTTCAGGATATCCGATGTGAGGCGCCTCGACGGTCTGAAGATAGTGTTCAAGGATGGGTCGTGGATAATGTTTAGGTCTTCGGGTACGGAGCCGAAGACGAGGATCTACTGCGAGTCACTGGACCCGCTCAGGCTCGAGGAGCTCCTCAGGACGGGAAAGAAGGTTCTGGAGGACGTGGCGGGGCCCGGAAAGGTACAGTGGTGACCGACAGTGTCGCTTGAGCTCACCAACGCTATCTCAAAGGCCCTCTCGGAAGGGTACCAGATAGACGGTGAGGCGTTTGGAGTCATCTCAGGGCTTCCCCCGGGTACCGACATCGAGCTTCTCGTCAAGAACGCCATCCGGAGAAAGGCCGGGAACGAGGACAGGGTGATACGGAAGGCGGACATCGAACAGGTGATTCCTCAGGAACTTCTCGCGACCCAGGAGCCGGTCCTGCGCATCTCAGGCGAGGCCGGGGAGATAGAAGTGATGAGCGATCCCACCGACCAGATCGCCCCAGCTGAGGCGGACATAGGGTTCAAGAAACTATTCCAGGATAGATATTGGCGGCTGCTCGGGATTGCAAGAAGAAGACCTGACTCGAGGAACATCTCCAACATCGAGTCCATGAAAGCGATGAAGGGACAGAAGCTCGACAAGATGAAGATAGCCGGTCTGCTTTCCCAGAGGAACAGCAAGCACGGGAACGTCGAGCTTACTATCGACGACCCGACCGGAACCGCACGCATACAGTGCAATGATGAGTTCGCTGCAATCGCGATGAAGATACCCCTCGACAGCTTCGTGGTGGCCGAGCTGTCCGGAGGGAAAGGGAGCCAGATCTACACGACGTCGCTGACGATGCCTGACGTACCGAGCCGGAAACCTGTGACCTCGTCACACCGCGGCTATACGGTCTTGCTCTCAGACCTGCACATCGGGAGCAAGATGTTCCTGGAGGAGGACTTCCAGAGGTTCATCCTGTGGCTGAACGGGAAGCTGGGCGACCTAGACATCGTCAGCCGGGTCAAGTACGTGGTAATCGCCGGCGACCTCATCGACGGAATCGGCGTGTATCCGGGACAGGAGTACCAACTCAGCGAGAGGAACCTGAAGAAGCAGTACTCTCTCGCGGCGCAGCTCATCGCCGAGATCCCGAAGCATGTCAAGGTGCTGGTCTCGCCGGGCAACCACGACCCCGTCCGGCAGGCGCTGCCTCAGCCGGCTATCTCGGTCGACGTCGCAGAGCAACTGTACGCGCTTGAGAACGTGAAGAACGTCGGCAACCCTGCCTCAGTGAAGCTGGACGGCGTCAACTTCCTCGTGTACCACGGGAGGAGCCTGGACGACATCATAGCAACGGTGCCCAACCTCAGCTACGACAGGCCCGCAGCGGCCATGCAGGTCCTGCTCAAGTCGAGGCATCTGGCGCCGATGTACGGGAAGAGGACCGCGCTGGCCCCGGAGCTGAGGGACATGCTAGTCATCGACCCGGTCCCCGACGTCTTCCATTCGGGGCATGTCCACGCAATCGACGTGCTGGACTACCGCGGCACCCTCATCGTGAACTCCGGGACGTTCCAGGCGCAGACGCCCTTCCAGGCGAACATGGGTATGGAGCCTACGTGCTCGATCGTGCCGATAGTGGACCTTTCCACGCTGGCCGTACTGAAGAGGAGCTTTACCAAACAGGTCTTCGGCCCCAGTACCACCTAGCACTGTCGAATTGATTGGCTCTGCGGCGAGAGCGACCTGGCGAATCGGACCGTACTGAGACTGACAGTGTGAATTGCCACCCGCCGTAACTATTACAAAACCTTGCAGAAAATACAGTCCGCTTAACTACATCAGCGCTTGCCAACTATAGTATGGAAACCTGTAGCAGTTGCGGCGCCAACCTTGTCGATAATGCGAAGTACTGCAATGAGTGCGGAGCTTATGTACTGAAGAACACAACGACTCAGGAGTTTTCAGTCTCGGCAGATGAAGTGACGAAGAAGGTGAGAGAGCTGCTTCACGAAGGTAACGTCTCACGAATAATAGTGAAGAACGAAGACGGGAAGGCCCTCCTGGAGATACCCGTCACTGCGGGCGTCGTCGGGGTCCTCATCGCACCCTGGTTGGCCGCTGCCGGTGTGATCGCTGCGTTCGCCACGAAGTGTACCATAGTTGTCGTGCGGAAGAAGACGGCCACAGAGCAGACTAACAACGTCTAGAATCGATTAGGCGGCTCGTTCTCTCGTTCTTGGACCTTCAAGACCGCCCGAGCTTCAGGAACGCGAGCAGCTCCGAGTTGATGGCGTCCTTGAGGGTCGAGCACATGCCGTGGGGCGCGCCGGGGATGACCTTCAGGGTGGAACCCCTCACAAGCTTCGCCGAGAGCATCGCCGAGTCGGCGATTGGTACTATCTGGTCGTCGTCGCCGTGAAGGATCAGCGTCGGTACGTCAATCTTCTTCAGATCCTCGGTGAAGTCTGTCTCCGAGAACTGCTTGATGCAGTCGTAGACCGCCTTGTGACCGGCCATCATCCCCTGGAGCCAGAAGGAGTCGCGCAGCCCCTGCGAGACCTTGGAGTTAGGGCGGTTCGCCCCATAGAACGGCGCTGACAGGTCCTTCCAGAACTGGGAGCGGTCGGCCTGGACGCCCGCGCGAATCTGGTCGAAGACCTCGATAGGTTGACCGCCGGGGTTGGAGGCCGTCTTCAGCATGATGGGTGGGACCGCCCCGATCAGGACCGCTTTGGCGACGCGCTTGGTACCGTGCCTGCCGATGTAGCGAGTGACCTCGCCTCCGCCGGTGGAGTGGCCGACGTGGACTGCGTCCTTCAGGTCGAGCGCCTTGACCAGCTCTTCAAGGTCGTCTGCGTAGGTGTCCATGTCGTTGCCGTTCCAAGGTTGGGACGACCGACCGTGGCCGCGGCGGTCGTGCGCCACGCAGCGGTACCCGTGCGAGGCCAGGAACAGCATCTGGTCCTCCCAGGCGTCTGAGCTCAGCGGCCAGCCGTGACTGAAGACCACTGGCTGCCCCGTTCCCCAGTCCTTGTAGTAGATTTGCGTCCCATCCCTGGTCTTGATCGTCGGCATGACAGATATCTTGTAGATGGCCTCCGACTTTATATTTAGCTTCGCATGGTAGAGTTACCTAGAGTTCTTTCCTCTTTCGAAAGAATTTGTTGATGTTGGAAGCTCGCCTGTCTTTCTGGTTGAATCTCAGTGAGAGCGGCTCTTCCAAGCTCTGCATCCTAACCGTCATTCTATCAGGCGTCGGATACTAACAAAGACCGGGTCGACGGAAAATCAGATGTTCCGTATCATCACGAGGGAGGACGGATCAGCTCTCTAATCAGCGTCGCGGGCGCCTCCTTGTCGTCCACCCCGAAGACGATCTTCTTGTAGATGTCGTGGTCGAGGTTGACGGTGATGCACTTGTCACTGATGCATCTCGAAGAACAGTGTCCCTTTTGAGTCGAAGTATGTGCCATCCTTCACGATGCCTGGGATATGTGTTCCAGGTGCTCTCAACAGAGGCTCTATCCATGGAACCTTGTCTGTGGAGACCGAAACGACATGTGAGAGCGGGACCGTGATGAATCTCTGGAACGCGAGTATCTGGTCCACGCCATGCAGTTCAAAGATGAGATTCGTGCCCTCCACCCTGATGGTTCCTCCCATTCTCCCTCTCATTTCTCAGGGTTGTTGATTAGTCTTTGGTCGTAGGCGGCCGCGACCTCTTTGATGTGGAGGCCGTTCCAGTCGATGTCGCGGAGAGGTACCTCAGACGTATAAGGCGCCATCTGAGAATACCATTCATGGCGGCAGACGAGCGGTACGCGACCAAGTGGCGTGGTCTCCTCCCGCGTTTCGTTCTTGCCAGTCTGGTCATTGCCTTCGCGGGGGAACTTCTCCAGAAGGCCGTGTCGGAGCTCTTCCCGTTCCAATATTACTCGAGTCTCACCTTCACGCTTGATGTTCAGATAGTGGTCTCGTTCGCCTTCTTCCCCTTCGCGGTCTTCGCGCTGTTCTATCTCTCGTCGAGGGTGCGCATCGACCTGGGGAACGACTACGCTTCAGTGGCTGCCTCGATATTCCTAGGTACGCTCGTGGTGGCCCTGCTCTTCGGGTTGCCCGAGGCGCTATCACCTGGTTACGCTGGATCTGGGTCGAGCGTGGTCGATTCCGTGATCCAGACGACAGCGGGAGCAGTCGAGGGCTCGATATATTACGCGTTCGTCGGTTTCGCCGCCATCCTGCTCTCGTATAGGAGGAGGATGTGATGACTGTCGTGCCCGAACCAGCGCCCGAGAACGGTGAGGGCTCGAATCTGAACGGAGTGAAGGCCGCGCTCGCCGTCGGAGGCATAATGGTCGCGGTCTACCTCCTCTCAAGTGTCCTTCAGATTTACGAGAATGAGCTTCTGAACACGGTCTACCGGTATCCCGATGAGTTCGCCTTCCTGAGAGGACTCTTCCCGAGCCCTTGGTCCACGGACCTGATCGACTGGCAGAACGTGGTCCTCTTCCAGCTCGTCCCGTTCCTTCTCTTCTTCTACTTCGCCGTCAGGATGAGGATAAGCCCGTTGGGCAGGATCATCCCCATGGTGATTGCAATGGGGGTAGTCGGGGGATGCCTCCTGGTCGTCCAAAATTTCATACACGTGTATCAGAGCAACATATCGAGCCTTCTGCTGAGCGGGTCGTTCACCATCTCCAACATGTCCCCGACCAACCCCATGAGCTCGTTTCTCAACGAGATTTTCACGCCTTTGGAAATCGGGTACATAATTCAGCAAGGCGTCCTCTTCGCCGCGCTCGGCGTGACCGGCATTGCGTTCGGGAGCTTTTCAGGCGAGACGCCGTTCTGGACTCTCAGGAGCTGGCTCGAGTCCGAGGAGGAGTCCCAACCTGAGGTCATGGACGCGCCCCAAGATGTGACTGCCGGCACTCCTGGTTGAGGAGGGATGCTATGCGCTTTGAAGCGGGCTGTCCTGGCGATTTTTCGCGTCTGCACGGGGTTTCTTGTGCTTCTTCACCAACTCGGCGACGATGTACCGATGGCAAGACATCCCTGACCTCTCATAGCAGAGGAGCGTCACGTTGCCTTTCCTGCTCTCCTCTCTCAGGCTCCGGATGGCGAGCATGCTCGAGGGGTTCGCGTTAAGCTCGGCGGTGAATTCTGACTCAAAGACCTCCCAAGACTTCTCCCCGGACCGGTACGCGCCAAGGAGTTCCCGGCTGGGAGAGAGGTCCCTGACCCAACGGTCGAAACGGTCCTTCTTCACTCCTCTCGGGTAGAACCTCGTGATGAGCACCCTTGTGCCGTCGCTCTCCTCCCGCGGCTCGTAAATCGACTTGGTGAGCAAGGTCAGTTTCACTGCACCTCATATCCGGTCATGTTGGATGTCCTTGTCCGTTATGGTGAAGAGGTTCAGTGATGATGAGGTTTCACACGGGCTGAAGGCTGAACTCGTCGACCAGAGACGTGGCTTCTTTCATCTTTCTGAAGACCTCCTGTGGAAGATGTGAGTCCGAGCCCAGGTTCACGCTGCAGGCTGCCATCGCGCACGCCCTCGCCACCTTGCGGACGAGCTCCGGCGCGAAGCCCAAATCGTTCCCGTTGAGCTCGAGGGCCTTTCCGCGCCTCTTCGCCGTCTTCGCGAGGTTCAGGAGGAGGTCGTCGAGGTCGTCGGGCACCCGGTCGATCCCCTTGGCCAGCCTCGTGGGGTGCGTCAGGATGGTGAAGGGCACAAAGTCGCTCTCGAGCGCCATCTGCTGGAGCCTGAAGTATTCGTGCCACTCCCTTGCGGCCTCTGCACGGGTTGTGGCCCTCTGTCGGGTACCCTCGACTTCGGTCTTGTCAGCCAACTCGTGGACTGAGCAGAGCAGGACGTCCCACTCCTCCTGGTTGACGAACTCGCCCACCTTGGCCTCGTAGCGAGGCGAGAAGTCGACCTCCAGCCCCATCCTGAGCTTCATCCCCGAGAGGGCAGACTCTGGGACCTTGGAGAACTCAGCCCTGTACTCCCTGAGGTCCTGGAAGACCCTCCCATGGCGGTGGACGGACCCGAAGTCGACAGACTCCCTCATCGGTCTGAACTGGGAGACGTGCTCGGTGATGGAGTAGCGGTCGATCTTGTGCTTCTTGGCGGCAGCGACCATCTCCCCTATGTCAGCGAGGATGATGTGGCTGTGGTTGTCGACTCTCATCGCGAGTGCAGCAATCTCTCCGCGAAAGCGTACTTGAACACTTTCCTCTCGTTCCAGTTGATGGGATTGTGCCCAGATGGGAATGTGCTTTGAGCATCTAGCCCATTCTGTTTGATTCTCGCGTGCTTGAGGAGTGTGCGCTTCTCCCCAGGCATGAATCATCACAACTCAG
>Ga0182014_10005485_pt1 | contig 14068 bp, 13 predicted proteins | sample 612S2DmetaG_FD_120489 | JGI IMG/M metagenome (GOLD analysis project Ga0182014, IMG submission 120489) | Permafrost microbial communities from Stordalen Mire, Sweden - 612S2D metaG | ecosystem: Environmental > Terrestrial > Soil > Wetlands > Permafrost | place: Sweden: Stordalen | collected... | reverse complement strand
GGCTGGGAGGTCCCGGTTGTCGTGCAGTCGATGACCAACACCGACACGGCTGACGTGCAGTCCACCATCGAACAGGTTGCGGCCCTCGCCCTTGCCGGCTCTGAGATCGTGCGCGTCACGGTCAACAACGAGGGCGCGGCAGCCGCCGTGCCGCACATCGTGGAGGGTCTCGAGAAGCGCGGTCTGCATGTGCCCATCGTCGGCGATTTTCACTACAACGGCCACATCCTGCTTAGGAAATTCCCCGCCGCGGCCCGCGCGCTCGCCAAGTACCGCATCAACCCCGGCAATGTCTCTATCGGACGCAAGGACGACGACAATTTCCGCACCATGGTGGAGTGCGCCGTCGAGAATCACAAGCCCGTGCGCATCGGCGTGAACTGGGGTTCGCTCGATCAGTCGCTGCTGACGCGCATGATGGACGAGAACAGCAAGAAGGCTGAGCCGTTGCCTGCGCGCGAGGTGATGATCGAAGCCATGATCGCCAGCGCACTGGAATCCGCAGCCGCCGCGGAGCATTACGGCCTGGGCCACGACATGATGATCCTCTCGGCCAAGGTGAGCGGCGTGCGCGACCTGCTCGACGTCTACACCAAGCTGGCCGCGCGCTGCGATTATCCGCTGCACCTGGGGCTGACCGAAGCCGGCATGGGCGCGAAGGGACTGATCGCCTCCACCGCGGGCCTCGCGCCACTGCTGCTCGCGGGCATCGGCGACACCATTCGCGTGAGCCTGACGCCCAAGCCCAACGGCGACCGCACGGAAGAGGTGCTGGCCGCGCAGCAGATCCTGCAATCGCTCTCCATTCGCAGCTTCATGCCCCAGGTCACGAGCTGTCCCGGCTGCGGCCGCACGACGAGCACCTATTTCCAGGAGCTTGCCGAGCAGATTCAGACCTACCTGCGTACCTCGATGCCAGAATGGCGCAAGAAGTATCCCGGCGTCGAAGAGCTGAAGCTAGCCGTGATGGGCTGCGTGGTCAACGGCCCCGGCGAATCCAAGCACGCTAACCTGGGGATCAGCCTGCCCGGCACGTTCGAAGATCCCGTTGCTCCCGTCTACGTCGACGGCAAACTCTCGACCACGCTACGCGGCAACACCATCGTCGCCGAGTTCAAGCAGATCCTGGACAACTACGTGGAGAGCCACTACGGTCAAGGCGCGAAGAGCGGCGAACTGGTGGAGGCGCGGTAAAGACAGGGATCAGGGAGCGATCAGGGGGCCCCTGGATGCAGAAACGGATTCTCGATCCGTATTCCATCGATCACTTGTCCGTGCTGCATGTCCTCGGAGTAGAGGACAGCGCACTTTGCAGCAACAGCAGCGGCAACGATCGTCGAATCATAGATTCTGAACCGATTTTTGGCAGAGATAGCGACGGCAGCATTGTGCAGTTCAGCAGTGAGCGGGATCGCCCTGCCGCAAAGAGTTTCGATGCTCTCGATCAGTCGTGAAAGATCGCTCCAGCTCTTGCCAAATTTTCGAGAGGCCACGTCGCAAAACTCACTCAACACCTGAACACTCACTACTCCGCCGCTTGCCAGCAGTTTCTCTGCAATCTCGGCGCGTGGATCGTGTGGAAGGATCCTGTCGGGAACGAGCGCATAGAGTAGGACATTGGTGTCGAGGAATGCTTCAGCGCCCATAGATCTCATCCCGGTCGAAGACGAACTTTCCATCGTATTCCACGCGGTGCCTACGAAATTCTTCCAGGGCTTGCTGCCGGCTGCGATCCCTCACAATACGGATCTCGTCATCCTCGCCCGCGACGATACGGAAATCGTCGCCCAGATTCCATTTCATCTTCTCGATAATCTCCGCCGGGAGACGGAGGGCTGCACTATTTCCCCATTTGGCGAGCTTCAATGTAGATCCCTCCTTTGTGGATATACAATTCTACCATATATCCATTCGGTGGCGCGGCGATCATCACTTTTCTTTGTCGCGGAATCGCGCTACGCTATGAGCAATTCTCAGCGGAGTTCTACGATGCGGCTCAACTTTCCCCGCTTGCTGGCGGTGATTGCCGTTTGCGTGCCGGCACTTGCATTTGCCGGAAAACCCAAGCCGTGCGTCCCTGCCGGCCAGGCCGCGCAAATGATCAACAAAGACGTTTGCATTTCAGCGCATATTTATGACGTGGTGCAACTTCCAGACGGAACACGCTTCCTCGACGTTTGCTCGCCAACGACCACGGACGACCAATGCCGCTTTACGGTCGTCAGCTATCGGGAAGATTCCGGCGAGGTGGGCGAGTTGAAGAAGTATCGCGACATGGACGTGCAAATTCGCGGCATCGTGCAGCCCATGCACGGCCGGGCGGGCATGGTTCTGAGCCATGCCAGGCAGTTCTACGGCGGTCCGCCTAAGTTCAAGCCGAACCCGGCACTTGCGCGTGGCTTCAACGCGGAGCAGGAACGGCCTCCGGTGAACGATCCGAACCTGCGCAGCCAGGGCGGGCGTCGCGCGTTCATGAATACCAGGGACCGGGAGACGCTGCCTGGGAAATAACGCCGCTTAATGCGTGAGCAATTCCAGCGGATTTCGGGCGATTTGCACCAATATTGGTGCATTTTGCGACCTTTGCGCCAGCATTTTGGTGCAGGTTTTCGAGGCAATTATCCGGTTCGTCATCTGATTCTACGCGGGTTAGCATCCTCGACGCTGGAAGATACCCTACCGGGGTATAGCTGTTAATTTTTTTCTTTTATTTATTTTTCCGCCTGGAGCGCCAGGGCCCCGATAGCCGGAGCCCGTCCATAAACCGATTGTGCAACAAAGCGGCGAAATTATCTGCAAACGGCGGCGAAGAATTTTATTGGGCGTATTCTGAAATCGACATCCGGTTTCTGCGCGACATCAGCGCGGGGATTTGCGGTCCGCGAACCGAGACTGGGAGGGTGCAATGTCGGGCTCTCGCTGGAATCGCCGGGAAACTAACGTGGCGCAGGCCGGTTACTTTACCGTCCTGAGGTCTTCGGGGTGGTTTTCCACGCTCCGCCTGCCGGGCGGCTTCCGCTATCTGATCAAAGGACAACCGACGCCTCCGTGGCTTGAAAAGCCTGGAGGGGCGAAGGCATCCCCGGAGGAGCAAAGCCGTGCCGGCGGATCCGGAGTCCCGGCCTCTCTGCTGTTCAGGATGCCGAAAACGTGTGACCGTAGTCTGGGGCGGATGGTGTTAATCGCTTTCGCAGGGGCGGCAGCCACTTGCGGTCTGCTGTGGTGGTTTTGGCACATAGCCGTAAGAGGGGCATCCTAGCCTCGACCTATTTCGCCGGCTCAAGCGGGCTGGCGGCGCGTATCGGCGCACTCCTTCCCCAGGCTCGCGCCGAGTGTATGCCGCCCCCTCCGCTGGCTCCCGGAGTTGGCCCCCTTCCAGGTAAGCCTTATCACGGCAGCTGCGCCTCGTAGTAGGGCGGGGCGAAACGCGCTCCGTACCAGAGGATCCAGCAGGCGACGACCAGCGAAACCAGGGTCGCGCCGAGACCGATGCTTAAGGTCGAGTGGTCGCTGATGGCGCCGATGATCTGCGGTGAGAAGGTGTCGCCGAAGGCGTGGATGCAGAAGAGATTGATGGAGATAGCTGTGGCGCGCACGGCTCCTGGGACCGAGTTCACGATGGCGGCGTTGAGCGGACCGGTATTGACAAAGATGAAGAACTCGGCGAAAAAGAGCGCGGGAATGGTGGTCGAATGCGGCCCAAAGAAAACCAGAACGCCGAAGGGGATGGTGCAGACCACGCTCCAGAAGGAAATGAGGTAGAGCGCGCGATGGTCGGTGCGCTGCCAGCGGTGCGCGATCCAACCGCCGGTGATGGTGCCGCCGATGCCGTCAATGACGGTAATGGCGCCGACCACGAGGCTGGCATTGGCCACGGAAAGGCCGTTGACGCGGTGCAGGAACGTAGGCACCCAGGCCGAGATTCCGCCCAGCGCAAAGGTGATGGCGGCAAGGCCAAATGTGGAGGTGAGGAACGCCGGATTTTTGAAGATGCGCAGGCGCGGCCGCAGGAAACGGATGCTGCCGAATGTGAAGGTGATGGCTCCCACTCCAAACGCCGTCAGGAACGCGCCCATCTGGGAGAGACGCAGACGCCGCTTGACGACGCGCTCGAGCGCATCCCAGGAGTCGATGCGCCTTGGCACAGCCCGGTAACGATCCTTCGCTCCGCGTTCCGGCTCGCGGCCCCACACGCCATAGAGCGCGGCAACGATCAGGCCGGGAATGGCGCAGAGGAGAAATGGCCTGCGCCAGCCCCAAAGGCTGCCCAGTTCCCCACCCGCCAGATAGCCGAGGGCCGCGCCCACGGGAATGGCCAGATAGAAGATGGAGAGGATGCGGTTGCGGTCGCGCTCCGGATAGAAATCGGCGAGCACGGCTGGGGCGTAGATGCCGAAGGTGGCCTCGCCTACGCCTACCAGCGCGCGCCGGGTGTAGAGGCTCCAGTAGCTGTGCACAAAGGCAGTGCCCAGCGTGGCCAGGCTCCAGAGAATCGCGCCGGTGATGATGAGCGGCTTGCGGCGAAACCAGTCGCCCAGCCAACCGCTGGCCGGTGCCGCAAACATGTAGAAGAGAAACAGGGCCGTGGTGAGCGCGCCCATCTGCTGGTCGGTGGCGTGGAACTCCTTCTGGACTAGAGGCTGCGCGCCGGGCAGGATGTAGCGGTCGAGGTAATTGAGCAGGTTGAGCGCGAGCAGCAGCAGGACCGTGCCCAGTGCGGGGCTTCTGTGAGGACGCAGCGATCGGAGAAAAGTTGGCAAGCGGCTTCGGTCCAGTGATAAGCGTCGCGAAGTCCAAGGAATATCACAAAGACAGGGACCAAGGGAACAAGGGAACGAGAAAACAGGGAGCGAGGGAGCAAGGGATTTCTGAGGGCCGGGAGGCCCTTGTATCTCTCAGTACCGCCGGTCAGCCACCCCACGGACGAAGACCTGTCCGTGGGGACCCCGGCAGTAGACCGGCGCTACAAATGCCGGACCGTGGCTACAATTCAGTCACGTTTACGGGCGCGGCCAGCGCGCCTCGACAGTGGTGCCGATGCCGCCGCGCGGGCGGAATTCGCCTTTCACCACAGCCCACGCCGGATCGCAGGCCTTCACTACGTCTTCGAGGACCTGGTTGACGATGTTTTCCTGAAAAATGCCCAGATTGCGGTAGCAGCACAGGTACTCCTTAAGCGATTTCAGTTCGAGACAGCGCTCTTTGGGCATGTAGCGAATGGTGAGTACGCCAAAGTCGGGCAAACCGGTTTTGGGGCAGACGGAAGTGAGCTCGGGATCGTCGATTTGAATCTCGTAACCGGGAAACTGGTTTTGCCAGGTCTCGATGGGGGGAAAGTTGAAGTCGAGGCCGGCTCTTGCGTGCTCGTCGGTGTAGCGGGGAGCGGTAGTCATGGGATTATTCTAGCGGGGTTCGCGGAGTTGGCGGAGTTAGCGGAGCTAGCAAAGACAGCGCGATTTGCCTGAATCGTAACCTCAACTATTCGAGTCTTATATACTAACTCTGGTTAAATGCATGGCTGAAGCAAGAACGCAAACGAACCGCAAATGGCTTTGGATCGGTGCGGCAGTCGTCCTGATTGTCGTGTTTCTCGCGGCGCGGTTCTTTCTGCGGGACCGGTTGCCGGTGCGCGTGGCGCGGGTAGAGCACCAGATGCTGCAGAACACCGTGAGCGACAACGGGCGCGTCGAGCCGGTTAGGCCTATTCAGTCCTACAGTCCGCTGGCCACCACGGTGAAGGGCGTGTATGCGCAAGAGGGCGACCTGGTGCACAGCGGCAAACTGATTCTGACATTGGATGACGTGGCAGCACGTGCCCAGGTGGCGAGCGCCGAGAGCGCGGTGAGGACGGCGCAAGCCGCGCTGGACGCTGCGCTCCACAACGGCACGCAAGCCGAGCAGCAGGCATCCGCCGCGGAGATCGAGCAGGATCGGCTGGCGCGCGACCAGGCGCAACACGATTTGGACGCGCTGACGAAACTGGCCGCGACGGGAGCCGCGGCGCCCGGTGAAGTGGCGGCCGCGCGGGAGCGCCTGGAAAGCGCACAGGCCAGCCTGCGTGCCGCGCAACAGAGCGCGCAACATCGGTACTCGCCCGAGGAGATTGCCCGTGCACAGGCGGCACTGAACGACGCCGAGGCAGCACTGGCGGCAGCGCGGCACGTGGAGGCGCAGATGGCGATCTACGCGACGGTGACGGGAACCATCTACACCTTGGACGCCGCGCCTTCAGAGTACGTCGAAGCCGGCAAATTGCTGGTGGAGATGGCCGATCTGCACCAGGAGCGCGTGCGCGCCTATTTCGACGAGCCCGACCTGGGCCGGCTGGCAACGGGACAGCTGGTGTCGATCCGCTGGGACGCGAAGCCGAACCGCGAATGGCATGGCCATATCGCACGGCTTCCCGTGACCGTGGTGGCGTACAACACGCGCAACGTGGGCGAGGTGCTGGTGGATCTGGACGGCCCGGAAGACGACCTACTGCCCGACACCAACGTGACCGTGACTGTAACCATCTCAAGCGAGCCGAATGCGCTGAGCATGCCGCGCGAGGCCCTCCACGAACAGAACGGAAAATACTTTGTCTACAAGGTCGTGGACTATGAATTGCAGCGCGTCGCGGTCATCATCGGATCTCCGAACACGACCCAGGTGCCGATTCTCTCGGGCCTTCAGGAGGGCGACATCGTCGCCACCGGTACCACCAACGGGCAGCCCTTGCAGGAGGGCGCACCAATCAAGGAAGTCCGGTGAGGCGGATTGCCAGAGCGGTTGTGCTGTTATTGGCGTGCCTGGCGATTGCCGCGGCCGCTATCGCTTCCGCGCAAATTCCCGCGGCCACACTGAAGCAAGCGGACGACGCGCTGCAAGCGGGCGAGGCAGACCGGGCGCTGAGCCTGCTGATGCCCCTGCCTGCTCAAGGACAGGGCGCGGCCGAGGCGCAGAATCTGCTCTGCCGCGTGCGCTTCACGTTGCAGCAGTGGGACGCGACGGTGAAGGCATGCGAACTGGCGGTGAGCCTGGACCCAGGCAGCTCGATCGATCACATGTGGCTGGGACGCGCCCTTGGCGAAGAGGCCAGTCGCGCATCGTTTCTGACTGCGTATTCGCTGGGCAAGCGCGTGCGCAGTGAATTTGAGCAAGCCGTGAAGCTCGATCCGCACAACGCCGATGCGCTTTCCAATCTGGGCGAGTTTTACAAAGACGCGCCGAGCATTTTGGGCGGCGGAACGGACAAGGCCGAGGCGATTGCCGCGCAACTGGACAAGGTGGATCCCGCGAAGGCTTTTGAACTGCGGGGCAACATTGACGTTTCGCGCAAGGATTATGTGTCGGCCGAACGCGACTTCAAGCAGGCGATTGCGGTCAGTCCGCATCCCGCGGAGCAGTGGACGATCCTGGCAAATTTTTATCGCAACCGGCAGCGATGGAACGAAATGGATGCAGCGATTCAAAGCTGCGTGAGCGCGGCCGCGCGAGATAAGCATTCCGGCGTGGGGCTTTATGACGGCGCTGGAATTTTGATCGAAACCAAGCGCGATCCCGCACTGGCCGCAAAAATGCTGGAAGATTATCTTGCGGGCTCATCGAAGAGTGAGGAGGCTCCCGCATTCATCGCACATGTACGGCTGGGGCAGCTGAAGCAGGAACTCGGCGATGCCGCCGGAGCACAGCAGGAGTTTGCAGCGGCAGCGGCGATGGCGCGCGAATATAATCCGGCACAGGATTCAAAACCCTAGGATTGCGAACATTGATGCGAGCAACGAGAATTAGAACCGCAGAAACATCGCGCCACGCATGGCTGCCGGCACTGGTTGGCGCAGTTTTTGCTGCAGCTGCAGTCGCGGCGCCGGCGCAAGTGTCGCTGACGACCATGGTGGAACTGGCCCAGAAGAACAGCGTGACGGTGCGGCTGGCGCAGGCTGACGTGCAAAAGGCAACCGCGCAACTGGCGCAAACCCACGACGCCTTCATCCCGGCGCTTGCGTTTGGTTCGGGTCTGCCGGCTTTTCCTGAGGTCGGTTTCACAGGCTCCCTGCCCACCATCTGGGACAGCTCTGTGCAGTCGCTGGTCTTCAGCATGCCGCAGATCCAGTACATTCACGCGGCAAAATTCGGCGTGCACGCGGCGCAACTGGCATTGAAGGACGCACAGGAACAGGCGGCTCTGGATGCTTCGTCGGCTTACATCGAACTGGATGCTGTGAATCACGAGCTCGAAGCCGCGCGCGAACAGGAGCAGCACGCGGCGCGTTTGGTCGAGATCGAGCAGCAGCGTGCGGAGGCAGGCGTCGATCCTCTAAGCACTCTCTTGCAGGCGCAACTCACGGCGGCACAACTCAAGCTGAGCCGGCTGCACCTGGAGACCCGCGCAGCAACTCTCGCAAAACAGCTGGCTACGCTGACTGGATTGCCGGTAGGTTCGATTACTCCGGATCACGCGAGCATTCCCGAGATTCCGGCGGTGACTGGCGATCTGAAGCCGGCGCTGACGCCCGGGGTTGAGTCGGCGCAGGAACTGGCGCTCTCAAGACAGCACCAGACGCAAGGCGATAAGGAACACCTTTGGCTGTTGCCCGAAATCGGCTTTGGCCTTCTTTACAACCGCAATACGACGCTGCTGAACAATGTCTCGAGTTACTTCAGGGGCCAACTTCCTGCCAACAACTTCAGCACCGGATTTTCCATCAAGGTTCCGATCTTCGATCCTGGGCTTCACGCCAAATTGCGCGAATCCAATGCCGAAGCGCTACGCGCGCGGGTTGAGGCCGAACAGGCACAACAACAGAACGATGTGCAGATCGTGCAATTGAGCGCGAGCCTGCGCGAACTGGATACGCAGGCCGAGATCGCCAGTCTGCAGCAGCAGATTGCCGGTGAGAAACTGAAGAGCGTGCAGGCGCAAATGGAGCTTGGCAACGGCGCGGGCAACGGGCCGGGCGCACAGCCGCAACTTTCGCCCACCGCCGAGCAGCAGGCGCGCATCGATGAACGGCAGAATTACATAGACGCGCTCGACGCGGGACTGAACCTGGGCAAGGCGCGCCTGAACCTGCTGCGGGCCCTCGGCCACATGCAGGACTGGCTCGACGAGCTGCATACCAAGCCGTAACCGGCGTGAGGATTCAGCGGTCAGGGTGCCACAAGTGCAAACCTGGCGGAAAGCACATTGATTCTGTGAGGGTTATGGACTGCGGTAGCTCTCATCTTCCATGCGAAGATTCACGGCGCACCGCTCCCGAATCCGCCTAACAAATGATCATGAATGGTAGAATTGAACTGATGCCCATGCCATTGAAAACAATCTTCCTCAACCCTCCCTCCTTTAAGAACTTCGACGGCGGCGCCAGCTCACGTTGGCCGGCGACGCGCGAGATCGAGTCCTACTGGTACCCTGTCTGGCTTACCTATCCGGCCGGCTTGCTCGAGGGTTCGCGAGTGCTCGACGCACCACCTCACCACGTCTCCGCCGAGGAGACCATCGAGATCTGCAAGAACTACGAGTTCCTTGTGCTCTTCACTTCCACGGTGGGATGGGAGGGCGACCAGCGGCTCGCCGAGACGATCAAGGCGGCGAATCCTTCGATTCGTATTGCCTTCGTCGGACCGCCTGTAACCACCGATCCCGACCGCGCGCTGAACGAGTGTTCGGCGCTGGACTTCATTTGCCGTCGCGAATTTGATTATTCCGTCGTGGAGTTTGCCAACGGCAAACCGCTCAGCGAAATTCTCGGCATCAGCTACAAGAAAGACGGCAAGGTGCTGCACAATCCCGACCGGCCGCAAATCGAAGACCTGGATGCCATGCCGTGGGCGACGAAGATCTACAAGCGCGACATGGACGTGACGCGCTACAACGTGCCGTTCCTGCTGCATCCCTACATTGCGCTTTACTCCACGCGCGGCTGCCCGGCGCAGTGCACCTTCTGCCTGTGGCCGCAAACGCTCTCGGGGCACGCATGGCGCAAGCGGTCTTCGGATGATGTAGCGGCAGAGATGAAGTGGGCCAAGGAGAACTTCCCCGAAGTGAAGGAATTCTTCTTCGACGACGACACGTTCAATATCCAGAAGGTGCGAACCATTGAGCTTTGCGAGAAGCTGAAGCCGCTGGGCATCACCTGGAGCTGCACGTCGCGCGTGACTACGGATTACGAAACCCTGAAGGCCATGCGCGAGGCCGGTTGCCGGCTGCTGATTGTGGGTTTCGAGTCGGGCGATCCGCAGATTCTCAAGAACGTCAAGAAGGGCGCGACCGTAGAGCGGGCGCGCGACTTCGCGCGCGACTGCCACTCGCTCGGCCTCACCATTCACGCCGATTTCATTCTCGGCCTGCCCGGCGAGACTAAGCAGTCCATCCGCAACACCATCAACTTTGCCAAGACGCTGGATTGCGAAACTATCCAGGTGTCCATCGCGCACGCGTACCCCGGCACCGAGTTCTACGAGTACGCCGCGAAGAACGGCTTCATCACCAATGAGAAGATGCAGGACGGCGGCGGCCACCAGATGGCGCACATCGAGTATCCCGGCCTGCCCACCGACTACGTGATGGAGATGGTGCACCGCTTCTACGACGAGTACTACTTCCGGCCCAAGGCGGCATTCCGCGTGGTGTGGAAGGCCATGGTCAACCGCGACCTGCCGCGGCTGTACGTCGAGGCCAAGTCGTTCCTGAAGCTGCGCGCGCAGCGCAACCGGCAGGTAAAGGAATCGCGCAAGCAGCAGGCCGGGCCTCCCGCAGCCGCAGGCGCCGGCGCGTAAACCGGCAACGAATCCATCAATAGAGGGCGGCGCACCTGCGCACGCCCTCATTTCTTTCGCCGTTCAACGGATGAACTGAACGACCATGGTGCATCACTCACTGTCGCCGCGCCAATACCTGATTCTGGGCCTGGTCGCCGTCTCCGCTCCGCTGGGCGACAGTTGCCTGTCGCGCGGCATGGCCGCCATGCCGTCGATTACGCTGGCGCACCCAGGATCGCTGATCGCGGCCGTCTTCACGCCTTGGATCGCCCTGGGGATTGCGCTGCTGATTGGCTTCTTCGCCAGCTATCTCACGGCGCTCTCATGGGCCGATCTCACCTTCGTTCTGCCGGCAACGGCCTTCGGCTACGTGATCATTGCGCTGCTGGCGCGTTTCTGGCTGAATGAATCGATCTCGCTCGAGCGCTGGGCGGGCATTGTGCTCATCACGCTCGGCGTGGGATTCGTCGCGCAAGGGCCTTCCCTCACCCAGCACCCCACCCCTGAGGCAGCGGAGCCCGCAGACCGGGAGCCTCCAGGACCGGAGATCGAGACGCGATGACGATCTCCCTGCCCCTCTTGCTCCTTCCGGCAACCATCAATCCGTGGTTTGCAGCGGCGATGATTGCCGCAGTTGTGCTGGCCTCGACAACCGGCGAGGTGCTGACGGCAGCGGCCATGAAGTCGATCGGCGACCTGGACGTGATTCGCGCGCATTCGGGCCTCAAAGGCGCGATCCGCGCCGTGCTCACCTGCCCTTTGTTTTTTGCGGGAGTCTTTTTTCTGGCTCTGGCGTTTTTCTCGCTGCTCTTTGCGTTGAATCACCTGAACCTGAGCCTCGTCGGTCCTGCCTCGGCCTCGCTCACGCTGGTCACCAATGCCGTCGCCGGCAAAATCTTCCTCAAGGAGAATGTCGATCGGCGCAGATGGGCCTCCGCAGTGCTGGTGTGCGTAGGCGTTTACCTGTTGGCCCACTAATAGAAGACTGTTGCCGGCGGTTTGTAGTCAGTAGTTTTCAACCGGCCTATTTGAGCTGTGGTTCCATCTAGTTGGAATCCGATTCTGAAAGAGCTATCATCAACCCTGGAGCGATCAGGAGGCTGAGACGTCCGATTTTGACCGCATCACACAGAGCCCGGAGATGATGGGCGGCAGGCCCTGTATCCGAGGCATGCGCGTCACTGTCGGCATGATCGTTGGACAGATCGGGGCTGGTGTCAGCATTGATGAGCTCCTCGCCGATTATCCCTACCTTGAGCGCGAAGACGTTCTGCAGGCATTGCGCTACGCCGCGTGGCGCAGCGATGAGCGGGAGATCATGCTGGCCAGCGCATGAAGATTCTGATCGACATGAATCTGTCCCCGATCTGGGGCAAGACGCTCGAAAAAGCTGGCATCGACTCTGTTCATTGGTCCGAACTCGGTCCTGCTGCTACTCCAGACCCCGCAATCATAGCTTTTGCGGCCGCAAACGGCCTAACCATCCTGACCAACGATCTGGATTTCGGAGCTGCGCTGGCGACTGCAAACCGAGACAAGCCAAGCGTCGTGCAGATTCGCGGCAACGACCTTCGGCCGACGTCAATCGGCAGACAGGTTTGCCAGGCCTCTCAAGCAGATGAACGCAGAGTTGGAGATGGGAGCACTCCTCACCATCGAGCCCAAACGCACACGGCTCCGGCTTCTGCGGCTGCGAAATCGCCAATCAGAGTAACCTTCTCTCAACGCCAGCGGACGGGCCTCACAGCCACCTCATGAATCCGCGCGGCTCCAGGTCCGGATTCAGGATTCTGCGACGATCTCCGAGCGCCGTGTACACCGCCTCTGCCGCCAAGTGTCCACTACGCGCCGCACTTTCCATCGTGGACGGCCAGCCAGTGGCGATCCAATCGCCGGCAAGAACACAGTTCGGCCACGGCGACGTGGAGCCGGGCCTAGCCGCATCGATCCCCGGCGGCACGGTGAACGTAGCACGGACTTCCTTGACCAGCGCAGCCTTTTCGAGTTTCGCTCCTGCAACAGCAGGAAAGAATTCCTTCAGCTCAGCTACCGCCAGCTCGATTGCCTCTTCACGGCAGAGCGCAGCAAACCTGTGCGACGCGCTGACGACCAGCTCGAGATAACTGCCCTTCGCGTTACGACCCGGCTGCAAGCGGCTCTTGTTGTACATCCAGTGAATCTCGCGGTCGAGCAAGACGGCGTGTTCGAGTTCCGTGATTTCGCGGTCGAACCAGAGATGCACGCTGCAGATGGGTCCGTGCTCCTGACGATCAATCTGTGCGGCGAGGTTTTCTGTGCCTTCGGCAGCGGGCATCTGCGGCAGCAATTTCGCCATCGCCTCGAAGGGAAGGGCCAGCGCCAGGTAATCTGCCACCAGCACGCCCGCGCGCGTCGGCAGCGTCCACAGTGAGGTCTTCTCGTCCCACTCCGCGCTCTCCACGCCGGCGTTGAAGACGACCTCGCCGCCGCGCTCGCGGAGGAATTGCTCCGCACCGGAGTAGAGCTCGCTCAACGGAACGGAACTCATGCCCATCGCACCCGCCTGCGCCGAGTTCAAAAATAACTCTCGAATCACCTTGGCCGCGTACGGCAGCGCAATCTCATCCAAGTCGGCATTGAGGGCGCTCGAAATCACCAGCCGCCAGAAGCGATCGATAGCGCCTTGCGTCTGCCCGTTCAGCCGCAGCCATGTGCCCAAGGTCTGGGCCGACTCCGGTGCGACGGGCCGCATGAACGCACGAAAGGCGCGCATCAGAGCTTTCTTGTCTTCGCGCGCGAGAGCTTTGGCCCTGAGCAGACTGGGCAAACCATGCAGCGGAGCCGGCAGCCAGCTAGGCCCGAGCTCGGAGCGTTGCCCGCCCGGCTCGATCATGGTCATGGTGCGCGTCCAATGAATCGTTTTCTCGACCCCAATGCGCGTGTAGAACCCAATCAGATTTGTGCAGCAGCCGAAGAGCACGTGCTGGCAATTGTCGATGACCTCGCCCACGCCGGGATGGCGATAGGAGCTGGCCCGGCCGCCGAGATAGCCGCGCCGTTCGACGAGTTGGACGCGAAGCCCGGCCTCGGCCAGCGCACAGGCGGCGCTCATGCCGGCCACGCCTCCGCCGACCACGATCACCGATTTTTCCGTACCTGGCGGCAAATCGTTCCCTTTCTTCTTCGCTCCTCGCGCGTACCTTTCCTATCATCGCCGATGGCGGCGAGTTGCCGCAGCTGGAGCAGCTAGGTAAGAGAACGAAAAACTCAATTGTCCGCGTGGGAATTGCGAGCGAATAGCGAGCGGCTGCTGCATGCAATGCATGGCAGTGAGGGACTCACATCT
>Ga0182014_10005482_pt1 | contig 14071 bp, 8 predicted proteins | sample 612S2DmetaG_FD_120489 | JGI IMG/M metagenome (GOLD analysis project Ga0182014, IMG submission 120489) | Permafrost microbial communities from Stordalen Mire, Sweden - 612S2D metaG | ecosystem: Environmental > Terrestrial > Soil > Wetlands > Permafrost | place: Sweden: Stordalen | collected... | reverse complement strand
CGATCCGGAATTTGCGATGGCCTATATCGACCGTGGCGCCTCCTATCGCGAACTTGGCGAGCACAGGCAGGCGATTTCGGATTACGACAGGGCCATCGAAATCAATCCCGAATATGCTGACGCCTATATTAACCGGGGCGCTGTCTATGACATACTTGACGATCACAGGCAGGCGATTTCGGATTATGACAGGGCCATCGAGATCAATCCTGAATATGCCGAGGCTTATTATGACCGGGGTATCGCCTACGGCGAACTCGGCAACCACAGGCAGGCTATTTCAGATTTTGACAGGGCCATCGAAATCAATCCCAAATATGCCGATGCCTATGGTAACCGGGGCGCCACCTATGGAATTCTGGGCAATCACAGGCAGGCGATTTCGGATTATGACAGGGTCATCGAGATCAATCCTGACAATGCGCGGACCTTTAATAACCGGGGTTTGGCCTATGGCAGGCTTGGCGATCTCAGGCAAGCGATCTCAGATTATAACAGGGCCATCGAGATCAATCCTGACTATGCAAAGGCATATTATAACCGTGCTGCCGCCTATGGCGAACTTGGCGACAACCGGCAGGCGATTGAGGACCTGAAAACAGCGGCAAGATTTGACAACGAAGATGCGAAGAACTCTCTAAGAAGCATAGGGAAAAGCTGGTAAAGCGAGTGGTAAGGGATACTCTTTGGTTGCATGAATCGTCCCCTTTTTCTCCGAGTTGCCGGTTTTTTCTTGCCTATTTCGACCTTTACGTCAAAGATAAAATTAGTGAACGGGTAAAAGCGGCGCCAGGCAGGTGAACAGGTTTTGCCCAATTCGCGCACTATTGAGGAAATTCATCGGGGTGATTACTGCAATATCGTGACCATATTAAAACGAATCATGACCGTTTGGGTCATTGATTAGGAATAGGGGTTCGAGTGCTTATCTCTTTAATTGGAATGTCAGGCTCTGGAAAGTCGTACTGGTCGGAAAAGCTCGCCCGGCATGGATTCAGACGGTTTTGCCTCGACGCTCTCATTAGTCAAAAACTCTCCGACAGGCTTAGACGAGACGACTCAAGCCCCCTTACCCTTGGCGAATGGATGGGGTTCCCCTTCCAGGACGGCTACCAGGAGAGGGAAGAACTCTATCTTTCCTCTGAGAAGCAACTTATGGCCGAAATTCTCGATTGGATCGAGGAAAACGCCTGCGCCGGCCCGGAGGCAGATGTCGTGCTGGATACCACGGGAAGCGTGATCTATACCGGAGAGGATCTCCTCAAGAGGCTCAGGTCTCTGACTACGATCGTATACTTCACCGTCCCCGCCGTAATCAGGGAGGCAATGCTGCGGCAATACGTGTCAAATCCACGGCCGGTGCTGTGGCGGGGAATTTTCAATATCGAACCCGGCGAAACCGTCGATGAGGCGCTGTTTCGCTCCTATAATGCGCTGCTCGACTGGCGGGAGGCTGTCTACCGCCAACTGGCCCGCGTCGAAATAGACTACTTCACGCGAAACAGCCCCGATTTCAGAATTTCCAAATTTTTGGAAATTACGGCGCAATCTGTGGAAAAATAACCGTTCACCGCAGTTCTTCATTAATACGGGATTGCGTGTCCAAATGACGGGAGTAGGTCCATCAGAAAAAAGAAGGGCCGTTGTCTTCCATCAGGGGGCGCTTGGGGACTTCCTCATGGCGGTTTCCGTCATAGATGAGCTCGCCCGGACTTCCGCCTGGGCGCGTATCGACTTCTGGTCAAAGCCTGAGCATGTCTCTTTGTTGACAGGAAAGAGTTACCTGGGGGAATGTCATTCCCCTGAAGGCGCTCTCATTTCCCGCCTCCTGCACGACAGCCTGTGGCGGACCGCGACTCTTCCCGATTTCCTGATCGAGGCCGATGATCTTTTCATCTTCGGACAGGCCGGATCTCGTCTCATGGCCGAAAGACTTTCCGCACGCCTTTCAGCAAAAGTAAACTGGGTTCAATCTTTCCCTGCGGCAAACGATGCCCATACCCATATTTCCCGTTTCCTGCGCAGGCAATTGAACGGCCTTGGATGGCCGGTTAGCGGCGAGCCCCTTGCTCTGTCGCCTCCTGTATCTGAAAAACAGGCCGCAAGGGAGTTTCTTCACAAACTGGGGATTTATTCCAAGCCGGTTTTCATTCATCCGGGAAGCGGCGGCCGGCGCAAAGTCTGGCCGCTCACTAACTGGCATGCGCTGCTCGACTGGATCCGGCGGACATCGTCGTTTCAAGCTCTCCTGTCCGTCGGACCTGCCGATGACTATATGGACGAATTTACCGGCGCCATGCGGGAGGCTGGGGTCCCCATCGTAAGCGGGCTGACGCTTTTGAGGCTCTCCGCCCTGCTTTCATTGTGCGGGATCTACATCGGAAGCGACTCGGGAGTGAGTCACCTGGCGGCGGCGGCTGGAATACCCACGATCGCCGTCTTTGGGCCCACCGACCCGCGCGTGTGGGCTCCGCAGGGAAGGAATGCGGTGGCTGTACGCAGGAAATGGAAAGAAGCAGACGATTTTACATGGGCGCCTTCAAAAAAGCCTGATTTTCAAGATAAAGAAATTGCCGGCCTGGTGAAAAAATTTCAGAAGGTTTAAAAGAGAAAAACAGTCTTAATCCGCCCGGTGGGAGTGAGAGCGAAATCCGCAACTGAACGGAACCATAACGGCCAGTGCCTTGGCCCGACATGAAGTTCAAACCTGAAGGAGCGGACATCGAACAACAAAAAGAGAGGAGTGCAGGAAACCACATGGAAGTTAAGAAGATCACCGCCATCGTTCGAAACTATCTCCTGGAAGATATCGAAAAGCGGCTTCGGGAATTAGGCGTTAAGGGTTTCAGCGTGAGCCACGTTAGAGGCTATGGTGAATATAAGCAATTTTTCACCAGCGACAGCCTTTCCGAGGAAGCACAAATTGAGGTCTTTGCAATGAAGGACGAAGTTGACGCCATAGTTAGGGCCATTCTCGAATCCGCCCACACCGGCACGGCGGGAGATGGTTTTGTCGCAGTGCTTCCTGTAGACAAAATCTACCGCATCAAGAGCGGGTCCGAAGCCCTGCCCACAGAAATTTAGCCGGGCTGATGGCGTATCGCCGGGGAACTTCGGTATGATAAGCGTCCAGCCAACCACATCTTTCCTGGAGCTTTAGAGCACGGAACGATCGTTCCCTTGCCCGTCAGATGGCTTGCTGGGTCTTTCGACTACCACTCACACTTTTTCGTTTCATCCGGCTCCAGCAACCGTTCAAAAGTCGCGAGAACGGCCGGCAGCGGTTTGCGGATCGGCGGGAACGACTGATATTGCTCCCAGCCGCCGCCGAGCGCCTTGTAAAGCGCCACAAATTGCTCCGCCGCCTCCTTCTGAGATAAAACGTATTGTAATTCCAGGTCAAATTCCTGTCTTTCGGCGTCGATCACGTTGAGGAAATCCGTTAATCCTCTGTCATAACGCTGGTTTGCAAGGCTAACGGCCCGATGGCTTGAGGTTAAGGCTTCATCCAAATTACGCAGCCGATCCTGTTGGCCTGCATAAGCGCCTATGGATGTATCGACTTCCAGGACGGCGTTCAGCACGGTTTGCTTGTATTTAACCAGCAATTCACGGGTATGCAGGTCGGCTACGCCAACCAAGGAGTCGAGAGTCCCGAAATCAAGCAAAGACCAGCCGATCGACGGCCCCAACGACCATATGGGGCTGATGATATTGGGCAGGCCGCCGCCCACCCACCCGGCGACGGGGTTCGGGTTGTTCTTCGTCGCATTGGCCACGGGGGGACCCAATCCTCCCCCCTCCAATCCGAATCCGCCCAGAAGAACTACATGGGGGAACAAATCCGCTGTCGCCACGCCGATACGGGCCGTAGCGCCGGCCAGTTCACGCTCGGCCTCCCGAATGTCAGGGCGGCGGCGCAGCAAATCGAGCGGCGAGCCGGGCTCAATCTTTTCCGGCAACTGCGGCGCCATGCGGGGTTTTTGCAATTCAGCAGCCAAATCTTCCGGAAATTGTCCGAGCAAAACGGCAATGACATATTGCGCCGCATTGATTTGATAAACCAACGGCATCGTTTGAGCCTGCAACGTTGCAAATTGCCGTTGGGCCAGGGCCAAATCCAGTTCATTGGTGATGCCGCGATCAAACCGCTCCTTAGTCAGGTTGACATATTCCTGCACAACGGCAATATTTCTTTTGAGCACAGCCAGTTGCATCTGCAAGGCGCGCATGTCGACGTAAGCGCGCACAACATCCGCGATAACCGAAATCAATACAAAATCATGGGCGGCGATTGCGGCTTCAGTATCATATTTGGCCGCTTCGATTGCGCGCCGGTATTTGCCGAACAGGTCAATTTCCCATGCTGAAGCGAAGCCTACGATATAGTTAACCTGCTTTAGATTCCCTTTGTTGGTGGTAGTCTCGGCAGCGGCAAGCCCCCCGGCGACGTGTCCACCACGAGCCAGGTCGCTGCCAGTGCCAGCGCCGCCGCCGGCGCTGAATCCGGCTTGTGGCAACGCTTCGCCGATGACGACAGCCACCTGCGTTCGCGCTTGCTGTAAACGGTCCAGAGCAATTTCAATATTGGGGTTTGCCCGGATGGCGCGGTCAATCAATGAGTTGAGTTCCTGATCATCAAGGGCCTGCCACCATTTGGCGGCGTCAATGACGGGCTGACCGCCGTTCTTTTCCGCCGATTTCTGCGTCTCTGACGATGACGCAATGAAATTATCCGGCATCTTCGGTTCCGGGGGATGATAGTTGGGGCCGACCGTCATGCAACCGCCGAGGCAAAAGCAAGCCATCGCGCCAACCAGCCTTTTGCATGCTTGCATTGCTCTTTCTCTTGATGGGCTATTGAATTTGTGCGGACGCATTGATGGAATCATCCTTAACTTCACTGGCTGCGACTGTCTGGCCTTCGTAAATCTGGCTACTGACATTCAGAATGACTCTGTCGCCTGATGAAACGCCCGAAGAGATCTCGACAATATCTCCGTTGTCACGGGCGATAGACACTTTATGAAAATGCACCTTGTTGCTTTCACCTACAATGGCGACCTGAGGACCGCCCGTACGAAAGATCAAAGCCGCAGCGGGGATTTGCGCCAGTCCTTTGGCCGGAACCTCAAAGACAACGTTGACGTACATGCCAGGCGCCAGCGTATGACCGGGATTAGGTATATCGATTTCAACCCGCAAGGTGCGCGTTTGCGGGTTGATGGCGCCGGCGGTGCGCGTGACCTTTCCATCCAAGACGCAATCGGAAATGTTGCTGGGGACGCTCGTGAGCTTTCCATCCAACACGCACACGGAAATATTGCCGGCGCTGATTAGTACGGGCGTGCCGACTTTGATGTCTACCGCCGCGCTCTGCGGCACATCGACGAAGACACGGATCGGATCATCCTGCATCATGCGATAAAGCGGCGTGGTGTTGGCGTTGCTGCCGGAGGTCACCAGATTGCCGATATCAATGCGACGTTCGGTGACTGCGCCCTCGTAGGGCGCGGTAACCTGCTTGAATTGAGTCAATGCCGTATACCTGTCAACATTAGCCTGATCGAGATTGGTTTGCGCCTGCGCTTCGTTCACGTGAGCGACCGCACTGTCATAACCGGACTTCTTGGCTTCACGCTCCTGTTCGGACACGACGCCTTTCGGTGAATCCTTCCATCGCTCATAGGTCGTTTTGGCAAATTCTGCGTCTGCCCGCATCGCCGCCACCACGGCCTGCGAGGCTTTCACTTTGGCCTTAGCGGCGGCCAGTTGGGCATCCAGATCAGGAGTCTCAATGGTCGCCAGAATTTGCCCTTTTTTCACATGGTCGCCGATATCGGAATTCCACTTGGCGACGTAGCCATCGACCCGCGCATAAATGACGCTTTCGTACCATGCGGCGGTTTCGCCGGGCAACGACAGGGGAAACGACGGGGGCGCTTTTTGCACCATAATTACATTGACTATCGGCGGCTCGGATGCAGTCGCCGATGTCGCTGTCTCCAAGCTCCTTTCTTCGGAGGATTTCGTGTGATGCACAAGAAAGAATCCCACCAAAAGCGCCACAGCGACAATTCCCGCGAATACCTTCAACTTTCGCCCGGTGTCAGACATTTTGTTCATGCTTGTCGCCTCGTTTGAGTCCGATTGTCAGAGATTGCGTGTGGACCGCTGTCTAAAGAAGAACCAGCAGTCCGGCGAAGCAGCCCGTACATAGTAGGGACGAATACAAGCGTTGCGAAAGTAGCGAACAGCAACCCCCCTATGACGGCTCGAGCCAGAGGAGCATTCTGTTCGCCGCCTTCGCCAACGCCCAAAGCCATCGGAACCATGCCGAGAATCATCGCGCCCGCTGTCATAATAACCGGGCGCAATCGGGTAAATCCCGCTGCTTCGGCGGCGGCCAGGGAGCTGTCCCCGGCTTTCATTCGCTGATTGGCGAAGGTCACGACAAGAATGCTGTTGGCCGATGTAAGTCCCATGCACATCAGCGTTCCCATCAGTGCGGGAACGCTGAGATGGGTTTGGGTCAGATACAGCATCCACATGACGCCGCCCAAAGCGAAAGGCACAGCCATCAGCACAATGAGCGGATCGAGCCAGCTTTGAAAATTTATGACCATGAACAGGTAGACCAGCACTACGGCAAGAGCCATGCCGGAAAATAACCCGGAATAGCTTTTACGCATGGTTTCGACCTGTCCGCTCAGGACTATGGAAATAGCCTTTGAAGGATCGGGACGGTTGGCGGCAATTACCCTGTCGATATCGCTGGCGACCGAATTAAGATCGCGCCCCTGCACGTCTGCGTTGACATCGACAACCGGCCTGATGTTGTACTGCGACAGGACCATCGGCGCCGTGCCGCGTTCGAATTTAGCGATATTCATCAGAAGCTGGCCTTGCACGTTATTTTTCCCGCCTGTCACCGGGATCGTCCATAAATCCTGCGTCGAGTTGATGAGGTGAGTTGGCATTTGAACGACAAGCGGATAACTGACGTCGTTGAGCGGATCGACCCAGAAATTCGGCAGCGTCTGGGCGCTGGAATTGGTCGTCACCAGCACATCGCTGGCCGTTTTCTGTTGATCCACTCCGAATTGGTTCGCCAGCGTCCGGTCAATGTTGACGCCGAGCGCCGGCGCATCCGGCGCCTGAAAGACATGCGAATCCACGACCCCAGGCACATGCCGTAGATCAAGCGCCAGTTTTGTCGCAAGTGCGTAAATCTCATCACTGTCCGGGCCGGAAACGCGAATATCAATGGGCGACGGCCGACCAAAATTGAGCACCTGATTGACGATGTCTGCGGGCTGAAAGAAAAATTGCAATTCCGCGAAACGTTTGGGCAATTCACGCCGGAGTTTCGCCATGAGCGCAGTCGTTGGGGTATGTTCCTGTTTAAGAGAAATAAGAATTTCGCCATCCATTGGACCGATGGTGGCTGAATCGCTCAAGGCGATGTTGATTCCGCTGTAAGGCAAGCCGATATTGTCCAGAATAACCTCAACCTGATTGTTCCCTACAATTTGACGGATAGCGGCTTGGACTTCGGCAAAATATTTCTGCGTTTGTTCGATCCTTGTCCCTGACGGCGCACGCACATGAAGGCGCATCTGGCCCGCATCGACCTGGGGAAAGAAATCCCGGCCCAGCAGCGGGAATAAAAGCAGCGAAGCGGCCATTAAAATGATGAAAAAGCTTATCGTCGCCCTGGGTTGCGACAACGTCCAGGACACGCTCTGACGATAGGTTTCACGAAACGATCCGAATCCATGTTCAAATTTTTGATGGATAACACTGAAGGGATTGTATTTATGAACCGATGGCGTCGAATGCATGCCGGATTTGTCATGCGCCTCAACGAATGAGCGCATTAGATATTTGAACAGGACCGGGACCAGCGTGAAGGAAAGCAAGAAGCTCGCCATCAATGAAATGCATACGGAGAGCGAAAGTGGCGAAAAGAGATACCTGGCTGTTCCTTCAAGCAGGAAAACAGGCACAAAAACGATGCAGATGCAGAGTGATGAGAGCATGGTTGCAAAGCCAACCTCTTCCCGCCCGTCAATGATCGCCGGTTCCAGCGCTGCGCCCAGACCAAGATGACGTTCGATGTTTTCGATCACCACCGTGCCGTCATCGACCAGTATGCCGACCGCAAGGGCAAAGCCTCCCAGCGTCATTGTGTTAATCGTCTGCCCGGCGCAATACATCACCAGCACAGCCGTGATGATCGACATTGGAATGGATGCAATAACAATGAATGTCAACCTCCAGTTGCCGAGAAACATCAAAATCATCAAAGCAGTCAGGCCTGCCGCCATCGCACCGGCCATGACCACGCTGTTGAGTGCAGCTTTAACAAACAGTGATTGATCGAAGATCGCCTTAATGGAAACTTCGCTTGGCAAAACCTTCTCGATATCCGGCAGCGCTTCCCTGATGCCGGCGATGACCGCCAATGTCGAAACGCCCCCTGTCTTTCGGATCGTCATAAGGGCGCCCGGGGTTCCGTCAACGGAAACCGAGTTGGTTTGCACCTGAAATCCGTCATGCACATGCGCCACATCACGCATGAAGACCGTCCTGCCATCTACGTACTTAACTGGAAACGCATTTATTGCCTCGATGATATCGGGGCTGTTATTCATTGTGAGGGTGTAATCTTTTGGGCCGATTTTGACGTCGCCCGCCGGCAGAATGACATTCTGACTCAGCAGTGCCTGGCCGATGTCGGAGGGCGACAACCCACGCGATTCCAGGGCCTGCTGGTCAAGATCCGCCATAATGACGCGGGGTTTGCCGCCATAGGGATAGGGAACTTCCGCGCCATGAACCACGGCAAGGTAAGGCCGTATGATGTTCTGCCCCAAATCGTTGAGCTTGGTGTCCGGCAAGGAATTACTCGACAAACTCAACTGAATGATCGGAACGTCGGTCGCCCCGTAGCGTATGACCAGCGGCGGCGTGATATTGGGCGGCATGTATTTCAGCACCACGAGGGCGCTGCTTGCCAACTGCGAAACAGCGCGTGTTACGTCCGCTCCTTCGTGCAGGTAGACTTTTTCAACACCCACGCCGTTGTAACTTGTCGCCTCAATGCGGGAAATGTCATCGACGAGTGAGGCCATCTGCCGTTCGTGCAGCGTCAGGATACGGTTCTGGATGTCGTTGGCGTTCATTCCGTTATACGTCCACACGACGCTGACAACAGGGATGTCAATTTCAGGGAAAATATCCACCGGCATGCGCAGGCCCGCGCCAATGCCCAACAAACAGACAAGGGCCAAAACCGCAACGACCGTATAGGGCCGCTTAAGCACATATCCGACGACTGACATAAAACCTCTCCGGCAGACTAAGGACTGTTTCCGGTGACAAGCGGCAATTCGACCCTCACAGTTGGGCCAACCTTTTCATAGCTTCAAACTTTAACTGTTCCTCCATGTGGCTGACAAACGGCGCGGACAATGGAAAGCCCAAGTCCCGCGAAGCACGGGAACGAGCCTTTTTGGCGCCTATATAACCATGCTAATGGCCTGAGTCATCTCAAAGAAGGATTTAAAAGAGAAAAACGGAGACCTCAGCGCCGCAGTCAAGACCTTCCACGTGTTGGGCAATGACCACGTATCCGTCGGCGCGGGCCAGTATGTTGATCGCCCCCGATTTCCCGAATATCGGCGATGCCTCCATAACGCCTCCGCTTCCACGGGACAGGGCAACCGGCATATAATCGGTCCTGCCGTGCACCGAAGGGAGCTGCCGATTGAGGATCGCTTTAAGTGTGCGCGCGTACACAGGTTCAGTTTCCATCATTCCCTGCAGCTTGCGCAGAGAGGGAAGCACGAACGCCTGGCAGGTGATCAGCGCGGATACCGGCTGGCCCGGAAGTCCCCAGAAAAGCGTCTTGCCTGTACGCCCAAGGATCGTCGGCTTACCGGGCCGGATCGCAACCCCGTGCACCAGAAGCTCCGATTCGGGCAAACCCGCCAGGACCTGTGTCGTGTAATCCCACACCCCAACCGAACTGCCGCCTGACAGGACGATCATATCATGGTCAATAAGGGCCTCCTTACAGGCAGAGACCAGATCCTCGAGCCGGTCGGAAACCCTCTGCTGCACCCCGACCCGCGCTCCGGCGGATTTGATTTGGGCTGCAAGGCTAACGTTGTTAATGTCCCTTACCTTTCCAGGCGCAAGGCGGCGCGTCTCAACCGGAACTATTTCATTGCCCGTCGAAATCAGGGCGACCCGCGGGGTCCTGAAAACCTCCACTTCGACTATTCCGAGGGCAGCCAGCACGCCGATATCCTGGGGCCGAAGCACGGCGCCTTTCCTGAACAGGGTCTCGCCGAGCGCTATATCCTCACCGGCCTTGAGCACATTTTCGCCCGGCGCCACGGGCCTCGTAATCTCGATTGCCGTATTGTCGAGCACCGAAGTGTATTCGACCATCACCACCGCGTCGGCGCCCTCGGGAAGCATTCCGCCGGTCGGGATCTCCACCGCCTTTCCCGGCGCGACAGGGCGTGCGGGCGCCTCCCCCATGATCACTTCTCCCGATCTTTCCAAAAGAGCGGGGAGGCTTTCCGACGCTCCGAAGGTGTCCCGCGCACGGACAGCATAGCCGTCCATCGTCGCGCGCGCAAAATGAGGCGCCTGCTCGGCTGCCGTGATATCTGAAGCAAACCTCCTGCCGCAGGCAAGTGCGAGTGAAACCGGCTCGGGCGGCAGCGGCTGAATCCCGTTCAGAATCGACAAAACTTCATCGGGGGTCTTGACTTTGAGAAATTGGGCCATCAGGTTTTCCTCAGCGCAACGCCGGGCGCAAAAAACGTCGCACGGATGAGGTGATAAAATTATGCTAAGGATTTTAGCAGTTTTTGACGCATAAAAAAACCCGGATGGAGGTGATCCATCCGGGTTAAGAACATGACTCCGTCTCCGACGTCAAGCATCGAGAAAGGGACCGTTGAAAGGGGTGAGTGAGCAAGCCCCCTCCGCAGAGCAAAACCGCTCGGCTGAGGGGGCGGCGTCGGAACCTCCGGAGTTTAAACCGGGCAAATCATCAGAAGGCCACCTGGAAGCGAGTTTCGAAAATGTTGTCCGAGCTGAGTGCGGGCAGGAGGCCGTAGCCGGCGTTCGCGCCACCGGTCAACGTATTATGCGAATCGACTTCCGCACGGACATAATTCATTTTCACCATCATGTTTGGATTCAGATACCAGTTTATCGCGAATGTGTAATCTGTTTCCTTGCCGCCGTTGAAACCGGCAGCAATGTCGTTGGTATCCAGTTGGGAAATCTTGAAAGCCACTTCCCATGCTCCGCAGCCTCCAATCAGAGGATTAAAGTTATGATTCGGGATGATCCTGCCAAAGGTAGCCTGATAATCGGAAGGGCTGGCAGTCTTATTGTACGGGCGATGCTCACCGGTTATGAAGTAGCTGGCGTACGCATACCAGCCAAAAAAACTGGCCTCACCGTCGTTCCCCAGAGACGCACCGGAAGTACTCTTGACATCATGGGCCTGGACCCACATGTACTCGCCCTGCAGGGAAAGAGGTCCATACACCAGCGCAACTTCCGGATCTACGATATCCACTCCTTTAGCCAGGAAATTTCCGGTGTCGACCAGTGGGTTAAACAAATTCGCTTCGGGTGAAGACTTGTAGTCGAGCGTGCCTGGGTTAGTAGAAATTGTGCTATCGGAACGGAAGTTATGTGCGTAGCCTACGCCAAGATGGAGCAGATGTTCTCCATTGTTCTCATACCAGGGAAGACCCGTGATCCGCCCCGCCACTTGCGTGGAATCCAGATGTGGTGAGAAAAGATCTCCGGTAGAATCTTTGTACACGCCATTGCTTGATGTCGATGCCTGTTGTTGTAAAAAATAGCCCAACATCCAGCCCAGGCGATCGTTACAGGCCGTGTTTAACACCTCGAAGCCTGTATTGCGACTGGGAACGAGTGCATTAACCGGGAGGCTCTTCTCTATGAAAGTCACCCAGTTGTCACTGGTCAATTGTTCGAGTGACAGAGGCTCGTACATCTGTCCCGCCCTGATGCGCCCGATATATGGAATGTCCTTGACGCCCAACCATACGTCCGCGTAACTGAGCGCATTGCCTTGAGTGATGCTTGTGGTTGCAGTGGTTAAACTGTATGTCGTTACTCCCTTGGTGGTTTTAGAGCTTAGGGTGGCTGATTTGAGTACGGAGGTGGCCGAATATGACGGCGCAAAATCGATTTGGGCCATAAATTCGCCATTGTTCCAGATAACCCCGTCAAAGTCCAACCTCACACGGCGGAGCTGGTCCCCGTATCCATCGGTTTGCGGCTCACTGAACCCTTTGCTGAATTTTCCCTGCGACCAATGGGTCAAGTTGTTATTTGGTTCCGCATCTGCAAAATCGGCCTGGACCCTGCCGCCGATATGCAGGTCAAAAGCTTTGTCGTCCGTCGTAAACCTGAGGCCGTTAGCCCAATATGTATTAAAATCTGTCGGGTTCTTCGCTCTGGCCGGCGCCGCTGCCGCCGCTTTCTGCGCTTCTAGAATTTTTTGGGCCTCCGCCATTTTTTCGGCCTCGGCTTTTTTCAGCAGGTCGTTGTATTGCGCCTGACTGATCTGGTGGCTCTGCAACAGGATATCGAGTATTTGTTCCGTAACACTCTTTTCCGCAGCGCAGGCCCAACCGCCCGTGAAAACCATAAAGGCGCCGAGCAGCATCGTTACGCTCAGCGCCTTGAAGATAGTTCTATGCCCCAATCTCAGAAAACACTTCATGCCCTTTCCTCCTCAAAGTTGACGCTATTTGCTAACTCTCTCCTTGTTAGGCACATCCATCCGATATTATTAGTCTTTTAACCTCCTTCCCATTCGCAAAAGGTTAACACTTTGCCCCTATACAAAATTGGAAAAACTTTATTTCAAAATTTCGATTAATGTCAAGGGAAAAGCTGCGGTAATTCATATCTGTCATCAAATCGTAACATCTTGTCAAATTCCAGGGCCGCTTGCTCCATTTCGTCTCATCCAGAACGACAATAAAAAAACTTGATAAGAGGACCCCGCCTGATTTATTGTACTGCGCCGGGGAAAAGGCCCTCTGCGCCCTGGTTTCCGAAAACGGCTGAAATTAGGGGCTTTTTGCGGCAAAGGCGGACCATATCGTTGCGTGACTCGCCAAAATCTGCACTCAGCGGGTCTTTATTCAAAGGGATACATATTCCGCTCCGTAGGAGAATGGCATGTTTTATAGCAGGGCAGTGATTTTATTTGCATTCTTATTGCTTCTTTTTTCAGGACCTGGGGCGCCCTGTATAGCCGCTCAAACCTCTGCTGGCGACACCACAACGGCCAGGGTGGCGATTCTGCCCTTTGCCATGAACACCCCGGCAAATCTTAATTACCTTCAAAGCGGAATCCGCGACATGCTCTCTTCCCGGCTTTCGTGGGAGGGGAAGGTGAAGGTTGTGGACAAATCGGAAGCGGACAGGGCCGCCCGGGGAACAAAGGAAATTTCGCAGAGCGAAGCCCTGCGAATCGGCGCCGGCCTCAAGGCGGATTATGTTCTGTACGGGAGCATCACCAGCACGGGCCAATCGGTTAGTATAGACGCGAAAATGGTGCCGGTTTCGGGCAAAACGGAACCCGTCTCCTTCTATGCCCAGACAAAGAGCCTGGATGACATCATGCCCCAGGTAAACCTGTTTGCCCAACAGATAAATCAAAAGGTTTTCGGAAAACCTGAGGAAAAGACCCAGACGGCATCGGCGGACGCTGAAGCGCTGGCCACACGAAATCCCGAATTGCTCCTTCCAGGCGCTACCGCGTCAGGAGACAGGATATCCTACCTCAACCCCAATTTCGTCGAGGTTACCGCTGAAGGCTCCCTCAGGCAGCCGGGATTGTGGAGAAGCCAGGACATTCAGGGTGGCATACTCGGTATGGATATCGGCGATGTTGACGGTGACGGGAAGTCCGAAATCGTTACCATTCAGATGAGAAAGCTGATCGTGTACAAAAAGGAAAATCAGGGCCTGCAGACAGTGGCCACATTCG
>Ga0182014_10005480_pt1 | contig 14073 bp, 13 predicted proteins | sample 612S2DmetaG_FD_120489 | JGI IMG/M metagenome (GOLD analysis project Ga0182014, IMG submission 120489) | Permafrost microbial communities from Stordalen Mire, Sweden - 612S2D metaG | ecosystem: Environmental > Terrestrial > Soil > Wetlands > Permafrost | place: Sweden: Stordalen | collected... | reverse complement strand
CCGGACCCGATGGAGCGTTTCAATCCGCGCCCCGCACTTTCATGCGGGGCGACGAGAGTCACGACTACCAGCAGCTCCTCAGCAGTGTTTCAATCCGCGCCCCGCACTTTCATGCGGGGCGACACACCTGGCCAGACATCACGCATGGCGTCACACTGTTTCAATCCGCGCCCCGCACTTTCATGCGGGGCGACGCGGCAAGATCAAGGTGACCGGCAAAGGCAAGATGTTTCAATCCGCGCCCCGCACTTTCATGCGGGGCGACCTCCTTAGCGGTGAACGTACCAGTTGAGGGTGATGTTTCAATCCGCGCCCCGCACTTTCATGCGGGGCGACCAAATAGGAGTGAACGAGCACTTCGGGAAAACGAGTTTCAATCCGCGCCCCGCACTTTCATGCGGGGCGACGGAATTCGCGCGGTTGACAACATCTCCAGTTACGAGTTTCAATCCGCGCCCCGCACTTTCATGCGGGGCGACCGGAACGGCTGAGTTCATCGAGCACATGGTCGCTGCGTTTCAATCCGCGCCCCGCACTTTCATGCGGGGCGACTTGTTGCTATTGCGCATCGAGGAGCTGCTGACCTGGTTTCAATCCGCGCCCCGCACTTTCATGCGGGGCGACTTGCCAGAGTGAGTTACTCAACAAATTGCTGTGTGTTTCAATCCGCGCCCCGCACTTTCATGCGGGGCGACGCGGCCAGGCCTGCGCGGTGGAGCTGCTCCGGCTTGTTTCAATCCGCGCCCCGCACTTTCATGCGGGGCGACGTAAGTCTTCTGCAGGATGCCATCCGCAAACTCAGTTTCAATCCGCGCCCCGCACTTTCATGCGGGGCGACGCTCACCGCTTTGCATATCGATTGCCTCCGCACAGTTTCAATCCGCGCCCCGCACTTTCATGCGGGGCGACCCGGATCGGGGCTTGTACCAACCGACTGCGTTGGAGTTTCAATCCGCGCCCCGCACTTTCATGCGGGGCGACGTGTCTGCAGTGATGCGCATGCCCGCGACGGAAGTTTCAATCCGCGCCCCGCACTTTCATGCGGGGCGACGGCCGCGCCGCCGACATACTGCAAGATCGTGTCGTTTCAATCCGCGCCCCGCACTTTCATGCGGGGCGACGCGCAATCTTGGGTTAAGCAGCCGCTGACGTGGGGTTTCAATCCGCGCCCCGCACTTTCATGCGGGGCGACTTCTTTCCTCCGCCGGGAAGATCGACATAGATGAGTTTCAATCCGCGCCCCGCACTTTCATGCGGGGCGACACCGAGCACCTCGGCGAGATGCTGCTGCATCTGCAAGTTTCAATCCGCGCCCCGCACTTTCATGCGGGGCGACTCGCTTCATCGGCGATGCGTTGGGAACCTGGGCGTTTCAATCCGCGCCCCGCACTTTCATGCGGGGCGACCAAATCGACGCCATGCCAAACCCCAAAAAGATGAGTTTCAATCCGCGCCCCGCACTTTCATGCGGGGCGACGAGATGCTTCGTTTTGTAGATGAACTGCTTGTGCGTTTCAATCCGCGCCCCGCACTTTCATGCGGGGCGACCGGGCTGTAATCGTGCGAGACAAACTGCACTGAGGTTTCAATCCGCGCCCCGCACTTTCATGCGGGGCGACGAAGTACTCCTGGTTGGTGGTCGAGATCCGATAGGTTTCAATCCGCGCCCCGCACTTTCATGCGGGGCGACGACCGCCTCCGGGTACACTCCGGGGTCGGATGTGTTTCAATCCGCGCCCCGCACTTTCATGCGGGGCGACCCATTCGGAGTATTGAGCGTAACGCGCCAGCAAAGTTTCAATCCGCGCCCCGCACTTTCATGCGGGGCGACAGCCGCGAGCTGGGAGGTATACCACCGAGGCTCTGTTTCAATCCGCGCCCCGCACTTTCATGCGGGGCGACGAAAGCCCGGCGTTTGCTCCGGAAGTCCAGGTGGTTTCAATCCGCGCCCCGCACTTTCATGCGGGGCGACCGGATCAAGGTGTGACGCGCGTGGATACCGGCGCGTTTCAATCCGCGCCCCGCACTTTCATGCGGGGCGACATGCGAGTGATCGCCGTCCATGATGGTATCGAGCGTTTCAATCCGCGCCCCGCACTTTCATGCGGGGCGACCAACGCCTCGCAACTGCGCTCTACTCCGTCCGATGTTTCAATCCGCGCCCCGCACTTTCATGCGGGGCGACGCGAGGGTCTTGTGAAAAACGTCTTAGTTCTGATCGTTTCAATCCGCGCCCCGCACTTTCATGCGGGGCGACCCGGGTCGGCAACGATGGACATGATGCGCAGCTTGTTTCAATCCGCGCCCCGCACTTTCATGCGGGGCGACCGGCTACCAGGACGTGGGCGGCAACCAGGACGTGGTTTCAATCCGCGCCCCGCACTTTCATGCGGGGCGACTGGGACATTGCCTTTTGGACAAAATCGTATTCAGGTTTCAATCCGCGCCCCGCACTTTCATGCGGGGCGACGACAGCCACGGCCAGCATGGTGGGCGCGGACATGTTTCAATCCGCGCCCCGCACTTTCATGCGGGGCGACGATTCTCGATGCGATGCAGGGCAAAGTTCTTGACGTTTCAATCCGCGCCCCGCACTTTCATGCGGGGCGACTACATGGGATGTCTGCATTATTCCCTTGAGAAATGTTTCAATCCGCGCCCCGCACTTTCATGCGGGGCGACGCCGACCTCGCCAAAAGGTTAGGCAGCGTCAAAAAGTTTCAATCCGCGCCCCGCACTTTCATGCGGGGCGACGTAAGCCTGGTGGTGCATGTGCGCTATCCGAGTGGTTTCAATCCGCGCCCCGCACTTTCATGCGGGGCGACAGGATAGCCCACACGCAGCTGCAATTGTGAGGACGTTTCAATCCGCGCCCCGCACTTTCATGCGGGGCGACCGAGGACTTCCCCGAACGCTTCGTGACAATCCAAGTTTCAATCCGCGCCCCGCACTTTCATGCGGGGCGACGACATAAGGCCCCGGCTGATCACCGGGATCATGTGTTTCAATCCGCGCCCCGCACTTTCATGCGGGGCGACTTGCTGATGCTGATTGCCATGCGTCTACTTGAGCGTTTCAATCCGCGCCCCGCACTTTCATGCGGGGCGACTCGTGGACACTGCCGGTCGTGCCCTTGACGCTTTGTTTCAATCCGCGCCCCGCACTTTCATGCGGGGCGACTGCGACCGCTGTAAACGACACAGCCGCAAGAAGTTAGTATACTGTTTCCGCCAATCAGACGATTTTTACCATTCCGGGCAAAATTTATTCCGGGAAAAGAGCGGGATGCTGCTGCAAATACAAGCATATTGGCGCACCGCGAAACTACGGGGTTTAGGACGACGCTTGGGGTTCGCGGAAGAGAGATCATAAGATCAGTGGCTCGGTCAAATCGAGTGGTTTGGGGACGCCGTAGTGCTCCGTTTTCTCGGTTGCCGTCGCGTCCAGAAAATAAAACCGTAGAGAATCTTCTCCCGGTTCATATTCGGTCAGCAGCCGGTCTCGCAACAAGACCCATTCGGTCTGTCCGACACGGCATTCGAAGACCGATTTCTGGGCGCGCACGCCATAGTCGGAGCAGGCGCGCGCCACACGGCGAAGACGCCGCCGTCCGGCGGCCTCCGCTGTAGATACATCATAAGTTACCAGGACAAACATTGCACGGCCTTTCTAACTATCCTTACTTTGGTACAAGTGGCAGATAGTCCGGCAAGTCTCCGCGTAAATGACGCGCCAGGATGCGCGCCTGAATAAATGGCATTTGGGCAAGACGAAGGTTCTGTTCCAGGACCGGATGGTCGAGATTGTCCTGCTTGCGTTCCTGATAGGCGCGGATGACTTGTTTGCGCCCGGCTTCAGAAAATTCCACGGCTCCACCCTCGCGCACGACAAAGTCCGAGGCGGAAATCTGGCGGCGATTGACGAGCGTGATCGCCAATCTGTCCGCCAGCCATGGACGAAATTCTTCCATCAGGTCCAGCGCCAGCGAGGGACGATTCGGCCTGTCCGTGTGCAGGAATCCAACAAACGGATCAAGCCCCGCCGCGGTCAGCGCCGCCACGCAATCGTGCTGCACCAGCGCATATAGGAAGGAAAGCAGGCAATTGATGCGGTCACGGGGAGGGCGGCGGCTGCGCTTAATGAAATGGAAAGTTTCACGCTGCTGCTTCAGCGTCCAAGTAAAAGCGGAAAAGTACTGTTGCGCGGCCAGCCCTTCGGCCCCGCGCAACGCGTCCAGATTGGTACTGGCCAGATCGAGATCGGCCAATCGATGTATCTGACTTGCCAGCGCGTCGGTTACGGTTTGCAATTGGCGCAATTCGCCGTCGTCGTCGTTTTCGCGGGCGGCACGCAATAGACTGTTGCGCGCATTCTGGACTTTTCCTGCGATAATCTGGCGCGCGATGGCGGCACAACGAACAGGATCGTCGGCGGCACGGAATTGCGCGCGACGCAGGGTTACGCTGGTATCGGCTATGCCTGTCATGCGGGCCTGAAAGTGCCCGTGTTCGCTGAGAAAGTTGACCGCGACGTCGTTCTCCCAGCACAGATCAAGCGCTCCAGGGCTTACTGTGCTTGGCCCAAAGAGACAAATGGATTCCAGGTGATGAATGGGAACCGAAAGTTTGCGGGTGTCAATCGCAGTTTCCCGCGAACGCTGGCTGGAGGGCAAATTGTCTGGATAGACCGGCACTTCCACGCGCAATGTAAGATGGTCACGCGCCACATAACTTCCGGGAGTTAGCAGGTATAGCGTGTTTTGCTGAATTTCGCTCATCGCATAATCTCTGTTTGTCTATGTCTGGAAGAGGCGTCGCTTGGCCTGCTCCAAACCGCTGGGTCTCGAAGTGAGTTTCGGAAGACAGATTTCATACAGCGAACATCCCTCGCAGGCCGACTTGTAAATCGTCTGCGGAATATTGCCAACTTCCACCAGAAGATGCAGCGCGGCAATCGCCTCCTCGGTGGCCGCGCGCAATTGGAGCGTAAACTCGACGCTGCGCCGGCGCTTGTTGGCGGCATGAAAGACCGCGCCACGAGGTACGGCCCTGCCGAACATTTCCTCCAGGCATAAGGCCTGAGCGCAAAGTTGCGCGTCGTCGTTGATGAATCTTCGCCGAGGGCCTTTTTTGTATTCGACTGGAGATAGCTCGTTCGCCGCATTTTGCTCGACGATGTCGCATATGCCCGAAAGCCCCAGGCGGTCAGAGAAAACCGGCAAAGCGCGCAGCAGCTTCACTCCCTTGGCAAGCTCATAACCGGGAAGGTCAGCGTGTTCGTGAGCCAAATCGCCGATCACTGTATGAACATTCTCTCCCCAGCATCCATCGACAGCCTTCAGCGCCGCGCGGCGGGGACAGAAGAGAAAATCGTTGAGGAGGCTGAGGGGCAATGGTTCCATTATCACAACGCAAAACCTCCTTTACGCTGTCCTTGCAGCAATGGTAGTATTCCCCTCATGTAGCCCAGGAAATCATCGTACTGATCTGACCGCAGCGCCACAAGTTCGTCGCCATAACCAATAGGCCTTGGGTCAAGGTCGGGCAAGCGGGATTTCCAGATTTGAACGCTGTTAAGCATAACCTCCCTTGAATTTGGGAAACGGCCATGGTCGCGAGATTCAAAGCGCTCGATCAAGTTCTGGTCCACCAAAACGGTTTGCGTATCAGCCGTAATCAGGCGGCAGAGCTTGGCCACCTCGGGATAGTCGGCATCTTTTTCGTGCTGAATGATCTGTCTTGCGAGAGTTTCTGTCTCGCCACTACCGGAATTGATTTCGCGTTGCAATGCTTCAGTACAGTATTCCGCCGCAGCTTTGTCTTCCTTGAACATCTCAGCCAGCACGCGACGCGAGGTTTTGAAGTGAGGGTGCAAAGTAAGAAAGTCGTCTTCGTCATGGCGAAAGTCCCAGACTTCGGCACTGGCGCACTCTGAAGAGCGATTAGCTCGCCCGCTAATTTGCAAAAGATTCACCAATCCGCAACTTTCCCGGAAGGCCGTACGAAACGATAAATCAACTCCGGCTTCGACGCAACTGGTGGCGACTAGAATCCAGTTCTTCCATTCGCTGGCTAAGTTTTCCTTGACTCGCCGAATCGTCTTGCTGCGATCACGCGGACTCAGAGCGGTGCTGAGGTGCTCTACGTTGAAGCCGAAATTCATTTCCAAACGAAAATAGTTTGCCAAGATGGCAGCCGACTGGACGGTGTTCACGATAACCAGTTGCGGACCAGGCTTAGAATGAATGAACTCTGCCAATGCGCTTAACGAAAGCTTTTCCGGCTTGGATTTCAATTCGATCCGGTAGGTTTCCAATTTGGCAGTTTCAGCACGAAGTGGAGTGGGCACCAGTTCAGCAACAGGCATCTGCTCAGCTACAGGAACAAAGTCGGGCAACTCCCAGAATCGCGCTAGCGATCCGCTGGCCAGAACGAGATGACAGCCCCAATCGCTGCACAGTTCTCTCAACCACTTCCACATTTGCGGCCAGAGGGGTGCAGGCATCGCAGCATGGGCTTCGTCCACAAAGATTGCTGAACCGGGCACTTGATGGAACTTACGCAGTGCGGTTGTTTCCTTAGCCGCAAGCGTTTCGAAGAACTGGACAGCCGTGGTCACAACCACGGGTGCATCCCACCGCTGTGTAAGCTGACGCAGATCGCGCCAGTTTTCGCCTTTGAATTCGACCCGATGATGATGCGCAGCAACAACTTCATCGGACAACTCGCCGTCGAGCGTCAGAGCGCGACGGTAAACATCGACTGATTGATCGATGATATTGGTGTAAGGCAACACAACGAAGATTCGCCGGAGATTACGCTCGCGCGCAACATTGAGCAGATGGGCCATGACGGCCGTGGTCTTTCCTGTTCCCACCGGGCTGTCGCAGGCGACTATCCGCTCATTCTCAGCCAGTTCGCGATTACGGCAGGCGTTGTATAGCTGCTGGCGAACTTTGAGCCTAAGCTTTCCGTTTTCCGTGGCCGGTGGTGTATCTGAGGCCAAAGCTGCTACATACTGGTCGAGATGAGCCAGGCGCTCAGCAGCGCGGAGTGGCAGCCCGTTAAGCTCACGTTCATTCTGATAATGCTGGGCCGTATCGCTATGATCGGCATCCACAAGGCAAGAAAGAGCCAGACGCCGGACTAGTCCGGTGAAGGGTCTATTTGGAACGGCGGAAATTTCTGTAAACAGGTCTTCATGCTTACGAAGATAATCATCTAAGTGGTCTTCAGTCCACTCCCATGCAGTCCTGTTACAGCCTGCAAGAACACCCGTGTCTCGGAGTGCCAGGTTAAGGCTGTTCGCAAATTTGGCTTTTTCCTCAGGAACCGATGGTAATCCAATATGATGTGAGTAAACGGTGAATGCGGCTTCAAACTGCTTTGAGCGCAGCAAATGGGCAGTACCAGCCTCGACATGATTGTAGCCAGACTTGTTTTTCTGATTGTTTCGCAGAATGTTCTGAAACAACTCATCCAACTTGCCGAGATCGTGATAAGCGGAGGCACTCCGTACCACAGCCAGAAGTGATTCTCGCCATTGGGGAGAAAATGCCGCCGCATCGCCAGCAAACAGCGCGGAGTAATGACAAACATTGCCAACGTGCTCGCTGTATGTTTGTGCCGGAGCGCCATCGCGGGCGCTGTGCGCCAGCGACTCACTCATCGTGGTTTGCTGCTCACAGCGCATAGTCATGATATTCGCCGCATTGCGCGAATGTCTGCGAAGCGCCATCGCGGACCAGTTGATCCTTGATGGAATATTTCCCGTCCCACGTCGGAATTTCGTATTCTGTCACCGAAGCTGAAGGTTTGTCGTTATCCTCCTTCGGAATCCGGCGAGGAGTGAGTGCATCAATCAAGGCAAAGTCTGAGACTGAACCGGCGCGGCTATTGTGCGTGAAAGTGTGCGCATGGACTACCTCCACCATGGAACGAACCACGGAACGGGTATCAGAATATGTGTGCTTGAGTAAATTCAGCATCAAATCCACGTCGAGTTTTGTGCAGCCGGTTTTATGGGCAAGGTTCGGGCTCACGAAAAATGGAACCGCATAAAGGCCATGCTTTACAACCCGGAATGCCATTGGAGCCATCCCACGGTCCTTGCCCTGTTCGACACCGGACTTGTTCGTCCATGTTGAGAATTCTATGTCGATCGGAGCAATCGAGACACCAACACCGAAGTGCGCCACACCTGACCGGATCGTGTCGCTGCCACCCTCACCCTTTTCAAGGAAAGTATTGCCAAATAACCTACCATCCCAGTAGGCATCAATGAATGCTTGGCCGAGTCTCCCATTTGTTGGCTCCATCTGCTTTATGATTTCGTCCCGAATCCGCCCCCTGCTCTCCAGAATCTGAAACTTTTCATCCGCTTCGATGGCAAGCGTTGTCTTCACATCCTGCCAAACGACCCCGTCCTTCTCCAAGACAAGGTCACGAAGCTTGCGCTTCACAGAAACAGGAGAAATCTCGCCCTTACCGTCAGGTCGCTGTCTGGGGGAACTCTCGCGTTCTGGGTCGCCGTTAGGGTTGGATTTGCGAACCTCCAAAACGAGAAGTCCGGTGATCCTGGGAACTAATCCGGCATCTTTGTTCTCATTCATAATTGCAGTTGTCATAGATCCTCCCTTGTTGTCAAATCACCTTAATGAAATTCATTGCATCGGCGTATCGCTCTTGGAGTGGTCAGCTAGATAGCCGAGCAAAAGTTTCGCTTTGTCGGCATCTGACATTCTGTTAGGCAACTGCTCCAGATGAATTGCTGAGGTGCAGGCAGCAATTTCTCCAAGAAGCCACTTCACTAAACCGACTTTCACATTCGGATCATCGCTTTGAAAGGTCCGTGCCCATGCCTGGTAGGGAGTTAGTCGCTCCGCAAGCCGGGCAAGCGCGAAGACGGGCTGTTCCAGGGCTGTGCTAAATAATGCGTTGCCGATTAGCTGTGAAGGGCTTTCGCCTTTGCGCACATGTTTGCAGTATTGCAGATGAAGGCTGTCCGCAAGTGCAAGCAGCCTGCCGAATTGTGTGATGGGTTCTTGCATAAAGTTTTCCTTGTGGTCTCCACATTGACGCAGAAGTATTCCAAGAAACGCGATGGCTTTCAGTGATTGCCAGCGCACAATGTCACTCAGTTGCTTCCAGTCACGAGTTGTTCTTACAGCGCCAAGGCGCGCCAATACCGCGCTCATTCTCCGGACTAGCAATCCCAAGGCGGTTTCAGCCTTCCGTTGGGCAAGGGGCACGTCGGACAAAAATACATCGTAAGCGTCGGAAGTTGAAAATGCCCGCTGGAAACTGGAATTGAATCCCGCTTTTGCATCGCTGCTCCAGACCCGATTGATGGTCGAGGCAAGTTCAAGGGGGTATGGGGTTGTCTGGCTGAACGGCTTGAACTTCTTGCTCTCTTTATCGTAGATTCCAACCGAGACAGCAGGTGCGTTGCGAACGCCCAACTGCCAGTCTTTGGCCGCGCGAATAATATCCGCCACGCGGAATCGCCTGTTGAGACTAATTTGTCTGTGCGCTTTGTCGGTGGAGCAAAATGATAGCAATCGAACATTGAGATCGGGATTGGCGGCAATTATTCCTTCCAACATTCCGATGACTGGTCGGGCGATGGCAGCGAAATCGGCATCGGAAAATTTACTCGCTTCACCGCCAAACATCTCTGCCAGTTGTTCACGGCCTTGCGGCTGGCCTTCCAGGTATGCGACTAGCAAATCACGCTTACCTGGTTGGGCGCTTGGAATCGGCCGACAGGAAAGACCTCGATTTTCTTCACTTGCCATGTAGAGCAACGCATCATTCATTTTCTGCGTCAGTGCGGCGGAAACCGGGAATGCTTTCGCGCCTTCCAAACCATAGCGCCGCATAGCACGCACCTCATTGGTGTTCACGGAAAAGAGTTTCACGGGGCCCAACTCGACAATCTTGGGGGATGGAAACTTGTCTTGCAACTTGACAGCTTTTCCGGTATAGGCGTCGATGCCAAGCACTTTTTGGTCAATTTCCGTTACGATGTTGTCGACTTCCAGCAGGGTACGATTGATTAGATCGCTGGTATCAGTATGGGCAACACGCTTGAAGCTCAAATCGGCTTCAGCCAGGTCGAGGTAGACAGGTTGCTTGGCATCCTTGTCCAGCTTCCCTTTCTCGTTCCAGTAATCAGGGCTTCCAATCACGGCTCTGCGCTTTTTCCAGTCAATTGCTCCGAAAAGAATATTCAGGGAGATGAGGAGCGTGTTCCCGTCGAGATCGGCGGAGGGAGTGGCCAACAATTCAGCAACTTGATCAGCAAAATCTGCGAGTGTAGGCTTTGCCGTGTTAACGATCGACAATAAATCCAGAAAATTTTGCAACTCAGCAGGCGCGCGCGTGAGCTTCACCTGAAGTTCCAAAACCAACTCCGAACACGACCGGTCAAATTGCGTCTTCTGACTGGTTGTGAATTCGTGCGCTCTGGATAGCTTAAAGAGATTGCGAATACTTTCAGCCAACTCCATATTGGCGGTGCTTTTATTCTTCGAAAGATCCAGCAAATGTTTGATTGCGGATGTCAATTCTTCAATTGGAATCTTGTCCAAGTACCGCAAGGGAGTAGGCAAATTAAAACCGGGAAAGCTTGATCCAGCCGAACCATGCTCCACCCGAAACAATGATGCAGCATCTTTGCCGGCCAAAGTTTCTATCCGCTTTGGCGCGCCGTCTCTGGCAAGGAAAACTATCAACAAGTCTGTATTTTTTGCCATTGGGCTGATTCGCCCGTGTCTGGATTGCGGGTTAAGACCCAGCCGCTCGATGGCATCCACCACTTGCGAAAGCTCATTGAGCATAGACCAGCACTCCATTCTCGACACGCAGCTTACGGCTGAAGGCTGGCTTGACCTGTCCGGCTTGGGGATGATCGAAAACCATCCGCAACATCGTCGGCAATTCGTGGTTCTCGCTTTCGCATATCCGCGTTTCTGGCCGGAACGGCCCGCAATAATCCGGCGCGAATTCCTTCCAGCCCAGGCACGGAGTGTAAAACCATTGCCCCCGCTCCAATGCCCGGTTGAACGCATCGTAATAGGCGTGGGTTGGCGAAGTAGTGGTTTCGTGATGTTCGTGGAAGTCTGCTTCGGCATAAAGACGGTAGCAAACATTGACGAGGACAATTGCGTAAAACTGGAAAGAAGCGCCTTTGGCTATAGCATCACTCGCCCGCAGTGGCCCACCATAGTTCGTGGTGTAGCGATGAAACTGAACGGGGCGGCAAATTTCAACCTTTACGGGCCGAATATCCACCGACTTCCACCGCAGCACCGCCTCAAAAATCCCCTTGACCGCGCTGTAGGTTGGAGCGACGTAGGATACTGGTGAAGAACCGGTATCGGGACGGGTCCACATGGCAGACGGCCCGGAAATTTCAAGTTGGATCGGCCAGGATTTCATTACGGCCCTTTCCCTAGACTGCCACCATGCCCACCAGCGTATTTGCTCGCTCAGCAAGGGCATTCTTACAGACCATTGTTCCGTTTGTCCCTGTCCGGTCGGCTCTTACATCTACTAGATGTTGTGGTAGACGACGATCAACGTGCCCCTAGATCACAATATACAGGTGCTGTGAGTGAAAAACGGATAGGCACAGTTCCATTGGTTTTGACATGAAATGCTTGAAAATCACCGATGACCAGTGAGTATACTCCCCGAGGCTATCATTGGAAGCTCTTGCCTTGTATTGCGCTGTCGGTCAACGATCACGGTTGAGCATATCCGTGTCCGTGATCAGAAAAAGCCGTTCGGTTGGGTCGGCAGCTAGTTGCCGTAGTTCCGGGGAAAAGCCGCCCAAAGCGAAGAGTATGTAGCTGGGCCGGTCTCTCCAACGGGCCTCTGGCAGGCTGGCGACTTTGGCTTGTAAAGCGCTCAGGTCGCTGAGTCGCGTAACGCGCTCTGTGCGCCACTTGCACTCCCCGAAGAGAAAAGTTCCGTCGCCAAGTTCCGCCATGAGGTCGATCTCTGTGCGACCATCACGGCTCCAGTATCGCGCCATCTCGCGCACATTGAGGCCAAGGCGCTGTTGCGCATTCCGTTGAAGCCACTGGCCGCAGATTTCCTCGAAGACTGACCAGGCCATGTAATCAGCCAGTCGTGGCGCTACCTGTGCAGCGTAGACCGTGGCAGAATCGGAGAATTGCAAGGCGCTGGTCAGCGGCGCAACAAAGCGATACCAGAAGGTTAGAAAGGGATCGGCGACGCGGTAGATTGCCCGGCGGTCAGAGCGTTCGCCGAAAGGAAGTTCGCGCCGAATCCAACCCAACTCCAGCAACGTACGCAGGGAGGCAGAAAGCGCACCGCGCTCCACGCCAATCAACTGCTGAATACGATTGAATTTCGTTTCGCCACCGGCAATCGCCGCCAGAATGGCATTGTACGGAGCCGGGTCCCGGATTTGTTCGCTGCTCAATAGGAACCGTACCTCATTTTCGAGAATGGCGCGGGGTTGCATCAGCAGCGTAACAATCTCCTCGGCTGGGGGGCGTGATGTGTCTACCAGCGCATGGTAGCGCGGCGTCCCGCCGAAGACACCGTACATAAGCAGTTTCTCGACGACGCCATAATGAGGGCTGTTCCCATAGAAGGCCGCCACGTCTTCGTAGTGCAACGGATCAAGATGAAAAATGCCAGCATTGAAGCGCCCGAACAGGGGGGCGCTTTCTTGACCGAGAGCGGCCATCGCCGAAAGTTGAGACCCGCACAGAACCACGAATAGAGGAGAATGGACGCCCTCGCGGTCCCACCATGCTTGCAGAATGGATGGCAACTCTGGAGTCTGGTCAACCAGATAAGGGAATTCATCGAGAATCAGAGCAAAGCGGCCCGCTGCTTTCTTCCGTGTCTGGGATTGCTGCGAGGCGTAGCGAAGGAGGGCATTCCAGGAAACGGAAATTTCTTCAGGGGCAACGCCTTCGGAAGGCAAAGCCGCGGTCAATTGACGGGCCAGGGTCAGCCGTTGCGTGGCAGCGGTAGACTGTTCCGCCAGAAAGTAGCAGTGGGGCTTCTCCCGCTCGTTTCCGCTCACACCAGCCGTGAAGTAGCGCTGCAAAAGGAAGGTCTTGCCCAACCGTCTTCGGCCATAGAGGAGCAGCATTTGGCCACCGGCCCCATGGCGCTTCCAGGTGCGATCCAAGGCTGCAAGTTCGAGCGTCCGATCATAAAAGGGATCAGGTTTGATGGTTGTGCTGAGCATGGCTTGGCAACGCCTTTCTTGTTCACCATAATTATGAGTTGTCACTTTATAAACTGTCAACTCGTGTCCAGACAAAATGCCAGACGGAAATATTGTTGGCTGCAAACCATTCGGCCAGAGCAACAACGAAGCCGGTTTTACCAACCCCGCCCTTACCACCCATCGTGAAGACAACGCGCTTGGAACTTGCTGTCATTGTTCACCTCCATCGCCGGTTAGAGTCAGCGGCTCGTTTTCCCGGAAGACAAACCGGGTAGGTTTCGGTTTTGAGGTGAGGGGCTTTGTGCGGAGCGCAGCGACCGGATCAAATCCAGCTTCTGGCTCCGAAGGTGGCAATTCAAATTGTGTATGTTTGTTATGCTTTGCCCGAACCTTCACGAAGAAGTGCAGAGTGCTTGGTGCGACATACAGGCCCAGCCGTTCGTTGAACAGCTTGGCGACCTCGCGGTACGTGCGCCCTTTGCGGCGGAGTTCGCGAATCAGTTCGCGGTGTGGTTCGAGCTTTGAGCGTGGCGGTTTTTGAGGAAGTGATTCGAGAATGGTTTGAGGTTCTGGTTCCATGATTTATGGCTCCAGAGCACCGCACTGCATTGTTCCAATAGACGTCCAATAAGCGGCTCCGAGGGTGCCTGAAAGTGCCTTGCTGCGCTATCCATGCCACCTGATTTCAATAACTTACCAGGCGCTTAGCCACTTTCACGGCGATAACCCTAGCCCGGATAATTCGCGAAGCCTGATTTAGCGAAAGCCTTTTGTGCTACAAACATGTTGACAAGACAGTGTTTGAGGCACAATGAGAGGTTTTCGCTTGACCGAGGATAGCACAACAGAGCGTTT
>Ga0182014_10005479_pt1 | contig 14073 bp, 10 predicted proteins | sample 612S2DmetaG_FD_120489 | JGI IMG/M metagenome (GOLD analysis project Ga0182014, IMG submission 120489) | Permafrost microbial communities from Stordalen Mire, Sweden - 612S2D metaG | ecosystem: Environmental > Terrestrial > Soil > Wetlands > Permafrost | place: Sweden: Stordalen | collected... | reverse complement strand
GCGTCACTTCACCGCGACGAGGCTAATTGCGGCAGGCGTGCCGGTTCGAACCGTGTCAGGGCGCCTGGGGCACGCCAGTCCTTCAACCACTCTGACCGTGTACTCCCATTTTGTAGAGGCAAGTGATCAAGACGCCGCAAACGTGATGGGTGAGTTGCTCCCTAAGTCACGTAGGAAGGTTCGCAAGTAGCACAACTACGCGAACCGCAAGTGGCCGCTGACGGCACTTTTGTCACTTGACATTACGGCGCTGTGTCGGTATAAAAATAGGGGTCACGGCTGTTCTTCGGGGTCTGCGGAAGGGTCGGTTTTGGTGCCTTTGGCGGTGCCAGTTATTTCTGACTGTCCGGTTGCGGTGGCAACAATTCTGACGGTCCCCCCGTGAGGGAGGGTGAGGTAGTGTTGCCGGTTGTCTAGCGTGAATTCGATCGTTTCGGGGGAATCCGGGCCGAACATCCCCCCAGACGGCACTGTGACTGTCGCAGGACCGGCTCCAATTGCCATAGAAAATGTGTCTCCGGGATTAAGCGTTATGGATGTTCCTACGCCCCTAGCGACGTCGAGCCCTTCTGCGGCTACCACTTCGGGAGAAGGCGCCGGTATTAGGACGTTGTGAATCTCATCTATCTTTCTATCCCTATCATCAGCCACCTTTTGTCTTTGGATTTCTACCTTTTCGTTTATTGAACTGCGCCACCACCATGCACCGAGAGCCACGATAAAAATCGCGATGAAGAGAAGAGGCCAGAAGGACAGGAATTTCACATGCTCGGTGGTGCTCTGCGAACGCAGAGAAAAGAACCGCCCGAGATAGACACCAGCGGACGCACTCAAAATCATCGGGGGACCGTTGTCAAGGATCGGCTTAGGTATTCGGACGCCCATTTCTGAGAGCATAAACGTCGCCTTGGCGATGGCCGGGAAGACGAAACTCAACTAGAGGTTCGTGGTCATGGAATCAGCCTCATCGTTTACAGGGACCGGTCTTTAGGACGCGCCTACGTTGGGACAAAGCCTGGTCACTGCAGTCTGCTCAATTTATAACCTGACGGGCAAACGGGTCTTACTGCGGTCACTTTCCTTTTTGATTTTCCCTTCGTGCAGGTGATCGTAACTTTCTTGACCGTAGACGCAGCACCGTAACTGGTTACGAACGCCTTAGTAGCCGTGGAATTCGAGTCTTGCGACACGCCAACGGCAACGCAAGTGCCGCTACCCACGCAAGAGATTGATGTGCCAGAACTGATCGCTCCGAGTGCATTGACGCCGGGAACCGTGATGGCATTACCCCAAGCATCGTTGGATTCAATTACAACAAAAGCTTTCTCCTCGTTCGAAGAGTTGGTGTAAGTGCCGACAGCGCCACAATTGCCATTTGAACTGCAAGACACCTGACTCACGGTATCGACGTCAGCAATGAGCTTCGAAGCGCCCAATTTTGCAAGGCCAGGTACCGGAATTGCGCTGCCCCATGTGCCGTTCGCTTCGATTACGAGAAACAGTCCTGGTGCATTGCCGTAGGTGCCACCGGCGCTGCAATTCCCAGATGAACTACACGACATCGAGCCAAGAGTTGGCCCCGAATTGGTAACAGTTGCTCCTGACAGGCCAATGTCCGTGCCCCAATCGCCGCCCACTTCATTGGCTACGAATACGCCATTTGATCCCTGACTGCCGTTGACCCCGTTATAGGAACCTCCGGCAGAACAATTCCCTGGTGAGCTACACGAGACAGCAGTCACTTGGCTTTCGCCTCCATCGGTGAAAGTCGTTACTCCGGTAAGAGTGATTTCATTGCCCCAAACACCATTGACATCATCTACTACGAATGAGTTGCCGCTACCGTTCTGCAATGAGAACGAGCCTCCGGCAGAGCAATTTCCTGGCGAACCGCACGAAATGGTGTCGATCTCTGCACCACTATCCAATCCCAAGAGCGGGGCGGGAATCGTAGGGAAACCCTGGATTTCGGAAGCGCTGCCCCAAACACCGTTCTGCTCAGTGGCAACGAATGCGGAGTCGATGCTTCCATTGTTGCCGGGACCGGCAACGCTGCTGTTTCCAGTGGCGCTGCAATCACCGGCTGAGTTGCACGAGATCGCTAGAGCTTCGCTATTGGTCATCAACGAAGATGGTCCGGGGATTGGCACCACACTGCCCCAGACTCCTTTTGTTTCATTGAACGCCAAGGCCGACCACAAGCCATTTCCTGAGGAAGGAATGCTGCTGGCGACCGCCCCACAATTGCCAGGTGAACTACACGAAATCGAACCAGTCATGACGGTGCTCGGCACAGTCTGGCCAGGAATTCTTAGGGTCTTGCCCCACTTCCCGTTCACTTCGGTTACTCCAAAAAGTGCATTCTCTTCGTTCCCACCAGATGGTTGATTGATCAAGAACTGGCCTATGGCAGTGCAATTGCCCGGAGAACTACATGAGACCGGACCCGTGTGACCACCTTTTCCATTGCTCAACTGAGTAAGGCCAGGAATGAGTTGGGCGTTACTCCACGCTTTTCCAGCTGCTGAACTAGAACTTCCGACCAAACCCGGAATTAACATCAACGCTATTGCTACGGAGCCTCGGGCAACAAGACGGAGTTTCATTTTCCCCCTTTAGGAGATGAGTTGTCGGGAGGCCGCTTCTTTCCATTTCTGAACACAACTGGACACTACGACCTCGAGATCCATCTTGCATATCCAGGATCTCGTTTCTCCCCGACTCCGAAAATGGCGAAGAGTAAACGTGAGGTAAAGCAAACTCAATGCGTCGAACGGTCTATTGAGGAAGTCATTAAGTAAGGCGGCAGGTGCCCGTCGCAGTGGTGAGGTTCTACTGAAAGGGGCTCCCGTTGGCGGAGTATCTGAACTCTAAAATCAAATAAGGCATGGCGCCACTTTCAGGGTATTGATGAATGTGAGGACTACGGGGCTGGGGTCAACGTGTAGGCCTCGTGAAGTGCAGCCAGACGACCGATCCGATCAATGGTCAGTCCGGGTGGCCACGTGATAGTTAAGTGACCTGGCCACAGAGTTTCCATTGTCTGGTTGAACAATTCCGGTCGTCGAACGTGAATCGCTCTGGGAAAATTGTGCCCGAGGACCTGAAACACAACGAAGCCGATCGAGAACGTGAACACATACAACCATTGGCCGAGTTCTGCACCTCGGCGTAAATACCTCACGGTCGGCGTGTCAGTTATGTCGTCAAGCATTTGAATCTTCGACTGAATGGTCGAGACGACGAGATTGTTGACACTTGGATCTATACGGCCAATCAGGACTTCGTGGTACGGGAGCGGCGCTTGGCGCTGATAAAAAAATAGATACTCCGAGTCAGGCACTGCACGTTTTGCTGGAGTGAGTTGGTCCAAGACGAGAGTTGTCTTTACCGCCCACGTGGCAAGTTTCAGCCGCATCTCCGGAGTCAGCGACGCCGATACGCCTGTGGTCATCATTGGGGTGAGCGAGGGCTGCACGTCCGTCTCAAGAAGACTCATCCAGCCGTTATTACAAGTACTACAGACGCCACCGATTGTGTCCTCAAAAGGCCTGCGAGCGTAAGTGATTGGGTCCTTGCCCGAAGACCTAATTTCGGCTACGCCGGTTTCACCGATAATGCCGCTGAAGGCATCCTTCATCCATCTTCCAAAGATGTGTTCATTCGTCAACCTGACATTCGTCGATTGGCAGAATATGCATGGCGTTCGCTGCACGGCACTTTGGGTCATCGCAGAATTCTTGCACCGGGCAGTGACAGGAAAGATGCACGAGTCGGCTGGCCTACCACGGGACTGCAGTCGATTAGGTTGACAGATGTACCCAAAGCATGCCATGCGGTCGTTTTCAGTTCGCTGACGTTCACTGGTGACCGTAGGCGGTTGGAATATTGAGCTTTCAGTTCACCTGCATTCAGGTGTGACCGCACGTAATCGTCGGCGTTGCTAAAGCCGTTGCTAAAGGTTTGGCCTTGCACACTGTGCAAGGGGTCAGTTTCGACGCGTCGATTCCGAGCCGATTCAGGTTGGCGTTGCTAAAGGAATTGCTAAAGGAAATGCGCTTGCACACGGTGCAATTTTCAATGCCGTTCATCGCCAGCAAGCGTTCCATCGGAAACAATACAGCGTGTGCGTTCACATCCGAGGCCCGACCCGACGTAAATGCCGCCTTCCACTGGCTGCGAATGCTTCGTTCCAGAATGACTGGACCTAACGCGCGAGGGAACCCCAGATGGTTAGCGTGGTTCCGACTATGAGAAAGAAGACGCCCCAGGTTTGAATTTGAAGCCCGCCCGAAGCGAGATTCGTCAGATTTGATCGGAAGTCTTGTGCAATTCGAACAAATTCTGCCTTTGTTTGATTATCCGTCTCTTCTTGTCTGTTGTTCGAATCCAGTAGATCCGCTTGCAGATGCCGCACTTCCAAGGTGAGGTCGCGAATGCGACCAGCGAACCATTCGAGTTGTTCATTCACTGGTTTGGGCCTTGGCGCACGAGTTACCGTTGCGGTGCCGCTCACGCTGGCAACTCCGGAGGCGGTGCCGCTCAGATAAGCGGGTACCGTTGGTTGGTGACGACGGGATACTCGGCGCAAGAAGTTGCCCACTGCATGGTGAGCCTATGTTACGAGTTTCTTGGACCGACCCAACAGACCCGGAAGGACCGTCCAATTCTTTCGAAGTTTGTGTATCCCGAAAGCAGCGAATGAAATTCCGGCAATTTGAAGAGTCCCTCCGGAGATAAGAAGGCCGGCGTTCATCGAGAGTTCACCGTTGCCGAAGGCATCACTATCGAGAGTAGCCGCGCCGTATTGCTGGAAGCATTGCTTGTGGCGGGGGCCCAACTTCAACAATCCGACTCGCTCAACTAGTGGCACATTTCACGGGGCCCGGCCAACTCCTTCTGAATACTGAGAAACATCAGGGCTCCATCAGAGGATCCGCCCGTAGGTTCCGCAGGCGTACAGGCGCTTTTGAACGGACCCTGGCAAACGTGAATTGGCACTTCTCGACAGTTTGCGCACTTCGCCCTTACTCATGGTGCATGATTAATGGCGTGGATAATCTCAAATTGCTCGATCGACCTCTTTATGACGAGACGCTTGCTGCATCGATTCTCAATGTGTCCAAATCCACGCTGCATTGGTGGTTGGAGGGAGGGAATCAAAGAGGGCGAAGGTATGAGCCAGTATTACGCTCAAACCCGACAGGCTCGAGGGATGTGACCTGGGGCGAATTCGTTGAAGCACGCTACTTGATGGCTTATCGTCGCGATCTAGGCGTCAAACTCGGCAGCCTCAGAAGATTTATCGGATATTTGCGTGAAGAACTCGGAGTTCCGTATCCTTTGGCGCATGCTCAGCCATGGGTTGGCGCAAATCGTCGCCTCCTGGTAAACGCACAGCTTCAAGCCGACCTCGATCTCGAACTCTGGGCATGTTATGAACCCGTGTCGGGTACAGTTCTTTTAACAGAGCCAGCACAGAGTTTCTTAGAGCGGGTTGAATTCGACGAGAGTAACAACCAAGTAGTTGTGAAGCTACGCCCGGCTGGTCCAACGTCGCCTGTCGTCATTGATCCCGAGCATCGTTTCGGTTCCCCAACGGTAAGTGGAATTCCCACAGAAACTTTGGATGAGATGGTGCGTGAGGGCGATTCCATCGAGAGTGTTGCTGATGGTTATGCGCTCTCCCTCGACGATGTGGTGGCCGCTCTCGATTACGAGCGAGTCCGCCGGTCACTTGCCGCGTAAGGAATTCGATGGCAATTCGGTTCTACTTGGATGCGGATCTCATCGGACTGGCAAAGTTGCTGACAACGGTTCGATCGGACGTTACCTATCCGGGGGACCTTGGGGGCACGGGAATCGATGGATTGACTAGAACGAGTTGTGCAATTGCAACTTCGACGAAAGACATGGATTGGATTCCGATCGTGTCGTCATCGGGTTGGGTCGTAATTACAAGAGATCGCCACATGCAGCACCGTCCCCACGAATTGTCCGCGATCAAGGCAAATGACGCGAGAATTGTAACGCTTGATCCTAGGCACGCACTGAACAAGTGGTGTCAGTTAGAAATCGTTGTTTCCCAATGGCGAAACATTGAAGACTTGGCTGGAACCGGGGGCCCGTGGATATATACAGCTAGTCGCACAGGGCTCCGGCAGCGGCTCTGAAACTGCGTAAGTGATTCGCGCAGGTAGTTCGTATAGCGCTATCTGAAATGATCCTCGCCCATGAAGATTGAACCGAAACCGTCACTAGGTCTCTGAATATCTCGAAAGCCGCTTACAGGCGCTTAACATGGGTCAGTTGCGGTCGCTGCGGGTCGCTTGTGGTTACTCGAAGACCCTTGTAGCTCGCAGTCCTTCGTAGAAAATCCTTGCATTTAAGAAGGATTCGAACCGGTGCCCCCACCTTGAAAGGGTGGTAGTCCTTTGTAACTAGAATGGGTAAAAGGACTGATCAAGGGGTATTTCTGACGATGACTCATTTATCTTTGGTGCCCGCGGGCACTCCACGGGCACCAGGGACGCAAGACCCTAAGGGCAACCTGACAAGGGGATCGTCAGCAGTCCCCAGTCACCGCAGAGATGACGGGTACCGGTGCTCCCCACCTGTGCAAACTTTCTGCCCATGGTCCGCAACCGCAAGGGCAGTTGCTTTCGGGCGCCACCGGAAGAAAGTTTCTCCAATAGATCCTTTTGGTCATGGCCGCCGCAGATGTAGTTAGTCCAAAATCGTCAACAAGCCTTAGCGCCATGCACAACTGGTCTAGGAGAAGTGGGCCGCAGAGTTCGAGGCCCCTGCGGGCATTCATTTCGGTCGGGTACTCGAAATCAGTCGTTGTACCGTCGGAATTTCTGATTTGAAGTCGCGCCCTACTGTGGGCTCTGACAGTGGTCGCCCCCGATTGGTGCATCAGCGGGTCCGTCACATAGGTCAATCGCGCTCCCAACGCGGGATGCGAGGAATCGGCCAACCAATCATACAACTCGGAAAAAACGGAACTTCTCGATAGTGTGTCCAATTTCTTAACGTACGTCAACACATTGGTGGCATTCGGAACGTGCTCCCTAAAGACGGACATTCGAGTTGCAAAAGCAAAATTCCTCACGGTTGAGCCAACTTGATTTTGTACTAGCTCAGCTCGATGACGAGCAGTTGTATCTAGAAGCTTCGCGGTCTCCCAACCTTTGTGTATTTGAAGGCTTTCTGAAGCTAGGCATCCAAGTTCTTCGATTAATGCCCGTGAGATGATGGCCATCACGCTGCTAGCCCTGCTAGATGCTGCGTCCAATCCAGCCGAAAGGAGGTCGACGCTTCGCCAAGCGTGAAACAAATACCAACCGAGCAATTGAGAGTGAGTCGGTGGAAACACAACAGCTTCCATTGGATTGCGCTCTCCAATCCTCGAAGGCAAATCCACGGCAAGAATCTTGTCGCCTGACTCGATGAACGCCCATGATCCCTCCACGAGGGACGAAATGAGCTGTAGCTTGCTCCATCCCACTTCGTCCAACGGTTTAATAAGGACTTCCTCAAGGTAAGCATCTCGAGTAAGTTCATCGAGCGATCTTGTCCTTCTCCTGAGATCTGCGAGTGAATTCACCTGTGTCCTCTCGATACGCGTTCAGAGCACCCAGATGCTGGCCTAATCGAGAACGAATGGATCGCTTTCTTCAGGGACAATCGAGGTCTCGCTGAGACATGTTACGGCCTGCGGTTCCGATCACGAGGCGGGGAACGAGCCCCTGACGTAATCCGACCACCTCGATGGGGTTTCCCGCCTTGTTGGTACGTATAGGCCCTTTCATCGCACCTTGCTGTTCTAGCTTCTAGCCAATACAACTCCTCGTGCCCGGGGGACGGCGTGCGCGAAGCGCCAAGTTGGCCCGCCGGGCACACTCGGCGATCTTCAAAATTCAGTGAAATTGACAACTTCAAATAGAAATCTGAGACTCTCGTTAAAGTTTCTGTGGGAGAAGGAGGAGATGACGGACTGAAGACTTGGCCGAGAGGCTGGCAGCTTGAACTCAGCCGGTTGCAACGAACGCGTGACCGACGAAGCGGTGACGATCGTCCAGATATGGGACGAATGTGATGTCTTCCCGACGATTGCATTGAATCCCATAGAGTCGTGATTCATGTGACGCGATACTGTGAACCGGGGGTGCGAATGAAAATCAACAAGGTGAGGATCCGAGGATATCGAAGCCTGGATGATTTGACGTTAAACCTTGAGGACTATACCGTTTTCATCGGTCCGAACGGTTCGGGAAAGTCTTCAGTGTTATATGCACTGAATTGGTTCTTCAACGGTGGAAGAGTTGATGAGCAAGATTTGCACCGTTCGGCGGGTTCGCCATCGTTAAGTGAGATTTCGGTCGAAGTAACGTTTGGCGAGCTGAATGCTGAGGATCGCAGAGTGTTGGGTAAGTACGGGCGAGGAGCGGTGGCAACGCTACGGAAATCATGGCTCCTCGATTCCGATAAGGAAAAAATGATTGGAAATGCGCTGCAGGGCCCAGGCTTCGTTGATGTTCGGGCAGCGAGTGGCATTGCGGCAATGAGATTGGCGTATGCATCGCTTAGAGCAGTGCACGTCGGTCTAGGCGAGGTGCTCGCGATGGCGACGAAGGAGCAAATTTTATTGGAGCTCGATCGGTGGGAAGATGATCCGTCGAATCGTCCTGATCTTGTTGAAGTCGATGGCGAGGAGGCCAACTACATGTTTGGCATTGCCGGAGAGTACACACTGGCGAAACGTATTCGCATGGTTTTGGTGCCTGCGGCCACCGACATTGCTGATCAGGTTGGAACGTCTGGGGGGAGTTCTGCGCTTGCCGGTCTGATCGGGAGCCTGATGAAGGAGGCGGTGGCTCACGCGAAAAACGCTTGGCAAACTGAATTTGCGGACAAGATTCAAGAACTCGAAGAGAAAATCAAGACCAGTGTTGCGACTGCTACCGATGTTCAGGCTGCGCGTGTAAACGAGCGATTGGGCGCATTGGTGCCGAACGCGACGATTGAGTTTCTGGCAGATGCTCCGACTTGGAATCTTCGGGGAGACGGTTCGATGAGTACCAACGTAGTAATTGACGGGGTCAGTAACGATGTTTCACGTCAGGGGCACGGAATCCAACGGGCGATAATGATTGCCATGCTGGAATCTCTAGTGCCAGACAAAGCGATCACCATGGAACATCACACTATTGCTGACGGCGAATCTGCGAACGAAGCAGCAGAGAGATTGTCGGCAGAACTGACCGCGCTGCCTGCACTGGTTGTTGGTATTGAAGAACCAGAAATCTATCAGCATCCGGTTAGAGCACGAAACTTCGCTCGCGTACTAACTGAATTCTCGGAGCGAGCAGATAGCCAGGTGTTGCTTGCAACTCACAGTCCTTACTTCATTCTTCCAAAACAATTCTCACTGTTACGTTCATTCCGATTGGAATCGGGTTGTTCAAGGGTCTCGTTCGCTTCTGTTTCCTCAGTAGCAAGTTTGGCCGGATGCGCCGAGAATCGAGTGACAAAGGCCGTTGAAAGGGAGTTGCCCAGAACCTTCTCGGAAGGTTTCTTTGCAGACGCGGTCGTCCTAGTAGAAGGAGACACGGACCGTGTGGTCACCGAGGCAGTTGCTGAATTGTTGGGGACTCCTTTGGATTCGGTCGGAATCGCCGTACTCTCAATGGACAGTAAGGACAATCTGGAAATCCCGTTCCGCTTGTTACAGGCGTTAGACGTTCGAACGTATTTAGTCGCTGACTGCGACAAGTTGGGCGCATCGCGTAAACACGCTGGTGATTCAGCTAAAGAAGCTGCAGCAGAGCAGAGCCACAGATTAGCAACCGAGCGACTCTTGCATTGGCTTCCATCGACAGCGGCTGTGGTTGGATCTGGTTCCCTGCCATTTGCTTATGGGGACCCTTCCATTGTGACCAATCATTATGCGCTGTGGTGCGACGATCTGGAAACCGAATTAGATAATTGGTCGAGTTTTGGCAGTGCGTTGGTATCAAGTGGTTTCACACTTCGATCGAAGAATCTTGCCGCATACCGATCTGCGGTTATCGACGCCGATGTGGCAGACATGCCTTCGATATTCGCAAGCTTGATCGCGGCCATAATTGCCAACTGATAATTCTGAGAAAGTTCTCGATGGTTGTTGTGCGTCTACTCTCCACGCGTTGATCACACCGTGACGATGGATCGCACTACGTATCAAATCACGCGGATGTAAGCGAATGGTTCATCCCAAGTAAGCCAAGCCCTGCTGGTCATGTCTAACTCTGACGTGGCAGCGCAACTCACTCTGCACTCTTTGTATCATCAGTCTTCAACTCTGCGAACTTGGTGGCCATTGTCGGATTCCCTCTCGTCAACTTCTTGATGGTCAAGTCCTCCGCCTTGTTGTTCGCGAGTCGGAGGTTGTTTTCTGAGCCGAGCAGGGCATCCTTTGTCTTCTGAAGGTGGTCGATCGTTTTGTCGATTTCTTCGATCGCCGTCTTAAACCTCCTCGATGCCAGTTCGTAGTTCCGACCGAAACCATTTTTGAACTCTTCGAGTTCGCTCTCGAAGTTAGTTATGTCGATGTTCTGCTCTCTGACGCGCGCGAGTTCCGTCTTATACGTCAGCGTGTTCTGCGCCGCATTCCGCAGCAGGGTGATGATTGGGATGAAGGACTGCGGGCGAACGACGTACATCTTTGGGTAGCGATGAGACACGTCGACGATACCAGCGTTGTAGAGCTCACTGTCCGGATCGAGGAGTGACACCAGCACGGCGTACTCGCAGCCCTTCTCGTTACGGTCCTTGTCAAGTTCCTTGAGAAAGTCCTCATTCTTCTTCTTCGTTGCTGTCGCGTCGCTCTCGTTCTTCATCTCAAACATGATGGAAACGAACTCGGTGCCAGATTCGTCCGAGTCGCGGAAGATGTAGTCACCCTTGCTACCGCTCCGGACATTGTTGTCCTTCTCGAAGTAGGCCCGCGGGAAGCCGGTGGCTCGCAGACGATTGAACTCAATCTCGCAGTGCTGCTCAAGAGTTTCGCCGACCATTTTTGTCGACAGCTTCGCCTTGAGGTCCTTGTAATAGGCGATCTGCTCGTCCTTCGACCTGAGTTCCGCCGTGTGTGCCTCCTTTAGCACCGACTCGAGCAACTTCTGTTCTGTCGCCTTCGCCTTCAAGTTCCGAGCAAGGTCGTCCCGCTCCTTCTCAACGGTACTGACCGCTACATTCACAGCCAGTTGCGTCGCAACTTCGGCTGACTTGATTTCAGCCTTCAGCCGCTCGATCTCCGCCTCCTTCTTGGCCGCCTCCTCTTTGAGCGTGCCTTCAGCCTTCGCCTCAGCGAGATCGACGGCAGTCTCCTTCGCGACCTCGCTCGACTTCAGCTCTTCCTTCAGCCGCTCGATCTCCGTCTCCTTCTTGGCCGCCTCCTTCTCAAGTTTGCTGGTCACCTTGGCTTCGGCAAGTTCGATCGCCGTCTGCTTCTCCTTCTCGGCGAGCGCAAGCTGGTCGTGTAAAGCCTTGTCAAATTCACGGTCGCGAACCTGCTTCAGGATGTCCGCATATCCGGCCTCATCGATCTTGAATGCCTTCCCGCAATGCGGGCAGATGATTTCGTGCATAACTACGCACCCTTCACTTTCGTAAGAATCTGCGTGACCATCGCTGGAACCGTTCCTTCCGCTTGAAGCACTGGGATTGCCGCACGTTTGGCTGGCAATCGGTTTCTTTAGTCTTAGGCGACGTGGAGTTCATCGTCAACTTGAAGCATCCTGGGTTTCGTGGAGTCTCCGGAATACCCAACCGATTCACCGGCCCCTAAATCGGGCGATTTGGAACCCAATCGGTGTCTGTCAGCCAAAATGTCCACTAAACGCCGAACCTTCTTCCATCTATGTGCGGCGTCGCTTCTTTCCAGAATGGTCAATCGTAAAACCCAAGGCCATTAATGTTGCGAGCAGAAGCAGGAACGCTATTCCAAGCTTCTTCAACAGTTGAGGGATCCCAGCCTTCAATTGACTTTTCAAGAGAGCAGCACCTGCTTTGGGTCGGGTCCCCTCCGCAGTTCGCTTTGCTCCCATGAGTCCGGCGAGTCCCAGTAGGAATGTGATGGCACCGGCCAGCGTGACGAGCGATGCACTGGCTCCACTCCTGACGCCGAGGATGAAGGCGGCGATGCCAAACAGGAAAAGGGCCAACGACGGATTAGCACGGAGCCACACTCTTAGTGGCGATGATGGCTCACCAGTCTTTTCAGCTTGATCGGGAGGTACGTCCTCGTGGTACGGGTGAGGTCCCTCAGCCTCTTCGCCGTGAGGCGGATCGAATCGAGCCGACGCCGGGGGCTCCGCCAGCGTGTCGTAGGCCCATTTCACTTGCCGAAACAGTCCATCGGATCCGCCAGTGTCTGAGTGCACTTGGCGGCTGAGCCTCAAATAGGCTCGGCGAATCTGTTCCTGGGTTGCGCCTTTTGGCACTCCTAGAATTTCATAAGCGTCCGTAGTCTCCATCAAGTTCCTCTTTCACCCTTCGCCTCAGCCAACGTTGCGCCCAGAGAAAGGATTTACCCTGACCATCCGCAGCCTACGGATACCTTGTGACACACTTCGGAAAGAACCTCTGACCGCCGTCACCGCCAACAGCGGGTAGGAATGGCACAGGGATGGCAGGGTCTGGGTGGCGCGGTAGGCACATCAGTTTGAAGGAGTGCTCAACGGCTCGTCGGATCTCCACGCATTCAGTGATGAGCGGTCAATGAAGAGGCTTGCCAGTGGGTGCCCAATCCTGGTCTTCGGGGTACGCCACGTACTTGTCGTCGGAGAGTGTGTCCTCGCCGTCCCAGCGATACGCGACGAGGGGTCCGCCACGACCGGCGCTGAAGTCTACACAGGCGGCCTTCGCTGTCCAGTCGGTGAATGGTGTTGGCGCCCAATGTCTCCAGTAGTGGCCGAAGAGAACGGGCTTGGTGTCGCGGTACTCGAATGCAAGGATCGTCTCGTCGCAAGATACGTCGGCGACAGCCGGGTACGCATCGCCGTTTTCCTGAGGCGAGCCGGGCGGGATTTCGGCCAACTCGCGCACTGTTCGCCCTTCGGAGTTCCACCATCGAATTCGAGCGTGTCTTCTCGGATCTCCTCCCTTGTCCAGGAATGCGGGGAGGCCGCACTGCTCGAGGCTCAGCTCGGGTCCCTTCAGCAGAACCTCGACGGCATTGTAGAGGCCGGTCCCTTTGGTCGCCGCTTCGACGAAAATGTCGTCATCGGTTAGTTCACTGGCTTCCAGCGCTCGCTCGACCACCCGCATCGAGGGCTCGTGCCAGCACGCGTGGATGACACGGACGCCTTCGTCGAGATCGAGCCAGAGCGGCCATGTCTTGAACCACTCGATTTGCTCGGCTCGCTGTTTGGACGAGAGCTGAACGAGGAACTCCTTGTGCTGCTTCTTGTTCTTATCGTTGTGCTCGCGCATGAAGTCGTGCGGGTGCGCTGGGTCCTCGGTGGCGTAGGCGATGGCGTTGAACTCGTGATTGCCCATGATGACCTGAGCGGCGCCAGCCTCCTGCATCCTTCTCACGATTGTCAGGACATCAACGTGCTGTTTGCCTCGGTCGATCAGGTCGCCAACGAAGATCGCCTGGCGATCGGGGTGTCGGTAGACGCCCTTCGTCTTTATGTAGCCGAGGCGATGGAGGAGTCCGACCAATTTCTCGCCCTCGCCGTGCACATCGCCGATGATGTCGTATCCGCTCATGACACCAGTGTGTCACCTGGCCGTGACGCAGACTCACGTGCGCGGTGATTCAGGTCCAGCAACTCAAGAAGTTGGTTTCCGCGCGTCAATCGCGGCGACCTGCGCCATCAGATGCTGCACGAACGCATCGCCCTGTCCGTGGAAGCGCGCCAACGCGAGATCGATGTAGAAGTCGACCATCGCGGCTACCCGGGGACCGTAGTAGATAGTCGTTGGCTTCTCACGATTGGACACCGCGATCGTGATCTCACCCGGCTCAACGTGGTGCACGCTGATGAGCTTGTCGAGCCTGCACTCCTTGGAGGACTTGGC
>Ga0182014_10005478_pt1 | contig 14076 bp, 11 predicted proteins | sample 612S2DmetaG_FD_120489 | JGI IMG/M metagenome (GOLD analysis project Ga0182014, IMG submission 120489) | Permafrost microbial communities from Stordalen Mire, Sweden - 612S2D metaG | ecosystem: Environmental > Terrestrial > Soil > Wetlands > Permafrost | place: Sweden: Stordalen | collected... | reverse complement strand
GGCGGCCGACGGCCCCCGGCTGGGCCGCCCAGCTGGCGAACGCCACCGAGACCGGCACGGCAGCGCCGAGCGCCATGAGCAGGAACAGGCCGGACAGCCGGTCGGCGGAAAGCCCGGGCGCCTCCTGCCCGGGCAGGACCTGGCCGAACAGGCCGCCGGTGCCGAGACGGACCGGAGGCCCGGCGAGCGCGGCGCCGCCGGCCGTGGCCAGGCAGCCGGAGGCCGCCGCACCGAGCACATACGGCAGCCCGCTCACCCTTCCGCGCCCCGGGCGCGGGACGCCGAGCAGATCACCCGCCGCGGCCACGGCCAGCAGCACCAGGCCGGCCGCAAACAGCCAGCTCACCGCGCCCCCTTCCAGTCGTCAGCGAGGCGGCCCACGGCGATCAGCAGGGCATTGAGGATCCCGAACGGAGACGGCGGGGAGCCGGGTACCCAGACATCGACCGGGACGATGCCGGAAACTCCGCCCATGACGGTAGCGCTGCCGCCGTCCGGGCCAGCACTGTCCGGGCCAGCACTGTCCGGGCCAGCACTGTTCGGGCCAGCACTGTTCAGGCCAGCACTGAGCAGGCCGCCGCTGACCGCGTCGGCGCCTGCGGCGATGACCACCCGGGGATCGGGCATCGCCTCGTACGTGGCCCGCAGCGGTCCCGCCATCCCCGCCGACCCGGCCCCCGTGACCAGCAGAACGTCGGCGTGGCGCGGGCTGGCGGTGAAAAAGACACCGAGCCTATGGATGTCATAAACGGGACCGAGCAGGGCCTGAACCTCCCATTCCTCGCTGCCGTCGGATCCACCGTCGACATGACGCACATGCACGCTGCGGCGCAGCGCGGCGGTGCGCTCGCGCAGGCGCGCGCGGGCCGCCCCGATCGCTTCATCGTCTTCCGGCAGGTGCGGGAGCACGAGCCCCTCCCGGGTCAGCGCGGCGGCATCGGATCCGGTCGCGCCCGCGGACCAGGCGAACACGTCCGGGCGCGCCTCGGCGCAGCGACCACAGAGGATGCACCGGCCCTGGTCGAGGCGCACGGCGCGGGTCGATGCGCCGGCACCGGCGGAGATGGCGCCGGTCGGGCACAGCTCGCCGAGCCCGACCGGCTCGGCAACGTCCTGGTTCTGTACGACGGCCGGGCCGCGCCAGCCGTCCGCGTAACCGTCCGGCCGTTTCGGCCACTTTGTCGTGACCACGCCGTTGCGCAGGCCCCGCAGCGCCCACAGGCTCATGCCGTCCCACCTTCCCGGTGTCCCGCCGGCCCCGTCACAGCGCCACTCCCGCGACCGACAGCCCGAAGCTCGCCTCGATGAAGGGGAAGTCGGTGAGGATGTCCCCGGCGAACACGTCGTGCATGAGCACGAGGTTGTGGAAGGACGCCGATCGGGGGTGACATCGGCTGATCCGGCCGTCCTCCAGCGTCACGTCGTAGAGGACCTCGCCCTGCGGCGCCTCCGCCCAGCCGGCCGCCCGCCCCGCGGCAGGCTCGCACGCGGCTGCCGTCGCTCCGCCGCCGTCCGTACCGGCCAGCTCGCCCGCGGCCGTACCGGCCAGCTCGCGGGCCACCCGGCGCAGCAGATCGAAGGACTGAACGACCTCGTCCCAGCGCACGGCCAGCCGGGCCAGCGCATCCCCGGTCTCGTGCGCGCGGACGGGGAGCAGGCCAAGCGACGGATACGCATCGTAGGGCCGCTCCGTCCGGGCGTCGGCGGAGAATCCGGAGGCCCTGCCGATGGGGCCCAGCGCCCCGTGCTCACGCGCCCGCGCCGGGGTCAGCGGGCCGGTGGTGCGCAGCCGGTCCAGGAACGAGGAGGTGGCCATCAGCGAGTCGGCGTCCGCCATCACGGCCTTCTCCAGCCGGCCGAGCTCGGTCAGCAGGGCGCCGGGGCTCATCCGGGGCCGTGCGCTGACGCCGCCGGGGACGACGACGCCCCGGCCGAACCGGCTCCCGCACAGCCCGCTGACCAGACGCAGCACCCGCTCCTTGTGGACCGCGAACCGGGCGGCGGCCACCGCCAGGCCGGCCGCGTCCGCCAGCTTCGCGGCCACGTCGACATGGTTGGCGATCCGCTCCAGCTCCGCGTGCAGGACCCGCACCAGGCCGGCCAGCTCCGGCGGCGAGCAGCCCGCGATGCGCTCGATCGCGTGGCAGTAGGCGAGCGCGTGCGCGACGGAGGCGATCCCCTCGGCCCGCTCGGCGAGCAGCACGCCGTCCGCGGCACTCATGCCCTCGAACCGTTTCTCGATGCCCCGGTGCTTGTAGAAGACGCGCATGTTGAGGTGCGGGATCGCCTCGCCCGGGGTCTCGACCAGGTACTCGATGGATTCCATGACTCCCGAACGGACCGGGCCGTGCGGGATCGTGAACATCCCGTACCCGGCCACGTGCCGGGGCAGCGCGTGGTCTTCCGCGGAACCGTGCAGCACCAGCGGCGCCAGCCGGGGATGCCCACGGGGAACCACGCCGAACTGGTCGTGGATCACCCGCTCGTACCAGAACGCCGCGCCCACCAGCGGGGTCAGCGCGGGATAGCCCGCCGCGCCCGGCGGCAGCGCCACCTGCATGGTGTCGATCCCGGCCCCGGCCGCCACGTGCGCGGACAGGACCAGCGCGGCGCCCGCGGCGGCGTCACCGGAGTGCGGGGAGCGGAGGGCGGCGAACAGCCCGGCGAACCGGTCCCCGGCGGCGATCCGCGCGGCCAGCTTCTCCCACAGCTCCGCGGCGCCCGTTTCGCTCGCCGGCAGCGTCATGCCGCGCCCCCGAGCTGGGCCACGGCCCGCGAGATGAGCCCGGTCAGTTCGCTGGGCGGGTGCAATCCGAGGACGAGCAGGACGGCGATCCCCGCCACCACCGGTACGACCATCCAGGCGCTGGGCTCACCGCGGACGGTGGCGGACCGGGGGGAGCTCAGGAGCATGCTGGTGGCGGAGGCCGTGAGACCGAAGAACGCCACGGTGACGAGAACGACCAGGACCGCCGCCGCGGCATAGCTGTGCGAGCTGAAGCCCCCGGCGACGATCTGGAACTCGCTGCGGAAGATCCCGAACGGCGGCATCGCGGACAGCGCGAACACGGCGAGCAGGAACATCGGGCCGCTCCAGGGCAGCAGGTCCATAGCGCCGCGGTGGGCGGAGATCTGCTTGCTGCCGAACTTGATCGTGAAGACCCCTGCGCCCATGAACGCGTTTCCCTTGGCGGCCGCGTGCGCCAGCACGTGCAGCATCACGCCGGCCAGCGCGACCGGGGCGCCGAAGCTGACCCCGATGGCCAGGATCCCCATGTGCTCCACGCTGGAGTAGGCGAGCAGCCGTTTCAGGTCCCGCTGGTCCAGCAGGTACAGGGACGCGAGCAGCAGCGAGGCGACCCCGAAGGCCAGCAGGACGTCACGCGGGAAGGCACTGCCCAGGGTCGCCGTGGCGATCTGGAAATAGCGCAGGATCGCGTAGAAGCTGACCGCGAGAAGTGACCCGGACAGCAGGGCAGAGACCGGCGTCGGGGCCTCGGAATGCGCGTCGGGCAGCCAGGTGTGCACCGGGAACAGGCCCACCTTCGTCCCGTAACCCAGCACCGCCAGCATGAAGGCGAGCCGGACCGGCGTGTGCGGCAACCGCGCGCCGACCTGCAGCACCGTGTTCAGGGCCAGGTCGTAGTGCTGGCCGAGGACCTGCGCGCCCGCGAAGTAGGCGAAGATCGTCGCCAGCAGCCCGAGGCCGAGGCCGGCCGAGGCGATGAGCACGTACTTCCACGCGGCCTCCACGGCCGCGTCGGTGTTCTCCAGCGCGACGAGCAGGGCGGAGACGACGGTCGTCACCTCGACGGCGATCCATAGCAGCGCCAGGCTGTTCATCGTGGGCGCGACCAGCATCGACCAGCCGAACAGGTTGAACAGGGCGTAGAACCGGCGGGTGTAACGGCGCGCGGCGGCGGGTTCCTCCCCCTCCGTCTCCTTCCGCACGTAACCGGCGCAGTACACGGCCACGGCCGCGTACAGGAACCCGGTGGCCAGCATGAAGATGACGCTGACGGCATCGACCCGGACATACGACCCGTAGCCGAGGGTGCGGTGAGCCGCCGCCGGGACCAGCGCCAGCACCAGGCCGAAGCTGGCCACCCCCGACGTCACGGTGATCGCGGCCCCGGCGCGGGGCGGCGCGATCAGCGACGCGATCGCGGCCGCGAACGGGACGGCCACCAGGGCCACGATGACGGCGAACATCGCCTACCCCCGCAGCCTGGTCAGGTCGGCCGTGGACAGCGACTCCGTGCGGGCGTGGTGGGCCCGCATGAGCATCGCGAAGACCACCACGGCGACCAGCAGGTCGAACAGGAACGCGGTCTCCAGGATCAGCGGCAGCCCGGCCGCCACCACCAGCGCGGCCAGCGAGATCGCATTCTCCAGCGAGAAGAAGCCGACGGCCTGGGAGGCGACGTCACGCCGGACGATCATCAGCCCGAACGCGACGAGCACCATCGCGCCCGCGATGGCCAGCGCGGCCGCGGGCGCCACGGGTGAGTGGATACCGAGCGCCCCGAAACAGAAGTACCCGAACGCGGCCAGGCCGATCGAGCCCAGCACGGTGTTGGCCACGCCGAACGTGAAGCTCCCGGCCACGCCGGGCGCCTCGTCGTGGCCCGTCCGGCCGAGCAGGCGCCGCACCACCAGCGGGACGGCCACCACCTTCAGCGCGGCCGACAGCCCGGCCAGCGCGTACAGGTCGGGCAGGCCCCGTTCGGCGGCGATGACGATGGCCAGCACCGAAATCAGCGCGGACTGCGCCGCATACAGCCGGATCTGGTCCCTGATCAGGGCCTGCCGCAGCATGCCGAACTCCAGCACCAGCATGAGCGTGGCGATCACGTTGGCGGCGCCCGGGTAGACGCCCGGGGCCTGGCCGGGATCCATCAGCCACCTCCCAGGTACAGCGTGAACACGCCGAGCACGGCCAGCAGGAACGCCGCGGCCACGAATTCGGTGATCTTGAAGAGCCGCAGCTTGGCGAACGAGCTGTCGATCACGGCGACGACGGCACCGATCGCCGTGGCCTTCGCCAGCAGGGCCGCGATGGCCAGCAGCACCGAACCGGCCTGCCGGGTGGACGCCAGCCCCCAGGGGGCGAGGAACACGTTGGCGAGGATCGTGTACAAGATGAGCTGCTTCAGTTCAGAGCCCCACTTCAGCAGCGCGAAGTACGGGCCGGAGTGCTCGAAGGGCCGGGCCTCGTCGATCATGCCGAACTCATTGGTCCCGGTGTGCGTCTCCACCGGGATCCGGCCCGTCTCGCTCAGAATGACCATGAACAGCGCGGCGGAAGCGAGCAGGTGCGCCGGCCGCACGATCTGCCCGGCCGAGGACCGCACCGTCGCCGCGAGCGCGTACGGCAGGTCGGTGCCGGTCAGCAGCGCCACCGTGAACACGACGAACAGCACCACCGGCTCGGTGATCGCCGAGAACGTCTTGGCCCGGCTCGAGCCGAGCTGCGCGTAAGGCCCGCCCGACTCCAGCGCCGCCGTAGCGACCAGGAAGCTGGCCAGCGACAGCATGAAGCCGCCGCCCAGGATGTCGCCCATGTACCCCAGCGGCAGCCCATAGGTGGTCAGCACCGGGATCAGCAGCGGCACGGTCAGGTAGGCCGCCACCGCCAGCACCGGCGCGGCCAGGAAGAACCAGCCCGCTCCCTCCGGGGCCAGCGCCTCCTTGCGGAACAGCTTCGCCAGGTCGTAATACGGCTGCAGGAGGCGCGGGCCGGCCCGGCCCTGCAGTCGCGCCTCCATCCGGGCGATCACGCCCGTCAGCCCGGGCGCCGCGACCGCGACGGTCAGCACCTGGAGAAGCTGGATGACCAGGACCGGGAGGGCCGCGCTCACCGCGCGGCCCCCGGATCATTGCCGGATTGCTCGGTGGTGTCTTCTGTCACCATGGCCTCCTACACCCAGACGGCACACACGCGCGAACAGGGGTAGAGGCCATCAGCGCGGCTTGCGCCGGGCGGTTATGGCGAGCCTCATCGCCAGGCGCCCATTGTCCCTTAGATGATCAGCGGCCCGCAAGCCGCCGAGCCCGGAGACAGGAGCCGAGCCCGGAGACAGGAGCCGATCCCGGAGACAGGGGCCGAGCGCGAGTGACGAGTCCGCGCCGACCGGTAGCCGGGGCCGGGGTAAGCGACGTACTTGCCGTCAGCATTGTGCGTCTCACTGGCCGTTCCGTAGCAAATGATTCCAAGCTGCGGAGATGCCAAATATCTACCGCAGGTGACCGGCAGGTTATATTTTGCCCCTAATGCCCGTCCTTTCCTCTTTCACCGTGACGGCGCCGCTAACTCCCGGATTAACAGCCCGGCCACCGGAACGGGACGCTGATTTATTCCGGCCCAGGATTCCCGGAGGAACGGAACTGGCTACAGTGTGCCGGCGAAAGTTTTCGCTGGGATCCTTACCGGGATTCTGCCGACTGTTGACGCCGCCCGGCCCCGGGGATACATTAAATTTCTCAATGCGGAACTTCGAATGCATCTCCGCGCCGGACACGAGCACATTTCGCTAGCCAGTTGGCTACTTCGGCCCTTCTCCGGAAGGCGCGGCAAGACGTAAGGGCCGGTGCATAACAGGCACTGGCTCGCAGCGATGCGGGAATGCTAATCATAAGGGGGACAAATGACAACAACCTACGAAGACGTGACGGCACTGGCCAGTGCGCCGATCCGCCCCGTCGATCCGGATCGTGCGCCGGTGGAGTTCCTGATCGCTGATGTGGCCCGCCCGACCACGGACGGCGGCGCCGACCCTGCGGCACACTGTTCGCATGACAAGTGTGGGTGCGACGGCGGCCACGTTCGGTAATCTCGCACGCCGGAAAGCGCGTTGATGAGGTCGGGTGCGGCGCCAGTAAGCCCGCAACGCCGTGGGCGCTGCGCCCCGGCGATCCCGATTTGAGGATCAGCGGGCATTCGGTCCATCGCGGGGCGGGCCACCCGCCGACGCCGTACGGCCCGAAGTGGGCTGCGCGATGTCGGCATCGGCGGGTCCGCCGCCGGGACCACTCCGCCGCCGGGATCACCGGGCCGCTGGGATCAATGAGGCGGCGCCATGACGGGCGCGCGGACCGCGGAGATCGCCCGCCGGATACGGTCGACGTCGTCGAGGAGCGGGGTCAGCTCATCGGGAAAGTTGGCGTCCCGCTCGACGATGCTGATGCGGATGGGAACCCGTTCCAGCAGCACGTCCAGCAACTGCCAGGTGGCCTCGTCCACTGGCTCGGAATGGCCGTCGAAATAGATGCCGTCGCTCCAGAAGCCGCCGGCCATGTGGATCTGCACGACCGCGTGCAGGGGCATCGAGTCGAGGAACTCCACCGGGTCGAAGCGGTGGTTCTGAGCGTTGACGTTGACATTGGCGACGTCGAGCAGCAGGCCGCACCCGGTGGCGTCGACCAGCCGATGGAAGAACTCGGCCTGCGTCATCGTCGCGTTTGGTATGTCGAACAGATAAGAAATGTTCTCGAGCACCAAGGGCTTGCCGAGGAAGTCCTGGACGGCGTGCACGTTGTCGATGACGGCGCGCAGCACCTCGTTGGTGAACCAGACGGGGGACAGGTGGCCAATGTCGATGCCAGGCGCGCGCGTCACCGCGAGATGCTCGCTGTAGTAGGGCGCGCCGGTGATGTCGGAAACCCTCTTCACCGACCGCAGATACTCCCGGTCCAGCGGCCCGGCCGTGCCGATCGACAGGCCGACCCCGTGCGGGATGACCGGGAAGCGGTCGACTAGCGCGGCAAGTTCGTCCTCGGCCTGTATGAACTGTTCGGTGACGACCTCGAGTACGTCGACGCGGTCACCCGCGTCGAGGATCCGGCTGCCGATCTCGCGCCGGTACCCGAGCCCGGATCCGAGGTAGGGGATGGCGTCCAGAAACTGCGTGGACGAGGTCATGGCCTGGTTCTCCTCGCTGTGATGGACAGGACCCGCAGGCCCTGCAGCCGACCGATCGCGTCGCGGATCGGGTCGGTCAGATCCGGAGCGCGTAGTTCGCTCTGCACTGCTGTGACGATCTCGCCGACCGTGAGTTCGCCGTGGCACCTGCGCAGCACCAGCGCGGTCGCGCCGTTCACCCGCAGGATCTGCTGCCCGTCCTCGTGACGCCCGGGCCGGAAGACAATGGTGGTACGGGCCACCGCCGCGTCGTCGGGTACCGTGCCGCCGGCGCGTAGCGCGGCCTCGAGAGCGACCACGTCGTAGCGGTAATCGTCGATCACCACCCCGGGCAGAAGCGCGGGAAGGTCGGCGAGCGCAGGCGGCGGGGTGCCCTCAGCTGTGTCCTCAGCTGTGTCCTCATCTGGGGCGTCGCCGGTTCCGGCCGCCGGCTGGCCGAAGGTGGCATCGCAGCAGAGCCGCTCGAACCGTATGAGATCACCGGCCCAGTCGACGTAACGTTCGTGGTCGGCGAACGTCTCCTCGGCGAATCGGCCAAAGGCGAGCGTATCCAGGTGGGATTTGGTCGCCGGGGACGCCGGGTGGATCTCGAGGAAGCGCCGCAGCACCGCGTGCAGCGCCGCGCCGTGCTGGGCGAAGGACGCCGCGTACGCTCGCTCGAAGCGCTTCCTGCGCTTGCCGACCAGCATGGCGGCGAAAACGTCGAGCATATTCGGATCGACCGCCTCGATCGCGGCGGCTTCCTCGCCGGTCAGGGCGTAGCCGGCGAGTGCGGCCTGCGCATCGCCGCGCACCAGCGCCCGGAACGTGTTGCTGACGTAAAGGCGAGCCAAGCAGGACTGCATCTCGACCAGGCTCATGCCCGGACCTCCGAACGGGATGCGATGAAACTCGTGATTTCAGGCAGCACCTGTCATGTGTGGCTCTCGTGCGGCTCGCGCATCATTCTGTGCCTGCCAGGCGGCCGCGATAGTACGCTGACTAGCGAAATGCGCCGTTTGCTCATGCCGAGATGCATCCCAAGTGCCTGCTGAAATGTAACCCGCCCCGTGGGCAGCGTCAACCGGCAGTGGCAATTCGGTGAGCAGCCCTGCGAACACTTCGGCTGGCCTGCCGCAGTCAGGTATATACCTGGCGCCGATATCAGGTGAGTGGGTAGCGATATCCTGGAATTGAAGGCCCGGGAGCTCTTATGCAGTTCGGGGCATATTCTCTGGATTGAGTCTCGTTCGCTTATTTTTTTCTTGTTTTCCCGTTCCGCACATGCGATATCCGGAAAGATTCGGAACTTCCGTAGCCCGGCAGCCTGCACGCTTGGGGATCGAGAGCGCTCGGTTCCTCGCGTGCCGAAGATCCGCTCACGGAGGGGATGTGGCGGGGCACTCTGAAGGTGACCTGAACAGCGGCTAGTCGAATTGGCGGGCGCTGGGGTAGCGCTGGCCGCCGTCCACCACGATGTTGGCCCCGGTGATCCACGCGGCCCGTGCTGACAGCAGGAAGGTAACCACGTCGGCGACCTCCTGGGGGTGCCCCAGGCGGCCGAACGGGAACTGGGTGGCCAGGAAGGTGCCGAAGTCGCCGGGATTCTCCTGGGCGAACGATTCCCAGGAACCACCGGGGAACAGGATGGAGCCCGGGCTGACGGCGTTGACCCGGATGCGCGCGGCCGCCAGTTCCTGGGCCGCGGTCGCGGCAAGCTGGATCTCCGCGGCCTTGGCCGCCGCGTAGGCGGTGCGCGGCGCGGGGCGCATGCCGGTGATCGAGGAGATGATCACGACCGCGCCGTGGTCGCTGGCGCGCAGCCACGGCAGGCCCGCGCGGATCAGTTCCGCGGCATGCCCGGCGTTGAGCGCGAACGTCGCGGTGAACTCGTCGGCGAGGGCACTGCCGAGGTTGCCGCGGCCGACGGTGCCGCCCGCGTTGGCGACCAGGTGATCCAGGCCGCCGAACTCGGCGGCGATGTCCTGCACCGCCCGGCCCAGCGCGGCCGTGTCGGTCACATCGGCCGCGGCGGTCGCCACGGGCACCCCCTGCCGGCTCAGGTGCTCCGCGGCCGCGGCCAGGCCACCGGCGTCACGGGCGACCAGCCCGACGGCTGCCCCCTCGCCGGCCAGCGCGTCAGCGACCGCCAGGCCGATGCCCCTGCTTCCCCCCGTGATCAGTGCACGGCTGCCCCGCAGGCCCAAGTCCATCCGCGGCTCCCTTCCGGACAGCAACCGACCGTATCCCATGGCCCCGAGCTCGCCGGCCGGCCTACCAGGGCTGGCCGGGGCCGAGGGCGAGCAGGGCGCGTACCGCGCGGTCAGCTTGCCGGACCGCCTTCTCGTCCGCCATGTAGACGGCGGCGGCGTCCGCGAACGTGGCTCTCCCGCCCGCACGGTAAGCGACGAGGCGGTCGACGGCGGCGGCCAGGACCGGCACCGGATGCGCCGCCCGCAGCCGCGGATGCCCGGCCCGTATCCGCGCCCAGGCGGCCAGGGCCCGCGCCGTCACCGGCAGGCCGTTCCATCCAGGCCCCGCGTGGAGAAGGGCTTTCCCGACGGGATCGAGTCCGGAGCGCGCCTGGACCGGGCCGGACGGGCTTCCCCCGGCCGCAGCCCAGCGCCGCCCCCACCAGTAGCCGGCCAGGAATTCCCCGCCCGCGGTCACGGGGTAGGGCAGCACCTCGGCCACCAGCGCATCCTGGCAGCATAGGTAGTAGCGGCATTCGGTCCCGCCGTCGCCGAGCAGCAGGCCGGCGATGAGGTCACCGTGGCCCGTACTGCCTGCGGGCTGCGCGCTGAAACGGGCCGGCGCCTCGCCGGCTGGCAGGCCAAGGACGCGGGTGAGCCCCGGGGCGCCCAGCACCCCGTGCAGCGCGGCCGCCGGTGATCCCGGGGCCAGGACGGCGCCCGCGTCTCCGGCGGGCCCGGCGGCCACGGCATTCCACAGCCGTTCCGCGAGCTTGCCCGGCGCCGCGCGCCGTTCCTTCCGGACATGCGGCGGGACCGGGGGCGGCTGCCGCCTGGCCGCAGGCGGCACGCTGGCCGACCGGGGGCTCATGGCCGCGGGAGGCGCCTTGGCCGCCGCGGGTGGAGGCGCAGGAGGACGCGCGTTGGCCGCCGGGGACGGCACCGAAGGCCCGGGGGTGCGGGGCAGGCACCGCTCGCAGCCGAGTTTTTGCTTGCCCGCCACCAGCGGCGCGTCGCCGCCACAGGACGGGCAGCGCACCGGGGAGAAAGCCCCGGCCGGCAGCAGCCAGTCGAAGGTCATCGGATACCGGCGGTCGCCGCGCCGCACATCGGCCGGCACCCGCAGCGCCGGCACCTCGATCACGTGCAGCCGGTACGGGCGGATGGAGTGGCGCGCCTGGTATTTCTCCGCTATCTCGGCGAGACGCCGGGCTTCCTCCTCCCTGGTGCTGCGCAGCCGCTGCTCGAGCACGGGCTTCCGGTCGCCGGGAGCCGTGGCCAGCCGGCGTTCGATGCCGGCGATCGCGTCCGCGTAGTAGGCGGCGGCGCGGGCGTGTTCCGCCTCGTGCGCGTCGCGGACCTGAGCGGACAGCACCTCGCGGCGGGCGCCAGCGTCCGCGTCGATCAGCCGGTGTGCCTCAGCGACAGCAGCCAGCGGGTCGCCGTCGGGGGCATCACCGGCGGGCGGCCCCGGTGCGTCATGCCCGTCGGCAGCAGCACGGGTAAGCCGCTCGGCGAGAGCGGGCGGCAGGAGGCAGCGTGCCAGGCCGTCCACCCACTGCTCGGCCTGCTCCTGGAACTGATCCTCGGCCGACAGCTCGTAGACGACCAGCGCGCCGACCCGGACCACCGGGTGCCACACGAACGCGGGCTCGCCGGCCAGGTCGATCCGCCCATGATTCACCGGGAACGCGTCCCGGACCGCGGCGGCCAGGACATCGGTACCCGGCCGCGCGGATGCGGGCCGGGCCAGGACGCGGCGCCCGGCATCACCGGAGGCCAGGACGCGTTCGGCCGCCTCCGCGAGGACCGGGTGCCCGAGGGCGAGCAAGGTCGCCCCGTCCTCCCGCGCGACGTCGGGATCGGCGGTGATCTGCAGCTCCTCCTGGAGCCGGTAGGCGTCGCGCAGAACCGGCGGCAGGACGACGTAGGTGCTGTCCCCGGCCGGTTCCCACAGGCCGCCTTCCGCTGCGACGTGCCGCAGCCAGAACGCCAGGGCCGGATCCATCACCCCGGCTCCTCGCCGACCAGGCCATCCAGGGCCGCCCGGCTGGCCAGGTAGCCGGTCCGGGCCCGGGCGAGATCGTCGCCGATGACCTCCATCCGCTCGGCGAACTCGGCATCGTCACCGGACTGGACGAACGCGTCGAAGACGGTCGACTCGAAGTCGAAGTCGTCGGTCACCCGGCCCAGGATCATGTCGAGCTCGCCGACGACGAGCTCGAACAGATTGATCTTCGTTTCGAGGACGCGCAGCACCTGCTCTTCGATCGTGCCCCTCGCCACCAGGTTGGTGAGGAGCACGTCATGGTCCTGACCGACCCGGTGCAGCCGCCCGAGCCGCTGCTCGATCTGCATCGGATTCCACGGCAGGTCCATGTTGACCATGACGTGGCAGAACTGGAGGTTGCGGCCTTCACCGGCCGACTCGGTGGACAGCAGGACGCCGACCTCGTCCCGGAAGGCGGCCACCGCACGTTCCTTCTCGGCCCGCGGCAGGCTGCCGTGGTACACCGCGGCAGGAAATCCCGCCGCGGTCACCTGGGCGGCGAGCTGATCAAGAGTGTGCCGGAACGCGGTGAAGACCAGTACCTTCTCCCCGTCGAACCGCCGCAGCTGGTCCAGCAGCGCGGCGCCCTTCGGTGAGCCGACCAGGGCTTCGGCCCGGGCGGCCAGATCGTCCCATCCGATCTTGCGGAGCGGGGACGCGGCCGCCGCCGGGCTGGAGCCGGCCAGCCTCGCCGCACTGCGCAGCGCGAGACGCAGCGACGGCGCGGCGGCCCCGCCCTGAGCGCGGATCCGGGCCGCCAGGTCGGCGTACCAGTCGCGTTCGGCGGCCGGCGGCTCGATCAGCAAGGTCTCGGCCAGGCGCTGCGGCAGCAGCACGCTGACCTCACTCCGCCGGTGCCTGATCATCACCTCGGCGGTCCGCTTCCGGAGGGCAGGCGCGTTCCGCGGCTCCGTGCCCGGCCCGGCTCCTCCCGCGCCGTGCGCCGCGCGGAACTGCGCGGACGTGCCCAGCAGGCCGGGCGCGACGAGGCTCACCATCTCGTAAAGATCCTGCAGCCGGTTCTCCACCGGGGTGGCGGTGAGCAGCAGCAGGTGACGCGAGCGCAGCGCGCGGATCAGCTTCCCCGAGGCGCTGCGCGGCGCCCTCACCCGGTGCGCCTCGTCGACGATGATCAGGTCCCATTGGTCCTCGGTCAGCACGGTCCTGAGCGGGTCGCGCCGCGCCGTGGCCAGCGACGCGATAATGACCGGCCGGTCGATGCCACCGCCGCGCCAGGGCGTGCCCGCCTCCCGTCCGTGGATCGTGGTTTCCCGTCCGGCGAGCACCGTGGGCACGGCGAACTTGCGCTCGAGCTCCTCCTGCCACTGGGCCAGCAGCCCGGGCGGGGTGATGATCAGGCAGCGGTCGGCCAGCCCGCGCAGCCGGAGCTCGGCCAGGATCAGGCCGGCCTCGATGGTCTTGCCGAGACCGACCTCGTCGGCCAGGATCGCCCGGCCCCGCATCCGCCGCAGCGCGCTGCGGGCCGCCTGCAACTGGTAGTCGAACGGCGCGAACCGCAGCGCGGACAGGGACAGGAAGGTCTCGAACCCCGGCCTGCTCCACACCGGTACTGCCTCGTCGACCAGCAGCGACACCTGCTCGTCGACCGGGAACCCGCCGTCCAGCCGGGCCAGGAGCGGTCCGTACAGAGCCAGCACGTCCGGTGGAATCGCGTGGTCAGTGTCCGGTCCGGCCACAGTCCGCCCCTCTCCCCGTCGGTATGGCCATCCATGGTGCCATGCCGCACCGACATCGCTCAGGCCACCGGGAATTCGGATGCCCGGGAGCTGGCGGACATCGCGATTTAGCTGGCGCCGGATCAGCCCCTGGCCCGCTGGCAGCTCCGAATGCCCCGGTCGCTCCCGTGACGAAGACTCGCATGACCTTTCCTTCCGCCTGGTGCTTTCCCCTGAAGACAAGGCACCACCCGAAGC